>Ga0172373_10001986_pt1 | contig 32106 bp, 25 predicted proteins | sample Lak10m_2_FD_114546 | JGI IMG/M metagenome (GOLD analysis project Ga0172373, IMG submission 114546) | Freshwater microbial communities from Kabuno Bay, South-Kivu, Congo - kab_092012_10m | ecosystem: Environmental > Aquatic > Freshwater > Lake | place: Democratic Republic of the Congo...
AGCCCTCCTCCTGCTTGTGCTTCTGCCGCCAAACGCGAAAAGTTAGATTTTCGTATCGAATTTTCTCGTATTACTGTTGTCTCATCTTGAGACTCGGTTGACTTTTTTGCACCACTAAGCATGTATTTATTTAATTTAGCATTGTAACTAAAATCTTAATGTCTACTCAAATTACCAATTCACAAAATCCCTGTGAACCCGTTACGTCAAATCAGTGGTTTATTTGTAAGCGCGATACTGGTATTTGTGAAATTGTCAACAGCGATCGCTGCGAGGAAGTTTTAAATGCTACGGAAACATGGGGAGCATTTGCTTCCCAAGGTGAAGCGATCGCCAAACGAATTGGACTAATTCGTGCTGGAAAGTGTAAACCTCAATAAGACTAAAATCGTTATGAAGACACGATTTTAGTCTTATTGGTTTGGACAGGTATCGGTAACAGGTAGCCATGAGGCGCTACTATATTACGGGACTACATTTTGTGGGAATTTTTACGTCATGATATCCGTTTCCGCTCGATTTGAAGAACTGCGAGCTAAAGGGCAACCCGCTCTTATTCCATTCATTACGGCTGGTGATCCTAGCTTAGAGACAACAGCAAAAGCTTTGCGGGTCTTGGATCAGAACGGTGCGGATATGATCGAGCTTGGTGTACCTTACTCTGATCCTCTTGCCGATGGGCCTGTAATTCAAGCCGCAGCGACAAGAGCGTTACAGAATGGGACAACCTTAGAAAAGGTTTTAGATATTGTTCGGGACGTTGCACCAGAACTGAGATCGCCAATTATCTTATTTACCTACTACAACCCAATATTGAATCTAGGTGTAGAAAATTTTTTACAGACAATTTATGAAGCTGGTGTTCGCGGTTTGGTAGTACCTGACTTACCTCTTGAAGAATCCCATGTTTTGTTAGAACCAGCTCAAAAAGCAGGTATTGAAGTAATTTTGTTAGTTGCGCCCACTAGTCCTCCTGATCGCGTGAGTGCGATCGCCGCAAAGTCACAGGGTTTTATCTATGTGGTCAGTGCTACAGGGGTTACAGGTGTGCGTACTGAAGTTGCTAAGGGTGTCAAAACGATGATTGAACAACTGAGAGTGATCACAGATAAACCGATCGCTGTTGGTTTTGGGATCTCGCAACCTGAACATGCCAAACAAGTAATCGATTGGAATGCCGATGGAGCGATCGTTGGTAGTGCGATGGTGCGGAAACTTGCAGAGCCTGATGGTGGCTTACATGCGATCGCAGAACTTTGTAAAATTCTGAAGCAATCTATTAGTAGAGATTAGAGGTTAGCGACTAATCTTTTTGTGAAACAGCAAAGCTGTTTCACAAAAAGATTAGTCATTACTCTTAGGGCTTAAAGATTAGGAAGTAGGTATTTAAGGCTTATGAATATTTTGATTGGTGTAGGTATTGCGATCGCGGTTTTAGGTGGTCTAGTTGTGTTGTTGTGGTTATTGTTTGAGTGGCAATACAATACTCGTCAAGGTAACTTACTAGAATTTGATAGTGGAATTTGGCAATTTTTGACCTATGAGCCTGATCACTATCGTTTGGAATTGCTACTAACCGCCACAAACAAAACTCGCAATTTGGATGTATTCCTAGTTGAAGTAGATCCTGTCATCTCCATATTGTCTAGTAATAATCTTGATGGGATTAACAGCCAAGTGCAGTTGCGATCGCGCCATCCTAATGCCACCAGTCGCAATGACAACTATTGGGAATCATATATTGTTACCCCTAGTCATAGTACAGGAGTAGAAATCCAGATTGACCTGAGTGGCAAAAACCTAGAAGAACTAAAAACTGTATGGGTACGTGTTCATTACACAATTTACGGTCCCGCAGGTCGTGAAGAAAAAATCAAGCATTGCATTATTCCCTTGCAGTTTCCCGATGCCAATCAAAGGGAACGTTGGCGACCCACACCTGATGCAGATGTGTTACCCATCCGCACACATATCCTATCAGCAGGAGATAATCCTGTAGAGGTAATGCAGCGCTATGTGATGAGTCATGCGCAAGCAGGTGATATTGTGACGATCGCTGAAACTCCGATTGCAATTATGCAAGGTAATTTCTACCATCCTAGTGACATTAAGCCCAAGTGGTTGGCTAAGCGTCTTTGCTATTACTTTAAAAGTACATCTAGCCTCGCTACGGCTTGCGGCTTACAATCGCTGATTAATGAGTCAGGAGCTTGGCGCGTTGCTTTTGCCTTCATTGTTGGCGCTTTAGCCAAAGCATTTCTGCGATTTCCTGGTGTGTTCTATATGTTGGCTGGCGATCAGGCGAGACTGATTGATGATGTAACAGGAACTCTGCCACCCTATGATCAATTTATTGTTTTAGGCCCCAAAGATCCTCAAGCAGTGGTTGATGAGATCAAAGCAGGTACAGGACTGGAAGCGGCGATCGTCGATGTCAATGATTTGCGTCGTGTCAAAGTATTAGCCGCAACTTCTGGGGCATCCGAAAAGATCCTCAACCAAGCACTGTTAATGAACCCTGCGGGAAATGCGGCGGAACAGACTCCCATCGTTTTGATTCGCCCAAACACTGGTGCATAGCTTTCCCAAGACAATTAATACCAAAGCACAAAATAGCAACACCATTTTATGCTTTCAAAACCCTTACAGGGTTTGGTTTTTAATTCACAGAAGTGTCGCCACACTTCTGTGAATTGGTAGGAGGATGTTAAGATAAAGTAAGGCTAAGCCTTAACTGAAGTATATGCAATTTATTAATCCAAAAACTGATTTTGCATTCAAAAAGATCTTTGGATCCGAACAAAGTCACGATGTTTTGATCAGTTTTCTCAATGCCATTCTCTATAATGGCGAGGACAGAATTAGAGGGTTAATTATTCTGAATCCTTATTTAGCACCGCGTATTCGCGGCGTTAAGGATACTTATCTAGACGTTAAAGCCACACTCGATAATGAGACCACAGTGATCATTGAAATGCAGGTCTTGAATATCGAGGGTTTTGAGAAGCGTATTCTCTATAACGCGGCGAAAACTTATTCGATTCAACTGAGTGTTGGACAAGACTACACAATGCTAAACCCAGTGATTGCTCTGACAATTACTGATTTTGAGATGTTTCCAGAAATCAATCAATTAACATCTTGCTTCATTTTAAAAGAAAAAGATTTTCTGATTAACTATCCCATTTATGATTTAGAGTTGGTGTTTGTCGAGTTGCCCAAGTTCCATAAAACTATTGACGAACTTGAAACCTTAGCTGATAAATGGTTGTATTTCCTCAAACACGCTAGGGAACTGGAGGTAGTGCCTGAAAGTATGAATCTAGTTCCAGCAATCAAGCAAGCATTTGAATTTGCCAATCAAGGCAATCTCACTCGTGAAGAATTAGATGAGTTTGAACATCAAGCAATCTTTATTCATGATCAGCGAAATATAGCGATCAAGTCGATGAAACAAGGTTTGAAACAAGGTTTAGAGCAAGGCTTAAAGCAGGGTTTGGAGCAGGGACTAAAGCAAGGTTTAGAGCAGGGCTTGGAGCAGGGTTTGGAGCAGGGTTTGGAGCAGGGTTTGGAGCAGGGTTTGGAGCAGGGTTTGGAGCAGGGTTTGGAGCAAGGTTTGGAGCGTGGGCGAAGCGAAGCAAAGCTAGAAATGGCTAAGCAATTGTTAGCTTTGCTGGATGATGATGCTATTAGTCGTGCGACTGGACTTAGCTTGCAAGAAGTTGCTAACCTGAGAAGCCCATTAGACTAGAATTGGTATCCCAAACTGAAATAAAGAGCCGACTCTTGTAAATTTGTGCCGCGATCGCTGAGATTGACAAAGGGAATCGCATAATCTAAGCGTATATTTAATTTCTCTAGAGGCGTAAATAGTAAACCTAGTCCCCCACCTGCTAAAAAGTTTTGGCTGGGTAAAGTATTAGGATTATTAGGATGATTCCAGATTGCACCAGCATCTAGAAAGGAGATCACCTGTAGCAAAGCCGCATTCTGCTCATTGCGAAGCATCACAAATCGATTTTCTAAGGAGAAGCGAATCCCATTATCGCCAGTACGTGCATTTTGGCGAAACCCCCGCAGAGACTGACCACCACCAATAGTGAATTGTTGCGAAGACAATAAGGGATCGGCAGATAGTTGCAAATCTAAAGCGCCGATTAAGAGAGAATCAGTTCCCAAAGACTGTACTCGCTGAACTTGTCCGAGCCAACTGAAAAATGAGCCACTAGGTGTCGCGACATTGGTAGAACCAAATAGTCCTGTTCCTAAGCTAAACTGCGATCGCAAAGACCAAGCCCCGAATAAATCTCGTAATGTATAGTCTTGCCCAAACTTAATCACACTGGTGCGGGTTGTGCCATCGGCTTCTGGTCCAATCCCAAATGGTGTAGCAAGATCATTGAAAGCAAATGTCTGCCCTTTTTGATAGCTATAGCCGAGAGATAGAGCGAATTCTTCTATGTTGGTTCTAACCAATGGTTGCCGAAAGGTTAGGTCAAATAAATTGTTGTTTCCACGGATATTCAATATATCAAAAGGAGACTGCGTAATCCGATAGTTACTAGGAGAATATCGTAGTGATAAAGTTCCGTTCATTGGATTGAGTGGAATACTGTAGGAAAGATCGTATTGGTTCGAGCCTCCCGTGGTAGTTCCGTAATAGGAAGCGGTGAATGTATCACCATTGCCAGAGAGATTCCGAAAGAACAAGCCACCACCATAACGCTCTGATCCAACCGCAGGAGGTGAGAAGTTGTCAATGCTAGCAAATCCGCCAAACTGATTTGCTTCTTTCACGGTAACGACGAGAATACTGCTATCAGCTTGACTTCCTGCTTTTAAGCTCGCTTCAATATCACTAAATATGGGATCAGCCCGTAATAATCGCAATTGGTCTTCGAGTTTAGCGGTGTTGAGAGGTGTACCTGTGCCTAAGGCAATTCGCGATCGCACATATTCGGGATTGGTATGAGTTAAGCCTAAGATTTCAATTTTCTCGACTCGTCCTTCGATTACTTGAATGGTAACTATGCCATCAACTACTTTCTGCGGATCGACTACTGCTTGAGAAGTAAGGTAGCCACGATTGGCATAGATTTGGGTAATTGATTGAGCAGCCTGTTGGATTTGTTCGGTAGTTACTTGTTGACCTTCTAGACTCTTAGAAATTGTCGCTAGCTCTGCACTAGTTAAGATCGTACTACCAATAACTTCAACTTTTTTAACAACGATCGCTTGAGCAATTGGAGATGAAATTATAGGCGTTGGTTTAGTTTGAGAATTACCCGAATTAAGCGTTTCTGCTGCTACTGTTTCTACCAAGCTAAGTAGAACATAGCCAAAAATCAAAAAATGTGATCGATGATGATTAATTAGTTTGCAGAATCTCATGATACTAATATCAATTTTGGTTAGCGACATTTCATCAAAGAATAACTTGAATCATAAATTTAGGGCACAATTTTTCTTGGATCTTATATTCAATACACAAAAATTAATATTGTTCAGGTGTTTAAATGTTATAAAAGTCTTTTAATGCCTTCTGCTAATCATAGGTTTGAACAATGAAAGATTCAGTGCAAACTTGCTCTAAATTAAAGTAATTAATTAAAGTAATTAAGAGCAGTTAAAAGCAATCAATATTTATTCTTAACTCACAACAAAGGAGGAGCAAAATGTCTATAGTTGTCAAGAGCAATTTCGCGCAAATTAGACGAGCCGCGATCGCCCTACTACTGATGCAACCCTTTGTTATGAGTAGTGAAGCATTCGCTCAGTCAATTGTGCCAACTCAAGGTGTTGGGAATTTAGGCACACAAGTCTCTCCAGATATTAATAATGCCCAGCAATTAAACATCACAGGCGGAACACAAGCTGCTGCTAATCTCTATCATAGTTTTCAGCAATTTGGCTTGACTCAGGGAGAAATTGCCAACTTTATGTCCAACCCCAGCATTCAGAATATTTTGGCGCGGGTGATGTGTGGTAATGCTTCGGTGATTAATGGGCTGATTCAGGTTACGGGTGGTAATTCTAATCTCTACTTGTTAAATCCTGCGGGAATTATTTTTGGTGCGAATTCTAGTCTAAATGTTCCTGCGGCGTTCACCGCAACTACAGCAAATGGAATTCAGGTGGGCAATAGTTGGTTTGGCGTGAATACAGGAATTGATGATGTCAAAAAGTTAACTGGTACACCCCAAGCTTTTGGTTTTGCTAGTTCTACTAAGATACCAACAGGTGAACAACCTGCGGTGATCGCTAATGCAGGTAATCTCACAGCTAAAGAAGGGCAGAGCATTACTCTTGTAGGTGGATTGGTAATTAACACAGGCACGATCGCAACAGAATCAGGCAAAATCACGATCACTGCCGTACCTGATGGGAAGTATGTCAAAATCACACCTGAAGGAAGTCTGCTGAGTTTACAACTACCGATCGCCGATCAAAATCAATTAGCTCAGTCTCCGGTTCAAGCAAAGGACTTACCGAATTTGCTGACTGGTTCAGCAGCCCTTCGCAATCTGACGGGTTTAAATGTTGATAATTCAGGTAATGTGCTGGTGGCTGGTACAGCGATTCCCAATACGGCGGGAACAGCGATCGCTTCAGGGAATCTCAATGTGTCTAGCAATACAAGCAAAGGTGGTGAGATTAATGTTTTAGGCGATCGCGTTGGTCTAGTTTCAGCAAATCTCAATGCTTCTGGTGCGATCGGTGGTGGTACTGTTCTAATTGGTGGTGATTATTTGGGTAAAGGCATTGTTCCCAATTCCCAAATCACCGTGGTTGATCAAGCATCAACTATTAAAGCTGATGCAATACTGTCGGGAAATGGTGGCAAAGTCATTGCTTGGGCAGATGACAAAACTAGTTTTAGTGGCAAAATCTCGATACGTGGTGGACTGAATGGAGGTAATGGAGGTTTTGTCGAAACCTCTGGCAAAAACTATCTAAATATTCAAAATGCTTCTGTTGATGCTGCTGCTTTAAAAGGAAGCATCGGCAACTGGCTTCTCGATCCGTTTAACATTATCGTGCAGAACGGAGGAGCAGCGACGTTAGTAGATGTAGCTAATGCCGCAGATACAGTCAATACCTTCACAATTGCCCCTGCGACAATTCAGGCGGCGGTGGCAAATGTGACGCTCGTAGCCTCAAACAACGTCACCTTTAACGACAGCATATTCATGGCTAATGCTGGGGTGGGGTTGACAGTCACGGCTGGTAATAGCTTGACTGTTGCCTCTGGAGTCAATATTAATACAAGTAATGGCGCGATTAATTTTACGGCTGCGAATATGAACATCGCTGGTACTCTGGGCAATGGTGGTAATAACTCACCAGTTAACTTGAATGCCACAGGAGATATTACGATCGCTTCTCAAGGGAATACTTTTTTCAATCCCGCTATTACTGCTGGCAATATCTCGATTACTAGCACAAATGGCAATATTTCCACAGGAAGCATTAAATCAATTACAGCTACAGGTAGTAATGTTTCTCTAATTGCCAACAATGGCAACGTTACTCTTAATGGTTATATCCAAGCTGGCTTTGTGAATAATGCTCCAAATGACAGTACGATCACAATTAGAGGCAATAGTTTTCGGGCTATCAACCCAATCCAAGGTCCTGCAAATATCGGCGGTCAACAGATTCCACTTAGTCTAGTAGTTTTTAACGCTAACCAACAGAACAATAATCCTACTACTCCAGCCCCACGGCGCATAGAACTAACCCTTCCCAATGACACTCAACCGAGAATCATCGCTGGTAGCGCCGCTAATCCCTTAAGTATTTCAATTGTGATTCTGAAAGATACTTCATTTAAGTTCTCCAAAATTACACCAACTCCTTTTGGAGTAAATTCTCCTATCGATCCACTTTTACCTACAGGTAGCGGTATTGAAGGAGCAATTAGTATTGGCACAACGAGCATTCCCCCAAATGTCTTAGTTCTTCTGTCTGACCAATCTTTTAGCTCTAATAGTAATGTGGTTGCTAATGCCTTGAATGGGGACGCGATCGCCACTGCAAGAACTGCTGACTTACAAGCAAATGCTGGTGATGTACAGGAATGTGAACCCACAGGTACAAAGAAACCACTGTTAACAATCACCGCCTCATTGCCATCAGTTCCAACTCGCGCCGCCCAAAGTTCTACCGAATCTAAGCTCGCACCTTGCAAATAATAAAACGTTTGTGAGGTTACGCTCCTTCGGTCGTAATCTCACAAACTATTTAGGATTGCTGCTCTATGAAAAACAAAATCTATCTCACCGCGATCGCCAGTGCGATTCTGCTCATAACGCCACTCTCAACATGGGCTGCTGCACCTGTCAGCCCTAAGCCTACGATTCCGACCAGTTCTCCAGCAGATGAACTAGTCCAAACTGGGTTACAGCAGTTTCGAGCCAAACAGTTTGATCTAGCGATCGCTAGTTGGCAACAAGCCCTAAAAATTTATCAACAGCAAAAGAATCACAAAGGTGCGATCAACGTCCTTGAGACTTTAGCAGAAGCATCAAAAATGCTTGGCAAATATGACCAAGCGATCGCTAATTTGCAGCAATTACTAGCTTTGGCACAAAGCCTAGGCGATCGTCAAACGGAAGCCAATGCCCTCGGCAATCTGGGTAACAACTATCGAGTGATTGGGAGCTATGCTAAGGCGCTAGAAGTTCAGAACCAAGGATTAGCAATTAGAAAAGAACTCAATGATCAACAAGGCGAAGGACAGGTTCTGGCTAGCCTCGGAAATATTCACTATGATCTTGGTAACTACAAGATCGCCATTGATTTTTATCAGCGTAGTCTGAAGATTGCGAAAGAAGTAGGTAATGTCAGTGGAGTTGTATTTTTACTGAATAGCTTGGGCGCGATCGCAGGTACAGAAGAAGAATATTCTCAAGCTATTAAGTACTACCAGCAAAGCCTCGATAATGCTAGAAAAATTGGTTTTCGGGAAGCGGAAGGAAATGCGCTCAACAATATCGGCTCTAGCTACCATGTACAACGCAAATATAAAGAGGCGATCGCCTATTACCAACAAGCTTTAACAGTAGCCAAGGAAATCAAAAATCCCCGCCTTGAAGGCGCGGCGATCGGTGGTATGGGGCTAGCCTATGTATTTTTACAAGAATACGACAAGGCTTTATCTCTACAAGAGCAAAGTTGGAAATTAGCCGAACAAATCGGCGATCGTCGTCTCGAAGCAATGACGCTAAGCAATTGGGGCTATACATTATGGCGATCGCAAAAATATTCAGAAGCAGAGCAAAAGTTTCTTACTAGTCTAAACTTATTGGAATCTTTACGTTCCAACTTAAGTGATGGCGATAAAGTTTCCATTTTTGATACGCAGCTTCATGCCTTTAATTTGTTGCAGCAGATCATGGTTTCACAGAACAAGCCTGAAGCCGCTTTAGAGATTGCCGAGAGAGGTCGCGCTCGTGCATTTGCAGAACTTCTCTCCCGTCGTCTTAGTCCACAACAAATTGAGCCCAAACCAAAATTCCTTACTGAATCCCCACGAATCGAGGATTCTATAAGGAATTTGGATGTTGCGGATATTCGTCGCATTGCCAAACAACAAAATGCCGTAATGGTGGAATATTCCCTTATTGCTGATCCAACTTTCATTGGACAGGGAAAGCTCAAGGGTGAATATATTAAACTTTATATATGGGTAATTCAGCCTTCGGGGGAAATTACTTTTCGGGAAGTGGATCTCACAAAACTTGACCTTACCATCAGTGATCTAATTGCTGATGTCCGAAGCCTATTTAATGATTTAGGGGCGATCACTGAAAATCCTAAGAAAGTATTAGATAAGTATGTTGATCTGAAGACATTACATGGAATTCTAATCCAGCCTATTCAAGACTTACTCCCTCAAGACGAGAATACGAGAGTTATTTTTTTACCTCAAGGATTACTCTTTCTCGTTCCATTCGCGGCTCTAATTAATCCTCAAGGTCAATTCTTAATTGAGAAGCATACAGTGCAAATTGCCCCAGCAATTCAAGTTCTCGATCTCACCCATCAACTCCGTCAGCAATTGCAAAAAGTTAATTTGCAAGACACTCTAATTGTTGGCAATCCCACGATGCCTAGTTTGGGAGATCCACCAATCCAGTTACCAACTTTATTAGGAACCGAAAAAGAAGCCAAAGCGATCGCTGCTTTACTAAATACGACGTTTTTAACAGGTGATCAAGCCACAAAGACGGAAGTTATCTCAAAAATGAAATCTGCTCGATTTGTGCATCTCGCCACCCACGGCTTGTTAGAGGAATACCGCAAAGGCGATATCCCAGGGGCGATCGCTCTTGCGCCCAGCTCAACGGACGATGGTTTTTTGACAGCTAGCGAAATTGTGACGATGCGCCTAAGCGCGGAGATGGTGGTACTAAGTGCTTGTAAAACTGGACAGGGTTTATTAACGGGTGATGGTGTAATTGGGCTATCGCGATCGCTAATTACCGCAGGAGTCCCTAGTGTCGTGGTGTCGCTATGGGAAGTTCCTGATGATCCGACAGCTCTATTGATGACTAAGTTTTATCAAAAATTTCAGGCTGAACCGAGCAAAGCTAAAGCAATACGTGAAGCCATGCTTGCTACTAAAGCCAAATACCCTGATCCTCTCAACTGGGCAGCTTTTACATTAATCGGTGAGAATTAAGAAAGGGGCGCCAAGCGCCCCTTTCTTAATTCTTATAGACCGTTGCGTCCCCAGACAACAAAAGCGATCGAAAGCGTAAACATGCCGAGTACACCAAACCAGCCCAATGACAAGATATCCATAATTTCGTAACAATTTAAATAAATTTTTCTAAATATCATAATACTCTTTACCGCACCAAAGAGAAAGCTTTACTTAGGATGTAAATACAGGAGGCGCGAAGCGCCTCCTGTATTTACATCCGTATTTACATCCTAAATAAAGCTTTCATTGCTACATAAAGCGCTTTGCGCTGAATTAAAACCCAGAAAAAATTTTGAAAGCGGCGCGAAGCAACGCTTTCAAAATTTTTTCTATACAACATAAAGCATCAACAGGCTGTAACAATATTCAGTCGAATGTCCATAGCAACTTTTTGCGAAGAAATGCAATCTTAATTAGTACCAAACTATCTTGTGGGTGTGCTAGTAGTAATCTAAGCTGCATACCATACCTACAAAGATCACTTTTTCTAGAGGCGATCGCATCATGGTTTCACCAAAATTTTCACCTAAAAAAATCTTAATCGCATCAGCTTGCTCTTGCTTAGCTGTAAGTTCAGTAATTGCCTTGCCATTGTCTTTGAGCTACTTTCCAGCTTCTGCCCTAGCCCAGTCACGCAGGGTGCGGTATGTTCCGCCTAGCAATCTTGGTACTCTTACTGTGTCTGTGCCAGGAGCCACCCGTAGCGCTGGTTGTACCGAGCAATCTTGTCTAATTGGACTAGTGCCAGATTTAGTAGCACAAACTTCACCAGTTCCTCAGACGATTGCAGAGCGACCAACGTTTTATTTCTTGATCCCCGAGATTGATGGTCAAGCGTACTTTCGTCTTTTTGAATCTGATAGCTCGCTAAATAAAGGCAAGCGAGTTTACCGCACATCATTTAAAATCAAAAATAAAGCAGGTATTCTTACTTTTAAAATGCCTGATAATGCTCCAATTTTAAAGCCTAATCAGAACTATATATGGGAGTTTGTCGTTGGTGATTTAACAGATGCAGAAACTGTAAGTGGCTCTATACGTCGAGTTTTGCCCAATCAAAAATTAGTTGCTCAACTCAAAAAAGTTTCGCTACCTATAGATCGCGCTGCTTTATTTGCTCAAGAGGGGATCTGGTTTGAAACTGTGCAAACTTTGGCTGAGGCTCAAAAAGGGCTTCATAAAAAGCCAGAAATTGTCAATGAATGGACTGAGTTACTGAAATCAGCCACGCTAGATCGGGTGCTTCCCTTTGCTTTCTTGAAAAACTCAGCAATCATTCCTGAGCAAGCTGTAGAACCTACAAAGCCTCCACAAAGATACGGCTATTAGCAAGTACAAGGCGAAGCGAAGCATCATCAAATCTATGCGCCTCTATGTGGGCAAAATAGACTTTGAGGTTTTATCTGGCAAATCTTTACTTGAAAATGGCGATGAGATCTCGATTAAAAAATACCCTATGGAAATGGCGCGGGATTGCGATCGCTGCGCCCACAATTTCTCTATTGGTGATCGGCTTACGGCTAATTGGCGGACTTGAAGCACTCGAATTAGCCATGCTCGATCAGTTTTTTCGATGGCGATCGCCTGAGCCAGAGGATCGACGTATTGTGATTATTGGCATTGACGAAGCCGATATCCGTCAATATCAATGGCCAATTGGTGATGCTTTATTGACGAAATTATTAGATAAGGTACGTCAGCAAAAGCCCCGTGCGATCGGCTTAGATATTGCCCGTGACAAAACCGATGATGTTGGCTATCCACAATTAGAAAAGCTATTTAAATCTACTCCCAATTTAATTGGCGCTTATAAAACACCTGATTTAGTTGCTTCAAATTTCTCAGTTTCCGATATCAAACCGCCACCTGCGCTTGCCCAAGTCGAGCAAGTTGGCGCTGTCAATCTTCCCTTGGATACGGATGGTAGGATTCGGCGAGGAGTCCTATCTTTGAGTCTGCCCGATGGCAAAGTAGGGCTTAGTTTTGGGTTGCAATTAGCTCTTCTTTACTTAGATGGTGAAAAAATAGTTCCCTTTGAACAAGCTCTTAACCCACCCAAATTACAAACAAGTGATGGTGGTTATATTCGCATTGATGCTGGTGGACATCAATTTATAGTTAATTACCGCCGATCGCTTCAAGGCTTTCAGACTGTGCGAATGGCAGATGTATTGGAAGGAAAAATCGCTCCCGATCTGTTACGCGATCGCATCGTGATGATTGGGGTAACTGCGGTTAGCTTGAGGGATTGGTTCTTTACTCCCCTTGACGGAGGGCTAGGCAGTAACAGAATTTTGACATCTGGGGTGGAAGTACATGCTCAGATTGTGAGCCATATTCTCAGTAGTACCCTTGATGGTCGAGTCGCAATTCAGTCATGGGAAGAGCATTGGGAATGGCTCTGGATTCTTGGATGGTCACTAGTTGGCTCAACTTTGATTTGGCAATGGCGCAATATCAACATCAAAGGTCGGAAAATTCAGGCGATTATATGGCGATCGCTGAGCGTCTTAGTCTTAACAGCAGGGCTATTTGCATCTTGTTTAATCGCCCTAACCTATGGTTGGTGGTTGCCCTTTGTCCCTGCGGCGATCGCCTTTTTCGGTGGTGGTGTGATTGTCACTAGCTATCTAGCAATCACGGCGGCGCAGATTCGGACTTACTTTAGCCGCTACTTGACTGATGCTGTGGTCAAAAGTTTATTAGAAACCCCTGAAGGGCTAAAACTAGGAGGCGATCGCCGCAAAGTAACCATCCTCATGTGCGATCTACGAGGCTTTTCCACGATTTCCGAGAAAATGCCACCCGAAAAGGTTGTGGAAATTCTCAATGTGTTTTTAGGAACGATGACCGAGGCGATCGCCACTTATCAAGGCACAATTGATGAGTTTATTGGGGATGCGATTCTGGTGTTATTTGGTGCGCCAATTTATCGAGAAGATGATGCTGCAAGGGCTGTAGCTAGTGCGATCGCTATGCAATTAGCGATGCGATCGGTAAATGAGAAACTTGCCCAAATGCAGTTGCCTGAAATCGCAATGGGAATTGGCATTAATACAGGTGAAGTTGTAGCTGGTAACATCGGTTCCCAGTCTCGCGCTAAGTACGCCGTAGTTGGCAATCATGTCAATCTCACTGCCAGAATTGAATCCTATACTGTGGGAGGACAAATCTTAATTTCGGAAACTACCTATGCAGAAATACAGGAAATCGTCAAAACCAATGGCTCTATGGAAGTCGAGCCTAAGGGTGTATCGCATCCAATTTCGATCTACGATATTTGCGGAATTGGTGGCATCTATAATCTCGAACTTCCTTCTCTCAGTGATTCGTTGCAAATATTACCTAAACCTATTCCGATTACCCACCGCATTTTAGAAGAGAAGCACCTTGGCTCCGAGATATTTACGGGAGAACTACGACAGCTATCACCCTATGGAGCAGAGATTTTCTCGGATCAGGATGTTCCTGTATTATCAAATCTCAAACTCCATCTTCAAGTGTATGACCAAACCCAACAGCTAGAGATTGAAGGCGAAATCTATGCCAAAGTATTAAAGCACCAGCAGTCTCATCATCATCTACCCGAACAAGTCACATCGGAGATGCGAGCGCTAGATAATGAGTTAGCGATCGCTGCAAATATCTCCCAAGCGCGATCGCCATACACTAAAACGATTTATGTACATTTCACCACAGTACCAGCCCATCTCAAGGCGTGGCTCAAGTCATCTGAACCCAAAATATAAGTGGCGACGCGAAGCGCCGACACTCATATTTTGGGGTTAATGGCTACGCCATTTTGTGCTTTGGTATTAATCATCGGTATATGGTTCGACCTTAACTTCGGGACTATCAATCGCAGTCATTACAAAAAGGCGATCTTTGTAACGGAAAATGAATGATGTTGGACTGAGCCAACGCATAAACCGAAATCCATTAATCTCTCCTGTAAAGCCAAATTTTGCAACAAAAGTTTGGAGGTCAACCTTGCGTGCGTTGGTTACTTTTTTGCAACAGCCTTCCATCCCATAGGTTACCTGCTCAATAAATACCGCGTTATAAATATCCTCAAGAAGAATGACAACTCGATAAGCTTTTCCTTGAACCTTTGCATTGGCATCACTTGCAAACCAATCAATTGGACTTTGAGAGAGTTGTACGATCCAAGGATAGTAGTTCGTATTAGCAGGAGTTGTTTTGATAGCGACTGGCTCAGCAAATGCAGCAATGGGCATGATTGCCAGAAAAAGAAACACTAAAAGGTGAAAGGGAGTTTTCATTGGCTTTACCATCACATATTTTGCAATTAGATGATGCGATTACAACAAAAGATGTTTCTTTATCGATCATATAATTTTTCTTGCGAGCGCAATCTTAATACAATCCCATGCAGCAAAACATTTACGAAATTCTTAGTCAAACACAACGACAACGTGTAGGTGATGGTGTTGTTACCTCAATTTTTGATAATTGTCCATCAACATTTCGCAAACTAATTTTAGTTTTGCCCCAACTAGGCGATTTTGATAGCCTCGAATATATTTGGTGGATACAGAGAGACATTGAACGTCTAAAACAAGAAGAAATCGCAGTTCGGGCAATTGGCATCGGCGATCGCCAATCGGGAGAATATTTTTGTAAATTTACGGGCTTTGATCCTAGTTGGATGTTTGTCGATGCCACAGGAGAACTGCATCGTCAATTAAATCTCTACTCAGGACTAACTACTAAATTTCCCCTACTATCATCAGGACAAAGTGCTTGGATCAATCTGATGCTAATGTGTGCAGGGGTTGGCAGCCAAGGAACTTTAAAAGAAGTTTTTCGCGGTTATACTGGCGATCGCCATGCACCACAACTTATCGACGATCAAGAAATAATTAAAGCCTCGCCATTACCAGCCTTGAGAGGTTCCTTCTTTAAATGGGCTGGTGGTAGTGGATTTCAGCGTCCTTTTGAACTAGCAACTTTGCGACTGCGAAATATGGCAGAGGTTTTGGGCAACTGGAACGCCTATGTTCCCGACGCATCGTATATGACACAACGCGGCGGTACTTTCCTATTTGATGCTCAAGACGCATTGGTTTATGAACATCGCGATCGCGGTATTTTAGGATTTGCTGCTAACCCTAGCTATCCCCTGTCGTTTCTATTTACCGATCAATCTGCTCGACCAAATAATCAAGAAAATAATCAAGAAATAATCAACGCTTAAGCCTTTTCCTCAAAGTCAGGAGCATAGGCTTGGAGGAGGTTACTAAGCTGCGACAAGACTGAATCTTTGTTTACCGAGCCAAAAGTAGAGCGATCAGGGAAGAATTCAGGACGCTCGAGGTTGCGATCAATCGCTTCTTTGACCTGCTGGGCGATCAAATGCTGGAGATCAGCAAGCGCTCTGTCCCGTTGATAATTAGCCCCTTGCTCAGTAGTAGCGTACAAAGGCGGTAACCGATTAAGCGCGTAAGCGGCAATATCCCCCAAATCCAAAACTTTATTACTATTAGCTTCGATTTCAGCAACCCTTGCCACAGCTTCAATCAAAACCAATTCTTCCATGACGTTGATAAATTGCTTGCGAGGTACAGCTACAACTTCCCCCGTAAGTAATGCACCCATCAGACGATCAAGAGCCATATACTCTTCAACTGATAGCTCAAAAGCGCTATCACAAATCCGCCCCACTTCGGCTTCCATCGCAGGAGTTAGGTAGCCATCTTGTAAAGCCTGTTCGACAATAGACTCAATGCTGGTCTTTTCTATCTTTTCCACTGTTATCTCTTTAATAACGCAACACTAAGGTACTTCAATAGGAATAATCGTATATTCGGGTAGAGACATCTGAAAATGCTCTTTCTGGCTGAGCAGGATTACCAGCCGTGCCACAGACTGGGGCTTAACTGCCAAATCGCTCCAAGGTATAGCAACTTCTAGGCACTGCTCGAAACCTATTTTTGTGTGAGTTGCGATCATTTCCCATTGAAATTTTTCTGTGGATTCTTGAAGTTTGACTGACTTATCAGCAAAATTGATCGCTAGATGATGGCGAAATAAATAATTTAGCGGCGATACGTCAGGCACATCAAGAAGTTCTACAGGACTGTTGGGATGAATCCGACTAGGATAAAACCACAACAAGTGTAGTTTACTTTGGGCGATGCTCTCTAGATTACTAAATTCTAGGCGCAAGTAGCAATAAAAATGATCGTAACCATACCATAGTCGCTTAACAGGCGTATTTTGGTGCATCGCCCCCCGCGCTCCGCTAATTTCGATTTTACCAGCACCTTGCCAATCATCACTTTCAAATCGACCATTAATCATCGGCTCAATTAAGCCAGTGGGACGATCGCTAGTAGATACATCGTGCGGCTCAAGGGGATAGAGCAAGGCATGGGGTATTGGCTCATTGAGAGCGCGATATATTACCTGTAAATGTTCACGAAATAGGCGATCGAACATTGCGTCATCGTTGGAGCTATGCCCCTCACCAAACCACCAAAACCAATCTGAGCCTTCCGCGGCCATCAAGCTTTCCCATGCTTCAGGATTATTCTCTGGGGTCGCTTCATGATGATTTGCCAAAACATGCCGCGCTTCAGCCAGCAGTTCCCAAGCCCGATTTTTAACGGGATCACCAATCCATGTCGTAAAGCTAGAGTCGATCCATGAGCCACTATGTAACTGGTGCGGTGGAATTTTATCAATCGGCGGGAATTTGTCTAGATATTCCGATGGCGTTACCAATTTCAAATTTTCGTTGTTAGACAAATTTTCGTAAAGCGTCTGCAAGAAAGGGTTGCCATCTTGAGGATAAAATTCCCAACAGTTTTCGCCATCAAGGGCGATGGTTACTAACCAAGGCTGACCTTCAGGATGTTCGGCTAAATATTCATTTTGCTGTTTTTGAATTGTCATCAGACGATCGCATAGGTCATCAATAGCAGCTTGGGGCAACAAGGCTCCGTAGCTAAAGCCAATCAAGTCTGAGAGTAAGCGATCGCGAAAAATAATTGCCAAGTCTCCATGAATAGTTTCAAGGCGATAGGGCTGATAAAGCAGGTGCGGTGCGTCGATCGCTCCCCGTTCATCTCGACGGAAATAATGTCCGAGACTCCAACCTAATACGCCCTCATCGGAGCATAGCCACGAGAAGCCCTGTTTAGAAACATGGGGCAAGATGGCAGGGCTGACGGACTGCTCTGACGGCCATAAACCTCTGGGATCGCAGCTAAAGTGTTGGCGGTAGACTTCCTTGGCTTTTTCTAAATGTAAGGTAATGTCTGGTTCATGACGAAAGCGATGATCAGGCAGATACATTTGCGGCACGGCGATCCGTCCTGCTTGTGTATCTGCCAAAAGCGGCATGATCGGATGTGTATAAGGCGTAGTCGTGATTTCTATTTGTCCAGTTTTTTGCATGAGCCGATGCTGTGGCAAAATCCGCGCAATAATCTCACGTTGCTTGCTATAGATCCTCTGGCGATCAGCAAGGGTAAAATCTTTGCCGCGATCGTACCATTCGGCAATTTCGGGATCGGCCTTACGAAAGAGGGGATCAATCCAAGCCAAGTTGTGCCAAGCCAGTAAGTCGCTGAAATCTGGGGCTAGCCAATTATTGACACACCACTCAATTCCATAGGCTTGCTTTTGAGCTAACAAGTCAGCATAGCGATGATATGGCTGAATCATGGTTTGATGGTTGGCATCAAAAAAATGTTCAACGATGAAATGCTTTTGCGATCGCGTTAACGTATCTACAGGGGTCAGGGTCAATGCTAAATAAGGATCAAATGCTTTCCCCTCAACATAATCTTGCAGTTGTAAAATAAGAGATGGCACTAGATTGATCGTTTGATGTAGTTTTGGATATCTGGACAACATCAACGCCAAATCTAAATAATCTTTTACGCCATGCAACCTCACCCAAGGCAAATGGTACTTACCCGCGATCGCGCTTTTGTAGAGGGGTTGATGTTGGTGCCAGATAAATGCGATATGTAGAGGATATGACATAGGATGACTGGCAATATGACTGGCGATACTTCTAGAAATTGTGACACACCTAATCCTAGTTCGATCCAAATACTTTGTATAAAGCTATGTACGTTTAGCTTTAGCATCTGTCTGATGGGTTGTGCGCCTGCTGCTACCGAAGTGCCCAAGACAGCAACTCCGTCAGCAACTCCTCCTACAGTATCACCTGCTCCTCAGACGATTGCTCCACAAACTAAACCCAAGCCAGCCTCTGAACTGGCTCAATATTTGCCAATTACTGCCACAGCTACTATTGCAGGACGTGAAATCCAGTTAGAGGTAGCCAGTACTCCCAAGGAGCAGGAAAAAGGGTTAATGTTTCGTCCCCCTCTACCCGACGATCGCGGTATGTTATTTCCTTTTAAGCCTGCACGCCCTACTGCTTTTTGGATGAAAAATACACCTTCACCCCTCGATATAATTTTCTTGCTTGATGGTGAGGTGAAAGCGATCGCCCGCAATGTGACGACTTGCCAAAGCGATCCCTGTCCAATTTATCCTGAGGGTGGTGTTGTCGCAGATAATATTATTGAAGTGAGGGCTGGGCTGACCCAAGAACTTGGTTTAAAAGAAGGCGATCGGATTTCTGTAAAATTCTTGTTGCCAAAAAATCAATGACCACTATAATTCTAGAGTTGTAAATTATTTGCTTGCTAGAAATATTGCCAGTCGATATGACTAGACAATAGTAAATAAATAGCAAAATTTTCAAAACTACTTGGTAATTTCTTCCTGAAAGTGCTAAAAGTAGCAGTGGTGAATCTTGAGTGAAAGAAGAGTAAAGAAAATGACAGCTAGCAGAGCGAGAATGCCTGAACCACAGAGATCTTCTCAACCTCCAGATCGCAAGAGCAAACGAGGGCAAGCGAGTCGCCAACCAGCCAGTAATCGCAACGTCAAGCGGCTGCCTAGAACTAACTCGTTTCCTTTACCTCTGTGGTTGCGAGTTTTGATGACTACACAAAAGCTTGCCATTGGCACAACTGTTTTACTCACGATTTCGGTATTTGTCATTTATGGCTGGACTGTATACGCTCAGGAGCAGTGGAATCAACAATATAAAAAGCTTGAACAACTGAAGCGCCAAGAAAGACAATTAACCAATGCGGCTGGCTCCTTTGACAATGAGATGCTGCAATCGGTGCAAAAGAAACCTGGGGATCTGGTGCGCGAGAGTCCTGAAAAATCAATTTTTTTGCAAGCCGCTCCTCTGCGCCCCAAGCGTGAAGTTCCATCTAATATCTCTGAGCTACCTAAGAATAAAAATAACGAAAGTTTAGGATATTAACGAAATAAGGGGCGCAAAGCACCCCTTATTTTTATATAAAAAATGAAAGTGTTGCTCAGCAACACTTTCATTTTTTTATTGGTTTGAGTTTAAGCGCAAAGCGCTTTAATACCAATTCACAAAAGCGTGCTGACACTCTTGTGAATTGAAAATTAAAGCCCGTAAGTATTTTAAAAACACAAAAATGGCGTAGCCATTTTGTGTTTTGGTATAACAAGACTGATTACAGCCATAGTAGGAACTTCGCGTGGTTAAATACAGACAGTTTGTTAGTGATTAATTTTTGGCGCAAAGCACCAAAAATTAATCACTGAAATTTTAGATATTTGTAACTAAGCATTATGTGTGGAATTGTAGGCTACATCGGACATCGCTCGGCAAATGAAGTTTTAATCTCAGGGTTACGCAAACTCGAATATCGCGGCTACGACTCCGCAGGCGTAGCTACAATTCCCTTACTTGATTGCCCAGCCGATCGCAGTTTGCATCGGGTCAGAGCTAAGGGTAAGCTCATCCAACTCGAAGAAAAGTTAAACACTGATACCGCACCTCTAGCACCGATTGGCATTGGTCACACCCGTTGGGCAACTCATGGCAAGCCTGAAGAACATAACGCCCATCCTCACACCAATACAATGGGTAACCTTGCGGTTGTCCAAAATGGGATTGTGGAGAACTATCACCTGCTGCGAACAGATTTAAAAGCATTGGGCCATATTTTTGTCAGTGAAACAGATACAGAGGTGATTCCCCATATGATTGCGGAATTTCTCACACAATTAGAGAAGCAAGGCAATATTATTCCTGACAAGTCACCTTCGGTACTATTTGAAGCTGTGAGACTAACGGTTGCAAAATTGCAAGGAGCCTATGCGATCGCCGTTATCCATGCTGACTATCCCGATGAATTAGTGGTTGTGCGGCAACAGGCTCCCCTTGTGATTGGGATTGGCAAAGATGAGAACTTTTGTGCTTCCGACACTCCTGCATTGGTAGCCTATACCCGCACCGTCATTCCCTTAGAGAATGGAGAAATTGCAAGGCTAACTAGAGAATCGGTGCAGGTCTATAACGCCAAAGGCGATCGCCTCCGTCGGACACCCCAGACGCTGAACTGGAATCCGACAATGGTGGAGAAACAGGGCTTTAAGCACTACATGCTCAAGGAAATCTATGAGCAACCAGGGGTATTTCGTGCAGGATTAGCCAGTTACATTAGCGAAACAAATTGTATTCAGCTAGGTTTGCCAACTGGTTTTATTAACCCGATTGAACGGGTGGAAATTATTGCTTGTGGAACTAGTTGGCACGCTTCCCTGGTTGGCAAGTATCTCCTAGAGCAGCTTGCAGGTGTTCCGACTAGCGTCCAATATGCTTCAGAATATCGCTACTCGCCGCCGCCTTCTTTAAAGAATACCCTCGTCATTGGTGTGACTCAATCTGGCGAGACGGCAGATACTTTAGCCGCTTTAGAACTCGCTAAATCAAGAGGCGATCGCTGCCTTGGCATTACCAATCGCGTGGAAAGTTCGATTGGACGAATTTCTGATGCGGTGATTGATACCCAAGCAGGAATTGAAATAGGAGTTGCTGCGACGAAAACCTTTGTGGCTCAACTGCTGATGTTCTATTTATTAGCTTTAGAATTTGGTATTGCTAAAGGTACATTAACCGAAGAAAAAGCTCAAGAAATCATCGAAGGATTGCGACAACTCCCCGCCTATATGGAACGGATTCTCGAAAGCCAAGAACGTTATATTGAAGATCTGTCTCGCCAGTTTACCCATACTCAGGATTTTATTTTCTTAGGTCGTGGGATAAACTTCCCGATCGCCCTTGAAGGTGCACTCAAACTCAAGGAAATCAGCTATATCCATGCTGAGGGCTATCCCGCAGGTGAAATGAAGCATGGACCGATCGCATTGCTGGATGAAGATGTGCCTGTTGTGGCGATCGCTACTCCTGGGGCTGTATATGAGAAGGTTCTCTCAAATTCTCAAGAGGCTAAGGCTAGGGATGCGAAATTGATTGGTGTAGCACCGCTCGACGATCCTGCGGCGCATGAGGTGTTTGGTCATATTTTGCCGATTCCAGTGGTGGATGAGATTTTTTCACCAATTCTCACCGTGATTCCTTTGCAGTTGTTGTCCTATCATGTGGCGGCGCATCGTGGCTTAGATGTCGATCAACCCCGAAATCTAGCAAAATCTGTCACTGTTGAATAGAAAAGAAGGTGGCGCATTGCGCCGCCTTCTTTTCTTACGAGTAAAGTGATAATCAAAATTTTTATGGACAGATATAATCGTCGAAAATTTTTACTTCAGGCTCGCAACTTGACCTATATTGGGGTAACAAGTTTGATATGTGGTTGTGGAGGAGTATTTAACAAATCTGATACAGCCAATCCATTACCAAACAATAGCAAAGATAAACAGCAAATCATTGTCATTGGTGCAGGTATTGCAGGTATCGCGGCTGCACAAAAACTACAGGCTCAAGGGTATCAGGTAATTATTCTCGAAGGTCGCGATCGCATTGGCGGCAGGATTTGGACAGATAATTCTTTAGGCTTTCCGTTAGATCTTGGTGCTGCATGGATTCATACCATTGATGGGAATCCGATCTCTCCTTTAGTTAAACAATTTGGCATCCAGACTGTAGTCTCTGATATTGAATCACAATGGAATTATAAAGGTGTTAACCAACTGTTGAGTAAATCTGATGAATTACTTATAGGCAAAGCTTTTCAATCATTCACGGATAGAGTTAACCTTCTAAAAAAAGATCCTCAATTATTACAGCAAACCACTCTAGCAGATGTCGCTCAACAAATAATTGAGTCAGAAGAACTCACAGGCATCACTCTTAAGGGGTTTCGAGCAACTCTATCTTCGACGATTGAGAGTGAAGTTGGAGAAGATATTGCGAATTTAGGAATTAAGGGTTTTGAGGAAGATTCAGGATTTGCAGGAGCAGATGTAGTTTTTCCGCAAGGCTATATCCAGCTTGTACAGGCTCTATCCAAAGATTTGGATATTCGGACTAAACATCTTGTGCAGCAGATTGCCTATGATGACAGTGGCGTACAGGTGACCACCGATCGCGGAGTTTTTAGTGGCTCGCAGGTGATTGTCACTGTTCCATTGGGTGTACTGAAACGGGGTTCGATTAAGTTCTCACCAGCATTGCCTGAAGAGAAGTTAGCTGCAATTGAACGATTGGGTATGGGTGCATTAAATAAATTAGTATTAAAATTTCCTCAACAATTTTGGGAAGCACAACCTCACACGATGGCTTACATCAATGGCAATATTCCCGATCGCTATGTTGAATTTTACAACTGGCAGAAATATATGCAGCAGCCGATTTTAGTCGCTATGTTTAGCGGTGATTTTTCGCGATCTCTGTCACAAATGCCCAAATCTGAGGCAGTACAGAACATCATGTCTGATTTGCGATCAATGTTTGGCAAAGATATTCCGTTACCTACTGCCACATTATTGACTCAATGGCACAATGATCCTTTTGCCTATGGTTCTTACTCTACTTTTTCGCTCAATGGTTCTATTCAAGACTGCGATCGCTTGGCAGAACCGATAGGCGATCGGGTGCTTTTCGCAGGTGAGGCAACCTATGGGAAATATATAGGAACAGTTCATGGTGCATTATTGAGTGGAGAGAGAGAAGCTAATAGAATCGCTACCAAAAAATCGTCCCTCAAATTTTAAACTCAAATAGCGATCGCAATCTAATTTCAAATCAACCGTGATCGCAGCAAAATATATAGCTCCCAGTCGTGAAAGCGATCGGGAATGTCGCGATCGTATAAGGATTTTTCTGACATAACTTTGAGGAGTGAAGGGTTGTAAATGGATATAGTCCTGACTTTTAGCTAGTAGGAGAAATAGAAACTACACTTGATTCAAAAGATATGCTATATAAGAGATGGCTTACAAGGTTTTGACAGTTAAATTGCAGGAATGTTTGGAAAAAAGTCATGGTGGCGAAATACTTTAATCCTTATACTGATTTTGGCTTTAAGAAACTGTTCGGCGAAGAAGGCAGTAAAGATTTGCTCATCGATTTTCTTAATCAGCTTTTACCGATACATCATCAAATCCAACAATTAACATTTAAAAATCCTGAAAATCTCGCTGGCACCATATTGGAACGTAAAGCTATTTTTGATATTTACTGCGAAAGTAAAACTGGTGATAAGTTCATTGTGGAAATGCAAAAAGCGAAAATCAAGCATTTCAAAGATCGAGCGTTGTTTTATTCCACATTCCCCATTCGAGAACAGTCAGAAAAAGGAGATTGGAATTTCCAATTGTTACCGATCTATTTTATTGCCATATTAGATTTTGAGTACGATGAACATACTACACCCAAGTTTAGGCGCGATGTATGCCTCAAAGACCAAGATGGCGATACATTCTTCGATAAATTAAATTTTAAGTTTTTACAAATGCCGCTATTTAATAAACAAGAGCATGAACTGGTAACTCACTTCGATAAATGGCTGTATTTTTTAAAGAACCTAGAAAGTTTTAATCATATACCCGCAATACTCAATGAACCAATCTTTCAAAAAGGATTTGAAATCGCGGAAATATCGCACTTAGATCTAGAGCAATATGAACAATATAAAAAGAGTTTAGTCCAGTATTTAGAAGTGAAAAATGTATTTGATACAGCCTTTGAAGAAGGTGAGAAAGTCGGTATTGAGAAGGGCATTGAGCAGGGTATTGAGAAAGTTGCCAAAGCTTTGAAAGAGCAGAATGTAGCCATAGAAATTATTGCTGAATCAACTGGATTATCATACGAAGTTATTAGTAGGATTTAAGCCAAGCCCTATAAACACAAACTTGTAGGGGTTGAGCATTTGCGCCACTATTTTTATACTCTCCACCAAAATCTCAATTTGCAAATGCTCAACCCTTTGTGCTTTCATCGATAATTTGTCCCTGCGTTGAGAGGTTTGGGCAAAGCATTGCCAAATCTAAATCATCTGAAAATTTATAGATTTTTGTGGCAATGCTTTGCCCCTACAGGAGGATCGCCTATGGAGTGATAGTTCCAAGTAACATCAGTTATTCCCCTAAATCCTTCTGAATTTTGGTGAGGAGTGCTTCGCAGTCTTTGACTAAGGGAATGCCAAGTTCTTGGGAGAGGGCGATCGCGGCTTGGCAATGGCTGAGGGCGAGTTGGGGTTGATTGGTTTGATGGGCAATTTCGGCAAGGGCTTTGAAACTCTCAGCGATTGCATATTTAAAGTTAATCTCTTGAGAAATAACTAAGGATTCTTGAATTTTGGTTTCTGCTTCGCTGTAGTTTTCCAGTTTAATCAACGTCTCCCCCATATTGTGTAGAGAAATTGCTACCCCACTCCGATCGCCAATTTCTTCACTGATGTCGTGATATTGGTTGTGGAAAGCGATCGCTTTTTCATACTGCCCCAAGGAATCATAACAATTGCCTAAACTCCCTAGAGAATTTGCCACCCCTTGCCGAAAGCCGATTTCTTCACTGATGTCGTGATATTGCTGGAAGTGGGCGATCGCTTTTTCATACTGACCCAAGGAATCATAACAATTGCCTAAACCACATAGAGACTGTGCCACCCCTTGCCGATCGCCAATTTCTTCACTGATTTCGAGAGATTGCTGGTGATAGACGATCGCTTTTTCATACTGCCCCAAGGACCCATAACAAATGCCTAAATTGCCTAGAGAAATTGCCACCCCTTGCCGAGCGCCGATTTCTTCACTGATGTCGTGATGTTGCTGGTGATAGGCGATCGCTTTTTCATACTGACCCAAGGAATCATAACAAATGCCTAAACCACCTAGAGACGTTGCCATCCCTAGCCGATCGCCAATTTCTTCACTGATTTCGAGAGATTGCTGTTGATAGTCGATCGCTTTTTCATACTGCCCCAAGTTTTTATAACAATTGCCTAAATTTCCTAGAGAAGCTGCCGCCCCCTGCCGATTGCCGATTTCTTCTGCGATTTCGAGAGATTGCTGGTGATAGGCGATCGCTTTTTCATACTGCCCCAAGTAGTAATAACAAAGCCCTAAATTGCCTAGAGACGTTGCCATCCCTAGCCGATCGCCAATTTCTTCACTTACGTTGTGACATTGCTGATAGAAGGCGATCGCTTTTTCATACTGCCCCAAGTCAATATAACAATTGCCCAGACGGTTTAACGATTTGCGATAACAAACTTGTTCCCGTTGACTCCCTGCGATTACCTGCTCATATAACTGCGCTTGCTGGCGATAAAACCCTTGTAAATCCAAAAATTCATCAACCGATTTATTCTTCCCTTCTCCCCCTCGCTCCTCATTCAAAATATCAAAAGCTAACTGCCATTCTCCCAATGCCCCTGCATGGTAAAACCCCTCTAAATACGCCGTCAAATCCGCCAAGGATTCCCAAGGTGGCGCGGGTAAATGTGCCAAAAAATAATCTAACGCCAACCGATGCGCCGATCGCAATAGCTCAGAATCCGCTTGCTGTTGCACCACCATCGCAATTAAAGGCAAAAACTCAAACCTTCGCGGTTGATGCTTGAGGGGTTCGGGGGGAAACTCCTGCAACAACGACAAACGGGCTAAATACCGTAACTCTGCATCCGTTACCTCGGCAGTTAACCCCTGTGCTAACCCTAGATCAAAAATCCCTCGCAATACCGATAACCGCTTTAAAATATCCCCTAACCTTGACGACAATCGCGCCAAACTCGCTGCTACCACTTCCCTGACACAGGTTTCCGTATCACGGTGATAACCCTCCACCGTAAACAAATCCAAGCCCAAATTTTCCGCCTCTGTCACACCAACCCCTTCCCCCAACTCCTCCCGCATCCAACTCGATACCAGTTGCATCAAGAGGGGATGCCGATCCATTCGGTTCACAAAATGGGCTAATTCCTTCTGCGTTCCCGTTAATCCATAGTCCTCCGTAACCAAACGAATCGCATCGGCTTCCGCTAACCCCTTTAGGGCTAACCAATGACAACGCGGCAGCAAATTGGCGCTAAACACAGGCTGTTCCCGACTGGTGAGCAGGAGCTTACTATTAGCCCCATTCCTTAACCATTGGCTCAAAAATTGACCATAAACCGACTTCCCTTGGGCGGGAATCACCGTCCAACACCAACAAATAAGGCTCAGCGACTAACCCTGCCACGATCTGCCCAATTAACGTCTCCTCCTCCCATCGCTCATCATAATCCCGTCCCAACTCCTCCAATAACCATCGCCCAAATTGCGCCAAAGGGTAAGGCTGGATAAAACTCACCCACAACACCCGCCAATCAGAATTTAACTGCTCTTTGAATTTCACCGCTAAAGCCGATTTCCCATAGCCTCCTGCGGCAGTCATGCCGATTAAACGCACTTTGTCATTGCTGAGGGCAGTTTGGAGTTCCTTGATTTCATCCTGTCGTCCCTGCCATTCATCCACAGGCGGCGGTGTCGTATTCAGGGTTGCAGCGATCGCCACAGCTTGAGCAGTTTGCCGAGACTTAGCAGGATGCCTTTCATTGGGATCGATAATTTCCGTGACCTCTAAACCCAAAGCAGCACAAATTGCGAGGACGTAAACGCGATCAATACCTTCACCGTTAAAAAATCTTCTTACGGTTCTGGGATCAACTGAAGCTTGAGAGTTCTGAGAAATAAGACTAGCAATGCCTTCAAAGGTCAAACGGGTTCCATCCGCTTTGCCAGCCGCCTTAATCTCCAGAAGTTTTTGCAGTCCCGCAACCGTTGCGGCGATCCCTCTATTGCGCTGTGTAGGCATGACCCAACCAAGTTTTGCTGACTGTGTTGACTTAGTTTAACTCAATTCTAAAGAGGACAGAAAAGGCAGTTAAGAAAAGTTTGCTATCTGCCTTAACTCGTCTGGAGGTTTCAGGTCATTTTTTCGATGATGGCGTTGTTAACTTTATGGAGGACTTCCCCATGACTCGCTTACAACGCCTTGTTAAGTTCCTAATCACAGTCAACACATTGTTGTATCTTATCTCTTCCATTGGCTTAAAACTCGATTCAATCCATTCTGTGAAAGAATCACTTCTCACACCACCTAGTCAAACTTGCACCAAGCACCCGTAACCAGACAGATCGCCGACTTTTTCTAGGAAAGCAAAGACAATTTGCAAATTTACAAAAAGTCGGCGATCACTCATCATAATCTCGTCCCAAGCCTTTGATTAATAGTGACAATAGATTGCGGAGATATCATCAGTTTTTTCTTATCGCCTTCACGCAACTTTACTCAAAGAACTAGACTCAGGCGCGATCGTCAGACTAACATGATGCTCTACTTGCGAACCATCTTCACGATTCTGAATTTTGGCATGATAAGAAGGACTAAGTACACCAGACAGGCGATCGCATCGCAACACCTCCCATACTTCAGGCACTTCACTCACCAGCATTTCCAAAATGATTTCTGAATAGGGCTGAGAGCCTATATCTTGACGTTCGATTAAACGATTGCGTCCATAATTCCAAAAGCTTTCCGTGATTAAACGCTCTTGCTTAGTTGCCTTGTCATTTAAATGCACCCTTGTCACCATCACTGACTCTTTTTGAATTTCCAAATCTTGCACAAGATACTCAATTGCATGATCGTAAAATGGAATAGATTCCAAACTCACAAGCTCGTCTGACTCTAAATCAAAATAGTTCTCAGGTTCTAAATCAATAGACTTCCATTCTTTACTATCAAGTAACTTATAGCCTAGTTCAATCTGGATCGTTGATGAGTTACTCATTTTCTTTTACCTCTTTTTCCTAAATCTCGACCTTCAAAAGCCTTCATGATTTGCTTATAAGTTTTTGCCTCAATTTCGCCAAGCCGAAGTAACTTCTCCAGTTGCGTAGGCGTTTGCTGAATCAAGAAATTAATATCAGCACCCTTTAGATTTGGATTAGTGCGTAGATCTCGTAACTGCCCCAATCCCGCTAGTTGAGTTTGTATGGGTATATTAGGGTCGATCTCCATTTACTTAACACTAAATTTATAATAAGGTTTTTTCTAACAGGCGATCGCCACATAAGTTAGCCTCATCCTGACGCAAACACTGACCAATATAAAACTTAGGCAACGCATCAACCAACATATCTCGACTACTCGCCACTTCCTCAAGCGATCTTATCGCCTCAACAGGAAAAAGCGTGTCATCATAAGAAGAAACTCTTTTTTATGGCTTTGTTTCTGGGTGTTTCACAAATACGCGATCGCCTTCTTTTGCGCCACTTAAAATTTGAGTCTGATTATCCACCGTAGTCCCAATCGTCACAGGTTGAAATTTAGACTTACCCTTTTCATCAGCAATTAATAAACCAATTTGCCCTTCTTGCGTAACGATCGCAACCGTCGGCACAACCAAAGCATTACTAATTCTCTGACCAATAAAACGCAAATCAGTATTCATCCCCGATTGCAACTTATCCTTGCCAGTTTCTAAAGTTATCCGCACTTGGAACGAAGTCACATTCTGTTCAATGATTGACTCAGGTGCAATCAAACGGACTTTACCCTTAAACACCTCAGTGGGGAACGCATCAGCAATAATTTCTACTTCCTGACCAATCTTAATTTGAGAAATATCCACTTCAGGAACTTTAGCAATGATCTCTAAACCATTAGCGATCGCCACAATCGAAGTCGAAGTTGAAGAATTCGTTGCCGAAGCAGATGTTGTCGGTGTCACAAAAGCCCCTGCATTGGCATATTTTTGAGTGATGATGCCCGCAAAGGGAGCGCGAATAATTGTATCTTCGATCTGGACTTCGATAATTCTGATCCCGGCGATCGCTTGGGCAAGTTGTGCTTCAGCTTGAGCAATATCTTCCACACGACTACCATTGCGGGTTTCTTCTAATAGACGAGTAGACTCCATCAGATTAGCTTGCGCCGTTTGCAAATCAGCCTGAGCGCTGCGCTCATCGGTTAGCACTTCATCAAAGCGATCGCTAGAAATAGCACCTTCAGTCTGTAAACTCCGAAAGCGAGAGGTTTTCATATTGGTCAAGGCTAAACGCGATCGGGCGGCATCAAAACGACCACGAGCAGCTTCCACCCTCGCCTGAGCTGCCGCAATATCTTCAGGACGACTACCATTGCGTAATCTGGCTAAATTCGCTTCACTTGCTGCCGCCGCCGCTTGAGCCTGATAAAGCTGCGGGATTAAATTCGTATTGTCCATTCTCGCAATGACTTGTCCCTGATTGACTCGCGCCCCCTGCTCAACCAATAGCTGCATTAGTCTTCCCGCTTGCTTGGGACTGAGATTGACGGTTTCAATGGGTACAACAGAGCCGCTAGATTTAATTTTGATATCTAAAGACTTAGACTCAACTAATTGAGTTTGATCGTTGATTGATGTTTGGGTTTGATTCCTGCTAGCCAAAACGCGAAAGGCTGTAAATCCACCGCCTAGCACAACGACGAGTAAAACTACAACGAACCAAGGCTTTTTCCAAAAACTTTTGGGCTTTTTATTTTCTTGTTTGGGGGAAACAGTAGTTTGCATCGGGATTAAGCCTGATCGAAGCTGACGGCATGAAAAATTATGTCTATATAAATAAGTTATGGTATTAGCGCTTATTTTGCATCACCCCTCAGCATCATTGCTTCGGGATTAACGCAACCCTCAAAAAACGGTATATTAGCAAAAGCAAGGACTTAAAGAGACGCAGAAAATTTGTAAATCCACTCGTAAATTTATATTTGGGGGTTAATAACCTTGTGAGTCAGCCTGTCACAACTTGGGATGAAAAACCACATATCGTACTTCATGGATCTCAAGGTACGATGCAGATTCCCCTTGTGAATGCATATTCTTGGACTTTAGGGCGTGGCTCAGAAAATGATATCCCCCTATCTGATAAATGTGCATCGCGCAATCACGCTATGTTTCAAATTGTGGGAGAAAATAGTTATTTCCTGATCGATCTTGGTAGTCGCAATGGTTCATTTGTGAATGGACGACGGGTGACCATTCCAGTTAGCTTAAAAAATGGCGATCGCGTTACTCTGGGCGAGACAAATTTAGAATTTTATTGTCCTGAGACAATCACTTCTCCCGATACTAGCATTACTCAAAACGAAGAAAATACAGATGCAGTGGCAACGGCAATGCTGCATAAGCGGCAACTAATTACAGTTTTAGTTGTGGATATTCGAGATTTCACCAAACTGACACAGCAAATGGATGAGCATATTCTCTCAGAGGCGATCGGTACATGGTTTCGCCGCGCTGGTGAGATCATCGATCGCCATGGTAGCTGGGTAGATAAGTACATCGGTGATGCGGTAATGACAGTCTGGATTCATGATGCTGGCAAAGGGTCTGATACAGTTGCTACACAGGACATGCTCAAAGTCTATCGCGCCCTCCGTGAACTGTATGAGATGAGCAATGAACTTAATCAGCAGTTTGAATTACCCTTTCAATTGCGTGTAGGTGCTGGCATCAATACTGGCTATGCAATGGTTGGTCAAATGGGGACTAGTGAGCATCCAGACTACACGGCTCTTGGCGATACAGTGAATGCTGCTTTTCGTTTGGAGTCCTCAACTAAGCAATTGGGATTGGATGTGGCGATCGGTTCTACAACCTATAGTCATACTCCCTATGCTGCGGTACTACTACCACTTAAGCAATATTCTGTGGAGCTTAAGGGCTATACGACTCCCACCATCACCTATGCGGGTACTTTTAACGAGTTAGGAACATATATCCAAAAGCTAGATGCAGATTAACGTCAATTCGACGAACGCGCAAAATGGTAAAAATCGCTCTGCGATTTTTACCATTTTGCGCCACTTGCGCCACGCGAAGCGCGGCGCAAGTGGCTACTTTAAAGAAGTAATGGCAGCGCTAATCGCTGCCATTACTTCTTCAATCTTTAAAACTATTAGATGCTAAATCAAGAGTCACTTGGCGAAGCTGTAAATAATCCATAGGATCGACAGCAGTTCTGCCATCGGGTTGGATTTCAAAATGTAGATGTGGCCCAGTACTACGTCCAGTGGAACCAACTTC
>Ga0172373_10001987_pt1 | contig 32087 bp, 28 predicted proteins | sample Lak10m_2_FD_114546 | JGI IMG/M metagenome (GOLD analysis project Ga0172373, IMG submission 114546) | Freshwater microbial communities from Kabuno Bay, South-Kivu, Congo - kab_092012_10m | ecosystem: Environmental > Aquatic > Freshwater > Lake | place: Democratic Republic of the Congo...
AATTATTACACCTTGTACACGACCCTATAACTTGTTTTATATTAAAGATAATATAAATTTTGATTATGTTGATGAATGGTTAATAATTTACGATAAAAATAAAATTCCAAATAATTTAAATTTATTTTTACAATATGATAAAATTAAAGAACATATTTACACTAATGATGGTATTTCAGGTAATCCACAACGTAATTATGGTTTAGATATTATATCTAATAAAAATAAATTAATTTATTATTTAGATGATGATAATATTATTAATAAAAATTTATATTTATTATTAAATATTATTGATGATGAATTTTTTTATAGTTTTAATATGAAATATTTATTTAATAATAAAAATAATATATTATATGGTAACTATAAACAACTTCCATATATGGATACATCTATGTTTTTAATTCCTAATAAATTATCTGAAAATATTAAATGGGAAATACAATTATATAATGCTGATCAAAAATATATTTTTGATATAAATGCTAAAAATAATAATAAACATATTTATTGTAATAATATTTTATCTTATTATAATTGTTTAACATTAATTAATGATATTAATTCTTATATAATTGATAATTCTTTTTTTAATAATATATTTAATTTAAATAATATTATTTATTTAGATATTTCTATTAATTTTAATAAAAATTTAGAATTTATTATTAATAATAAAAATATAGATATTACTCTTATATGTTTAGAACATGAAGATAATATTAAAGATAATTTAATAAATTTATTAACTAATGTTAATACTGATCAGTTAATGTATACTAAAACACATTATTTTAATATTAATATTAGTAGTATTAATAAATTATATAATATTATTAGTTTTAATGGTAACACTTTTTATAATGATTATTTAAATATATTAAAATATTATTATTCTGTTTTAGATTCTTTTTTTATTTATATTGTTTATAATTGGAATAATATAATTCATAATAATACTATTAATTCTATTAATAACTTAAAAATTAAAATTTTATATCAAACTAAAATTAATGATAATACTTATTTATTAATCCTTGAAAAATAAAAAAAAATTGAAATTTGTTTTATTTGATAGTTCCATTTTTTTTTAACTATTAAAAACATGGTGCTTTTTTTTTGTCTTGATATTGACACTACCAAACAAACAAAACCTGTAACATCATGGAAACCCTGGGAAAGCAACTTTCCAGGACTCAAAGATATGTTTAAATTTTAAATAAGATTTAAACATATTTTTATAGTATAATTTTATACTATGAATAATATTAAAATATTTGGAAAGAAACCAATTAATGAAACACAAAAATGTTGTGAATATAAATTAACATTTAAATTTATTTATGATATTTATAATAATGATTTATTATTAAAATTACCTTTTCAAATAGATATTGATGAAGATAAAGTTGATAATATGGTTAGTGCTTACTATAAAAATCCTGAATATTTAATTTTTAAAAATAAAATCATATTGGGATATATTATTAAAACTAATAATATATATATTATTGATGGACAACACCGATTAGAAATGGTTAAAAAATTATTTTTAAATAATATTAATGACTATTTAATTTTTTGTTGTTATAAAATTGATGATGAAAATGAAATGAAATTATTATTTAAAGAAATAAATAAAGATTCATATAAAAACAATAAATATATATCATTAAATGATTTTAATATAAATTTATATGATTTATGTAAAAATTATTTATATAAAAAATATAGTTTATATTTTGCAGAAAGGAAAAGTACATATATATTTAGAATATCAATAACAGAGTTTTTAAATAAATTATTAGAATTTAATTATATTGAAAAGTTTAATAATATAGATAATTTAATACAAGATTTAGAAAATAAAAATAAACAATTTAATAATTTGATTGATTATCAAGAATATTTTAATGATAATCCAGAATTATTTTATAAAGATGAATATAATTGTGTTAAGGATGGTAAAATATTTTCATTAAAAAATAATAATTTTATTGAATATTTAATTAATACTGATATTATTCCAAATCATAAATTTAAATTACAAAAAAAAATTATAAGTCCAAAATTACGTATACAAGTATGGCAAAAAGAATTTTATAATAATGATTCCGGTATTTGTCCATTTAATAATTGTGTTAATTATATTCATAATGGTAAAAATGGTTTCCATTGTGGTCATATTATTTCTGAATTTAATGGTGGTCTTACTATTTTAGAAAATTTAAAACCTATTTGTGCTAGTTGTAATTTTAAAATGGGAAAAAATAATTGGAATTTAAATAATATCTAATTATTATTATATTTATGGGTGATCTTTTATTAGTTATTATTATTATTGGTGCTATTATATATTTTTATTTTAATCCTGCTATTTTAAAAGAAGTTATTACACTTATACAAAATCAAGCCGGTTTAGATCAAACACCAGTACCAACAACAATACCACCTACAACAACTATTCCACCTATACATTGTATTGGTGAATGGTCAACATGGGGTCCTAAATGTAATAATTTTGTTGATAATTATCATAATTGTTATAATAAAACTAATATTATTATTAATGATAAAAATTTAACTTCTAGAGTTTATAAAATTAAACAACAAAAAAATATTAATGGACGTGCATGTCCATATGAAGATAATAAAATTGAAACAGATTATTGTGCAACAGCAACATCTAAACCTGTTTTACCTTTTAGTGAATGTAGTTTTAATAATACTACACGTTTACCTATAATTACATGTTTACCATTTGATTTTTATGAAAGTAGTAAATGTATTATAGTTGATAAAAATAATAAATTACCAGCCTGTGCTGCGGCAGATATTAATATTAATTGTAGTAATAATGATAGAAATATAATTATTTCAAAACTACCACAAATGCCATTTGAAACAAAAAAACCTTATGATATATTAAAATTATCTGAATGTAATAAATGTACTGAAGAAAAAACAACATGTCCAGAATATTGTAAATATATTGATTTAAATTTAGTTAATTATGTAACTACATATAAACCATATATTGAACAATGTAGTAATAATATATGTTATAATACATGTCCACCTGATTATAGACTTAATTCTACAGATAACAAATGTTATTATTAAAAATATATAAAAGATCAACTATATTATATAATAATAATGGTGAAAGATACTGTTTTATATGATAGATTAGGTATTAATCCTGATGCTAATGAAGAACAAATTAGAAAAGCATATAATCAATTATCTAAAAAATGGCATCCAGATAAAAATCAAGATAATATTGAAGAAGCAAAAAATAAATTTCAAGAAATTTCAGAAGCAAAAGAAATATTATTAGATTCAAATAAAAAAGAAATGTATGATAGATTTGGAATGGATAGTATTAATGGTAATGTTGAGGTTGCAGATAATATTTTTGGTAATGGAAATCCATTTGGGCCTGGACACCCTTTTGGACATATGTTTAATGGTAATTTTAATTTTAATAATGAACAAAAACAAAAAGAAAATAAAAATATTATTCAAAATGTTAATGTTACATTAAAACAAATATATAATGAAGAAAATATTAATATTAATTATAAATATAAATCATTATGTACTCAATGTAATGGTGAAGGAACTAAAGATGGTAAACCATTAGTTTGTGAAACTTGTAATGGACGTGGTGTACAAGTTCAAGTAATTAGAATAGGTAATATGATTCAACAATTATCACAAACATGTCAAACATGTAATGGTTCAGGAAAATCACAATGTAATAATAATAATAATTGTAATATTTGTAATGGTAAAGGTAATATTTTAAAAGAAAAATCTATTCAAGTTGGATTAAAAGCAGGATTAACAACAGGTAATAAAATACATTTACAAGGTAAAGGAAATCATTATAAAAATATAAAAACAGATTTAATATTAGTAATTAATGAATTATCAGATAGTATGTATAAACGTATAAAAAATGATTTAATAATAACAGTTGAATTAAAATTATATCAAGCATTATTTGGATTTTCAAAAATAATAACACATTTAGATAATAGAAATTTAATTATTTCATATAATGGTAAAACAGATTATAATACTATACGTAAAATTCCTAATGAAGGAATGAAAATTATTAATTCTAATAAAAAAGGTGATTTATATATTAAATTTGTTTTCACATTACCTACTATTGAAGATATGAACTTAAAAACACAATTAAAAAACCCTTTATATGCTATTGATAATAATGAAGTATTAAATGAATTAAATATTAATAAATGTGGTAATATTAATAAAGTTAATTTATTTAATTGTTCTAATGAAGAAATGGACCATATTAATAAATTATTATTAGATGTTAAAAATGAAGATTTACCTTCACCAAATGAAGATGATTCAGAAGATAATCAACCACGACCCCAATTTAATACACATTTTAATTCATCACAACAATGTGCACAACAATAAAAAATATATAAGTATATATATATGAAAATATATATATTACGTCATGAAGAACGTCCGAGTGATTGTTCTTTTTTTGTTCCATTAACAAAAAATGGTTTAATAAATTCAAAAAACTTAATTGAATGTTTAAAAAAAGAAAATATAAATTTAATATATTCATCACCATTTATAAGAACATTACAAACAATAAATCCATATAGTGAAAATTCAAAATTAAAAATTAATATTGAATATGGATTAGGTGAAATACAACATGAAAAAATAATGACAAAAAATGGTGCAAATTTAGAATTACCTGATTATTTATTAGATATTTTTAATTATAATTGTTCATATAAAACTATTATACAAAATAAAGATATTAAATATCCTGAAACAGAAGAAGATGTTAATAATAGATTTAAAAAAATTTTAAAACAAATAATATTAGAAAATTATAATAAAAATATAAATATATTATTAGTAACACATAGAACATTATGTAATTATGCATTAAAACTAGTAAATAAGTTAAAAAAGTTAAATTTATCACATGAAATATTAAATAATTATAAATTAGGAAAAGTAACATTAATTTATGATAATGAATGGACATATAAACCAATAAATTAAATAATTTATTATTAATTTATATTATAAATTAATAATGGATTATAATTTTATAAATAAACTAGATATATTAAATAATAAATATAAATTTATAAATAATAATTTAAAAAATGAGATTATATTAACTATAAATAATTTATTTCCAAAATTAAATATTAATGATAAAAATTATATTATTAAATTATCATTATTTTTAATTGATTTAATATCATATAAATATAATTTTAATAAAAATGATATTAAATATTATAATCAATGGACACAAAATAATAATAGAGATATTAAAGGTGTTATATTATTATTATTACCTTTTATTGATGATAAAGATAATGGTATTTTATTTAAGAGTATTACAGATTTACATAATTTATTATATAGTAAAATAATAAATACACCACATGAATTAAGACAATTATCATTATTAGAAAGAAATAATAATAATATTAATGAATATTTTAAATATGGAAATATGGGTTTAGGTTTAATTAATGAATATAATTCATATGATATTTCTAAATCTATTTATAATAATAAAATGATTTATGATTTAATTTATCATAATTTTATAGGATTATTACAAACATTAGAAATTATTAATGGAAAAACATATATTAATTGGATTAATATTGTACCATTTAATTTTAATAATTATTATAATTCTAATTTATATAATGAAACATTTAAATTAATTGAATCTATTAATATTATATTTAATGATAATAATATTAATAAAAAAGATATTGAAATTAGTAAAATTTTAAGTAATTGTTTAATTAATTATTCTGGTTTATGGATTGGTGATATTTATAATGTTTTTAGAATTAAATTTTATCAAGAATTAAAAAAAATTAAATGGTTAATATTTCCATATGAAACTAAAACTATTCAAATTTATTTAATTCAAGGTTTAAATAAAATGATTAATATTAATTTTATTATTAATACATTAAATTATAATTATGAATATTTATTAGATGAAGATAAAGAAAATTTTAAATTAAGTTTAACAAATATTATTAATAATATTACTAATAATATTTCATTTTTTAATTTTATTGATATTGATAGTGAAATATTAAAACATTTATTATTATTTTTTATTAATAATACTAATACATGTAATAATTATTATGATATTTCAAAATGGAAAATTAGTAATGATGATATTAATAATGAAGATAATAATAATGATTATACATTTAATATATCTAATTTTATTAATAATATTTTTATTAATGATATTATTAATTTATTAATTTTTATTAATAATAATTATATATCTCATTTATGGAATTTTTTAAAAGATACTATGGTTTATTTTAAATATTCTGTTTTATTTAAATATTTAACTTATTATGATAATAATAATAATATATATATACTTAATAATAAATATTATTATGAAAATTTTAATTATAATTTCAAAAAAAAATATAATTTATATAATAATAAAATTAATTTAAAAAATATATATAATATTGCTAAATTTTTAAGTCATAATAATGACTGGACACTATTACCCAATAATTATTTATCACTAACTCAAACTGAAAAAATTATTTTTTTTTATTATATTAATAATCTTCATAAATTTTTAAATTTAAATAATAATCTTAAAAAACAATTTATTGGTATTGATTTTAATTATAATGATGTTATTATTCAAATTTCTAATTCTTTTAATTCTATTTTTTTATTATTAACTTTTGAAGAATTAATTGCGGCCGGATCACTTAATTATTTTACTGTTAATATTAATATTACTGATAAAACTATCTTACCTAAAGAAGATTCATTATTAAAAAAAATTAGAAATGAAGAAATTAAAACATTATTTTTAAAAAATGAAAAAGAATGGAATGAAGCTTATTATTATTTAACAAATGAACAATTTAAATATACAAATAATTATTTATCTAATTTAAAAAATCCTGGTAATAATAGTTGGTTATTATTTTATGCTATGGATTGGGTTTCACAAATTAGTTTTTTCCATCATTATATATTTCATCAAGTTTTATATATTACTGGGGCTACTGGTCAAGGTAAATCCACACAAGTACCTAAATTATTATTATATGCTTTAAAAGTTATTGATTATAAAACTAATGGTAAAATTATTTGTACACAACCTAGAACCGTTCCTACTATTGATAATACTAAACAAATAGCTAATCAATTAGGATTCCCTATTATTAATAATAATATTTCTACTAATAATTATTATATTCAATTTAAACATCAAGAAGATGCACATTATACAACCACTATAGATAATCATAATTTATCATTAAAAATAGTAACTGATGGGACATTATATGAAATTATAAAAAATAATGTAGTATTAAAAAAAAAAATTAATGATATATATATTAATGAAAATATATATGATATTATAATAATTGATGAAGCACATGAACATGGTATAAATATGGATTTAATATTAACTTTAGGACGTCAAACATGTTTTTATAATAATCAAATCAGATTAATTATAGTATCTGCTACAATGGATAATGATGAATTAATTTATAGACGTTATTATAAAATGGTAAATGATAAATTATTATATCCTATTAAAACACCTATCATGGAACCTTTTTTAAATAATCCTAAATATGTTTTTAATCCTATTTTTATGGATAGAAGATATCATATTTCACCACCTGGTGAAACTACACAATATAAAATTGATGAAGAATATGAAGATAAAGAATATGAACAAAATGAAATTTTAGATTTAAGTATTAATAAAGTATTAAAAATTTGTTCTAATACATCTAAAGGTGATATATTAGTTTTCACTAATGGTGAACAAGACATTTTTACTATTATAGAAACATTAAATAAATCATTATCTGATAATATTGTGGCTGTACCTTTTTATTCTTCATTACATGAAAAATATATGGAAATAATAAAAAATGCACAATATAAAAATATAAAAACAAAAAAAGAAAATATACATTTAAAATGGAAAAATGAATATTTACAAGATAATATTATCACTAATTATAATCGTATTGTTATAGTTTCTACTAATATTGCGGAAGCATCTGTAACTATTAATTCTTTAACTTATGTAATTGATAATGGATATGCAAAAGTAAATATATATGATCCTTTATTAGATATTAATAAATTATTAATAGAAAAAATATCAGAAGCTAGTAGATTACAAAGGAAAGGCCGGGTTGGACGTGTAGGATATGGGAAAGTGTATTATTTATATCCTAAAAATTCAAGAAAAAATATTATTTCAAAATATAAAATAACACAAGAAAATTTTGGACCTCATTTTATTAAATTATTAAATAATAAATCTATTGAAGATTTAAAATATAATGAAACTAATAATTATAATAAATTATTAGCACCATATAATTTACATCCAAATTCTATAAGTTTCCTATTTATACCTATTACTAATATTCAAAAAAACTATTATATTATTAAATCTAAATTATATGACATTTTTATTAATAATTATAAAATTAATGAAGAAAGTTATGAAATAAGAAATTATTATTATTATTACGATGAGAATATTGAACCATTAAATTTAATTTATCGTATAAATTTAGATAATCCAGGATATTTATATAATGTATCTATTTTAGATGAATCATCTAATATTGATATTCAAAATATAATACATTTTTCTTTTGATGATGGACAAATAATAGCTAATTTATTTGATAATAATGGTGTTTATTTTTTAATACATTATTTTGAATCAATAATTGTAAGAAATATATTTAATAATATAATAATATTTAATAATAAAAAAATTAATCATAGTAGTGAACAAAATAATATTATAATTAATAATAATAATTATAAATATTTAAAACATTATTTATCAACTAATAATCTAGTTATAAATTATAATATAAATAATATTGATGAAAAATTTATTAAAACAGAAATAGTAAATATAATAAATAAATATATTGAAATTTTTGATATTTCATATACATTTAATCATTTATTAACAATATTTTATGCTAATAATTTTAATTGCTTTATTAATGTGTTTTATTTAATTATATTAATTCATGAAAACTTAAATGATAAATTAATTAATATTATTAATCCTGAATTAAATTTTAATCAAGCATATAAACAATTTAAAAAATATTATACTAATTATAATTCAGAATTAATATTATTATATAATATTATTGAAAAAATATTAAATAAATTTGAATATTTATTGGTTTTTAAAATTAATTATAATATTATTAAAACTAATTTATATGAAGAAATAAATAATATTATTAAGGAATTTTTAATATTAGAAAATACAAATATTATACCACCTAAAAATTATAATATTGATTTATGGAACTATTTAAAAAAAAAAAAATATAATAATGAATTAATATTAGATAATTTAATTACTGATAGTCATATTTTTATAAATACAAATATTTATAAAAAAATAATTAATAATTTACAAGAAAATGAAAAAATTATTCAAAATTGGAGTAATAATGAAGTAATTAATTATAAAGTTGTTAAAAATTTTATTAATAAAATTATTTTTTATAAATTTAAAAATATTTTTAATAATCAACTTTTTTTAAATAATCTAAATTTTAATAAATCTTTTAATGATAATGATATTTATTCTAATATATTAAAATCATTCATTTTTGGAAATTCTACTAATATTTCTTTTTATGATAATCAAAATAATAAACTTATTTCATATTTTAATATTAATATAACTTATAATTTAAATAAAACTATTACTATTAATAATTTTTCTTTTGTTAATTTATCTAATTATCTTATTTTTTATTATAAATATGATTCAATTGATGATGATACTATTGAAATATCTTTTATTAATCAATTTAAAACAGAATGGTTGACTTTAGCATTACCTTTTTTTTATAATAATATTAATTTTCTTAATAATTATAATAATTTTAAATATATTTGTTATGATATTATTAATAATTGGAATTATAAAATTATCTGGTTTATTAATGAATATCCTATTTTAAATAATTATTATAAAAGTGTTATTAAAAAATTTAAAAAAATTGAATATTTATAATATTATTATATTATATTTCATATTTTATATAATTATGGATAATATTATAGACTTAACTATTGTAACACAAAAATTTAATAATCAACATTATAATTTTAATTTTAAAGGATTTATATTTGAATATAATAAAAAAAATTATATTATTACTATTCATCATAATTTACCAATTCATAAAATTACTTATAAATCTATTGAACTTTTTAATGTTATTAATTCTTGTTGGAATGAATTTTTAATCCTTGAATGTAACTTTTCTAATTTTATTATTCATAAAAAATATAATATTTCATTACCTAAAAAAAATGTCTTGTTATATTTTAATAATATTGAAATTATTGTTTATGATATTAAATTTATTCCCTTTAATAATTTAAATAATTATCCATATAAATTACCATATATTGAATGTAATATTAAAAATAAAAGTCATAATTATAATTTTAAAGGTTTATCTGGTATGCCTGTTTATAATGATAAAAAAGATAAAATTATTGGTATATTTTCTAAATATAATATACAAGATAATACTTTATATATTATACCTATATATATATTAATTAAAACTCTTAATAAAATAGATAATAATAATATTTATACTGTTAATAATTATCTTGTTAATCAAACTATTTTCCATCCTAATTTAAAATATATATTACCTATTAATATTTATTTTTTATTAGAAGGTGATAAAAATATGATTTTTTATAAAAAAAAAAATATATATAATTATATTATTGATAATAATCCTTTATTATATAATAATAATTATATTGAATATTACCAATTTTCTGATAATATTGTTTATAAATATAATTTACGTTTATTAACACTTTTAAATAAAATTTTAAAACAAGATGAATTAATTGATATTTTTAAACAATTTCAACAATGGAATTGTTTAATTATTTAGTTTTTTAAACGTTTCAATATATTTTTTTCTTGATTACTTAATTTATATCCCATATCACATATTATATCTATATCATCTAATTTATGTTGTTGAGATTTAGATTTATTTTTTTTTTTATTACTTTCTACTGATGATATAAAATAATTATTATAATTTATATTTGTATTATCATCATCCATATCATTATTATTATTATTATCATTGTCATTTATATTATTATTATTTAAATATTCTATTATATTAAATATACATTCATCTGATAATATATTTAAATTAATAAATATACCATTTCTATTTATTGAAAAATTACTTCCTATATTTTTATTAATAATATTATATATATTTATATAATGTATATTATTATTTATTTTTTCTATCTTATTTATTAATTTCTTTCTAAACTCTGTATTATATTTTCTATTATTATTATTATTATTCATTAAAATATTAAATATTATTTATATATTTTATATTTTTTATTCGTTAAAAATTAATATTATCTAATATTATTTAATCATGAATGATATTAATTATTATGAAAAAAATTACTCTTATCCATTACCATCTGATCCGGATTTTCTAACAAAAATATATAAAAAACGCGAATTTTATTATCATCGCGTTCCTAAACGTGATAAAATGAAGAACTATAAACAAGTTAAACAATATAGAGAAATGACTTGTAAAATTGAAAAAAAACCAACTGAACAACAATATATTTTACCTAATTTTATTAACTTAAATACACCCTATAAAGGAGTACTTTTAATGCATGGCGTTGGAACTGGTAAAACTATGACTGCTATTCGTATTGCTGAACAATTTATTGATCAAATTAGAAAATATAATACTAAAATTTATGTTGTCGTACCCGGACCCAATACACGTGAAAACTTTAAAAAAGAACTTATTTTTTCCACTGGTAATACATATCTTAAAAATACGGAATTAATTAATCAAATGTCTAAGAAGAAATTGAAAAAGAAAAAAAAACTGCTTTATATGCGGCACTTCAAAATTATAGAATACTTTCATATAAAACTTTCTATAAAAAAGTACTCGGTGAAAAAATTGTTGAAAAAAAAATTGTTAATAATAATAAAATTAAATCCACTTATCGTAAAAATATTGATGGCGAATTTGAAAGAGAAATTGTTATTGATAAAATTTCTAATATGGATAACTCTATTATTATTATTGATGAAGCACATAATATTACTGATAATGAATATGGTGATGCATTAATTAAAATTATTAAAAGTTCTGAAAATTTACGTGTTATATTATTAACTGCAACACCTATGATTAATTTTCCTGATGAAATTGTTGATTTATTAAATTTTATTAGACCATTAAATGATCAAATTGAAAGAGATAAAATTTTCACTAATGATAAAAGTTATAATATGAAAATAAAACCTAATGGAATTGAATATCTTAAAAATAAAGCTAGAGGATATATTAGTTTCTATAGAGGAGCAATCCCATATTCATATGCTAAACGAGTTGAAAAAGGTGTCATCCCTGATAATATGTTATTCACACCTTTAATTAAATGTTTTATGAGTGATTTTCAATATAAAGCATATAAAGAACAAAATAGAAATATAACAGATAATGTAGAGAAAAATAATTTTATATTTACAAGTTCAAACTTTGTATTTCCAGCATTAAATAAAGATAAAACAGATATAATAGGAGTATCAACAACAGAAGGAATGAATATAGTATTATCACAAATAAATAGTAATGGATTTAAATTAAGAGAACTAATAAATCAAAAAGTATTTAATAATAGTATAAATAAAGAATTAGAAAATAATATAATATATGAAAATGATAAAAAAAATATTACAGGTTTAATACTTAAATTACCATATTTAAAATTTTTTTCTATTAAATTTTATAAATTAATTAATAGATTACAAAAATTAGTAGATAATAAAAAAGGTGCTTCTACAGCTTTTATATATTCTAATTTAGTTAAAACAGGTGGTATAGAATTATTTGCTGAAACTTTAATACAAAATGGTTATCTTGAATATGAAGAAAATAATTCTAATTATAATATTATTGATAATACTATTGATTATAAAACAGGTTTAACATTTTATAATTTTACTCAAAAATATAATAAATCTGATTTTAAACCTGCTACCTTTTTAATAATTACAGGTTCTAGTGATGAAGGAGGTACAGAAGATCAACCTGAAGTTAAACAAAAAATTATTCAAGATGTTTTTAATAGTCGCGAAAATATTGATGGTAAAAATATTAAATTTATCTTAGGTTCTAGAGTTATGAATGAAGGTGTCACATTAAAAAATTGTAAAGAAGTTCATATTCTTGATCCTTTTTTTAATATCCCTAAATCTGAACAAGTTATTGGCCGTGCTATCAGAGCCTGTGTCCATCAAGATGTTATTAATGATAATTATAAATTTCCTAAAGTTTATATTTATAGATATGTTGTTTCCATTAATGATAGAGAACCAAATCAATTATCTATTGATGAAAACTTATACCAAAAAGCTGAACTTAAATATTTAACAGTGAAACAAATTGAAAGAAGTTTAAAAGAAATAGCAATAGATTGTCCTTTATTATTACATTCTAATATGTTTCCTGAAGAATTAGAAAAATATAAAGATTGTGTTGAACCAACATTAGAAAATATAAAATTAAATAAAAAAATATGTCCCGCATTATGTGATTTTAAATCTTGTGAATTAAAATGTGATATTTCATATGATATAAATAAAAAATTAAATAAAGAAGATATTGATTTTAATACTTTTAATGATGATCTCGCTAAATATGAAATTAATATTATTAAAAATAATATTAAAGACTTGTATAAATTTAAGTGTATCTATTTATATGATGAAATTTTAAATATTATTAAAACTGAATTATTAGAACATCAAGTTGATTTATTTAATAATTATTTTTTAAATAAAGCTTTATACGAATTAATGCCTACAACTGAAAATGATTTTAATAATTTTAAAGATATTGTTTATGATAAATATAATAAACCTGGATATATTATTAAACGTGGGAAATATTATATATTTCAACCTATTAATGAAAATGAAAATGTCCCAATGTATTATAGAAAACATATTGAATTAGATAATTCTAATCAAGTTTCATTAAATAATTATATTAAATTTAATTATGATATTAAAAAATTTGATAATAATATTATTAATACTGAAATTAATAAATTAAATTATGATTTTGAATCTACATTAGATTATTATAATAATAGAGATGAATTTAGTATTGTCGGTATTATTGATAAAAATTTAAATAAATTAGCTTATGAAGATATTGATCTATTTAAAATTAGAGAAAAAACAATTAAATCAAATAATAAAAAAAGAGGTATCGGAATACCCACATTTAAAGGTGCTGTATGTTCAACTTCCAAAGATAAAAAATATTTAGTAAAATTATATAAAAATATTACTAATATTACTAAAACAGATATTAATAATATTAATAAATTAAGTAAAGAAGAATTATGTAGTGAAATTAAAAATAAATTATTATATTTAGAAAAATATTCCACTACTGAAAATAAAAATAAAATGACTTATATTATGATCCCTTTTAATCATCCTGTTTATCCTTTCCCATATAATTTAGAAGATAGAATTAAACATATTATTAAACTATTATATAAAATTACTGGTAGAAATATTGATGTTATTGTTGAAAAAGATACAAAAAATAAAACTCTTATTAAATATAATATGATTTTTAATAATGTTGATTACTTAAAAAATTATATTAATGATATCAAAAAATTAAATTTTAAATTAGAAAATAATAAATGGATACTTATTATTGATTAAATATAATATTATTTTTTATCATATCATAAAATTAATTAAAATGATTTTAACATCCTTAATATCACTTCTGAGGGCACTTTTGTATTTATTATTGATTCAGTATCTATATATTCTATATTTTCTATATTCTCTATTTTATTTTCATAATTATCTATTATATTTAAATTATTTAATTGTATTGTTACTTTTATTGCTAAAAATATAATTACAGCTACCACTAAACTACTAGATAATATAACTTTTCTATTATTTAAAAATATATTTTTAATTTCTTTTAAATATGATTCTTTTGTATTTTTTAATAAACATGGTATTATGGATGATAATATTACATTTAATATGGCACCTATTATTGGAATTATAATTTCTAATGCTAACATTATTATATATAATATTATAGAAAATAATATTATATTAATAATATTATGGGCGCATGATCACTACCATATATATTATTTAAAATTTTTATAGATTTTATTTTATTTTTTAATTTATTACTTACTAAAAAATAATCTATTCTCCATCCTATATTTTTTTCTCTTGATTTAAATCTATATGACCAATATGTATATTCTATTAATAATGGATTTTTAAATCTATATACATCTATTAAATCACAATTATTTAATATCTTTTCAAATGATTCTCTTTCTTCTATTGTATAACCCGCTGTATATAAATTTGATTTTGAATTTTTAATATCTATTTCTTTATGTGCTACATTTAAATCACCACATACTATTATTGATTTATGTTCTTGTAACTTATTTAAATACTTCTCAAATTCACGATCCCATATTTCTGTTCTCCATTTTAATCTATTTAATTTCTCACCCGAATTTGGTGTATATACATGTATCAAATAATAATTTTTAAATTCTAATGTTATTACTCTACCTTCATTATCTATTTCATTTAATCCATATATTATATTTAATGGCTTTTTTTTACTAAATATTCCTGTTCCACTATATCCTTCACGGGTTCTACATAAACTCCAATATCTATATTTATAATCTGTTAAAAAATTATCCTTAAAATCATCTGTCACTTTACATGATAATTTCGTTTCTCCTATACATATTATATCCGGTTCTAATTCTAACACTTTATTTAATTCTTCCGTTTTTAATAATGAACGTAATCCATTCACATTCCATGCTACTATTTTTAATACCATATTATTTAATTAATAAAATATTTTTTTAATTTAAATTTTTTATATTATTAATTATATGAGTGACATAATATTTATTAACAATTTTGATAATCTATTATCATTGGATTTAATAAAACAAAAAATAACTGATGTTAATTTTTCAGACAAAACAAAAAATTATAGAATATTACCTGACGAATCAACTAGTATATTCACACAAGTTTTTTTAAATAATGATGTATTGTTAAAATTAATTAATTATGTATATAATATTATTAATAGTTATATACTGTCTAATTTAAACAAATTTTTAAAAAAATCTAATTATGATTTATTATATGAAAATGAAGAAGTATTATTTATTTTCAAAGGTGGTAACACTATGTGTTTTTTATATAAATATCATACCAGTTTTGAAGCATGGGCAGAACGTGTATTCCCTCCATATTTAACAGATATTATTAGTAAAACTCATGATGAATTCTCCAGTAATTTTAAAATTAGTGACTGTGATTTTAGTGTTTGTATTATCTGTCAAACTCTTCAAAGATATTTAGAAATATATAGTGTTATCTCTAAATTATTAGTAACAGTTTTAGATGAAATATCATATAAAATGGATTTACTATTAGATAGTGTTACACCTAATATCACAGGTGATGAAAGTATGGAACTACCGCCAAATGATGTAACAAATGATATTGGATTAATTAATTATAGTAAAGATGCCACAAATAAAGAAAATGTAATGTTTTGGTTGTATTTATATAAAAAAATAGTAGTTAATTTATTTCCTGACAGATCTATGAGTGATGATGAGGATGATGCACATGACCCGATTCAAACATTTTATGCAGAAATAGCAGCTTTAGATCTTAATGAAAATTATGAAATAAATATAATTAGTGTAATACTACATATTATAAATGCATTATATTATAATATAAAAATAGCAAGAAAAACTGTTGAAGAATTACAAGAATTAGAAACAAAGTACATTGGAATAAAAAATAATTTATTACGTATTATTGAACAATCATTAAGTTTATTATACACTTTTGAAAATATTAGTATTTTTAAAAAAAAATTACTAAAAAGTTTAAATAAAATAAATACTCCTAATAGTATATTTTATAAAGAAAATAATAAATTATATGCATATTCTATTAATGCACCCATCACATTTGATGATATTGTAATCACAAAACGTAATAATATATTAGTAAAAACAGGAGCTAATATACAAGGAATTGAATTTATAAGTAGTGATGTTAATAGAGTACATTACGTTTCTGTTAATAATATTATTAATGATATAAATATAAATGGTATAAATAGTATAATTTTTGATTTATATAGAATTAAATTTAATGTTAATATTAATAATAGAACTACAGAACAAGGCACAAAATTACTTGCTAAATCAAATGGTACTAATAAATTACAAGAAATTAAACCAGAAGATATAAATGTAGATACTATTTCACATATAAAAATACCAGCAGAATTTGTAGATGTATCTATAAGCAAATTTTTTGATTATAGACATCAATTATTAATACGTAAATATTATAATCATTATAAATATATTTATTCTAATGTAACAACATTATCATTAGTTTCCATTAATGCAAAGAATATAATTGTATATTCTTATTATGGTTTATTAAAAGATTTGAGTGAAGTATTATTTGATTATTTATTAAAAGTAATATTAGATTTAAAATATAAAAAAAGAATGGCACGATATATATACTTTTTCATTTTATATACATGGTTTAATAATACTGCAACTCATAAATTTGTAAGTATAATATATAACACATATTTATTTATATTACATATATATGCAACATTAAATAGTGACATACAAATTCATGATATAAGAATAATGTCTTATTTAGATTTAATTAATCAAATTTTTACACAAGATACCGCCACATTATTAACTAGTAGTATTATTAATAATATTGTTATTAATTTAATTACTAATAATGGAAAAATAACACAATCATTTCAGGTTAATTCTGATTATGAAAGTATTCAATTTTTACTTAATTTTATAATAATATTTAATATCATATTAAATAATAAACCAGAAAAATTACATCATATTGGATTATTTGAAGGATATATTAATTTAAATATTGAAATTTTAAAAAATAAATACAATGAATTATTAAAAGCAATTTTATTATATTTTCAAATATTATTTAAATATATTCTTCTGATTATGTATAGGTTTCCTGTAAATTTAACCATATTAAATGAACCATTATCGGGGGGCTTGGGTGATACTACTTCATATAACAATTTACCCATTAGTTATTTAAAAGATACATCAATAATAACAAAATTAGATAAATTAAATGCACTAATTAGTTTAGACATTATTAATAATAAAACTGACATAGTAGCGCATATGATAAATATTGAAAATATACTTAAAATTATAAGTAAATCTGATAAAAGTAAGTTTAAATTATTTAATAGTTTTAATATAATAACTGATGAAGAAATTATAAATAAAATAAATAATATTATTAGTAAATCTAATATTAAAAATAATATTTTAGGTACGATAAATAATGATTTTTTTGATGAATAAATATAATTATATTTTTTAAAAAAATGGTACTCTATATTCTGTAAATCTATTCACTGGAAAATTTACAAATGTTAATACTGAATCACCTATACATACTAATAAATTACCTAAATAATTTCTCTGTTCTTGTGTACTATCGTTTGAATCATCTGGAAATTCTGTATTTAAATATTTTATTAAATCATTACATGCATTTATTATTACTTGTTTCTTATAACTAACCATATCTATATATATTTATATATTTATTTTTATTTATTATATTATACTTTTTATTTATTATAAGATAATTATATAATTGTTTTTTATTTTTTATTAAATGTAAAATTTCTATGTTTAATTCTATAAAATTATCATCAAATATATTATTTTCTAAATTATCTATGTTTTTTATAAACTTATTTACATATTTATATTATAACATTCTATTATAAAATTTTTATTATTATATAATTTTAATAATTTACTATAATATTTATCTAATATATTATCTTCATCTAATAATTTAAAAAATTCTAAGTTTTTATCATATTTTATTAATTTTAATATAAATATTAATGACTTAAAATTATTTTTAATTGATTTATATATATATTATTTTTTTATTATTTTTTAATTCTTCTGATACATATCCCTCGATTTAAATTGCTTGTAATACTATATTATAATTATTTTTTAATTTTTTTAATGCATATTTTAATGCCCATGGATTATTTTTAACTCCCTCTAATACTATATTATAATTATTTTTTAATTTTTTTGATGCATGATATAATCCTATTATGTTATCATCAAAAATATAATTCTTTATTAATAACTTAAAATTATTATTTTTTACTGTTTCTAATACTATTTCATCATTATTTTTTAATTCTAATGATGCATATTTTAGTGAAGAACTATTATTTTTAACTGACTCTAAAACTATATCATAATTATTTTTTAATATATATCCATTTTATTGTATAGCTTTAAATATAGTATTGTAATCATTTAACATTTTATTATAATTTAAATATTTTTTTATATAAAATTAACATTTTAACATTCAAATAAATTACTATTATTAAAATTAATCTATTTAATATAAGTTACAATTATTTAAATTTTTTATAAAAAATCAACATTTCCACATTCTAAACAAGTAACAATTATTGTTGGTGGTTCATCTGCGGCACGTGTTTGTTTAGTTTCAATTTTTGCATTTTTTTTTTTACATTTTGAACATTTATATAATGTGGAACCTTTAATTTTATATTGTTTTTGTTCATTAATTTTTTTTAATAATAAATTTTCAAAAGCTTCAGGTAATAATTCTTCTGGTTTTAAAAAAGCGATTTCTTTAGGTTTAATATTTTTATTATATAATGCATTTTTAATTAAATCAGTTTTATAAATAAATAAAGATAATATATCATTATATTTAGATTCATAAATAGATTCTAAAAGAAAAGAAGTATTATTATCTATAGCATATTTTTTACTAAATTTATAAATACTAGATTCAATTTTAATAGCATATTTTTTTTCAATATATTTTAAAATATTTTTATAACATTTAATTCTTATTTTTTTATCTAATATTAAGTTATCCATTATATATAAATATATAATAAATGTATATAGACAGTGAATTATTCATCATCATCATCAAAAAAGATATCATTAAATGAATAATAATAACTTAAATAATAATCTTCTGTCATACAAATAAATAGATTAATTAAATCTTGTTCATTATGATATCCAATAATATTAACATATAATTTAAATATAGATTGTAAACAATAATTATATTCAGAATTAATATAACTAATATAAATACTTTTATTTTTTGTAGCATTTTTCCAATATTGTAATGTTTTAATACTAAATTCATTTAATAGATCTAAGTTAATATTATTAAAATTAGAAATATCATTAATACAGTTTTTTTCTAAATCTTTAAATATTGTTTTTAATTCTGTAATTGAATCATAATTTATATTATCTAAATCATTACTAATTAATATTTCATTTTGATAGTTATAAAGTCTTTCCATACAAAATTCTGAAACATTATTAATAAAAATTTCTTTTAATTTATTTAAATGTAAAGGTTTATTAATACATAATCTAAGTTCAGTAATATTTGTAATTTTATAATATGCTTCAAAAATATATCTTAAACAATTATTTAATTTATAATTAATAAAATCACAATAATCTTTATTATTTATTATAATAGTCCAATAATTAAATGTTTTTAATGGAAAACTATCACTAAATAGTTCATAATCAATTTCTTTTAAATCATTAATGTCATTTTTATATTTATTTATAAGTTCTATAAACTTTTGATTTATTAAAGCCATTATTTAATAATATATTAATAATTTAATTATAAATATAAAATTTTCAATTTTTATTATATATTATATATTATAATGCCTATAAATACAACAGGACTAATTAAATTTTCTGATATTCAAACTGAGTTTGGTGGTTCTAATCCGATTTTTTTAAGTGAATATTATAATAATGCTTCTACAGGATTTGTTAGTAATGTTTCTGGTATGCCTTCTAATGGTTTAATTACTATTAATAATTTTAAAGGTAAAGCTAAAATTACACCTTTACCGGTTGCTAGTTCTATTATGGCTTGTTATAGTAGTGAAGGTCCATTTACATTTTCTGGAACAACAATTACACAATGGAATGATTTATCAGGTAATAATAGACATATTACAACATATAGAGGAACACCACAAATACAAACATTTACAAAAGGAACAAAAGGATTAACAGGAACAGGAACTTTTAATGTTGTTTATGGAGATGAAAATTCAGGATTTGCTATGCCATTTGCATTAACACAAGGACAATATACATTTTGTTATATTGCACGTTATGTGGGTGATAGAAATAATACAACATTTAATAGACGTATTTTTGATAGTAGAACGGGAACAGGTGAAAATAGTTTTTATGGTTTTCATGGTAATGTTGCTGGAAGATCACATAATGGACAATATGGATGGTATACAACAACAGAATATAAACAATCTGATCCTGATTATTGGTTAATAGGTATAGAAACTGAAAATACAGCTAGATATAATGGAATGGATTGTACAAATTATTTTACTATTAATAGTGTTAACTATCCACAAAGACCTAGTGGCGGTTTTAATCCTACAATATCTATTAATTTTGGTAGATATACAGGACAAACAGGATCTAGTGAAACAAGTAGATGGCAAATATTAGAATTAATATTTTATAATAAAGAATTAACAACATTAGAAAAAATAGAAGTTGAAAATTATTTAGCATTAAAATATGGACATATTAGTTTCACTAATGTTATATCATCATTTAATAATTATAAAAATTTAGGTTCTACATTAGTTGGTGGTTATAATTTATGGTATAATATATATAATGGTAATAAATTTGGTTTTGGTAATTCTAAATGGTTTGGACCCGGGAAAGCAGGATATGAATTTTATAATGTAAATTCTTTTTATTATTTTATATATAATTGGCAGAATTGGAGTATAAATTATTCAGAAGGATATAATAATAGAAATAATAATCGTATTATTTTAAATAATTTCACATTACCACAAACAACTTCCATAAATTATAGAGTTACAATGATTGTTAATGGTGGTGGAGGTGGCGGTGGTCAATATTCTGGTGGTGGTGGTGGTGCTGGCGGACAAGCATATATCGCTAATAATTCATCATTATTATCTTTATCATTTACAGCATATATTGGGGCACGTTCAAATGCCGGGGGCTTATGGTCTTATAATCTTAATACATCAGGTGGTGATACTGAATTATATTGGAATAATAATAGTAATTATATTATTGGCTATGGAGGATATGAAGGAATAGATAGTAATCAATATGGTATAGCAAGTGGTGGTGGTTTCGCTAATGTTGGAGGTTCAGGAGGTGCAAATGGAGGAAATAGTATAGGATATAATTATTGGAATGGTGGTAGTTTAGGTGGTGCAATTTCTACTATTACTAATGGTATTACAATGACAAATTCTACTAATAGTATATGGACAGTAATTACATCTGCAATAGGTGTTTATTCTTATAATAGTGGTTATTGGTGGGATAATTCTTGGGGCGCAGGAGGTCAAGGTTCACGTTATGGAACTTCAAATGATAATTATGCAAGGAATGGAGGATATGGTGGACCCGGATTTTTTATTGTTATTATAGATTCTAATTAAAAATTAATAAAAAGTTAGTAAAAAAATAATAAAAAATTAATTGCAATTGGGTTAAAAAGATAGTAAACCTAATAATGGTAATTTCAGAATAAACAGAATATATAATTATTAAATTTATATTTAGCCAAAATTATTATATATTATATAATAATGCCCATAAATACAACAGGACAAATTAAATTAACAGATATTCAAACTGAATTTGGTGGTGTTGTTCCTATTTCTTTAAGTGAATATTATAATAATGCTTCTACAGGATATGTTAGTAATATTTCTGGTATACCTTCAAGTGGTATAATTTCTATTAGTAATTTTAAAGGTAAATCTAAAATTTTTGTACCAATAGTACCAACAGTCCCAGCAATAATTTCAAATAGTGTTAGTGCAACAGTTATTAATTTATCAGGAAATATATATTACTATGTATTTTCATCAATAACAGGAACAAATAGCATTTCATTTACACATAATACTGTTTGTGAAGTATTAATTATTGGTGGTGGCGGTGGTGGCGGTGGTGGTTTTTGTGGGGGTGGTGGTGCTGGTGGTGCTATTTATTATAATAATGCATATACTTTTAATGCTGGTACATATAATATTATAATTGGTAGTGGTGGTACTGGTGGTACAAATTGGATAGCTACAAATGAGGTAGGTACTGCAGGTACTTCTGGTGGTTTTAGTAGAATAGAATTAAATGGCACAACATTATTAAATGCAAATGGTGGAGAAGGCGGTGGCCCACCTTATAATTCTAATGGAGGAAATACTATTTCAAAAGTAGTTATAAATAATGTTAGTTTTGTTACATATTACAGTGGGGGATTAAGTAAATTTGATGGTACATATAATTATAGTGGAGGTGGTGGAGCTGGTGCAGGAGGAGATGCTGGTACAGGTACAAATTCTGGAGTAGGTGGAGACGGTTATAATTCATCTATTACAGGAACATTAACACGTTATGCAGGAGGTGGTGGAGGTGAAAGTTATGTTCAATCAGTTAGTGATGGATTAGGTCAAACTAATTATGGTGGTGGTGGAAGAGGTGGTAAAGGTAGTAGCAGTGATGGTAATTCTGGACGTGCAGGATGTATAATTATTAAATTAAATTTAAATTTATTAAATTTATTAACTGTAGGTAATGCTGCACGTAATAATGATTTAACTAATGCAGAGAATTATATAAGTACTTTATTTGCCGATGATTGGATTGTAAAAATGGATATGGATTTTGTTTTTTATTTATTTGGTGTTGATTATGGTAGCAATAATAATATATATTGGAATTCAAATAGTGCTATAACATTTGGAACTTCATCATCTCGATTTCAACAATGGGAGCCTGGAACAGCTAGAGGTTTTTTATTTGGACAAATGGATAGATGGACAAATGAGTTTTATGTATTTCCTACAACAACTAATAATGGATATACAATAAAAAGATATTTATTAAATAATTCTGATTATACAGATCCATATAAAAGAAATATATTATGGGAATTTAGATTAATACGTGGTCCGCTATATCAATATATTGAACTTAGAGTTGAATCTAATTCACCGTCAGTCGGACTATGGTATTTATCAGATTTATCAAATTGGATAAATGTTTTTGGAAATCCAGATGGTTTTCCTGTTGGTAATGGTCAAAGTTTAGTTTTACAAAGTGATTTAAATGGTAATTATTGGACAATGTATGCCGGTTATTATGTTAATGTTTAGTGGAGCTGGTGCAGGATGAAATGTTGGTACAGGTACAAATATTTAAAAAATAAACTAAAGGTTTAACTGATAGTTGTACTTTTAATATTGTTTATGAATTGGAATAATAACACTAATTATATTATTAGTAATAGTGGTGCTTATGGTGACCCTTATGCTAAAAATGGTGGGACTGGATTTTTTATTGTTATTATAGATTCTAACTAAAAAATATATAAAGAAAATTTATTTTATTTATATATATAATGTCTAAAATTGACTATTTAACAGAAGATACTATAATACCTGATAATCAAAAATTTGTTTGTATATCTTTTTTATCAGATAAAGATAATAAAATATCTTTAACAGGTGTTAAAATTAGAGGTATATTTACAACATATGATGAAGCTTGTGAACATGCAAAAAAAGTTCAATCAGTTGATCCTTATTTTAATGTATTTGTAGGTGAAATGGGTAAATGGTTACCATATGATCCAAACCCTGAATCAGAATATATTAAAAATTCAGAATATGCAAATGAAGAACTAAATAATATGATGAAAAAATATATGGAAAATCAAGAAAAAGCTAAATTATTTCATGAACAAAGGAAAAATGACTTAGTTAGACAAAATATTGTTGATAACTTAAATATTAGAAAAGAAAATTTAGAAGATTTAAATAAAAAATTAAATGAAAGTGATAATGATAATGATAAAAATAATATTGAATTAAATATTAAAAATATTGAAGAACAAATTAGTAAAATGGAAGAAAAGAAAAAAGAAGTGGAAGAAGAATTAGAAACATTAAATAATAAAATAAAAAATATTTAATTATTTTGTATTTAATATTATATAACAATGGATATAATTGAAATAATTAATAAAATTTTAGAAAATTTATATATAAAAACTTTTTTAATAATATTAACAGGAATATATGCAGGTTATACTTTACAACCTGTACCAAAATGGTTAAATGAATTATTTGATACAAATTTAATATTTAAGTTTATAATAATATTAATTATAGGTATAACAATGTTACATCCCTTAGATATGAGTAAATTAATGGTAGTAATTGTATGTGCTGTATTAATATTAGGATTATTTGAAGGATTTAGAAATATTATGAATAATTAATTTTTTATTTTATCAACAATAACTTTAATTGAATTTTTTTTATTAACTAAATTATCTGTATTAAAAACTGTAATCCGTTTATCCCATAAATTATCATATTGATTATTATGATATTTTTTAAATTTTTTTGATCCTACATTAAATTTAGGTACTGTTTTAGCTTTGTACCAATATACTTTATCTGTAATATTTTTACTATGTATTCTATTATCAATAACCATTACACCATAATCATCTGTTATATCACTAAATACTTGTTGAAAAATATCAAATGAAGGAAACATACCAGCATAATGCTCCCATAATCTTCTACGATTATTAATTGTATCTTCAGCTAATAAAAATATATAATCAAAATTTGATCTCATTTCAGGTGGTATACCAACAGCATATTGCATTGTTAATATAAATGATATATGATGATGTCTACCATTAAAAAATAGTTCTAAAATATTAGGATCTTTTAACCATGTACCCTTTGAACTCATACAATCATCCATTATTAACATTAATGAATCATCTTTTGGTTGTTTTTCATTTTTTATTCTATTTTTATTATCTTCATTCATTAAACTTTGTCGTTCATATATTCTAGATAATATATCACTAGTATATTCAGAATAAATATATATATCTGGTATAAAATCAGAATAAAATGAATTTAATTTTTCAGTTCTACTTATAGCTATACAACAACTAATATGTCTTTTATGAAACATTATTTCTTTTGTTAAAAATGATTTACCTGTTGCACGTTTGGCGATCATAGCAATTGTACAATGATCTACCATTTTTTTAATATCAAATTTTTTAATTTGTAATCTGGTTGAACCAAATCTAACTTCTTTTACTGACATTTATATTATATTAGAAATAATATAATTAAAAATTAGCATAATCAGTATATATTTCTTGATTTATATCACTTTTTATTAAATTTTCATTAGATTTAATAAAAACATTATTATCATTATTATAATTTAATATGTTTAAATTTAATATAAACCCAACTAATGCTGCAACAAATAAGGGTAATTTTATATTATTATAAAAATTATTTATTTTATTATTTTTTTTATCTTCATATTTTTGAAAAAAATATAAAATAACAAATATTAATATTATTATTATTATTTGTAATATATAACAATTCATATATAAATTAATTAAGAAAAAATTTTTGTTTTTTATTAAATATTTAAATAATTTTTAAATAATTTATTTGATGATTTATTAGAATTACTAAATATCTCCTGAAAATTACTATTATAATTTAAACTCGTTTCTAAATTATCTGTATTTGTATCCAAATCTTCATATAATATTTTTTTTATTTTATCATCTATTGTTGATATTTTTGTATTCATATATTCTGTTATTTTTTTATCTTTATCATCAATTTCATTATTAAATTTTATTAACGAATTTAACTCATTTATACATAATGATTTATCATCTATTATATTTTCTATTGTACTTTTCTTTTTATCACTTTTCTTTGATTTACTACTACTTATTTCTTTATTTGATTTTTTACTATTTGATTTCTCACTATTTGATTTTTCACTATTTGATTTCTCACTATTTGATTTTTTACAACTTGATTTTTTACAACTTGATTTTTCACTACTTGAATTTTCACTACTTGATTTTTTACTATTTTTACTATTTTTTTTTGAACTAATTTTATCAATTTCAGAAGTTACACTATTATTATTTATAATATTTAATATTTTTTATCCAATAGTTTTATCATCTATAGAGGTTATATTATTATCACATTCTATATTATTTTTAGGTAATTTTTCTTCTATATTATTATTATTACTAAATTTAATTATTTCATCCACTTTATTTGGATTAATATTAGTATCATCTAAATATATATCTAAAATATATTTAATTGGTAAAAATTTTCTAATAGTATCTTTTATACATTCTTTAATTATATTATTTACTTCACGTTGATTTTTTTTAATTTCAATTGGATTATATTCATGAAAAAATAAATAAGGATTATTCCAAAATTCACGTGCACATTCTATATATAATTTATGTATAAAATCATTTAATGTTATAAAATTATAAAATTTAGGATCTATTTTTAAAATATTATTTTGATAATTATTATTATAAGTTAATAATACAATATTAGCTTTCACTGTTGCTTTTATTAAATCATTTAACCATAAATTACTATTAGAATTATTTAATATTCTATTAATTTCAAGATTTAAAATTTTATCATCCCATTTAGGTATTCTTTGTAAACAAGATTGAAACATTTTTAAAATATCATTAGATTTTGAAATTTTAGAAATATCTTTATAAATTGATTGAAAACCTTCAAATATTAAAGGTGTTAATATATTTGTTAATTGTATTGTATATTCATTTTTAATTTCAATATATTGATTTAACATTATAAAATATTAGATAATAATTTTTTATAATGTTATTTAGTTTAATTATATTGTTTTATGTCCATGATTAGCTATAAAATCCCTATCTTTTTCAGTAATACATAAACATCCACTATTATTACCAAAATTACATGAATAATTACTGGGTAAATAGTTAGTATTTAAATTTTTATTTTTCATATGTTCTGGTAACCATTGTGTAAAATTACAACAATTTTTAGAACAAATATTAGTATCTATTTTAACCACATCAGAATTTATATTATTTAATTTTTCAATTGTATTATGATTAAATATATAAACAATTAATACTAATATTAATAAATAAATTATAATATTATTATTTATCATATATTAAATAATAGATTAAAAAAAATTTTATATATTTAATATTAATGGATATATTAACTAAAATTAATAATTATAAAAAAAATAAAATTAAAGATATAAATAAATATTTAAAAAATTATGATAAAATTCATTTAACTTTTGATAAAAATAATAATAATATTATTAAAATTACTGATTCTAAAACTAAACAAAAAATTATTACAGGTGAAGTTAATTTTTATGGTGTATATAATACTGATAATAAATTATGGTTATGGGCTTCATCTATTCCTGGTATTAGTAGAAAACAATTAAAACAAATTAATAAAATACGTGGTTTTGATCATTTATTTGAATATAATGATGAAGTTAAAACTATTTTTTATTATCAATTATTAACACAAGATTCAATATTAATTGATGATATTAATAAACTTGAATGGATTAATGAGTTATTAATTTATTTATCTAATGATATTTATTATTTTAATCCTAATAACAATTTAAATAATATTCAATTTATTACTCTTAAAAATATTATTGAAAAATATGTTTAAATTAATAAAAATAATAATAATATTAATACTACTATACCTATAACAATATATAATAAATTATTTGATGAACCCTGAGAATATGTTAGTAAATTAGATTGATTTAATAAATTAGGATTATTTAATTGATATGGTTGATTTAATTGATTAGACTGATTAGGTTGAATTAATTGATTAGATTGATTAGGTTGAATTAATTGATTAGATTGATTAGGTTGATTTAATTGATTAGATTGATTAGGTTGAATTAATTGATTAGATTGATTTGTTGGAATAGGTGCTTTTGTGGGTGGTTTTGGTGCATCTGTCATAATTATACCATTTTCACCACAATTATTTGCAATATTTATTATTGATTGACAATCTGAAACAACACCTATATTTGCTTTACATTGATTAAATTGAGTTATTTTATCTATTGTAGTATTACATATTACATCCCCAGAACATGGTGCTCTATAATCTCTTTTATATGCTTTATTTAAATTATTTAAACAATTTGGATATGTACAATCAGGACGTGCAAGGGCTTTATTTTTAACATATACATTTGATATACCTTCCCAAAATTTTTCCATATTTGATTTATTCATACAATAACATAATTCATTATTTTTATTTCCTTCTTTATTACAAAAATAATCCATTACATCATCTAATGTACCATTTAATTTTGCATATGGTAGAAACTCTTTACAAAATGGTGTATTTATATTATTTTCATTTGAACAATAATTTTTAACAATATCAATAGATGTATTTGTAACATCTACTGTTGATTGTGCTTGTGGATCTAAACTATTTTTTAAATATTCTTTACATGCTGGTGAATTTATATTTTCATTTTTTGAACAAAATTTTCTAAAATTATCTCTACATTTTGATAAATTACTTTTACAATAATTTATACAACTACTATTATCAAATGCATATTCTTGTTCTGAACATATTTTACTACTTATATAATTTGAATATTCTGGTTTTAAAAATTCTTCACAAAATGAAGATGATAATTTGTCTTTATTATTACAATAATTAATTACTGTTTCTTGTGCAGCTTGGTTAGCTAATGGATATGCGGCATGTCTATTATTTTTTAAATTATTTAATGTATAATTTAAACATGTTGTTGTAGATATTAAATTATTTCCTTCATTACAATATGCTTTATATGAATTTCCACATTGATCTGGATTCTCAGAACAATATAATTGACAATCTCCATTTGAATCATTAAAATATGATTTATTATTTTTACATCCATCAGCTATAATTCTATTTTTTTCTTGTGCACAAATTCTTTCATTTCTATTTATAAAAGTACAATAATCTAAAACTAATTTATTCATTTTAGCTGTTTCTAAACATAAAGGTTTAGATATTAATGGTATATTTATACAATTACAAAAATCAGTTGTTTGATTTATTTGAGTTTGACAAAATGTATTTGTTATATTATTTAATGTTGGTTTTAATTTATTTTTACTTAAATATTTTATACAATTAGGTGATGTAAACTGACTATATTGATTACAATTATTTTGTATAACTTCTATAGATTTAGTTAATGCTTCACCACTACTAGTATCATTTGTATTATTTGTCATATATGTATCACATTCTGAGTTAGAAAAAAATTTAACTGTAGGATTACAATATGTTTTAAAAGAATTAGCACATAATTCAACATTATTATTACAATATGTTTTACATGTATTAGAATCAAATTTAGTATAATCAGTTTTACATGTATCAGCAACAATATTTCCTTTTCTATTTTTACATGCAATATGACTTTCATTAGCAAAAGTACAGAAATTATTTAATTTAGTACTACTATCATTAATACATTCTGTTTTATTAACATTAGGAATATTTAAACAATCACAAAAATTAGCATCTGTGGTTCGTGCTTCACAATGATGTTTTGTAATATTAGTAAGTGATGTATTAGATTCAGGTTTATTTAAAATATTAATACAATAATTAGTTTTTAAATTATTAAAATCTTTACAATAAGATTCAACTAATGTTTGAACATATCCCATATTAGACTTATTTTCACTAAATGATTTACAATTACCATTATCATTAATATTAGCCGTACAAGCTTTATTAAAACTATTTTGACATGATGTAGGATTATTATTACAAAAGGTTTGACAATCAGCATCATTAAATAAATCATTTGTACATGTATTTTGAACAATAGTTGCTTTTACATTAGAACATTTACCATCATTTCTTCTATCCCAGTTACACATATTAGAATAGTTAAAATTAGAACATTTACTATCATTACGTACATTCCAATCATTACAAAATCCATTAGCATTATAATCATAATTAGCACATTTAGAATCATTACGTCTATCCCAATAACCACAATGATTATTTGCTACATAATTATAATTATTACATATAGATTCATTTCGTACATTCCAATTATTACAATAACTATTAATAGCTGCAGTGCATCTACCTTTATCATTATCACATAATTGTTTACATTTACTATTTATATTTATATTTCCATTACATTTTTCTAATCGTTTATTATAACAAGTGGAACCATAATTACAATTTCCAATATATGCATCTTGATTTGGATTACCTTCACATTCAGCAGTCCATATATGATAATCACAATCCAAACGTAATGCTCTACTTGAATATTGATCATTAGCAGGTACCGCTTTATAACATGCACTTGAATTTTCATTTGCAACATAGTAAAAATTATGTCCAGGTCTTATTCTATTTCTATCATTAAAAAAACAATCTTTATACCCTCCTTGCTGTGGATGGTGATACAAACAATATTCATAACCAGGTTCAACTTCAACTGATGATACCATATCATCATAACCACCAGGTGGCGGCATACCTGTTTGACTACCTAAAAAAAGATCTCTATAATATTTACCATTTGATCTATTACAATCATAATGTTCAAATATAGTTGCCATATTATTATAATAGAAATTATTTAAATATTAATAAAAAAAATACTATAAC
>Ga0172373_10001990_pt1 | contig 32049 bp, 55 predicted proteins | sample Lak10m_2_FD_114546 | JGI IMG/M metagenome (GOLD analysis project Ga0172373, IMG submission 114546) | Freshwater microbial communities from Kabuno Bay, South-Kivu, Congo - kab_092012_10m | ecosystem: Environmental > Aquatic > Freshwater > Lake | place: Democratic Republic of the Congo...
ATTATCCAAGCATCAGGCTGTATGTGGATATGGGCAGATGATAGAGCTGGACCTTATGCGGCAGCATCATGGAATGCAAATACTGAAGGTCGCGGTTCGGAATATAATGCGCCTAATGCTGGCCTCTTGGGCGGCCCCTGGGGCGATGGTGCTAACTGCGGGTCGCGTTGCTCGGGTTGGAACAATGCTGCATCTAGCTCGGATAGCGTCATTGGCTCGCGCTTCGCGTGTGACCACTTGCAACTTGATTAGAGATGGCGAAAGCCATCTTGAAGGGCGAAAATGGAAGTTATTAAGGATGTATCGACTAGCTATGACCAAATGGCAATCATGGAAAAGTATGAAAGATTTATCAATTATATGTATCCCATTGCTCAATCATTGCCAAGAAAACATGGTGTAGCTAGAGATATGTTTTTAAATGCACTATTTGGTCAGGCTGGACTGTTTTACGAAGCAGGAAAGTCTAACCAAGTTAGCAAAATATATGTCGCAGATGCAGGATTGGCGCACTTGCGATTTTGGTTGCGTTTTTTAGTAATGCCCAGCATTCGTGGCATATCTAGTCATCAACATCAAGTAGCTTTAGTGATACTTTCTGAAGTTGGCAATATGCTCGGTGCTTGGGTTGCTAAACGCAAAGGAAAAGATGGGTAAAGAAGCTGGCATCTTGGGCGGCAACTGGAACAATGGTGCTAACTGCGGGTCGCGTTGCTCGAATTGGAACAATGCTGCATCTAACTCGAATAACAACATTGGCTCGCGCTTCGCGTGTGACGATAATAATTTATTGCTACATAACGGCTACGGCTTTATGTGCAGACCTTTAAGTAAGTTATGGTCAGCCGTCTTTTCCTGCTTCGGCAAATACTTTGCTTGGTCTATGATGCCCTTAGTATCGTAAGAGAACGGGGCTAATAGCATGAATAGTTACAATAACCTTATTGATAAAATCGTCAGTAAGGAAAACATGGAATTAGCTTATAAGCGCACGTCTAATGCAAAGCGAATGACATGGGGATATTTAGAATTTAAAGAATATAAGCAAATCAATTTAGATTTGCTTGCTAAAGAGATGGCTAGCGGGGAATATAAGATTGGCGGTTATCGTGAATTTGTTATTTACGAACCAAAGCCAAGATTGATTTCAGCATTAGACTTTAAAGATAGATTAGTGCAGCACGCTGTAGTGGCAATTATAGAGCCTATTTTTGAAGCAACATTTTTGCCTAGCACGTTTGCGTGTAGAAAAGGACTTGGCACTCATGCTGGCGTTAAATACATACAAGCGCAGTTAAGAAAAGAAAATGCGCCAAAGTTTTATTTGAAAACAGATTTTAGTAAGTTTTTTCCAAGCGTTGACCACAATATATTGCTTGAGATGGTTGATAAAAAGATAACCTGCGAGAGAACATTAAAGATAATTAAAGAGATTATTAAGCCTAATGAAGTTGGAATACCAATTGGAAGTTTAACTAGCCAATTATTTGCAAATGTTTACGGCTCTAAGTTGGATATGTTTATCCAGCATGAACTAAAATGTAAACAATGGGCAAGATACATGGATGATGTTGTCATCCTAGATAACGATAAAAATAGGCTATTAGATTATTTTTCAAAGATTAAAGAATTTTCGGAAAGTAATTTAAAGTTAAAAATAAGCAAATGGCACTGCGGAAAAACAAGCAATGGCATTAACTTTCTTGGATATCGAATATGGAAAACACATAAGCTACTTAGAAAAGATAGTGTTACGAGAGCTAAACGTAAGATAAAATATTACATAACGCATAACAAGTTGCTTGATTTAGATAAATTTGCTGCTGCATGGGCTGGTCATGCTAGATGGGCAAATACAAATAACCTATATAACTGGATAAGGAAAAAATACAATGTCATCATCTAAAGTTGTTATCAATACTAGAGCCGATTTAGATGCGCTTGAAGGAACTGAAGCACATAAAGAGTTTATGGAAAAACTAAAAGGCTCAATGACGCGCAAGCAAGACATTCAGACATATCCTGAAAACTACAATCAACCTGATTATGCTGGCGATAAACTAGAGCCAATCTGGGATGATGTAGAGGATTTAACAACGATTGAGGCTTTTGGCTTCAAAAAATCTGATTTTAAATGATTGGATAAGCCATGAGTGACAAAGAAGCAGGCAAGGATATTGATTTGGTGCAGTATGGAATGATTATTGCGAAAGTAAATATCATGGAATCAAAGATAGATACTTTGGAAAAAGACATCAAAGAATTGCTAGAACTTGCCAATAAATCAAAAGGTGGATTTTGGATGGGAATGACTATCGCTTCTAGTGTTGGCGGTTTCGTTGGCTTTATTGTTAATGCTTTATTGCATAAATAGGTATCAGCATGAAATGGTTAGATGAGGCACGTAAGCATATTGGGCAAAAAGAAGTCAAAGGCTCTGCATCAAATGAATGGATTGTTAAACTTTGGTCACTTAAAGACAAATGGTTAGGGTCAGATGATAGTCTTGTCGCGTGGTGTGGCGCATTTATGCGTTTTGTTTTTGATAGTTGTGGCATTCCTACACCTAAGACATATTATCGCGCTAAAGATTGGTTAAAGTGGGGGCAGGGGCTAAATAGACCATGTGTTGGATGCGTAGTTGTATTTGACAGAGTTGGTGGCGGTCATGTTGGATTAGTCATTGGTCAGGATAAAAAGCATAACTTGCTTGTGCTTGGTGGCAATCAGGGCGATAGCGTATCAATCGCTGCTTTTCCTATTGGGAGAGTTTCAGGTTATCGCTTCCCGCCTAACAATCCACTCCCTAATGACTACACATTACCAATTTTAGATTTGAACGCAAAAATTAGTACTAACGAAGCGTAATTTTAACAAAGGAGTAATCATGAAAGACTTTTTATTAGCTCGTGGTAAAGAACCATCATCATGGCGCGGATTAGTGGCAATCTTAACTGGTTTAGGTGTTGCGCTATCACCTGAACAAAAAGATGCAATTGTGGCTACAGGTTTATCCATTATCGGTCTAATTGGCGTATTTACTGCCGACAAAAAATGATAAGCATTGTTTCATTCTTGGATAGGGTGTTAAACCTTATCCAAGTTTATCTTAAAAAAATACAGGATAAGAGGGCGCAAGATGAACGCGACAAGCTGGAAAACGACCCTTTTGACTTTTATGTGCATCATTTTGATGGCGTGTCAGACACATCAAGTCAAACCAAAGCCGACAAAGCCGACTCTAATCATCCAGCCTAACAATGGCGGGATATGCCTAGATAAAGCCAATGCAGTCAAACTTGGCGCATATATCCTAGAACTAGAGAATTATAATGAATGAAGGCTTAAAGCAATTCTGTGCTACTGAACGCCAGCGTGAGCATTTAGATGCTTTGCTAGAACACGGTTCGTTAAGAAAAGCCGCTAGTGCTTTAGGCGTACACGCAGGCACAATCCAATGCACCATTGATAAAATCAAGAAGCGTGCAGCACTTCAAGGCTATTCACCCGAACATGACTTAAACAAAGTCGCACCCAGTCCATTTGTCGTGCGTGGATATTCAAATTACTACGACAAAGACGGCAAGCTGCGCGGGCAATGGCTGAAAACTAAGGTCGATGATAATAAACTGCAAGCGGTAATGCTTGAAACAATCGAGGCATTAAAAGAGGACATTCCTAGAGTATCGCTTATCAGTCCACCGCCACTAGGCAACGACAATCTACTTAACTGCTATGTTATTACTGATTATCATTATGGGATGCTTAGTTGGCAAGAGGAAACTGGCGCAGACTGGGATTTAAAAATAGCAGAGGATTTAATTATTAGATGGTTTGGTCAATCTATCCATCAATCGCCCGACGCTAACACAGCAATATTCGCACAATTATCAGACTTTCTACACTTTGATGGCATGGATGCCGTCACTCCAGCATCAAAACACTTATTAGACGTTGATACGCGTTTCGCAAAAGTTGTGCGTTCAGCTATTCGCATATTGCGTACAGTCATTGATATGTTGCTGCAAAAGCACCAACACGTTCATGTGCTTATGTTAGATGCCAATCACGACCCTGTATCACAGATTTGGCTTCGTGAATGGTTCAATGTTTTTTATGAGAATGAACCACGAGTGACCGTCGATACCAGCCCAAGCCCTTATAATGCTTATGAGTTTGGCAATACGGCATTATTTTTCCATCATGGACACAAACGCAACGTCAACAATGTAAGCGAAGTTTTTGCTGCACAATTCCGTGAAATGTTTGGTCGCACGAAATATGCTTATGCGCATTTAGGGCATTTGCACTCGATAGACGTAAAAGAAAACAATTTGATGGTAGTAGAGCAACATCGAACTTTAGCTGCGCCTGACGCCTACGCTGCACGCGGTGGGTGGCTTTCTGGTCGTGATGCTAAAGTGATAACGTATGACAAGCGTTTTGGCGAAGTGAGCAGGATTACGATTAACTCTGATATGCTTAAATAGTCGGTAGTAACATATATGTGCCGACATTTAGTTTAAAAATTAACTTATAAGTTAACTCATAGTTTACTAAAACGACAAAATGTAAACCACGATTAACGATTTTTACCAGTTTTTTGTTGAAAATGCGATTTAACAGGCAAAAAAAGAGCCGCATCAATTAAGAATACGGCTCAAAAAGGAGAAAGCAATTTGATTATTATGCTTTCCAATTATTCTGTCAACTACCATTCCAAGTTTGGGCGTTCATCCTGAATAGGGCATTGCGCCCGATTACATTCCTGCACACACGCTAAATTCTCACCGCAAATGGGGCATAGAACGTCATTATCTGACTTTAATGGCTTACTTGTAGCATCACAAGTGTTTGATTTGTTGTTATTTTCCATAATATTTAACTTTTTTACATTATTTTGATTAAAAGTGCTTGCAATTCATAATCAGATGAATTATATTGGTTGCACAGCGTAAGTTTAGCTGTTATTTAATTACGAAAGAGCCAAAACATGAGATATAAATATGCAGTAATCAAACACGGTGAACTCGTTTTAGACGTGTGCATCGACACTCAAAATAATACCTTAGAAGGTATCTTTGCAACAGACAGTGAGCAAGACATCACTGACATCGTTGACGAAACAATCAAAAACAATCTTAAAGAGCAAGCCATTGACAGATTGGCGGTGCAAAATGAAGTTTAAAGACCTTAAACTTGGCATGAAATTTGACATCGTTGACGAAGATAATCCTGCCAAGATTTACACTGGCAAAATCACAGACTTGTGGATGAAAGGCGACAGAATAAACGTTCAGTTTGATGATGAAGTCGGTTCATTTACTTGGGGCAACGCAGAGCAACTTATCCATAACTTTTTAATTTATAAGGGCGAATAATGGAAAATTTAATTTATGTGCCAATAGCAATCGTAATTTTAGCTGTAATGGTCGCTGGCGAATTTATATGGGGTGAAAAATGAGTGTATATAAAGCAATCAATAAAGTTCAGGCAGACCTAGCAAAAGCTGGCATTAGCAAAGGTCGCAGGAATACACAGGGCAGTGGATATAACTTTCGTGGCATTGATGACATTTACAACGTAGTTTCACCATTACTTGCAGAACACGGTTTATGTATATTGCCGCGTGTTATTTCAAGAGAATGTGTCGAACGTCAATCAAAAGCTGGTGGCGCATTATTTTATACGTCTGTTGAAGTTGAGTTTGATTTTGTATGCGCTGACGATGGAAGTATGCACACAGTTAAAACATTTGGCGAAGCGATGGATAGTAGTGACAAATCTACAAATAAAGCCATGTCTGCTGCCTATAAATATGCGTGCTTGCAAGCATTTGCAATCCCAACCGAAGGTGATAATGATGCGGACTCACAAACACATGAAGTCGCATCTAAACCAACCATCGTTTACATAACGCCAGAGCAAGTTAAAACTGTGCAAACAACTGCCGACAATGCAGGCGTAAGTGCAGAGCAGATTTGCAAGACGTGTAATATTGCATCACTTAACATGATGCCAACACAGCTTTTTGATGGCGTGATGAAAAAGCTAAACTTATCTATCGAAAACAAGGGCAAACAAGATGAAAAAACAGACACTCCGACTGCTTGATTACTTGGAAGCAAAACGTACAGTGACACCAATGGAAGCGTGGTTTGATTTAGGCATTTACAGACTATCAGCGTGCGTGTTTAAACTTCGGAAAATGGGTCATAACATTATTACTGGTCGTGTCACAGTCAAAAATAGATATGGCGAGGATTGTATCGTTGCTAACTATAAACTAATCGAGGCTTAATATGACAACACTTATCATGAAGCACTTTTATAAAATGCCACCGCCTACACAAGCAGAGATTGATAAACGTGAGCAGGCTGTAAGACAAGTAATCGCATCAATGGGACATAAATATTGTTTAGCAAGACCAATGCCAAGAAAGGGCTAAAAATGACATCGCTATATGAATTAAGCAATGAATACCAGCAAGCGCAGACTAAATTATTAGCGTCTGATTTTGATGAACAGACTATTAAAGACACGCTAGAGGGATTGGCTGGCGATTTAGAAGTCAAAGCTGTTAATGTCGCCATGTTTATCCGCAATGTAGAAGTTACGGCAGATGCTATTAAACAAGCCGAAAAAGACATGGCAGATAGACGCAAGGCTTTGGAAAAGAAAGTCGAAGCAATGAAGCAATATCTTAAAGAGAATATGCAGGCTTGTGGCATTACAAAAATCGAGTCGCCATATTTTGCATTAACGATTAAGAAAAACCCGCCTGCGGTGATTATTGACAATGCTGGGCTTATCCCTAGCAATCTTTATGTCTATCCCGAAGCACCAGAGCCATATCCTGATAAAAAGGCTATCGCAGACGAAATTAAGGCTGGAAATGAAGTGGCAGGCGCACATTTAGAACAAGCAGAACGATTGGAGATTAAATAATGGCATCAGTAAATAAGGTTATCTTGATTGGCAATTTGGGGAACGACCCTGAAATTAGATATATGCCTAACGGTGAAGCAGTGGCTAACTTTAGCATTGCAACCACAGACCAATGGAAAGATAAGCAAGGACAAAAGCAAGAACGGACAGAATGGCATCGTATTGTTTGTTATCGCAAACTTGCAGAGATTGTTGAAGCATACGTCAAGAAAGGTCGCAGCGTCTATGTAAGTGGTTCAATTCAGAGCCAAGAATACACGGACAAACAAGGTGTGGACAAAGTGTCGTTTCAAATCGTTGCGGATGAATTACGCCTGTTAGATAGGGCGCAGGAACAGCAACAACAATCAGCACCGAAAGAAAGCACACCGCCAGCAGATGCGCCTGATTTTGATGCGTTTGAGGATAACATACCTTTTAACTAAGTGATGCGATAACACTATAAACACGGGCGAAAGCACGATTTTATTCTTACGAGATATAAAAATTTAGGCGTGTGAGTAGCCAATCTTTTTGAGGGCAAATATATGGGCAAAATAAATCACTGGACTAGGCAAGAAATTGATATTTTGCTTAGTAATTATTCAGAGTCAACAAACTATAAGATGCAAAGTTTATTGCCTTTTAGAACTTACGACTCCATCAAACAAAAAGCAATGTCACTTGGTCTTAAAAAGAATATGCGTGAGGAACACTCGCCAACATTAAACAAACATTCACGCATGATTGACAGCGGGATTATCACTAGAACAGGCAATTTAACTATTCATAGGATGATTTGATATGAGTCAATGGCAAAAGCTAATTGAAACGCGGCACGTCAACGTTCACCGCACAGGATGGCTTGGCGTTTTAGATGCGTTAAAGGCAGCAATCACTGGCGATAAGCGTCTAGTAGTAAATGTGCCAATGACATTAAGCCTTTACATTATGCAAAACGAAAAGAGCAATTACATTGCTGGAACTAAGTTAGAGGTTGATTACAAATGAACAAACAAACTGAAGCATTGAAGATGGCGATTGAAGCGTTGGAAATTGTTATCGTTGCTTATGACCAAGATGAACAATTTACTAAAGCAATCCAAGCCTGTAAAGAAGCATTAAAGATGGCGATTGGTTGGGCAGTTGAAGTATATAACGATGAAACCTGCGCTAAAGACTTGAGAGAAGGTGCAGATGAAGTTATCAACGCTTGCAAAGAAGCATTAGAACAGGAAATAAAAAATGATATTAACACAAGCAATACTTAAAGATTTGCTTCACTATGATTCTGAAACAGGTATCTTTACATGGACTGACAATGCTGCGCCTAAAGTAAAAAATACTCGTGCTGGCAGAAAACATAATGATGGTTATGAATTGATAGCAATTGATTATGTGTCTTATCTATCTCACAGACTTGCTTGGATGTATGTATATGGTGAGTTTCCTAAAAACATGATTGACCATATCAACGGAGTTAGAACAGATAATCGCATTGCTAACTTGCGTGAATCAACATTGCAACAAAATAACCATAATAGAAAATTAAACTCTAATAACAAATCAGGCGTTAAAGGCGTTTATTGGAATAAGCAAAATAAGAGTTGGCATGCAAGAATTAAAGTTAATGGTGTAAACAAACACATTGGCTCATTTAAAAACATTGATGATGCAGAAAAGGCGATTAGAAATGAACGAGAAAAATTGCACGGACAATTCGCAAAACATGGTTAGCCAAGAGCAAGAGCCTGTGGCGTGTCCTTATCCTTGCGGATGGAATAACCTTTACAAGATAACGACTGAAAAAGGTGCTTATCTAGTTACGCATTTTGATATTGATAACCCTATGCCATATTCTTACTGGCAAGAAATATCATCAATGGTTGATACTGCTAGAACATTAGTTAAATGGGGAATGAACATTAAAACCCATACAGCACAGCCATTAAGTGATGATGTAGTTGGCGAACTTATTGAAGATTACCATTTTGGAACGATGACAATTGGTGATTTTGTAAGGCATGTAGAAAAAGCACATGGGATAGAATAATGGATAAATTCTTAATAGCTTGCTGCGTATTTTCATTTATCACAGGAATGTACGTCACAGTGTTAGTTGAACAAGGTCGCGGATGTACAATAGAAGTTACTAAAGGTAAAACAACCACAGTTACGATTGGAAAAGTAAATGACTAAATTTATTTATCAGCTTGTTTTGAGTGTTGCTTGGACATTCATTCTTGGATTATTGGCAGCGTTTATCGCAAGAGTTTTCATGCTTGGATGGAATATCGTTTACTAGAATGAAAACTACACGCGGTGGTAAACGTAACGGTGCTGGCAGACCAAAACTGCCATATAAGACAAAGCAATTTAAAATCACGTTGCCTGAAAACTTACACTATGCTTTTAGAATGATGGGCGGGTCGAAATGGATAGAACGATTATTATTATTGGAATTGCATAAAAATGAGTGAGCATGATGAACAGGTAGCACTTATTCGTTGGTTTAGGATGCAATTCCCTAAACTGTTGATGTTTTCTATTCCTAATGCAGCAAGACGAAGCGTAGGACTAGCTAATTATATGAGAGCAGAAGGATTGACGGCTGGCGTTAGCGATTTATTCTTAATGAAGCCTAATAAGCATTTTCATGGGCTATTCATTGAGATGAAGCAGGCTAAAGGTAAAGTGACAGACCAGCAAAAATACTTTATCGAGCAGGCAATATCGCAAGGTTATGCCGCTTATGTATGCTTTGGATTTGATGATGCACAATCGGTCATTATTGAGTACCTGAAAGACGTTTAATGTTATAATGTAGTTAAGTTGCTTGGTGGCAATTAAATTAGTGGGGTTACACATACGCACTGACGGTTACTAATACCGTTCCACCAACATCCTAAAAAGATGAGTGCGTAGGTGTAGCCCTTTTTTTATGGGTAAAGTTATGCATTATTACAAAAGGAATTTAGGCGATTATGCTAAAAAAGCTGGTCGTTTATCTATGTTGCAACACGGTGCGTACACGCTTCTTATAGACTCGTGTTATGACCGTGAACAATTCCCAACATTAGAACAAGCATTAGAATGGACTTGGGCATCTACAGATGCTGAAATAGAAGCTGTCAAATTTGTATTAAATAGATTTTTTAATTTGGATAAAGAAGGTCAATATATACAAGATAGGATACTTCAAGAATTATTGGAATATCATGCTAAATCAGATAAAAACAAAACGATTGCTATTGAAAGAGAAGCGAAACGTAAACAAAAAATAACGGAACGTTCACAAAACGTACACGAAACGTCACCAAACCAAGAACCAATAACCAACAACCATAAACCATTAACCAATAAATACATACCGCAAATTCCTGCGGAATTGCTTGCTGATTTTATGGTGATTAGAAAAGCTAAAAGATTAGGCAATGTAACGCAGACAGTTTTCAATGGATTAGAACGTGAAGCATTAAAAGCGGGACTTACTACAATACAAGCAATAACTATTGCAGTAGAACGTGGATGGGGGTCGTTCAAAGCAGACTGGGATTGGCAACCTAAACAATCTAAATCAGCACAACGTGATGCAGACCGAGAATGGTTCGTAAATGGTGGCGGTCAAACAATAAATCCTGAAATCGTGATACAGCCAATTATTTCATTAGGGGCAGATAATGATTGATAGAGAAAAACAAGCGTTTTGGAACGCACTCAACGTTTTAATGGAATTATATCGCTGCCCTGCGTTATCTAAAGAAGCGGTGACGATATGGTGGGCGAAACTTGAGAGATTTGAATTTTCGCAAGTGACGCGTGCTTTTGATAAGTGGACAGACGAAAATAGACGACAACCAACACCAGCAGACATCATAGAATTGTGTAAATCGCAAAAGGTTCACATGGAATTCACTGCACTAGGTCGCAAATTCACACCTGCGGAAAAAGCTCGAAATAAAGCAAAACTTGATGATATTATGAAGTCATTGGGCTTACGAAAAACAATGTGAGGATGCAATGACTACAATCGCCTATAAAGATGGAATTATCGCCTGTGATGGCAGAGCAACAAGCGGTTATGAGATTACAGAGGATAACTTTGACAAAATGGTCGAAGTGGATGGCGTTTATTTTTTCCTAAGCGGAACTATTTGCGACTTCGATAACTTTATCGACTGCTATCTCACTGGCGCAAAACCTACAAAAGGAAACGAAACGGCTGCGTTTGTTTACGATGACAAAAAGCTATATAAGGCTGCAATCTGTACTTACAACGGATTTTGGAAGCGCAAACTTAATCTAAAAAACAATTATTCAATTGGTAGTGGCGATGCTTATGCGCTTTCAGCGATGGATTGTGGTAAGTCTGCAAAAGAAGCTGTTGAACACGCAATGAAGCGTGACACCATGACAGGCGGTACTATTAAAGAGTACAAATTAAGTGAACTGGCAAAAAGTAAATAATTGGTGCTATAAGTGGGGGAATTACACATTAACCTATGCGGAAAGCGTCAAATACAAATATTCACTGTGGCATTTAGTGAATGGTCGATATGACAATGCTGAATGTTTAGGACACTTTGAAACTAAGGGCGAGGCGATAGAATGTCTGCGATTACAAAAAGCGCAAGAGGCGAGCAGTGCCAAGTAAGATTTTACTGGATTAACTATCACAATCCTGAAACTGTGGTATTTGCGCACTCGAATAAGTCTAAACATGGCAAGGGCATGGGATTGAAAGCAAAAGATGAATTTGGTGCTTATGCCTGCTATCGCTGCCACGCCATTTATGACGGACACGAAAAGCGACCAGATTACGTTCCTAAAGAATATGTCGATGAAATATTCGAAAAAGGCATGGATAAGACTAGAGAGATATTAAAAACTAAGGGTTTATTGTGAGAAAGTATCGCGCAGAGTCATTAAAGGTCAGGGCAAATGTATTACTTGCAATACAAAGAGGACACAAGACCATTGCTGATATTGCTGGGTTTATCAATACAAGTTATTCGTCTGTATTGCATCATGCTGAATTCTTGGTGAAACTAGAACAGATAAAACTTGGTGAACGTGTAGCAAGACATGACGGTAATGGTTCATCGCAGGAATATATATTCATTCAAGATAGCGAAAACATTATTGAGCAGTACGCTTACTTGCCGAAAAAGGTAGAAGCACCAACAACACCATTCCTAAAGCAAATGATGGGTTATACAGACATCATTCCACCTAAAAACGGCAGGATATATAACGAAGCAAAGTTTAATCAGATTAAGCGTGAGCAACATTACACACGCTGGACTCCAGCAATCAAAAAGAAATTTAAAAATGCAGTCAGTGGCGGGTCATTATTATGGTTTTAAAATTTCACCTTAACGAACGCAACAAGCCTTATTTATTCGCAAAAATAGCAGAATTAGACTTCACGAAAGATTACTACGTCAAAATTGACGAATACGACAAGAGAACTCTCGACCAGAATGCCAAAATTCACGCAATGCTGGGCGATATAGCGAAGCAATCCACACATTTGAACAAAGTATTAAGCGCGGATGATTGGAAGCGTCTGTGCGTTGCGCAATTCAGAACGGACTGTATTCAAAATGACGTGCCTAAGTTATCCGACTATTGGAAGCGCAACGAATTTAAACTCATGCCAAGCCTAGACGGTCAAACATTGGTTGCTTTGGGAAACCAGACGCGTGATTTTCCTATTTACGTCATGAGTGGATTTGTCGAATGGCTTTTGTATTATGGCGCAGAAAATAATATAACTTGGTCAGACACTTACTGATATATTGACACTCTAAATAATGGGTTATAATATTAAACATCATTTAACCAGCTTGCGAAACTGTTAGAATGACACATCAGCGTAACCAGTTGCGCTAGTCCTGACGAGATACTGCGAGTCCGTGCTACTTAGCGATGTGAAAAGCACATAAACATGAGGAAGCTATGAACCAATATCCAATTCCAGTTATTCCATCTGACGCACAAATAAAAACAAACACACAAATTGCGATTGATTATTACCATCTAGGCGCAGTCAACCCAATGGCAGCTAATGAACCATTTTGGGCAAAGATGGCTAAAATGTTTCGTGTCACTACGCCAGAAGTTAAGCGTATTCGTTGCGCAAATTGTGAATATTACGACAACACGCCAGAAATGATGCAAGCAATGGAAGCAATCCCACTCAATGAGTTTGATTTATTTGATGGACAAGTGCAACGTGGATATTGCCATCGGTTAGAATTTATTTGCCACACATCAAGGCTTTGCTCTGTATGGGAACGCAAAGATTACGAAAATGAGGACATGGGAGATATGGAAAATGCCACTTAAAAAAGGTTACTCACCTAAAACAATCAAAAAGAACATCGAAACTGAAATCAAAGCAGGCAAAGACCCGAAGCAGGCAGTCGCTATTGCATATTCAATCGCTAAAGAAGCAAAGAAAAAGGCGGGTAAAAAATGACAGATGTAAATTCAACGCTTGATGAACGTGGCAGTCGCTATGGTTCATTCACTGGTCATGCTGATATTACGCAAGAACTTAAACTCGTTATTGCATATCATCTGGGCAGTCGCAAAAAACGATTAGCAAATGACCAACAAGAAGCACTCGACATGATTTGCCACAAGATTGGTCGCATCATTAACGGTGATGCTGACTATGCAGAGAACTTTCGTGATATTGCTGGATATGCTACACTTGTTATGAAGCGGTTACTTGAAACAGATGGTGCAACAGATGCACAAGTAACTCATATCAGGCGAGTGGAAGGGGAGTGGCAAGATGAGCAAACTGGAAAAGAAATTACGACTAGCACATAAGAACATGATTGATAGATGCGTAAATGAGAAAAATAATTCATTTATACATTATGGCGGTAGAGGAATAAAAGTTTGTGATGATTGGATAGATAAAGAGTCTGGTCGATATAATTTCATAGAATGGGCGTTGCATAATGGCTTTGAAATTGATAAAAGCCTAGACAGAATTGATACAAATGGGAATTATTCCCCAGATAATTGCAAATGGTCAACCATAAGCGAACAATTAAATAATCAAAGACGCAATCATAGAATTTTATTTAACGGAAAAACTCAAACTCTGACTCAATGGGCTAATGAACTTGGAATAAATCCCAATACATTGCAAAGACGCATTGTTAAATACAAGATGGAGATAGATAAGGCATTTACTCCAATTATAAGAACATGGAAGCACGGAACTCGGCAAGGATATGAGTTTCATAAATGTAGATGCGATGAATGTCGTGAGGCAAATAATAAGCGGCATAGAGATAAGCGAGCAAAAATCAGAAACGGTGAGGTTAAATGACAGATATTAAAAATCCAGTAGGCAGACCTAATGAATTATTTGATAGCTTAGAGAAAGCAAAAGAATATCTTATGGGCGGATGGGAAAACATTGGGGATGTTATTCCTAATGTCGCTGGATTGGCTTGTTATGTAGGGAAAAGACGCAGCACAATTTATGACTATGCTTCAAAGAATGAGGAATTTTCGGACATTGTTGAGGGAATATTATCTTTACAAGAAAATAGACTTATCAATGGTTCATTGCGTGGGCTACTAAATCCCACTATTACGAAACTATTGCTTACAAAGCATGGCTATACTGAAAAGCAAGAAATTGTTGCAGACATATCAACAAGAGAGTTGCCAGTAGCAAGTCTTGACGAGTTTGTGTAATGCCATTAAGCGAAATTCAGCGAGCCTTTGTCACATCAAGGGAAAAATTCCCTGCGTTCGTTGGTGGATTTGGTAGTGGAAAAACAGCAGCAGGTATCGCAAGAGCATTAGCATTAAAATCCATATTCCGTGATTGCAACATTGCATATTACCTTCCGACATATCCACTTGTTGAGGATATTGCCTTTCAACGCTTTCCTGATTTGCTTGACCGTAATGGCTGGGCTTATAAATTAAATAAACAATCAGCCTATATTGAATTCCCTAATGCTGGGAAAATAATCTTTAGAACGATGGAACATCCGCACAGGATTGTCGGATATGAGGTTGCTCATAGCATCCTTGACGAATTAGATACGCTTCCAATCGAAAAAGCCCGTGACGTTTGGAATAAAGTTATTGCACGCAATCGTCAAAAATGCAGCATGGACAATACAGTTGCGGTCGTAACGACACCAGAGGGATTTAGATTTGTTTATGATAGATGGGTTCGTAATCCTGTCGAAGGCTATACATTGTATAGGGCAAAGACAATGGATAATGCGTCAAATCTACCAAGCGGATATATTGAAAACCTACAAAATTCATATCCATCTAATCTATTGCAGGCTTATTTAGAAGGCGAGTTTGTCAATTTAACGGCTGGAAGTGTATATGCGGAATTTGACAGAGAACTAAATGCAACAAGTGAAACGGTCAAGCAAGGCGAGCCACTGCACATAGGATTAGACTTCAACGTAACCAAGATGGCATCCGTCATTCATGTATTGCGTAATGATGAACCACACGCTGTAGATGAATTGACAGGTGTTTTTGATACGCCAGCAATGATACAATTACTTAAATCAAGATACACAGGGCATAAAATTTTCATTTATCCTGACGCAAGTGGTAACAATCGCAAGTCACAAAATGCTAGTGAAAGCGATATAGCGTTGCTCAAGCAAGCAGGATTTATAGTAATGGTTAATGCTGCGAACCCTGCCATTAAAGACAGAGTTTTAGCAATGAATAAACTAATAGGCGAGAGAAAATATCGGGTTAATCCTGATACTTGCCCTGAATTAGTGGAGTCATTAGAACGGCAAGCCTATGACAAGAATGGTGAGCCTGATAAGACAGGCGGATTTGACCACGTTTTAGATGCAACAGGCTACTGTATAGCGTATCGTTACCCTATTAGAAGCCGTAATATTCAACATGTAAGGATGGCTGGTATATGAACGACAATAAACATAATGATTATGCAGCGTTTGCTGAAAAGTGGTTTAAGACACGCTGCGCTGTTGAGGGACAAACTGCCGTTCATAAAGCTGGCGAGAAATTCCTGCCACGTTTAACAGACCAGACCGATAACGATTACAGTTCCTATAAACTACGCGCCACATATTTTAATGCCACAGGTAGAACGCTTGACGGATTAGTCGGCATGGTATTCCGCAAAGAGATGAAAAAGAATTATCCATCCGCGCTTGAACCATTGATTGACGATATTGATATGGCTGGCAATTCACTCGACATGGTAGCGATGCGAACTATTGGCGATGTCATTCAGGTAGGTCGTGCTGGTATCTTAGTGGAATATCCACAAGTTAATGAAGCCCCAGCAAGTCAAGCAGATGTAGTGCGTATGAACCTGCGCCCTTACACGACATATTATCCTGCCGAGTCTATTCTCGATTGGCGTGTTGAACGAGTGAATAACGTCATGCAACCAGTGATGATTAAACTTGCAGAAACCTACGAAATCCAAAAGAATGAGTTTGAATTTGAAACTAAAGAGCAAGTCCGCGCTTTATTGTTGGTTGGCGGATATTATGTGCAGCGCATCTATCGCAAGAACTCTAAAGGAGATTGGGTTCAGTTTGGTAGCGATATCATTCCGCTTATGCGTGGCATCCCTATTCCGTTTATTCCATTCTGGGCTTTTGGTGCAAAAGAGAATTCACTTAATTTACAAGACCCGCCAATCCTAGACCTAGCAGATATGAACTTAGCGCACTATCGTATTAGTGCTGACTATGAACGCGGCTGTCACTTTGCTGGCTTGCCTACACCTATCTTAGCTGGTTTCATGTTTGACGAAGGTGCAAAGATATCACTAGGCTCAACGACTGCGCTTGTAACACCTGACGCTACGGCTAAATGGGGCTTCTTAGAATTTACTGGGCAAGGTCTAACTTCACTTAAAGACAATCTAAAAGAAAAACAATCACAGATGGCTGCGCTTGGCTCTCGTATTCTCGCACCTGAAAAATCAGGCGTTGAATCAGAGGGTGCTTTGCTTATCCGTCACAGTGGCGAGAACAGCGTATTGTCTGCCATCGTAGAACTTGCGTCAGAGAACTTTGAGCAAATCATTACGTTTATGGGTGATTGGCAAAACGTGACAGGCGATGTTGAAATCGACTTCAACAAAGACTTCTTGCCAGTGCCAATGAATGCACAGCAACTCGACTCACTCATGAAAGCATGGCAGGCTGGCGGTATTCCACAAGAGGAACTATTCCACGCATTGAAACGAGGAGAAGTAATCCGTAATGAGGTTACTTATGACGAATATCTAACTGGCATCGAAACAGATACCGAAACATCTATCGGTGGCGTTGCTGAACCTGACGAACCTGACACGGGCGGAGTGTTATCACAACTTAGACAGCGTTTAGGTCTATGAACGAACTTATCGCCTTATTAACAGAGGCACTTGCCAAACTTAAAGACCGCTTCGATGCGCTAGAGGCTATTACGCCACAAAAAGGCGACAATGGCGAACGCGGTGAGAAAGGTGACAAGGGAGATAAAGGCGAACGTGGGGAAAAAGGCGAGCAAGGTGAACGTGGGATTAAAGGCGATATTGGTCTAAAAGGCGACAAAGGCGAACGTGGCGAAGCTGGCAAAAACGGCTTAAAAGGCGACAATGGCGATAAAGGTGATGCTGGCAAAGACGGAAAAGACGGCAAAGATGGTCGTGACGGCATCAACGGAAAAGATGGTCGCAATGGTGCAGATGGACTAACCATTAAAGGTGATAAAGGTGATAAGCCAAATCACGAATGGAAAGGCACCAGCATTCGCTTTGAATTGCCAGATGGAAAATGGGGAAAGTTTGTTGACTTACAAGGTCGTGATGGTATTGGTCGTTTTTTAGGTGGCGCAAGTGGACTGCAAGTTATTACATCAAGTGACAGCTCGATTGTCGTTACCCAAAACGGGCAAAATGTAGATTTAACTGTATCGCAAGAATCGCCAGCATCTAATATCGTCAAACAAGTACGCAATGAAACAGGCGCAACACTCGTTAAAGGCACAGTCGTTTATATCAATGGCGCATCTGGCAATAAAGCCACTGTCACTAAAGCAATTGCCACAGGTGATGCAACATCGGCACAGACACTCGGTATTATCACTAACGACATTCTTACAAATCAAAATGGATATGTGACTGTATTCGGTTCGATTGTTGGGATTAACACGTCTGCATTTGCTAATGGCGCACAATTATATTTAAGCGCGACAACGGCTGGAACATTTACTGATGTTAAACAATACGCGCCTGCGCATTTAGTTTATGTCGGCATCGTAACTCGCAGCCATCAAAATCAAGGTTCAATTGAGGTCAATATCCAAAACGGTTATGAACTCGAGGAACTTCATAACGTAAGCATCAATCCAGCAACGTTAGCGAATGATGACTCACTTAGATATGATGCAGCGACAGGTCTTTGGAAAAACAAGGCTGGCGGTGGCAGTTCAGGTTCTGTCACAAGCGTGGCATTGTCTGCGCCACTTGGCTTTGAGGTTGCTGGCAGTCCAATCACATCGACAGGCACGCTTGCGCTTTCGTTTGCTACTGGATATTCACTGCCAACTAATACGAAGCAAGCACAATGGGATACAGCGTACTCTTGGGGTAATCATGCCAGCGCAGGATATTTGACCAGTATTAGTGGCGCAATGGTCACTGGCGCACTCGGTTTCATGCCATATAATGCAACTAATCCAGCAGGCTACATTAGCACCGAAACAGACCCAGTTTTTACAGCGCACGCTGCTTATGGTGTAACGCTGACCAAAATCGGAAACTGGGACACCGCCTTCGGATGGGGCAATCATGCGCTTGCTGGATACTTAACATCTGTTTCATGGTCAATTATCTCTGGTAAACCTACATTTGCAACGGTGGCAACAAGTGGCGCATATGCTGATTTGTCAGGAACGCCAACAATTCCATCTAAAACAAGCGATTTAACTAACGATAGCGGGTTCATTACTGGATATACTGAAACTGACCCTGTATTTGTTGCTCATGCTGCTTATGGTGTCACTTTGACAAAGATTGGTAATTGGGATGCTGCCTATTCATGGGGGAATCATGCAAGTGCTGGTTATTTAACAAGCGTTTCGTGGAGTATAATCACTGGTAAACCATCATTTGCGACAGTGGCGACTACAGGCGCATATTCTGATTTGATTGGTAAGCCAACTATTCCGACAAAGACTAGCGACCTAACAAATGACAGTGGATTTATCACATCGGTGGCAAAGACGCTGCCTATTATGATTAGAAACACTACAGTTACATCGGTCAACGTGGCTTTAGGGTATCTGGCTATTTTGAATAGAAGTGGCTCAACAATTAACGTGGCGATTGTGTAAGGATTTGAAATGGCAAAGCGTTATCCATTAGTTTTAAATGCAACAAGCGTACAGGAATTGCAGGCTGGGGATTCGCTTGCGGCAACTCAATTTGCTATAACAGAGCAAACCAGCCTTACATTTGACTTATCTCAATCTAATAACTTTAAATGCACATTGTCTGCTGGCGGTGCATTAACATTTACAAATCATGTTGCTGGTCAAAGCGGATTTATTTTGCTGATTAACGCTGGCGGATACGCAATCACTAAAGCGGCAACTACTAAAAGCGACGTGCTTTTTGTTTATGATGTTTCAGCAGCAGGAACGTATCTTATTCAGTATTATGATGACGGCACTAATGCTTATGTATTAACGACAGAGGCTTTGAGTTAATTGGCATCCGTCAATGAGCAACTTCTAAACAAACAAGTAGCGCACGAAATTGATGTTTTGGGCTATGGCAATGCTTTATCCAAAAAAGTAATCAATATTCTCAATAAAAGTGATATATCACTCTTTGAAAAATTAAGACGCATCCTAGACGAACTTCCAGCAGGTGAAATCAATGTTAAGAAGCTGGACAAGTTATTGCAGACTGTATTCAATACTAATAATACTGCTTACAGCGCAGCGCAAAATACAATTGAAACTGAACTTAAGGCATTCACTAAGCAAGAGTTAAGTTATCAAAAGAACATGATTGAGAAAGTCGCGCCCGTACAAGTGAAAGTAATATCGCCTGAACAGGTATTTGCAGCAGGAATGGCGCAACCGTTTCAAGGTCAATTACTTGGAGAATTCTTTAGCAAGTTAAGCCAACAAAAGCAAACCATGATTAACGATGCCGTAAGAATGGGCGTGATTGAGGGCAAAACGACAAATGAAATCGTTAAGGTTATTCGTGGCTCACGCGAACTAGACTATAAAGACGGAATGCTTGCAATCACACGCAGGAATGCGGACTCGGTTGTATTGACTGCCGTTGGTCATTTTCAGAACTTCGCACAAGAGTCACTCTACGAAGCAAACGATGACATTATCAAAGGCTATCGTTATACAGCAACGTTGGACACTAGGACAACAGAGCTGTGTGCTAGTCGTGACGGGAACTTCTATCGCATTGGACAAGCAAAGCCTGCAATCCCAGCGCATTATCGTTGCCGAAGCAGATACACGCCAGTGATGAAGTCATTTAAAGAACTTGGACTAGATATCAACGAGTTTGATGCAAGCACACGCGCCAGCATGGATGGGCAAGTGCCTGAAAAGGTCACATATCAAGACTGGCTTAAAAATCAATCAGCAGCACGACAAGACAAAGTGCTTGGAAAGCAAAAAGCAGAATTGTTTAGAAGCGGTCAATTAACATTAGATAAATTTGTATCGCCAAGCGGTCATGTTTACACGCTTGATGAACTTTCTAAATTAAATGACATCACTTTGAACAATGATTAAATATGGCATATAATTGTTTTTAGTGGAATTAGCGGCTGTGCCGCATATTCTGTTTTCGTGGCAGTGCCACATAGTAGTGAGGTCAGTGACCTAAACTTATCAGCCGTGCTGAAAGGGGCAAAAAATGAAATTAGAGGATTTAACGCAAGACAAGCTAGATGAAATTCTAGGCAAGAATGAGTCTTTGGAAGCTAGTGTTAATGGGCTTAAAAGCGATTTAGTTAAGTTAAAAGCAAAGGCTAAAGGTGCTGAAATTGACCCAGAGGAACATGCAAACCTGCAAGCTCAAGTCGCAGAATTAACTAGCAAGTTGGAAAACGAAGGTAAGGCAAGCAAGAAAGAGTTAGAGAAATTAGCTAATCTTATTAAAGAGAAAGATGGCGCATTAACAACTCATTTGTTGGATGCTGGTCTAACAGACGCACTCGTGAAGTCTAAAGTTAAGCCCGAACTAATGGATGCCGCAAAAGCACTACTTGGAAAACAGGCAGTGATTAAGAGCGATAACGGACAATATCAAGCTGTTGTTGGCGATAAAGCGTTAGGCGACTATATTAAAGAATGGGTTGCAAGTGATAGTGGAAAGCACTTCGTAACACCTGACAGCAATAGTGGCGGTGGCGCAAGTGGTGGTGATAAAGGCTCTCAAAGCAAAGTCATTAGTCGTGCCGATTGGGATAGTAAATCTCACGCGGAACGCGCTAACTTAGCAAAAGAGGGCTTTAAAGTAACTGATTAACTTTAAAGGAAAACTAAAATGGCTAATATTTTAACCAATCTAGCTGCGGACTTATACAAAGCAGCCGACGTTGTAGGTCGTGAACTTACAGGCGTTATTTCAAGCGCAACTATCAATGGCGATGCAAGCGACCGTGTAGCATTGAATGATGTGGTACGTTCACACTTCACACGTGCAGCTACAGCAGTTGATAACGCACCTTCTATGACTATCCCAGAAGGTACAGACCAAACTGTTGACAGTAAAACATTGTCAATCACTAAATCTCGTGGCGTTCAAATCCCATGGACAGGTGAGGACATCCGTCATGTAAACAATGGCGCAGGTTTTGAAACTATTTATGGCGACCAAATCCGTCAAGCGATGCGTACATTGGCTAACGAAATCGAAGTGGACTTAGCAACTGCTGCTTATGTAGGTGCTTCTCGTGCTTATGGTACTGCTGGCACTACTCCATTTGCATCAAACTTCAACGATGTTGCTGAATTGCGTAAAATCTTGGTTGACAATGGCGCACCAATGACAGATGTGACAATGGTATTGAACACTGCTGCTGGCACTAAATTGCGTAACTTGGCTCAATTGCAAAAAGCAAACGAAAATGGCTCAGGCCAACTATTGCGTAATGGCGTATTGCTAGACTTGCAAGGCATTATGCTTAAAGAGTCTGCTGGCATTCAATTGCCTGCTGTTGGTACAGGTGCAAGCTATCAAGTGAACAACGCTTCTGGTTACGCTGTTGGCGCAACTACAATCGCGCTTGATACTGGTTCAGGCACTATCTTGGCTGGTGACATCATCACTTTTGCTGGTGACACTAACAAATACGTTGTTGCTACTGCATTGACAGGCGGTAACGTAGTATTGGCTGCACCTGGCTTGCGTCAAACTCTTGCTGACAATGTTGCAGTAACAGTGACAGCAGCTTCTACTCGTAACGTTGTATTCCATCGCAATGCTTTGGAATTGGCAATCCGCGCACCAGCGATGCCAGCAGGTGGCGATGCAGCAGTAGATGCAATGACAATCCAAGACCCATATTCAGGTCTTGTGTTTGAAGTGCGTGCATATAAAGGCTTCCAAAAAGCAATGTTTAACGTATCCGCAGCATGGGGTACTAAACTATGGAAACCAGAATTTGCAGCAGTGTTGTTAGGCTAAACCAAAGGCGGGGGAAACCCCGCCATATTAAGGGGCAAATAAATGGGTAAATCAGATAAAGTCGAGCAAGTAGAAGCAATCGAAACCGAAACTGTGGAAACAGCAGAGGCAGAGCAAGCTGAAACTGCGGAAGTCGAGCAAGTAGAAGCAAAGGCTGAAGGCGTAGTGAAAATGGTTCGTAGTGCGTCAGAATATCCTGAACCACACGAAGCAGATGTCGCTGCAAGTGAAGTCGAGCATTACAAAGGCTACGGCTGGACAGAGGCTTAGTGCAAAAAGTAGAAAGTCCCTTAGCGGGGCTTTCTGCTGGGTGCATTGGGGAATAATATGACGCTAATTGTTGAAAACGGAACAGGTCTAGCAGACGCAGAGAGTTTTATTAGCGTTGCAGACGCCAATACATACCACTCCAATCGTGGGAATACTTCTTGGGCGAGTTTAACGGACACCGTTAAAGAGCAGTGCCTACGCAGAGCAACTGATTACCTTGAACAAGTTTATCGTATGCGCTGGATTGGATATCGCCACACAGAAGCTCAAGCATTGAGCTTCCCTCGTGATGAAGTGCCTAGACGTGACTTCACTTATCTCAATCAGTTTAGTTATTATCCAAATGACGCAGTGCCTAGCGAAGTTAAAAACGCTTGCGCTGAACTCGCTTTAAAAGCCAATACCGAAACGCTTGCGCCTGACTTAGAACGTGTCACTAAACGCGAGAAAGTTGGTGTGCTTGAGGTTGAATACGATACAAACAGCCAGCCTTACAAAAAATATCGCATCATCGACAACATGCTTGCGCCATTCCTAAGTGGTGACGGCATTCAGCGACCAGTGAGCCGTGTGTGAACTACGACAAACTTAAATCAACGGCTCGGAGTCTATTAAAGAGTTTCGGTCAATTGATGACGATTACTCGTGATGTCGCAGGCACTTATGACCCAGCAACAGGAACGATAGTTAATACGCAAGCAACATATACAGACTATGGCGTTGTATTGCCTTATGGTGACGGCAGCGCAAGCGTAGCTGATAGTCTTATCCAACAAGGCGATAGGCAAGTATTCATTCAAATCAGCACAGAGCCAAAGACAACAGACAAGATTACTATTGCGGGCATGACGTTTAACATCATTGCTGTAAAACCACTTGAGCCTGCTGGCGTTAATGTGCTTTATGAATTGCAAATCAGAAAATGATTAAAACGCAAACAAATACGTTTAGGCTTAATTTGAACGGCTTATTAAGCAAAGCTGGCGCAAATGCCGAAGCGGTTGCGCGTAAAATTGCGCTTGAAACATATAGTCGAGTAGTTAAGAAAAGCCCTGTTGATAGTGGCAGACTGCGTGGCAATTGGAATGTTGGCGTCAATAATGCTGACATCGCAGAATATCCTGCCGACAATGGCGCACTTGGAAGCGAACCAAGTCCAGCGAAAGCGTTAAGTGCTTTATCTGAATTTAAACTAGGCGACAGGATTTTAATCACGAATAATTTGCCCTACGTTCACAAATTGGAATATGGGCTTTATGGTGAAGGCGAAAAGACAGTCAATGGCTTTTCAAAACAAGCACCGCATGGATTTGTCAGGATTACTTACAAGGAAATTGCAAGCAATCTTGAGAATATTGGTAGAAAGGCAGTCAAATGAGTATCTTGAAAATAAGTGCAGCTTTTGAAAAAAAGTTAGCGACTATTGCAAGTCCACTTTCCACTGCTTATGAGAACGTGCCTTTTACGCCAGTGACAGGAACACCTTATCAGCGTGTAAGGTTGTTGCCAGCATCGCCTGAAAATCCAACTCTAGGTGATGGATACTACAGGGAAGTTGGTTTTTTCGAGGTCGTGCTGTTTTACCCACTTAATGACGGCAGGGCTGCTGCACAAACGCGCGCAGAGGCAATTAAAACATTATTCCCTAGAGGTTTGAGCATGATTGAATCTGGTCAGACAGTTGTTATTCCACGTACTCCAACAATCGGTTTGGCTACGCAACTTGACGATAGATATATCGTGCCAATCACGATAGAATATTATTCAGAGATTATCCCTTAATGGATTTTTAAAAAGGACAGATAAAATGGCATCATCACAAGGTATTAACAAGGTCATTACCTACAAGAAAGAAGCGTCTTGGGGTACAAAACCAGCATCAACAGGCGGTCAAGCATTACGTCGTGTTACTGGCTCATTCCAATTGGAAAAAGACACTTACGCTTCAAATGAAATTCTAACTACACAACAAGTGCGCGATATGCGTCATGGCACACGTCGTTCAAGCGGTGCAATTAGCGGTGAATTATCAGGTAGTGCATATTCTGACTTCATTGCTGCTGCATTGCGCAAAGACTTCGCTGCTGGTGCAACTACTGGCGCAATCATTGTGTTGGCTTCTACAGCAACAACAATCACGCGTTCTAGCGGTTCATTCGTAACTGACGGCTTCAAGGTTGGTGACGTGGTAAACGTGACAGGATTTACAGACGCAGGCAATAACGGCTTATTCCTAGTGAAAACTGTTGCTGCTAGCACATTAACTGTTGCTGCGCTTGCTGGTCAAACTCGTACTGTTGAAGCTGCTGGCGATACAGTGACGGTTGCTGTTAAAGGCAAAAAGACATACGTTCCTACAACTGGTCATACAGACGATAGTTTTACATTTGAGGAATGGTACGCTGATACAACTATCAGCCGCACATTCTTGGGCGAGCAAGTGGACACAATGAGTGTTGCTTTGCAACCTAACTCAATGGCAACAATCGACTTTGGCTTTATGGGTAAAGACGCGGAAGAAGCGACAACATCGCAATACTTCACAAGTCCTACTGCTATCACTGGCGAAGGCATTTATTCTGCACCTGACGGCTTCTTGTTTATCAATGGAGTTGCAAACGGTGTGGTAACAGGTCTAAACATCAACGTAGCGAATAACATTGCTCAAGAAGCTGTGATTGGCTCTAACTCAATTGGTGCTAAATCACGCGGCAAGGTTGCTGTGACGATTGACGGCTCTGCAATCTTTGAGGACAACACTGTATTGAACTATTTTGATGCTGAAACTGAAATTAGCATCACTTACGTTTTAATGAGTGCTGACAATACAAATGCTTTTGTAGTTCACATGCCACGCGTTAAGATTGGCAGCGCATCTACAGACGATGGTGAAAAGGTCGTGATTTTGAGTTTCAACGGCACTGCGCTTGAATATACAGGCTCAACAACTGGCGTTGAAGCAACAACTATTCAAATTCAGGATACAACTATCGTGTAACAGAATAGTCATGGCTAGCATTGCGAAAAGAACGCCCGCCCTCGTTCCTGCCATGACTACCTTATAGGGCATATAAAGGGCTGAACTATGACAAAGACGCTAGACATTACCGCATTTAACGCTATCGCGGAGTCCGAACAAGGCTTCGAGATGAACATGAAAGCCACTGACGGCTCTGAAACAGGCGTTATCTTTATCATCATTGGTCGATATTCTGACGCAGTACAAAAATGGTCTAAAAAAGTTTTCTCTGAATATCAAACGGAACTTAATCTTGCCAAACGCAAGGGCAAAGAACCGCCAGAAAAAACAATTGACGAATTGCGCGAGCAGAATGTGCAAGGCGCAATGGTGCGTGTAATCGGATGGAAAAACGTCAAACAAGAATTTTCAAAAGAATTATTGCAGCAAGTATTGGCTAACAATCCACACTGGGTTGATGCCATCATTGAGGAAAGTGATAACGCAGCAAATTTCACGAAAGCCTTGTAGATGCGTTAATCGCTTATTGCAAGGCTGAATTTGCACTAAACAAACTATCCAAAGACAAAAAGCATACAATCCGAGAGCATTACATATCGGCAGGAATACCTGAAAGCGAATGGGGTATTCCTGAAATGCCTAAGAGCCTTTTTTATGTTTGGGATTGGTTCGTAAAATTAAATAATACGCGACAATCTGGCGTTTCACTTTCACCAATAACGCATCAAGAGATTTTGTCATTTTGCCTGTTGTATGATATTAAAATGCGACAATGGGAAGTAGATTTGATAAAATTGCTCGACAGAGTGGTGATTACTGAAAAGGATGAATAAATATGGCGATTGATATTCTAGGGCTTGGAATAAGCATTGATACATCGCCATTAAAAGGCTTATCTAAAGCTATGAATGATGTTGGTAAAGCATCATCAAAGATGGCTGACGATATTGACAAATCATCCACCAAAACAGAAAAACTAGGAAAAACATCATCAACGCTTGCATCACAGCTTAAAGGCTTGGTTGGCGCATACGCTGGTATTGCTGGCATTGGCGCACTTGGTCGCACTGTCGATGACTATACAAAATTCACAGCGCAGTTAAAACTTGCCACAAATAGTCAGCGCGAATTCACTGACGCTTACGAAAACTCAATCGCTATTGCTAAATCAGCGCAGGCTGATATTGGCGCGGTCGGCAATACTTATTCACGCCTTGCGCGTTCATTGTCTGATTTAGGCGCATCACAAACGCAAATCTCGAACGTTACTGAAACAGTCGCGCTTGGCTTGAAAGTATCTGGCGCGTCAGCAATCGAAGCATCTAACGCGATGTTGCAACTTTCTCAAGCGTTTGCGGCTGGCAAGCTATCAGGTGACGAATTTAGGTCAATGGCTGAAAATGCGCCTGTGTTAATGCGTGCGCTTGCAGATAGCATTGGCGTTCCTGTTGGGCAATTAAAACAAATGGCTGCTGACGGTAAACTTACCGCAGATGTCATGGCTAATGCGTTCAAAAATCCTGCACTTGTCGCTTCATTACGCGCACAAGCTGGCGAGATTAAAACTATCTCTGGCGAATATCAGAATTTAAAAAACGAACTCACTATTGCGATTGGTGAATTCGACAAAGCCACTGGAGCATCAAAAGCAATTGCAAGCGGTCTAAAACTCATTTCAGACAATCTTAATATTGTTGTGCCGTTGCTTGGCGGTCTTGCCGTTGCGCTTGCTGGTATCTATTCTGCAAGCATTCTTAGAGGTATTGCTTCAGTTGCTACTGGCATTGGCTCGATTATCACCGTGTTATCTGGCCCAGTTGGTCTTGTTGCTGCGCTTGCTGCTGCTGGGCTAGCTTTCTTGTCTTTTGGGAAAGACGCAACAAAAGGCGTTGATGATGCGCTGAACAAATATAAGCAAATGACAGAGGAAGTAAAAAAAACTAGCATCTCTGCACAATATGACGACATTAACGCGAAAATTGTTGAGCAAACAAAGGTATTAGCTGGCGCATACAAAGAACTCGAACGTTTAGAGGGCAAACGTAAAGCAATCTCTGACCATCCTGCCTACGCTGCTGCAATGCAAAACATTACAGACAAGATTACAGAGCAACGTCAAATTATCGTTGGCGCGACAGGAAAACTTGCGGAGTTTAACGACAAAGTAAACGAAATCTCGAAAGCTGGTGAAAACCTGAAACCAGTGGCAGTTGTTTCACCAGAAGATGCGAAAGCTGCTGAAAACTTCATTGAAAAAATACGCAAACAAGCAGCGACATTTGATGACGCTAAATCATCTACGCTTGAGTATGAAGCGTCATTGCTTAAATTCGATGGTACGCAATTATCGACTGTGCGTTCAACATTGTCACAAATTGCCGCGCAGGAACGACTAACTGAACTGCGTAAGGAATTGGCATCATATACGTCTGACTTAACAGCTATTTTTACGTTAAATCAAAGCGAAAAAGACAATGTGACAGTCATGCAAGAACGCTTAGATTTGATGGTGCAATTATCGCCAGCAATGCGTCAAATGGCGCAAGACCAAATCGACTTGGCGCGTGCAAATCAAGATATGGCTGACTCTATTAAGCAAACTAATGAAGTCATGGCAGCAACGCAAGAATATGACGATGCTGCGGCAGCGCGTAGCAAAACCTTCGAGGATGAATATAACAAAGTGATGCGCGAAACGGAGGATTTAAATACCGCTATTATCACTAATGACAAAGAACGCGCTAGAAAACAGATTGAGATTGAGCATAACCGTCGTGTCGAGCAATATGCTTTGAACAAGGATTGGACTCAAGAGGAAATCGACCTAGCTATCGAAGCCGAAAATAAACGCTATGAAATTGCGAAACAGCAAACAAGCGCAACACGCGACTTGGTCAAAGAGCTAGGTTTGACGTTTACAAGCGCATTTGAGGATGCAATCGTAGCTGGTAAAGGCTTGTCTGACGTGCTTAAAGGTATCGCGCAGGACATCATTAAATTGATGGCGCGTAAAATGGTCACAGAGCCACTTATGAATTCATTTTCTGGCATCTTTGATAATATCTTTGGCGGATTTAGAGCAGATGGCGGTTCAGTATCGGCAGGAACGCCTTATATCGTTGGCGAACGCGGTGCTGAAATGTTTGTGCCAAGCACGTCAGGCACGATTATTCCTAACAATAAATTGAACTCTGGCAATCAAGTCAATAATGTATCAATCACGATTAACGATAGTGGCGCACGTCAAGAGCAAGGGAATACAACACAAATGGCTAAACAAATCGAAGCTGCCGTTGTTAAGGTATTGATTGACCAAAAACGTCAAGGTGGTGTCTATGCCTAACACATTTACTTACAATCCTACTTATGGCGCGTCAGAGGTTACTAAACCGAGAGTGCTGGTAACTACTTTTGGCGATGGATATGAACAACGTGTTGTTGACGGCATCAATCATATTCGCAGGGTATGGAATTTAACATTTTCTAAAACTGGCGCGGATATGGCTGCGGTAATTTCATTCCTAGAAAATGAGGGTGGTGTGACTTCGTTTAATTGGACACCGCCACGCGGAAGTGCTGGTCTTTGGGTGTGCCGTGAGTGGAGTCGCGCTGTTAATGATGCGTTTGACCAAGTGACACTGCAATTCGTTGAGGTGTTTGAGTGATTACCAGTGACATTCAGCAAGCCTACGCTGGAAAGATAGTCGAACTATTCGAAGTCGATTTAACGACTATCGGTATTAGTGAGCATTATTATTTCCACAATGGCGTGAATGAACTTGGCGACAATGTAGTTTTTAATGGCATTGCTTATATTCGTTATCCTATTGAGGCTGGAGGATTTGAACGCAATGGTAATGGCAAACAGCCGCGACCAACGATTAAGATAGCCAACGCTGACGGCATCATAGGTACATTATCACGCGCTAATAACGACTTAGTGAAAGCTAAAGTCATTAGACGTAGAACATTCATGAAATATCTTGATGCTGTTAATTTCACTGGAGGTGTCAATCCTACCGCAGACCCGAATGCAGCATTGAATGACGAGATTTGGTACATTGACCGCAAGACAAGCGAGAATAAGATTTATGTCGAATGGGAATTGGTAAGCGGACTTGACCTTGAGAATAGTTATTTGCCAAAACGCCAGTGCATTCAAAACGTATGCGTCTGGAAGTATCGAAGCGCAGAGTGTAGCTATGCTGGTGGTGCAGTAGCCAATAAAAATGACCAGATTACGTCTGTTTTGTCAGAGGATGACTGTGGCAAGCGCGTATCATCATGCAAATTGCGCTTTCCTAATCAAACATTGCCGTTTGGCGGCTTTCCTGCGATTACGTTAATCCGATGAAATACTTTGAAAAGTTATTAGGTGTAATCAATGACCATGTGAACAGCTCGCCTGCAAAAGAGGTGTGCGGACTAATCATTAGCCATAAGCGCAAATATCAATATATCCCATGTGAAAATATTGCAGATAGCGCAAACGAATTTATTATTGACCCAAGTGAGTTTGCGGATGCCGCAGATAAAGGCACTGTGCTAGCCGTGGTGCATTCTCATGTGAACATTAACCCTAACCCATCCCAAGCGGATTTAATCTCAATAGAACGCCACAAACTGCCGTTCCTGATAGTTAATTATCCGTTAAACACTTGGACTTATACAGAACCAACGGGATATAAAGCACCATTGATAGGTCGCCAGTTCGTTCATGCGATTACTGATTGTTATGCTTTGCTGATTGATTACTATAAGCAGGAACTCAAATTAGATATAATGGACTTTGATAGGCGTTCCGAGTGGTGGGCAAAAGGTGACAATCTTTACTTGGAAAACTACGAAAAAGCTGGATTTGTGAAAGTAGATGATTTGCAAAAGCATGACATCATACTTATGCAAGTTGGCAGCCAAGTACCTAATCATTGCGCCATCTACTTAGGCGACAATATTATTTTGCATCATGTAATGGGCAAGGCTTCAAGCCGCGATGTTTATGGCGGTTATTGGAAAAAGATAACAACACACATTGTTAGACACAAATCATTATGCTGACCGTTAAATTATATGGGCATCTAGCCGACAAATTTGGTGCAACACATAAAATAAGCGCGAACTCGCCAGCAGAGGTTATTCGTGCGTTTTGTGCTAACTATAAAGACTTCAAACAATCCATCATTCAAGATGGCAAAGCCTTATATAAAATAATTGTCGGCAAAGAAAATCGTTCAGACGTTGGTCAAATCCATCTTGGCGCATCTAAAGTAATTAAAATTGTGCCTGTAATTGTTGGCGCAGGCGGTCTTGGTAAAGTGGTGCTTGGTGCTGCGCTTATTGTGGCTTCGTTTTATATGCCGAGTTATTTTGCAACATCAGGATTGTTTGCATCCACGAGCCTTTCATCAATTGCAAGTTCTATTGGATGGTCTTTGGTATTAGGTGGCGTTTCGCAAATGTTATTCTCACCGCCTAAAATGAAAATGAATTCAGGTGAACGCCCAGAGAACTTGCCATCATACGCATATGCTGGTGCGGTTAATACGACAGGGCAAGGCAATCCAGTTCCTATTTGTTATGGCAGACTGCGCGTTGGCTCGCAAGTTATTTCATCAGGATTGAGTGTGGCGCAATTATGACAGATATTAAAAAAGGCAATATTGCAATTAGTGGCGCAAAAGGCGGTGGCGGCAAAGGCGGTGGCGGTGGTTCAACTCGTGTCGCGCAAGAAGCCCCAGACTCGCTTCGTTCAATTCAATATGCAAACTTTATTGACCTTGTAAGCGAAGGCGAAATTGAAGGTCTAGTAAATGACCTTAAATCTGTCTATCTTGATGACACGCCAATCCAAAACTTAGATGGCTCATATAATTTCACCAACGTTAAATTAGTTGGTCGTACTGGCACGCAAAATCAAACATATATTGATGGATTTAGCACAGCAGAGTCAGAGGTTGGAGTTGGCGTTGAAGTAACGCATGCTGGTTCAGTAACTCGTAACATTACAACACCTAATGTGGATGCGGTGCGCGTAACTATTTCAGTCCCGCAGCTTACTAGCCAAAACACAACAAATGGCGATATCAATGGCTCTGATATTGAACTTGCGATTGATATTCAAACAGACGGTGGCGGTTTCGTAGCGCAAGA
>Ga0172373_10001993_pt1 | contig 32043 bp, 43 predicted proteins | sample Lak10m_2_FD_114546 | JGI IMG/M metagenome (GOLD analysis project Ga0172373, IMG submission 114546) | Freshwater microbial communities from Kabuno Bay, South-Kivu, Congo - kab_092012_10m | ecosystem: Environmental > Aquatic > Freshwater > Lake | place: Democratic Republic of the Congo...
ACCATTTACAGAAGAAGAATTGAATGTTAAAGATAATTTGGATTTTTTTAATACAAAAATAACCTCATTGCCAGAAGGATTAAAAGTTGGTGGTGATTTGGATTTATCACATTCAAAAATAGAATCATTACCAAAAGGATTGAAAGTTGGTGGTTATTTAAATTTACGTTTTTGCAGAGAATTAACCTCATTGCCAGAAGGTTTGAAAGTTGGTGGTGCTTTGTTTTTAACAAAAACAAATATAACATCATTACCTAAAGATTTGAAAGTTAATGCTAGTTTGTTTTTATATGATACAAACATAACCTCATTGCCAAAAGGATTGAAAGTTGGTGGTGATTTATATATTGAAAATACCCCATTAGAAAAATATTCAGATAAAAAATTGATAGAAATGATTAAACCTGGATTTATAAATGGAAAAATATTTAGAAGATGAATAAAGAAACACTACCATTTAAACAAGAAAAAATAGGAAACAAACTAATCCGTGAATTTAGCCAGTTTGTTGATGTTGAAGAATTACATTGGCATAGAGATCAAACCAATAGAGAGGTTAAGATAATCCAAGGTGGAGGATGGAAATACCAAAGTTGGGATGCTTTACCTATTAAACTAAAAAATAATGAAACTTTATATATACCAAGAGGGTTATGGCATAGGGTTATAAAAGGTGATGAACCATTAATTATAGAAATAACAGAATTATGAGAAGACAAATAAATGAGGCTAGAGGTGTGCCAGAAAATGTTACATCTTATTCAAAAGTGATACTTGATAAAATACTAGAAAGTCTAAAAAATAATAAATTTAAAAGAAAATCTCTATTTGATTCATCTATCTTCACATCTATAAATGCACCAATAGAATTCTTAAAAGAAACTAAAATAGTTTCAATTGATGGCATCCAAGTTAAAATAAACTATGATTTTTATTCTAGTGAACAAATAGAAAAAATAATAAAAAAAAATACCAAACTTAACATAAAAAGTGATGGATTAGTATTGATTGGGTTAGGTATGAATTTTGAGGTGGAAGATGAATTAACAAAAGAATATAACTTTAAACTTACTAAACTTATAAATCCAGTATTAAATATTAATTTTTTAGCAAGTTATAATGTAGCACAAATAGAACAATATACTACACATAAACTATTAAATCAATTTTATGACTCATCTTTAAGTTTAATTGGTCATGAAATTGGTCATCATATTAATATGCAAACAAAAGGAGAAGAGGATTTAGCAGATAGAGCAAAATATGCAATTGTTTCAAATCCAGGAAACGTTACAGATATTGATGTATTAAATGATTTTCTGTTTGATTTGTATTATCTCACAACTACTGAAAATATTGTTAGACCTTCAGAGTTTAAAACATTTATAGATAGTAAAAAAATAACAAAAAAACAATTTCTACAAGTTTATTATGATTCTGAAATGTATAAAAAATTTAATATTTGTGAAAATATAACATATGATAAATTATATAATGATATAGATAATTATTTAAAAACCAAATTAAATCCTAATTTTTACAATGATAACTATAAACATATTTCTATACTATTTGTTTTAGAAAGTACCCTTATTGATATTATAAAAACAGGTGGAGAAATATTACAACAAATTATTTTAGAAAAAATGCCTAATTCATCTATTGCTAAACAGAATAAAGTTTTTTCAAAAAAATTTAATACATTTGTTAAAAGACATTTTTTTATAAAATCAAGCCAAAATAAGAAACCATTACCATATAGTGAGTTATATTTAACAAATGATAATCTTCTAGGTTCTATAGATGCTGAAAAAACATACAAGGCAATAATAAAAGATATGAATATTACTGCAACTAAAATGAAGAAAAAAATTGCTAAATTATATGAAGATATCCCATATGAGTATGAGAATTAAAAAATAAATTGTATATTTGTAAAAAAAACAAAAGATATGTATATTTACAACATTAAAATACCAGATGATTTGAAAGGTAAGATAAAGATAAACTTGCCTGAACAAATCAAAATAAAGGAAACTAAAGAAAAAACTTTGAAATTAAAAAAGTAAGTTGTATCTTTGCCTAAACTTAATAACTAACTAAAACCACAACTATGAGATATAATGTAGATATTTTGAACAAGTATGTAGAAGATAGGTTGTTAATCAGAGCAAAACACAAATTATACCCATTGTATATCTACAATTATTCAAGATCCTGTCAATATGGAGGATTGTGGGATGATGTTACCATAAATTTTAGAGGAACTATATTGGATGAAGATGGTAATTTAGTTGCTAAAAGTTTCCCAAAATTTAAAAACTTTGAGGAGCACTCTGCTAATGAAATACCAAATGAAGATTTCAACATCTATGAGAAAATGGATGGATCTTTGGGTATAGCATATTTCTATGATAACAAGTGGAATATGGCAACCAGAGGATCCTTTAACTCTGACCAGGCTATAAAAGGTTTGGAAATGTTGAATAGATATCCAATTGATAAATTAGATAAAAATAAAACATATTTATTTGAAATAATTTATTAGATTTATGTATAAAATAGTATTGTTTTATCTTATATATTATATTTATAAGATAAAACAATTATGGGTAAAGAAGCGTTTGTATATGAATGGATAAATTTAACTAATGGTAAATCATATATTGGATATCATAAAGGCAGTATGGATGATGGTTATATATCTTCATCACATAATAAAGAATTTTGGAATGATTTTAAAAATCCAGAAATGAAATGGGTTAGAAAAATTATAGTAGAAGGGACAACAAGTGATTGTTTAAAAATTGAGCAAAAGATATTAAAAGAAATTGATATCAAAAATGATATATATTACAATAATGGTAGGGGTGCAGAAGTAATTTTTACTAAAAGTGTGTTAGATAAAATGTCAAATTCTCAAAAAAAAAGATGGGAAAATATGACAGAAGAATCTAAATTAAAACATAGTAGAAAAATATCTGAAAGTAAAAAAGGCATTCCAAGACCCAAACAAATGTGTGATAAATTAAGTAAATTGTTAAAAGGAAAATCTTTCATAGAAAGGTATGGTTCTGAAAAAGCAAAACTAATTGGTGAAAAAATTAGTGAATCTAATAAAGGAAAACACTACCATAGTGAAGAATTTAAACAAAAACTAAGTTTAAAATTTAAAGGCAACACTTTTGGTAAAAATCAAAGTGAGGAGGTTAAACAAAAAAAGAGAGAAAGATTTTTATCTAATAATCCTGGTAAAAATAAAAGTGATGAAACTAAAAGAAAAATTAGTGAATCTAAAAAAGGAAAACCTAGATTAAAAAAAGGAGAACCTCAAAAAAAAATAGTTTGCCCTTATTGTAATAAAGAAGGGGGTTCAAGTGGAATGCAAAGATGGCATTTTAATAATTGTAAAAATAAATAAATTATGGGAGGTAAAAATAAAATAGTAGTGGATTACGGTGATTATGAGGGCTTGGTTTTGCTTGCTGCTTTTGATAATGAAACAGGTAATGAAGTAGATAGAAAAGAACTTGAAAAATTAGATGGTTTTAATCTTGTTAAATGCTACAATAATTTACCAAATAACTTTGCAGATTTAAAGAGAGGTATAGAGAAAAATAGAGAAGGGTATGTCATACGTTTCAAAAATGGTATGAGGGTTAAGATAAAGGGAGAAGAATATGTTAGACTTCACAAAATATTAACTAATATATCTAATATGGATATATGGTTATCTTTGAAAAATGGTGAAGATTTATCTTTAGTATTGGATGCTATACCTGATGAGATGGATAACAATGTTAAAAATTTTGTTGACTTCTTGAGAATAAACTATAATGTTGTATATGACACTGCAATGGATTTTTATGAGAATTTGTTAAATGAAAATGAAATAAATTCCAAAAAAGATTTTGCTTTGTTAATAAAAGATTTAGACCCAAAAAACAAAGCATTGTTGTTTGCATTCTGGGATAAAAAAAGATATGAGGAAATAATTTGGAATATAGTAAAACCAGATGAATATTCTCTATTGTCTAAACTAGAAGTTGATGAATCATAATATACCGGAGTTTAAGGCCTTAGTTAGAAGAAGTTGGTTCACCAAAGACAATGCTGATTTTGACACATTTGATTCAGTATTTGTCTTTGGTTTACAATCAGTCCAGAATAAAATATTAACATTCCATGTGATGACAGATTATGGTATGTTAAGAAGCAGAGTTCCATTATCTGAAATATTCATATTTGAACCAAAGAATGATGTGCCATTTCATTTTAAACAATTATGGGATGCATTTTCTGAAAATTGTGAGGTAATGAAATTTGATTATCTTGAAGGTTTGAAATGTGAGGTTATATTGAGAGATAAGACAAAAACCTGGGCAAATTATATGTTCACAGTTGATTGGTTTAATAATGCTTCATCTGAAGAACCATCAGACTATAAATGTGCGCATATTCTTTATTCTGATGATGGTTATTTGTTGGCTATGCCAAATAATAGAATTATATGGAGAGATTCAAACTGGGTTACAACAAATTTCCCAATGGATTTAAAAGATATAAAGGTTGATACAGAAATACCCTCTGTTGAATCTGTTTCAGATAGATGGGTATCAGAAAATACAAACTCTTATTATTATGACATTATTGAAAACTAAAACTATGGATAATTTTAAAACAGGTAAAGATATAAATATAACAGGATTAACTAATAGAAGTACAATTAATGTTCCTTATCATATTATTGAGAATGTTTTTGGGCAGCCAACTATAGTTGAGGACAATAATTATGCAATCTGGAAGTTAAAGTTTGAAGACACAGAAAAGTCTGTTGCAATACTAAATGATAATGAGAATTATCTTGAAACAAATAGATGGCTTGTAAAATCAAGTAGTTTAAATGAAATTGAAAGGGTAAAAAACATTTTAGCAAGTATTTAATAATATAATTTGTTTTTTCAAAAAACATTATTATCTTTGTAGAGTAATAAAAAAGCAAACATATGAAGAACCCAATGAAAGTATGTACTTGTTCACAGTGTAAAGCAAGAAAGCAAAGGTTAAGAGGCAATCTTAAAAAAAGGATTAGAATTCTCCTTAACAAAAAATTAAGAAGAATGGATCTGGAATATCCAGAGTATATAAATTATTATTATGCATAGAAGAGACATCGCAGAGTCGTATAAGGGTTAGTATATTGGGCTCATAACCCAGAGATATAGGTTCGAGTCCTATCTCTGCAACCATTTAAAATAGGATGTGGCGCAATCCGGTAGCGCACTTGCTTTGGGAGCAAGTAGTTGCAGGTTCAAATCCTGTCATCCTAACAACCCCCTAGTCAATTATGGCTGGGGGTTTTTTATTTCATCACTATTTTTTAAATGTGAGTTTGGAAAGAAGTTAAATCTTGTCTTTTTTGAAATCCATATTAATGTGGGTAATATTGGTAAAGGTAGTGGAACAAACCTGGTGCATAATAAAAAGAATATCTTTACAAGATCTAGTGACTGGTGCTTTAGGAAGGTTAACTCCTTTACAGTCACACCTTGATTTAAAATATATTTTTTTAATATAGAAAATGCAATTATTGTTTCTTCTTTTTCTAACTTTGTGAAATCTTGTAGTTTTTCCCAGTTATTTTGGATAAATAATATGGTCTTATTGAACCAATTTCTTAACTTTTTTAAACTATCTAAATCATTTATTGATTTGACTAAAATGTCTAATTGTTTTTTGCTAACAATTAATTTCATATTTTCTTTTGATTTTGAAATATATTATATTTATAATGATAAATACATAATTTATGAAAATAATCATAACAGAGAATCAGTTTGAACTTTTAACTGAAAATAAGGCTACAATTGATAACCTTGTGAAAGTTGTTAAATTATCTCAATCTGATGCTGAAATATTATATTCAGTTGCTGGTAAATTATCTATGTGGCTGGCAAAAAAGATTAAAGACAAAAGAATAAAATCAAAAATTGAGAATATAAATGGTATAATTGATTGGATAAGAACTGGGTTAAATGGTAACATACAAACAATTAAGAATATTGAATTTGATGAATTGGTCAATATGCAAGATAGGTGGCATAAATCATTGATGGTAAAAGATTATGATTTTGAATATATTGATGAAAATACACCTATATTGGATTTTAGGGATGATTCAGGATTGGGATATTATTGGGTTAGATTAAAAACTAATCCTTGCACAGAAGAGGCTGAAAGGATGGGACATTGTGGTAGATCTGGAAAAGGTAAATTATATTCTCTTAGGGCTAATGAATTGAAAGGTCAGACTGGTAAAGTTAGTAATAAATCAGTTGTCACAGCATCAATTGGGGATAATGGTGTTGTTTATCAGATGAAAGGCAGGTTTAATAAGAAACCAAGTGAAGAATATCATGATTATATTGTTGGACTTCTTTTAAAGAAAATCCCAGGTGGGGATTATATGATAAAATCATTTGGTTCAGAGTATGCTTCAAGGGAAGATTTTAAAATTGAGGATTTGGATTTCTCAAAATATGTTGGTTTTTTCAAAAATAGAATTGATTTGATAATAACAGATGAAGTCCTTGAAAATAATGAAAAAAGATTAGAAAGTTTAGAAAGTGGAAAATTCCTTGAAGGTTTTGAAGATTGTATAAAACAAGCTGTTTATAAATTCTTGCATTATTATAAAGATGTTGAAGTAAGAGATGAAGATAGTAGTATTGAATATGCTAATATTATTATTAAATTACATGAAGAATCTGATAATTTATCAAATGAAGAATTTACCAAATTAATAAATATATATTTTCAATTAAAGGATGATAAATTTGATTTCTTTGATGGAAAAATTGAAGAAAGATTTGGTGGATATCTTTTCCATTTTACTAATGAAGATGGTGAAAAAGAGGAATATGATATGTTATATGAATCTGATGCAAAAGAAAAAGCAATAATTTCTATTGCTGATTCTTATGATGATTTATCATATGTTTTAAAAAATAAAGAACATTATAAAAAATTCGGAATTGATATAAATGAATTTATTGAAATATCTGAATATAAAATGAGAGAATATATTTCAGAAATGATTTGGGATAGTCCAGAACATTATTTAGATAAAGATGACTATACAGATGAAGAAGTTGAAGAATATATTGATGATTTTTTATATCCATATACAAAAAACCCAGGAAATTTTATTCATGAGTTTGATTTTAGTGAATCTAATTATTTTAATATAAACAAATTTGCTGAAGCTATCTTTAATGTTGATCAATATAGTACTTTAGCGTTTTTTGATGGTAAATGGGAAGAAATAACTGTTTGCAATGATACATATATAATATATAGAATTGGTTAAAACAATGAAATTAATAGAAATTTTTAAATCCTTAATCAAGGAAGAAACTGAAGGTGTTACTATTTTTTTAAATAAGATACAATCATATTATGATATATCTGATTCTCTATACAATGAATTGTCAAAATTCATCCAAGACTCTAACTGTAAGAAAATTGAATTTTCAACCTTTAATTATCCAGCTCTTGGGTTGGCCTTACACAATGGTGTTTTGATAAACTCAAGTATGATTGGAGGCAGTTTAAGTTATTTAATTTTTGTCATTTTTCATGAAATAGCACATCAATTTCAATATAAGAAATATGGAGAAAAGATTATGTATGGTGTTTATTCTGGTGATGTTAGTCTTGATGAAGCAGCCAAGTTTATGAAACACACAGAAGAGGTTGCTGATGAATTTGCTATAAGAAAAATAAGAGAGTTACAGAAAAAAGGACTAGTAAATGATAATTATGAAACAAAATCACGTATAAATTTGTCAATTTATTCATTAAAAAATATGATAAGTCACTTTAGGGATGAATTAGAAAATAAAAACATAACATCACCTAATGATATTAGTAAATATTTTTATAATCTAATTAAAAGTAAAATGTAATATTATGTTTAATGTATTTAAATTTTTCAATCAAAAAAAGAATGAAGTAATCTTAAATGATTATATTGGTGAATACAAGGATAGTGAAGGTAGAACTGGTAAATTATATGTAGATGCTGATAAAATAAAGTTTACATATGATGGAAAAACAATAACATTCAATCCAGATAATAATCTTGACACTTTTAAGATAAGTTATTTCCCCTTCAAAGGGATGGCAATATTCACAAGAGATGATAATGGCAAAATAAAGGATGTTAGAGCTGAATTGGCAGGTTATATCATAAATGCAAAAAAGATTGCTTAAATCTAATCTATAGGGCAAATTAGTTGTATTCTTTGTTATTTTTTCTTATTCTTGTTAAGAAAAAATAATAAAAAATCAATTATGAATGTATTAAGTTTGTTTGATGGCATGTCTTGTGGTCAAATTGCTTTAAATAGAGCAAATATTCGTTATAATAATTATTATGCTTCTGAAATTGATAAACCAGCAATAAAGGTAACACAGCATAATTACCCAAACACCATCCAGGTTGGTGATGTTATTAACTTGAATGGTAAAGATTTACCAAAAATTGATTTGTTGATTGGGGGTAGTCCCTGTCAATCATTTTCAATTGCTGGGGATAATAGTGGATTTAATGGTAAGAGTGGTTTATTTTGGGAATATGCAAGATTATTAGATGAAACTAAACCCAAATATTTTTTATTGGAGAATGTGATAATGAAAAAAGAATGGGAAGAAATTATTTCAAAAGCATTAAATGTTGCACCTATTGAAATTTCAAGTGCTAAATTTGTTCCTCAAGCAAGAAGAAGATTATATTGGACTAATATTCCTAATGTTAAACAACCTGAACAAAAATATTATAATATAGAAGATTTTATTGATGGAGGTGGATTTCCTAGTAGTTGTGGTGTTGATAGAGTTTTTAAACGTAAAGATATTTTTAATACTTTAACAGCTACTTACTGGAAAGGAATTAGAGGTAGTGGTAGGCCAGCTGTGAGTACAAAAGAAGGGTTTCTTGATGATGATAGAGATGCTCATAGAATACTAACACCAACAGAATGTGAAAGATTGCAAACGGTCCCTATAGGATATACAGATTCTGTTGCTAAAACTAATAGATATAAAATGTTAGGTAATGGCTGGACTGTGGATGTTATAGCATATATCTTTCAAAATCTAAAAAATGAATTATGAATATATTGGAATTATTTGCTGGAAGTAGATCCATAGGTAAGGTTGGTGATAAGTTGGGTATGAATGTTTTTTCTGTTGATTGGGAGAAGTATAAAGATATTGATTTATGTATTGATGTTGCAAAATTAAAAAAAGAAGATGTGCCTTTTGTTCCAGATTTGGTTTGGGCTTCTCCAGACTGTACAACATATAGCATTGCAGCCATTTCAACACATAGGAATGGAACAGAACCAAAAAGTAATTATGCAAAACAATGTGACACAACAAATCAGCACTTTATATCCTTAATCAAGGAGTGGTTGGATATTAATCCAGATATGGTTTTCTTTATTGAGAATCCAAGGGGTATGTTAAGAAAAATGCCTTGGATGCAAGAATTCAAAAGGCATACAGTCTGGTATTGTTTTGCTGGAGAAACAGAGGTTATTACAAAAGAAGGATATAAACAATTTAAAGATATTGTTAACACCAATCAACTTCTTCTAATGAAAGATGGTTCTTGGAAGGAAGCACCAATTAAGCATTTTGGGCAACAAGAAATATATAAATTAACATTAAGTAGAGCTGGCAGTAAAAAAGTTATTAGAACAACCAAAAATCATAAATGGTTTATTAGATTGCTTAATGGTAGAGTTGTAATTGTCAATACTATTGATTTAAAGAAAAGTGACACAATACCATCTATATATTCAAATCATACATTCACAGATATGGATAATGAATCAATTGCAAAAGGTTTCATATTTGGGGATGGTTGGGCAAATTATAGAATTGGGAAAAACAATGAAAAAGTCCCATATGATTCAGTTGCACAATTTTGTGGAAGGAAAGAAGAGTTGGTTAAGTTTTTTGAAAATTTAGGTAGAAGTAGAAGACATAATAAAGGTCATTTGAATATTGCTGGGCTACCTTTTGAATGGAAGAAACACACCCCAACCATTGGTATTGACACACCTAATCAAATATATGGGTGGTTGGCTGGATATTTTGCTGCTGATGGAACTGTTGGTAAAAATGGTCAAGTAAAAATTCATTCATCTATAATAGAAAATTTAGAGGTTTTTAGAGATTTATGTCAATCAATAGGTATTGGAACATATGATATAGCAACATTAAGCCGGAAGGGATATGGTGAGGAAAAAACAAATATATATTCACTTGGTATTATAAGAACAACAATACCTAATGATTTTTTCTTATTATCTCACCACAAAGAAAATAACTTTCAACCAAAATATGAACCATATTGGTCTGTTGTATCTGTTGAACCTGAAAATGTTATTGAGGATGTTTATTGTGCCCAGGTGGATGATTATGAATCTTTTGTTTTGGCAAGTAATATATTAACACATAATTGTCAATATGGTGATGAAAGAGCTAAGCCAACTGATATATGGACAAATTCAGATACATGGATTCCAAAACCAGTATGTCATAATGGAAATAAGGAATGTCATCATGTTCCAGCACCAAGGGGGTCAAAAACTGGGACACAAGGCAGAAAAGGATCTTATGAAAGGAGCAAAATACCTGAACAATTGTGTTATGAAGTACTAAAATCACTCAATAAACCAAATATTGCATAATAAAGCAGTTAAGTTTATTTTGCAAAAAACAACTTTATTATGGAAATAAAAGGTCCTTTTTCATATAGTGGGAACAAATATAAGATATATAAGGCTCATTTAAAGCCTATTTTTGATGAATTTGACCAAGTTATTGAGCCATTTGCAGGTTCTGCACCCATATTATACAATGCAAGAGGGGGTGGAATAGGTTCTGACACCAATAAAGCAGTTGTTTTTATGCATAATTCATTAAAAATTGATGAAATTGACAAGAAAATGGAGGAAATATACCATATTTACTTCAAAAATGACCTAAATAAGGACTCTTATATGGAATTAAGGTCATTTTTCAATGAAAAATGGAAAATATCTGGGTTTTTTGATGAAATTGCGCCCCATTTTTTATTATTATGCCAATTATCTTTCAATTCTTTGGTTAGATTTAGTAAAAATGGATATAATGTACCATTTGGAATGAAAAAACCTGACTTTAATAGGGTTTTAGTGCATTCAAACATATCAAAATCAAGAAATATCACCATATTTGAGTTAGAATATGATAAATTGGACATTTCTTTGTGTAAAAATGCCATAATTTACTTGGATCCACCATATATTGCATCAAAATATCAATATAATGGCTGGAATATGGAAAATGAGACCAAATTATTGGAATATATTGATAATTTGAACAAAAATGGAAGAAAATTTGTGTTATCCAATACATTATATCATAGAGGGGTTAGAAATAAGCAGTTAAATGACTGGATTTCTAAATATAATGTCAAATATATTGATAAAAACTACAATTCTTGGTCAGCAGCAGTGAAATCTGTTAAAAATGACTATAAAACGTGTGAAATTATTGTAAATAATCTATAAAATTGAATATATGAACGTATTAAGTTTATTTGATGGAATGAGTTGTGGTCAAATTGCTTTGAATAGAGCAAATATTCCATATAATAACTACTATGCTGCTGAAATAGACAAGTATGCTATGCAAATAACAAAGAAAAACTACCCCAACACAATTAATTTGGGGGATGCAACTCAAATAAAGGGTGATAGTTTGCCAAAAATTGACTTATTGATTGGTGGTAGTCCCTGTCAATCATTTTCATTTGCTGGAAAGCAATTAAATTTTGAGGATTCAAGGGGTAAATTGTTCTTTGAGTATGTTAGAATACTAAATGAGATTAGGGAAACTAATCCAGATGTTAAATTTTTGCTTGAGAATGTGAAAATGAAGAAAGAATTCTCTGATATTATATCAGAACATCTTGGAGTTGATTTTATTAAGATAAATAGTTCATTAGTTTCAGCTCAAAATAGATTAAGGTTTTATTGGACAAATATTGAAGGTGTTGAACAGCCAGAAAATAAAAAAATATATTTAAAAGATATTTTAGAGCCAATTGTGGATGATAAATATTACATATCACAGATTGCAATTGAAAAACTAAATAGGCATGGTAATAAAGTAATTAAGGAATTGGGTATTCCTGAAAAATCTGGCACAATACATGCTGGATATTATAAGATGGGAGGTAGAGATCAGCAGTATGTTAAAGATATTCCAATATGTATTAACTCAAAGGGTGGTAGAAATGGAATACCAGATTTACAACCATCACTACAAGACAGGATATATTCAGATGAAGGTAAATTTGTGGCTATAACCCCCTCTTTTATGCCATATGTTATTACAATTGATAATCATCATTCAGAATCTGAATTAAAATGTGTTGGAGCATTGGGTAAAAACAAAAAATGGCTTGATAATGGTAAAAACTTGCAAAGAAACTTTTCACAAGGGGAGAGAATATATTCAACTGATGGTAAATCACCTTGTTTGTCTGCAAATAGTGTTGGTAGTGCTGGGGTTGGTAATACATTGATAACAGATGATATAAAAGATGAATACAAAATTAGGAAATTGACTCCTATTGAATGTGAAAGGTTGCAAACAGTTCCAGATAATTATACAGAGGGGGTTTCAAACACCCAAAGGTATAAAATGTTGGGCAATGGATGGACAGTTGATGTTATTTCACATATATTTAAAAACATTGAAATATGAATGTATTAAGTTTATTTGATGGAATGTCTTGCGGTCAAATTGCTTTGAATAGGGCTAATATTCAATACAACAATTATTTTGCATCAGAAATAGATAAGAATGCCATAAAAGTTACACAACACAACTACCCAGATACAATCCAGGTTGGGGATGTCACCAAATTGAAGGGTGATGATTTTCCCAAAATTGATTTGTTGATTGGGGGTAGCCCTTGTCAATCATTTTCAAATGCTGGATTAAGAAATGGGTTTGATGGGAAGAGTCATTTATTTTGGGAATATGCAAGACTTTTAGAAGAAATCAAACCAACTTACTTTTTATTAGAGAATGTGAAAATGAAGAAAGAATGGCAAGATATTATTACAAAAGAGTTAGGTGTTAAGCCAATAGAAATATGTAGTAGTCATTTCTCAGCACAACAAAGAAAAAGATTATATTGGACAAACATACATATAACAAATGAATTGCCAACATCAAATAAAGTTATTGCAGATGTTTTAGGATTAGATATTATAAATAAAAGAGAAAATAAAATAATAACAACCAAAACTAATTTTAAAGTAAAAGTTAGGAAGCATTCAATTGATAAAATAGAATTCACAAATTTCTTGAGGGGTTATAAAAATAAAACAATTTTGGAAATTTCAAATTATTGTGATGCACCAAAAACAATGGTGGAACATTGGTTTAGAAGAGATAATAGTTTTTCTATACCAAGTGATGAATATTGGAATAAATTAAAAGAATGTTTAGGTATATTAGATGAAAAATATGATAAGGCTATTCTTGAATTTGAATATAAAGATAATGTATTTGATATGGCTACAAGAATTTATCATGTGGATGGTAAACACCCCACACTAACAACATTGACAAATAGTGTAAAAAAGTTTAATATTACCAATGGCCAAAATATGTTTAGTCTTAACCCAAATCATTGTGAAATGCTACAAACAATACCTATTGATTATACAAATGTAGTTAGTGATAGAGAAAGGTATAAAATGTTGGGCAATGGATGGACAGTTGATGTTATTTCACATATATTTAAAAACATTGAAATATGAATGTATTAAGTTTGTTTGATGGGATGAGTTGTGGTCAAATTGCTTTAAATAGAGCAGGAATTAAGTATGATATGTACTTTGCATCAGAAATAGATAAGAATGCTATAAAAGTTACACAGCATAATTATCCAAACACAGTTCAATTGGGTGATGTGACAAAAATTGAGTTTATTGTTTCAAAGATTGATTTGTTAATTGGGGGTAGTCCCTGTCAATCATTTTCATTTGCTGGAAAGCAATTAAATTTTGAGGATTCAAGGGGTAAATTATTCTTTGAGTTTGTTAGGTTAAAAAATGAACTTCAACCAAAGTATTTTTTGCTTGAAAATGTTGTAATGAAAAAAGAATACCAAGATGTTATTACCCAATATTTGGGGGTAGAACCAATCAAGATTAATAGTTCATTGGTTTCAGCACAGAATAGAGTTAGATTATATTGGACAAATATACCAAATGTTAAAGAGCCGGAGGATAGGAACATTTCATTAAGTGATATTCTTGAAGATGATTCTATTATAAATCCTGGTGCAATTAGGGGTAGAAGATTAAATAAAGCAACTATAATTGGTAGAAGATTAAATTCTGATGGAAAAAGAAAAGATTATGACAAAGATGTGCCTATTACTCAATGTTTGGAAGTTAGAGCAACTAATATAAATAAAAGTAATTGCTTAACCACAGTTGATAAGGATAATGTCTTAACCACAATGCCTATTGGCAGGCATCCAAATGCATTCAAAGATAAATTACCATTTAGATATTACACATTAAAGGAATATGAGAGGCTTCAAACTATACCAGAAGGTTATACAAATATTGTATCAACATCACAAGCGAAAAAAATGATTGGCAATGGTTGGACTGTTGATGTTATTGCACATATTTTTTCATACTTAAAGTAATTAGAATTTGGTTTAAGCCAAAAAATTAACTATTATTTTTTATAAAAAATACAAATATGGCAAATCAGTACATTGAGTTTGAAAAACTTCCAGACAACAATTTTTTTATGCTTGATGGTGTAACATATTGCAAATTTGGAAGATATGGATTAGGTTTTAATGATGGGGAAAAATCCTTCAAAATAGTTAATCCTAAAACATTGGTTGAGCATTTAAAATTAAAAGATGTTTTGAATAGAAAATCAAGTTAATTAATATATTTATCATAAAAATATAATACTATGATAGAAGAAATGAGAAAAATGATTAATGAATCAATTTACTTAACAGAGAAAATAAAATACCCTGTTACAGCTCTGGATGATATTGGGCCAATTAAAGTTTTGGAAGATGGGACAAAAATATTTGAAAACTGCAAGAATGGAGCAATTATTAGTGAATCTTCATTAACAAGATTAATGAGGCAAGTTCAAAAGAACAATAGTGAATTTGCAATTATTACAGCTTATAGATATTCTAAATCTAGGAAACAAAACATTGAGCGTAATCGTGTTTTGAGAGGCAAATTAAATGATTTGGGAATGGGTGTTCACCCTTTAATTGGTGTTTGGCAAGAATGTCAAAATAACATATCTGTTGAAGATTGCCCAAAGGAGGAAATTATGTGTAGAAAAAAAGTATCCAGCATTATATTTTGTCCAGAGAGTGACAAATTTTGTAATCCAAAAATAGAGTACAAGAAGTGTCCAGAAAAATATTTAAAACCATCTACTGAAAGAACTTATTTTGTTGTAAAACCAAAAGATATGAGTTCAGAATTTTTTAAAAACACATTAATTGATTTAATGACAATAGGTGATGAATCTCAAGATTCAATTGTATATTCTGATGGCAAAAAAGTTGGATTATTGGATTCTTCTAATCGTTTTAGTCCATTTCCTGATCAGACTTTTAATATAAATAAAATTGCACAATCATATTCAAGGCATTTAAATAAACAAAATACACCATTTGCTTTTGAAGGAATGGAAATACCAGGTTCTAATTCTGGAAGTCAAATTAGAAATAAAGAAAATATTCTTTATATTATTTAAATATTTTTTGATTTTATAAAAAAAATGATTATCTTTGTCCTATCATAAAGGTGATTAGTTATGGAAAAAGATGTAGCCAGAATACTTGGAGAATTACAATACTTAGCAACTGCGTCTAAGGATTTTAAAACAAGTTACCACAATTTAACAATTGAATCCACACTAATACGTGGTAACTTACACAAATACTATATGCCAGATCATAATGGCAAACTAAGTATTGTATCTAAGGAAATGGCAATTGATTATATAAAGTCAATATCCGCTTTGCCTCAAAAAGAAACTGGAGGCAAAGCGGAAAAAAGTGCAAACAATTAAATTAACTACTATGTTTATAATTATATTACTTTCTTATATTTCTTTTACAATTTATTTATTGTTTAATGAATTTGATGATAAGTATATCAAAATATTAAGATCATTAGGAACAGTTATGGTAATTATATTTATGATATTTATGTTGTTTGTTACAATGTCATCAATAGTTGCATCCTTTATTGGAGAATTTAAAGTTAATTATACTATAGTATTATTTGGACTATTATTCACATTTATTATAGGTTATTGGTTTATAAAAACTATTAAATTTATTGAATAATATTTGGTTGATTGGTTAATTGTCATTATCTTTACAGTCTAAACAAATTAACTATGAAACTCCTAACCAAAACTGAATCTCTATCTTTCTCAGATGTTACAACAATAGCAACTGCAACAATTAACTGGTGTGAAAAAAACATTGGGGTCAATTGGAGATATCCAAGACCCAGGTTAAGTTTGTTAGGTGGTGTAATAGATGATATGCCAAATACAATGTATGGTGAATATGATGTTGAGGATAACATTATTATTATTAATTTGCAGTGCAATGTTTATGTTAGGTGTCTCATAAAAACAATTATACATGAATATACACATTATTTGCAACCAATTAAAACCAAATACCAGAAATTGGCAAAAAAGCATGGATACTATGACAATCCATTGGAAGTGGAGGCTAGATTTAATGAAAACACAAAGTATAAAGATTGTTTCAAAGATTTAAAAAAAATATTATGTTAGCAATTAGGTTTTTTGGAAAAATACTATTATATTTGTTAACTGTTCTGATATTAAGTTTTCTTGTTTATCAGGCCATAATTGCAGCAATATTTATTTATTTTTTACTAACATTTTTCATATGAAAGAAGAAGAAAAAGACAAATGTGTTATATGTGGCAAAGAGACACCATATTATGTAACAACTCATATAGACCTAAGAATAGGTTATATTGAAGGCAGCGGTCAAGGCTGTTTTCAGCCACAAACTTGTGACAACCTACATTCTGCTTTAGCCAGATTATTTGGAAGCCAAGAATTTTCTAGGGATGAAAAAAAATTATTAAACAATTAAAAAACTAAAAAATGACCAAAGAACAATTTATCTCTATTCTTGACAGATACGAAAAAATTAATATTATATTTTCAGATTTGGCTGATATTGGCTTTGATTTTTTTGAGAATGCAAAATTTCCATTGATTGCCTTAAATGAAAGGCAATTTGATGCTTTTATGTCAACAAGGTATAACAAAGAAGGTGTTGAATGGATATTTTGGTTTATTTTTGAATATAATTGTGGTAAATCTGGTAAGCCAGGTGCTTGGGACAAAGATGGGACACCAATCTGTACAAGTATTGAAAGTCTTTATGACTTTATAGAGGCAAATTGTAAATTAGAGTAAATTTTAGGATCTGTAGCTCAGTTGGTTAGTAGCAAAACTCTCATAAAGTTGAGGTCGCAAGTTCGAGTCTTGCCGGGTCCACAACATTATTAATTTGGCATATAGCTCAAAGGTGGAGCACAATTCTGATAAGATTGAGGTTGCTGGTTCAAGTCCAGCTATGCCAACCAAAAAATAAAACTATGGCAGAATTTAGTAAAGAATACTGTATTCAAAAAAAAATGGGTTTTGAAGGTGATTTCTCCATAAAGGAGGAATTTGAAAAACTTGAGAATAATCATTACATTAGTATTATTTGTGAAGGATATGGTTTTTTTGCTATAGCTCGAAACCAAGATAATCAATGCTTACTAGCATATGATAGTGAAGATGGTGTTATCTGGGATGAATTTATTTTTAATTAAAAACTAAAATATATGGGAATTTTAAATTATGTTTATGTTGTTATTTGTGATGGTAGGCCAATATTAGCAACACATAATAAACCTGAAATTGAAAGTATGCTATATGAGTACATATTTGGCTCCAGAGAGGTTAATAAAGACCAGTTGACATACCAACCTTATGACAGCAAATATCCCTCTATAAATGACTTGGAGGGCATTTATTACTACAAGGATGAAATTGGGAATGTGGATGAGTTTAGAGTTTATGGAACTGAATATTCAAACAAATGAAAATAGAAGAAGTTATTACAAAATATGGTGATGTTAAATTATCATTTGAGTCCTACTATAAACATACTTTTAAATTTGAAGGTATTGCACCCGATGGTACATATATAGGTGCTTATTGTGGTGGTGATTCCCAGGCTATCTTTGATAAAGAGATTTTTAATGACAGCATTGATACACTTGGTAATATAATTGGAAAGTGGTATTATGTGCAATTGGTTAAACAAGGTGAAACTATTTTTGAATTAGAAGATTTCTCAAAGTGAAAAAATTATGAAAACATTTAAAGATTTAATTTTTACAGAGACACCAGAACCATTAAATGGTGTTAAAGCCACAATTCAGTTTGATAATGGCTATGGAGCAAGTGTTATTAAGAATAAATTTTCTTATGGTGGTTCTGCTGGTTTCTATGAACTTGGGGTGGTAAAAGATGATGAACTCCATTATGACAATCCTGTTGCCAATGGTGATGTTATTGGTTGGCTTGAGGAAGAAGAAGTTTCTAAATTGTTAATTAAAATTCAAAATTTGAAAGATTAATTTTGATATTTAAAAAATAATATCTATATTTGAACCATAATCAAAAAACAAAAAACAAATGAACAAATTAATCTTAACAATTCTTGTTGCTCTCCCCCTACTTGGGGCTTCTCAATCTATGATTGATACCTTATGCTTTGAACTTCCATACCGGAAAAATGCTCCAGCACCTTGTAGTATTGAAGATACTACCACAACTGAAACCAAGTTATATATGGTTAAGGTTGGTTTGTATGATAGGAATATTGAGGTAAGGGAATATATAATTAAGATTGATCTTGGTTCACAGTATCACTATTTTTATAATCAGTTATTTAGAAATAGAGATAGTGCAAGTAATGCTATGAATAATTTGAGGCAACTTGGTTATTGTGATGCTTATGTGGTTGAACTGCCATCTTTTATTATGGGATTTGAGTTTAATGAGCCAAAACAAACTGCAACATTGGCCACTCCAAATGAAATTCCAACCAAACTTGGCAAATCTAAACAACCACAAAGTGGTACAAGAGTTACTTGGCTCAATGGTGAGCACAATTAAATTCCATTATTAAATGTTTTATTTGACCCCAATCTTATGGTTGGGGTTTTTTATTTTAATTAATATATTTATAAATAAAAAATATGAAAAATCTAATTTTATTAATTTTTGCAATTGCAACCACATCATTAAACGCCCAGTTTATTGCAACTGGTATTAGAGGTGGTTTAAGCAGCTCAATGAGTTTTGATGAGATTCAACTTATCAACACATCAAGTAAGGAGGAATTCTTATTATCTATGAGTAACAAAACATTTGGATACCATTTTGGTGCATTGGTGAGGGTTAAACTTGGACCATTGTTTGTTCAACCAGAGGTGGTGTTTAACTCAAACTCATTTGATATATCTTTCCATGATATAAATAAAGTAACAACAAATATTGGAAAACAGAAATTTCAATATATTGATGTTCCTGTCTTGGTAGGTTTGAAATTTGGTCCTTTGAGAGTTAATGCCGGGCCAACTGGGCATTTATTTTTGAATAATACAAAAGATTTGTTTGATGTTAATAATTATGCTGCAAACTTTTCAAAAATAAGCATTGCTTATACAACAGGTTTGGGAGTGGATCTGGGAGCATTTATGGTTGATGTGAGGTATGATGGCAATTTATCAGATAACAATCCCCTAATTCAGTTTACAGAAGGATTTACCTTATCAAATAGACCAGCAAGATTCTCTGCAAGTGTTGGGTTTAAGTTTTAAAGTTAAATTAAAATTTTAATGCCCCAATCTTGAAGGTTGGGGTTTTTTTTTAAAAAAAAGATTGATTATTTTGAAATGTAAAAAATTGTTTGTATATTTGAAGTCTAAACCACTATACTATGAAAATGTTATATAACTACCAACAAGATGCGGTTAATCAAACCAAAACAAACCAAAAAGGTATTTTTGTTCTTCCTACTGGTACAGGAAAGTCAATGATACAGGCAGCACTCATTGAAAAATTCATTGGTGATACTAACCAATTTAAAATGTTTGTTGTTAATGCACCTCGCATCATTTTAACTTATCAATTGCTTAATGAGATTTACACCTATATGGCTGAAAGAGATATTGAATGCCGTTATCATTTTGTTCATAGTGGATCACGTTTTGATATTAGTGAGATGGAAAAATTGAGAACATTAACAAATATTAAATTCTCACAAATTGGTTCATCAAGAAAATATCTTGACCTTACCAAAGTGATGAAAGATGCAAGGCAGTCAAAGACTCCTTTAATTATATTCTCCACATATCATTCTGCTGATAAAATTGAGTTGGCTCGTAAAAGAATCAATCAACCCATTGATATGGTTTTGAATGATGAAGCCCACCATCTTATTGAAGATAGATTCTACGATATTATTGATAATATTCAAACTGAAAGAAAATATTTCTTTACTGCAACAATGAAAGTTAATGTATCTGACATAGGTAGGGGAATGAATAATGTTTCTACCTATGGTAATGTGATTTATAGATTACTCCCACGAGAGGCTATTGAAATGGGCAAAATGGTTAGACCAAGGATCCATTTTGTCACTACAAATGGTGTTAAATCTAATGAAGATTTTGATAAAAGTTTGAATAAGGTAATACACAACTCATTCAAATCCCAAGTAGAACATTTCAACACAAATCACCCAAACATTGTTCCCAAAATTATTGTGGCAACAAGAGGTGCAAGTGATATTAAAAATTTCTTGGGTAGTAATGAATATAAATTGTTGAGGCAAATGCATGTTGAGATATTTGCAATATCTTCAAATGAAGAAATTGGAAATGATATCAATGGTCGTAAGGTTAACCGGCAAGAATTCCTTAAAAAAATTAAAGAGATTGGCAAGGATAATAGTAAGATGATGTTAGTATTGCATTATGATATATTGACTGAAGGTATTGATATTCCTGGCTTAACATCATGTATGCCAATTCGCAATCTTAACAAGAGTAGGTTTGTACAAACATTGGGTAGATGTTCTCGTTTGGATAGTGAGGATAGAAGAAAGTTGGAAAGCAATGAGATTAATTTGGGTGATATTGATGAGATGAATAAACCTTATGCATATATTATATTGCCAGAGTTGACTTTGACCCAAAAAGATAATATGGCTGAAATGAAGGAATTTGTCTTAGAATTAAGAGATTATGATTTCAATCCAAGTGAAGATATTGTAGGTGATAAGAATCCTCTTGGTTTACCAGAAGAAGAAGATTTGGATACGTTCAACCAGGTTAATAGAAGGCCTATTGTGGCTGGCAGTAACATTGAGTTCATTAAAAATGAGTTTGAGAGTGAAAGAATTGCTAATTTATCTTTTAATGAATGGTTAGAATTACACTTAGATAATTAATTATTTTAAATAATTTTGATATTTAGCAAATAAGATGTATATTTGAATCATAAACAAATACTATGAACCAAGAAGAAATTGTAGATAATATTATTCTGGATATGCTAGAGTTAAAACATCCTGGTAGTAAAGAACTAATATTAAGTGGCACAACTAAATCATCAAGACGACTTGCAATGTTAAGTATTCTTGATAATAAGAATAGACCATTATTTAATGACTATAAAAACATATTAATAAATAATCCTCCTCATCCTTGTGGTGAATATTCAATGGATATTCTCCAGTTATTAAGAAAGTACGTAAAAGTTGCTGATATTGAAGTTAAGGAATATGGAGAGGTGATGACACCTTTAACACTAGTTAATGAGATGTTAGATAGATTACCAAAAGAAGTTTGGAGCAATCCTAACTTAAAATGGTTGGATCCTTGTAATGGTGTTGGAACATTCCCAAGTGTTATAGTTGAAAGATTAATGGTTGGGTTAAAAGATGTAATTAAAGGTGATTGTAATAGATATAGTCATATCATTGAGAATATGATTTATGTTTGTGAGATACAACCAAAGAATATGTTTTTATTCCATTGTGCATTTGATAGAAAAGATAATCACAAATTGAATACATATTGTGGATCGTTTTTAAGTGATGAGTTTAATGAACACATGAAGAATGAATGGAAGATTGATAAATTTGATATTGTTGTAGCTAATCCTCCATATAATAATAAACAAAATAGTAAAGGTAAAAGAGGTGGTGGGGATACATTATGGGATAAGTTTGTTATTAAAATAATAAACAATTCATTAAAGGAAAATGGCTTATTATGTTGCATCCATCCAACACTTTGGAGAAAACCCCAATCAATAAACTCATCTGTAAAAGAAGTAAGTAAATTAATGAAAAGTAAACAAATTCATTATTTAGAAATGCACAGTGCTGACGATGGTAAGAAAACATTCAATTCTGGGACAAGATATGATTTCTATGTTTTAGAAAATACACCAACATATAAAACAACAGAAATTAATGATGAAAATAGAGAAAATATTTCAGTAATGTTAAACAATATTGGCTTTATACCAAATAAAAATATTAATTTTACATCCATATTAATATCAAGCAAGGATGATTTAAAATCGCCAATCATTTTTAATAGAAATAATTATGGTTCAGATAAAAAATGGGTGTCAGATGAACAAACAGATGAATACAAATACCCATTAATACATTCAACACTAAAAACACATGTGAGGTATAAATATTCATCAAGAAATGACAACGGTCATTTTGGTATTCCTAAAGTAATATTTGGGGAAAGTGGTATCAATGAGGTTATAATTGATATGAATGGTGAATATGGAATGACACAAGGAGCTATGGCTATTGAGGTGAATACAAAGGAGGAGGCTGAAGATTTGAAGAAATGTTTAATGAGTGAAAATTTTAAAGAATTCCTTTCTTCTAATATGTGGAGTAATTTTAGAATAGATTGGAGGTTATTTTCATATCTTAAAAAAGACTTTTACAAACAATTTTAAAACAACTAATATGCAACATCAATTTAGAACAACATCACATGACCTAACCGGTTTATTTAATGGAGTTAATTTATTTAGCACATTGATGAAAAGAATTGAAGAACAGTCAACTATTGATTCAATCCGTTATAACCCAGATAAATACAAGGGGGACGCGTTTGAGTTTTTTGTTGAATTGTTTTTAACAATCAATCCAGTAGATAATAGAGTTGGAGTATATAACTACAAACCACTCCCCTCCCATAAAGACAATGGGGCAGATGGGATAGGAGAAAATATGGATGGGGATAATTGTGTGGTTCAGGTTAAATATAGAGGAAATACAGACTACTTACTTACAGCAAATGAAGATCGCCTTTCCAACTTGATTGTTGCTGGTTCTTTGTTAGGGGTTAATTTTGATATGAATAAAAAAAATAACTTTAGACACTTTGTATTCACCACTGCCAAGTCATTACATTTTTATACTGATGAACAGATGTTTAAGGGCAAGGTTAAATGTTTTGGATATGAGGAATTTAGAAAGTTATTAGATAATAACATTCATTTTTGGAATAAGTGCAGAGAAATTGTAAGAGAGTTAGACCCCAGACATAAGTTAATTGAAGTATAGTAATATATCTCCCCCAATCTTGAAGGTTGGGGGTTTTTATTTATTAATATATTTATATATAAAAAAAATGAAAGATTTGAATAAACTCATTAAAGAAAATATACGCAAGTATATTCTTTTAAAAGAGAATCAAGAAAAAAGACTAAATGAACTTTTGGGGATACTATCTGAATATGAACTTCCAGATGGGGATTATGCAATTTTTGGTTCAGCACCACTTATGGTATCAGGTATGATTGATTCAGTAAATGATCTGGATGTTATCATTAGACCATCAAAATGGCCTTTTAGTAGCAAAGGAGAATATAGAACAAATGACATTGAATTTTTTGATAATTGGCCTGGATTTGATGTTGATGATTTAATTGATAATCATACCTTTGAATATAATGGGTTTTTATTTGTTAATCCTAATCAAGTTATAAAATATAAAAGAAAATTAAAAAGAGACAAAGATAAAAATATTTGGATGTTTAAATCTGATAATAACTAAATAGAATATTCATTGTCAATGAACATTTGAATACACTGAACATAATAATTTCTTATAGGTTTAGCATTAAATCCCAATCTTATGGTTGTGGTTTTTTAGTTATTAACATATTTATAATAATAACTAACTTGTTTTAAAACCTACGGGGTTATTAACCCCATAACTTGATTAAAAAAAATATAATGGAAAAAAAAGCACTAAAAAGAATATTTGATTTTATTAAAGACAAGGATAATAAAAGGCATGAAAAAGATGGAACTCTTGAATGGAAACTTTTATTTAATGAACCATTAACAGAAGAAGAATTGGATGTTAAAGGTGATTTGAATTTTGCATATTCAAAAATAACCTCATTGCCAAAAGGATTAAAAGTTGGTGGTTATTTGGATTTAACTGAATCACATATAACATCATTACCAGAAGGATTAAAAGTTGGTGGTGATTTGTATTTAATTTATTCAGATATTAATTTATTGCCAAAAGGATTGGAACTTGGTGGTGATTTGCAGATTTTTGGAACATATATGGCAAGATTAGAGGATGATGAAATAAGAGAAATGATTAAACCTGGATTTATAAAAGGAGAAATACTTGAATAGATGAATAAAGAAGCGCTAAAAAAAATATTTGAATTCCTTGAAAAAAAAGAAGGTCATAGAATGCCACTTAGTTTTAAACTTAAAAACAATATACCAATAACAAAAGAAGATTTATATGTTAAAGGTGATTTGAAAATTGTTGATGGTTTTAATTTAACCTCATTGCCAGAAGGATTAAATGTTGGTGCTTTGAGGTTATTAAATTGCAATAATTTAACCTCATTACCAAAAGAATTAAATGTTCGTGGTGATTTGTATTTATCAGACATGTCTATAACATTCTTACCAGAAGGATTGAAAAAAGTTGGTAGTTTATCTCTAATTAGTTGCCCTAATTTTTCTTCATTACCAAAAGGTTTGGAAGTTGAGGGTCCTTTTATTTTATTGATGTGTCCAAATTTAATATCATTACCAGAAAGATTTAGAGTTGGACATAATTGTATATTATCTTCTTCAAATATAACTTCATTATCAAAAGGCTTGGAAATTGAGGGTCATTTATTTATTAAGAATACACCATTAACAAAATACACAGATGAGGAATTAAGAAAAATGATTGGTTCTGGTTTTATAAAAGGAAAAATAATTAGACAATGAAAAAAGAAGCATTAAAAATGTATAAGAATGATTTGGAACATTATAATATTGATAAGATGGATGAGTTTATAAAAAAGTATGATGTAAGGCTTATAGATTTGAATAATAGGGAAATTAAGAATATATAGAAGGTTTTAAAAAAGGCAAAGAGGTGTGACGTAATAAATAATTTTTTTTATTTTACCCCCCCTACCATACAGTTTATGAATGTAGGGGTTTTTTTATTAAAGATATATTTATATATAAAATATACAATGAGGATAATAATCAATGAGAATCAATTAAAAAACATCATAAATGAGGCAATACCATATAACATTGCAAAGGAATATATAACAACTGAAAGGACTGATGCTGCTATTAAGCGGATGGATGATGTATTTAATAAATTAAAGAATCTACCCAATGCAAAAGTTCTTGACAGGAGGGGGGATAGAATTGCATTTCCTTATGGTGAAACACCTTTGGAAGATGAAATAAAAATGTTGTTGAAAAAATATAGTTATAATATTTTAAATTTTGATAATAATGAGGCTTTAAGTTTTTCTAAAACTGAAAGAGGAGACAAAGCACAACCAATAAAAATAACCAAAGCATTGGCAAATATATCAAGATTAAAAGATAAGGATGGCAATATTATTGAACCAAAAGCAAAAGATTTTGTGGATTTATTTACTGATGCAAAAAGTAGAGCAATGTCAAAGCAAACTGGGTTAATTGTTATATTTGCAAGGCATCCATATGATATTGCTGGAATGTCTTATGGTAGAACTTGGAGTAGTTGTATGCATTTAGTAGATGGGGAAAGAAGAGAATTTGTTAAGAAAGATATTGAAAATGGCACAATTGCTGTTTATTTAACAAAAGCAAATGATCAGACATTATCCAAACCATTAGCAAGGATTTTGGTTAAACCTTATGTTAATGTGGCAAATGAAAATGATGTTATATTATATCCAGAAGCAAAAGTATATGGAAAAATTGATAACCCAAAAAAATTTATAGACTATCTGGATTATGTTTTGGAAAGAATTCAAAACATAGAATCAGAATATAAGTTATTGTCTTGTTTAAATCAAGATAGCAAAAGAGAAGTGGTAAAATCAAAATATAATACAACAAGACAAGATGTTTTACATAAATTAGAAAATGGAGATAAACTTAATAATATTGAACTTAATTTGTTAGCCAATGATGAGGCAAGCAGATACATTGATAAACAAATTTCAAGGTATTACAAGTGGAGACCAAGACTTGAAAATGTTGATTTGGAAGATTTAGTATTAACCAAAGAAGAACTTTCAATAGCAACAAGTAATCAATTGGGTGTATATTTCAAGCATAGACTTGATGATTTTGAAAATACTATGAAGGAAAAGTTTTTTGCTGAAAGAAATGTAAAAGAGATAGAAAAATTTGAATTAAATTTTATGACAGATCAACAATATCAGAATTATCTTGCCATACTTCATAAAGCAAAAATGAACCATAATCTTTAAGGTTGGGGTGGTTTTTATTTCTATGTGTTGGCCAATGTTAACTGTATAGTAACACCGTGCCCAGCATTAAGATTTGCCTTATATCCTTTATTCTTAATAAGTTGATTAATTGCTTCAACAATTCTATTGTTATTAACACCAATATGTAGCCAACCATCCTTGCTTTTAAATTTATCAGGAATTAGTTTTAATGCCTTTTTTCCAAAATCACTATCTGGTTGAACGTATGCAGATAAAGAGCCATCATACTCTCTAGTAATATTTCTAATATTAACACCAAAAATTGAAAACCCAAATTTTGCATTTACATTATATTTTAATTCTACATATTTATTTGTCTTTGGGTCAACTCCTCTTAATTTAATTTGCTTTGTATTATCCCCAGAAGTAAAAATGATATTCTGTGGTTGAACATTTAATAATGTAAATTGCTCATATAGTCCCATTATATGTTTTCTCTCATCTTCTGTTATTATTAATCTCTTCATTTTTTTTTATTATAAATATTTTAATATGCAAAATTTTTTTGCCCTATGGGTATTTGACAATTTGGCATATATAATCCCCCCGTAAGTTGTGTGTGAAATTTGAATTCTGGATGTATTTATATATAAAATATACAATGAGAATATTAATCAATGAGAACCAATTAAAAAACATCATAAATGAGGCAATACCATATAAGATTGCAAAGGAATATATAACAAGGGAAAGAAAAGAGGGGACATTGAAATTAATGAATACCATATTCAATAGATTGAAAGATTTGCCAAATGCAAAAGTTCTTGATAGGAGGGGGCATAGAATTTCCATTCCGTACACAGGAAGCCCCCTTGAAAATAGGATAACAGATTTTTTATTGAAATATGATTTTAAGGTTTTAAATTATGATGAAAATGAGGCAGAGAATATTAGAAAACCTGGGCAAATAATAAAAATAACATCAGCATTATCAACAATTGGAAATAAGATGCCAATTGGAAATGAATACCTTGATTTATATGCTGCTGCAAGAAGCAAAGATGCAACAAAGAGATTGGATAAGGTTGTTATTTTTTCAAAGCATCCATATGACATTGCTGGAATGTCTTATGGTAGAAGTTGGAAGAGTTGCACAGATTTGGTTATTGGGCCAAAAAGAAAATTTGTAAAAGTGGATATTGAAAATGGAACGGTTATTGCATATTTGGCAACACCAGATGATACAAATTTAAGGCAACCCCTTGGAAGGGTATTAATAAAACCTTATGTTGATGTTAAGGATGAAAAAAATATTATATTATATCCAGAGAATAACACATATGGAAAAATTGAAGACCCAAGAACATTTATTGGGTTTTTGGATGATATATTGGAGAGGGTTCAAGATGTCACATCAGAATATAATTTATTAAGTTGCATAAATCAAGATAGCAAAAGAACAAAAATAAAATCAAGAGATGTTATAAAACAGAATGCATTAGATAAATTGCAGACCGGAGGAAAAATGGAAGATGATGAATTTGATTTATTAAATTATGATCAGAAGAATGAATATATTGAAAAAAGGCTTAAAATAATTGAAGAAAAAAAATTGCTCAATGGGTTGGATCCATATAAATATCAATATGCAACAAAGAATCAGATAAATAGATACAATAAACTTAATGTAATGAGTAAGTTTAATCACAAACTTGTACTAACTGAAACTGAAATAAGATTGTTGCCAAAAGAAAACTGGAAAGAATATATTGATTATTCAATTGACCACTATGAAAATCCCAAATCAATATTTTTCCAAATATCTGTTTTTATATTAAAAAATTATGAGTTGGTTATGGCAACAGAAAGCCAATTAAGAAAATATTTTAATTTAAGAATTAATGATTTTAAATTATCAGAAAAAATGAATATGCAAACATCAAGGGGGACATTTCCAATTTCATATGAATTTAAATATATGCCAGAAGATATATTGGATGATTTTGTTAATTTTGAGATAGAAAAAATTAATGCTGGAAGTGAATTAATAACGCCATTTTCAGAATATTCGCAATATTTATCTCAAAGCCAATATGATAAAATAATAAATGCCAAAAAATAAAAAATGATGAATTTGCAAGAAAACATAAATAGAATAAAAGAAATAATGGGTTTGATAACTGAGCAAACAGAAGAAGTAATTGAGGTTGTAAAAGATTCGTTTACTGCAATAGATTGTGATGAGTTACATGCCTTTCAGAGCACTTGTCCAAGTCGTGAATTTGAAAAGGGTAAATGTACTGTACCGACAAAAATAGTTGGGAATATGCACGAAAAAATGCGTATAAAACTAGATAATATATATAACCAAGGAATTAACCCTAAAGTATCTAAAGTTGCAGTAAGTGTAAATGGTATGACAGTAACTTGGACTTGCACCATTGTGAAAAGCACAGATGGTAAAGCCTGGGTAGGCCTCACTAGTCGTGGAGCTGGTTGCAATAATGATATTTATAACAGAGCTTTATCCGTTACTGCAGGGAATGATGTAAATTCAATTAAAGACAGAATTGAGGAGTTGTATAAAGAGCCTAAAATAGATATAGTTATAGAAAAAGTTAATGATTTTATCTATGATGGAGCAGGTGATTCATTTAAACAAATATTTTATAGATATACAAAACCAAAAAATTATCCCCCACATAAGTCAAACTCTATCACTCCCAATCCTATTACACCAACTCAAACAACTGGGGGAGCAATACAACAAACAAATACATCAAGTTTAACTGTGCAAGATAAACTTAAAAAAGGTCAAACATTAACACCAGAAGAATTAAATGTTAAGGGTGATTTGGATTTATCAGGTTCAAATATAACATCATTGCCAGAAGGGTTAAAAGTTGATGGTAGTTTATCCCTAAATAATTGTTACGATTTAACTTCATTACCAAAAAACTTGGAGGTTACTGGGAATTTGGATTTATTAGGAACAAAAAAACTAACCTCATTACCAGATGGGTTAGTTGTTTGGGGTTTCATTCAGATAAAAGACTCAACATTAGCAAGAATATACACAAATGATGAATTAAAAGAAATGGTTGGATCTAATGGATATTTACCACATATAAATAGACTTCCCCCTAGACCTCTTTCTGACATAACAGGAACACCACAACCAACAACTGGGGGGTCAACACAAACCTCAACAACTGGAACACAATCAACAACAACTGGGGGAGAAACTTCAACACCACCAGCACAACAAACGCAAACAGACACAACTGGGGGAGTAATTTCAACAACACCAGCAACAAAGGAATTTAAATACCCAACCATAGAAAAAGCATTCAAACCAACAAATGGTGATCCTTGGAAGTATGCTTATGATGGAGAAAATCTCATTGTAAAAAGTCCAACAACTGGGAAAGTATATAATTTGATGTATCCTGAAGAACAGTATAAAAAAGAGTATCCAAGTAGCAAATTAAAAAACCAAGAACAACTTAATAATGCAATAAAAGCAATTAAAGATGCATATGGAGATAAATTAGGTATGTCATAATTATATAATATAGATAATAACCAAATCCCCAATCTTGAAGGTTGGGAATTTTTATTTATATACATAAACCAAATTAAGATTGCTTGGTGGAATATCATTCTCAACATAAAAACTCCTGGATTCCTCCTCCTGATCCTTAAACAAATCCATTCCAGAAACATCCACCTCATATACCCAAAAAATATCCTTATTCATATGATGTGAAATTTGGCCATAATTAATGGCTGTATCCAGATTATCCCATAGATATATTCTATTATTATATTTTATGGTTGATTTTGTTTTTAATCCCTCTTTCTCCACCATTGGGGAATATGTTACATGATATAATTTTCTATTGCTATTAACCTCCTTATTTGTTTTTGGGGAGAAATAAATAACAATTGCATCATTATTATCATCCATTTTCTTATTGGAAATATTATGTGCCGTTTTAACCAATCTATCAAATAATCTCCCATAGTTTGGATTATCATTGTCATAGTCAATCCCATCCTTTGTTGTTACATTATAATATAAATTGCTACCCCCCAAGAATGAGCTTAATATTCTTTCAATCTTTCTGCCAATTGATTTTGGATATATAATCACAGAAAACCAAGGATGCTCCTCACCAATAGTTGAATTATCTGCATAGGGGAAATTCACAACCAAAGCCTTATTCTTTAATATTGATTTTATATTATCTGGAAAAGATTCAACCATTAACCCCATAATCCCTTTAATCCTATTTATATTCTCATTTAAGTTCATATTGCTTTTTATTATAAATACATTAATGGCAAAATTTTCCCAAAAATTTTATTTGACATTTTGACATATATAACCCCCCCCCATAAGTTGTGTGTGTGTGGAATTTGAATTCTGATACAGTAGGAGAGGGGGTCATTTTTTCCCCAAAAATTTTAGAGGCACATTTAGGGGATTATCCCCCCTAAAACCCCCCACAAACGCACTATAAGGGAGGATACGGGTACGGGAGGGGGCCCCACCCAGGGCTATAACCCCAGACCAGGGGGGTGCAGGGGGCTTGTTATACCATATGACATTATGGCAGCCCCCACCCTATAAGTGTTTGGTTTGCAATGGGTTATATATATGGCCATTAATATAAAACATTAACACCCCCTTAACAAGAATATATAAACCTTTGTAATATAGCCAATTAACATCTCTTTGTTTATGGGTCACCACATTAACTTAACTGGGGGGTGATCATATATAACCCCCTTATTAACAATCATTTATAACCCCCCAGCCTGGGGATGACAATATGGCAGCCCGGGGTGTGGTAACATAATATTAATAATCCCCCGGGCCCCCTAACATCCATAATGTCCTGGCAATGTGGATGTTAGAGACCTTAACAAACTTTAACACTCTTATATTAAAAAGTTATTAACACGTCATACCCCCATATAACTGTCTATATTATAGGCCATTATATATGCCATATAATATAT
>Ga0172373_10001995_pt1 | contig 32011 bp, 38 predicted proteins | sample Lak10m_2_FD_114546 | JGI IMG/M metagenome (GOLD analysis project Ga0172373, IMG submission 114546) | Freshwater microbial communities from Kabuno Bay, South-Kivu, Congo - kab_092012_10m | ecosystem: Environmental > Aquatic > Freshwater > Lake | place: Democratic Republic of the Congo...
GTAACTGCATCTGGAGTCGGCGCAGAAGCATGGGCGCTAGTTGATTCGGTGACGCTTGTTCTTGGTGGAGACGACGCAGAATTTTGGGCTGGTAACTACGGACCAAAAGTTGAGTCTGCGTCCCTCAAGATTGACGGAACAGAGTTGATGTCAAATGTGGAGTTTGCGGAAGGCGACAGGTATTGGACTTCATCGGTTGGTTGGCAAACTTGTCATGCCACGGTGGGCAACAAGCCTTGCGCTTCTACTGGTCTGTATGTTGTTTCCACTACCACAACTACGACCACCACGACGACTACTGTTCCTACTACTACTACTACTACTACTACTACTACTACTACTACTACTACTACTACTACTGTTTATGTTCCGCCGGAAACTACGACGACTACTGAGCCTCCCGCTCCGACGACGACGGAAGCGCCTCCCCCGACAACAACTGTTCCTCCGACAACAACGACCGAGCCTGAGACGACGACGACCGAGCCTGAGACCACGACGACTGTTCCCGAGACCACCGCTCCAGGGCCCGATGAAGAGAAAACGCCTGAATCAACCCTGCCCAAGCCAGACGAACCAGAAACAACATCGTCTACTCTTCCGGAAGAGGAGCCTGTAAAGCCAGACCAAGAAGAGCAGCCATCTGAAGAAGAAGAATCACCCCAAGACCAAGAAGACCAAGAGCCTGTCGCACAGGAACCAACGGTACCAGAGCCAGAAACCGCCACAGATGAAGCCGCAGATGAGATTGTGGAAGCCATTGAAGATGCCTCACCAGAACAGACTGTCGCCATCGTTTCTACCCTCCTTGAATCTGTTCCGGAAGAAAAAGTTGCAGAAGTGATTAATGTAGTGATTGAGCAGATTGCAAAAGTCGAAGACCCAAAGGCCTTGACTGACGAGCAAAAGGAACAAATTACTGCGGTGGTTTCAGCCGTTATTGAGGCAGGCGTGAGCCAAGAAATTGCAGCGACACTTGCCTCAAATGCTGCTGTTCTTGAATCTGTGTCAGTTGAACAAGCCGAAGAAGTATTTGCAAATGTGGAGGTTGAGCAACTGACAGAAGAAGTTGCAGCAGAAATTGTAGACGCAGTCCAAGAAGCACCTTCTGATATTCGAGAAGCATTTGAAGATGTCGTTGACCTGTTTCAAGGCGCATTCGATGGTTACAAGATGTTAAATCAGAACATCAGTGTTGGTGAGCGTCGTACGGTTATTGCAGCCGGGCTTCTCACTGCATCAGCAGCGTCAGTTTCTGCTGCTGGAGGCATGACTGGTGGCTCTCCTTCATCATCCGGTCCAAGTTCTCCAAGCACAAAACAGGACACAGCGGCTAGACGAGAAGACGAGGAAGAAGAGCCTCAAGGTGAAATTGCGGGCGATGGTTTAGATTGGATAAAGCAAATCAGCATCTTTAAGTACGTCAACGGGGTGAAAGTGATGGACTGGAAAGCATTCTTCAAAAAGTTCTCATACGGCCTGATGAACATGGGCTTTACTATCGCGGGCTCACTTGTTGTTTATTTAACTTTGTCCGGGCCTATCCAGAAAATTGCTGGAATCTCGACTGTCTTTGCGATTGCGGCGGCTATGTGGCTGCATATGAAAGAGCCGGATAGCGAGTAGTCGCCTTGGTTCGTTGCTACAATAGACGGACAACACAACTACCAACGAGGTGACAATGCTCCCCAACAAAGATGTCCTTGACATGGCTAAGCGCGAATGTAAAGGCGATGCCACTTCCGAAGAAATTGCATGGTTGCACGATAAAGAAAATCGCATCGCTTGGTGCCATGCACTGATTACGGCTCTTTCAGATTCCGATTCTCAGATGGTTTTTCACAAGACCAGGATTGACATGATGGCCAGAGATGTTGAATTGGGGCTAAAAGACCACAACGACTTTGAAGAAGAAAAACTTAAGTTTGACGAATGGCTCCGCAAGGCCCAACGATACCGAAATGGCATCAACAAGCGCCTTTCAGAAGTCAAGACGATTCTCAGCAATCTTAACTCGCTTGAAATTGTTGAGGAAAACGCGCGTTTGAGCAAAGCAATCATTGAGCATAAAAGGTCTTCGTTCGAGGGCGATTACACCGCCGAACCGCACGATATTCGTCTGTGGTCGACAATAATCGACAGATAGATAAGTACGATGTTGCGCTGCTTGCAAAAGCAGTGCGCGCGCTTGCTCAAGTTTGCGACGGCGCTGAGTCAACAGACGGAACAGGATTCAACAAACCCGATGCCAGATACGGTACAATGCTTGCGCTTACATCAGAATCAAAATGGAATGATGTGGTTATTTATGAGGCATGGCGGATGCTTGCCAAATATCAATCACAACTTTCCTCGCTTGGCATAAATTACGACGACATTCCTGCTCCTCGCAGGCCAGATAATTTTTCTGTCGGATTCAATGAAATGATTGCCGCAGATGGCGGCTCTGCACGGAATAGCGTTTCCACCAACGGTGAACTGTTTATTATCCGGTGTGAATATGATGACCAATTGATTGATGAGATTCGCAAAATACCCGGAGTATCATGGAATAGTAAAGCACTGGTATGGGTGGCGCCGTTGTCAAGTGAGGCCGAAATCGGTAAACTGGTCTCGGAATACAAATTCAACACATCCAAGGAACTCAATCACATGAACATAATGCAACACGAATTGATTGCTGGCGAGCGAAAGATAACCACCTCCAAGAGCGGTCGCTTGCTCTTGGATTTTCCGTATCACCCTGATGTGGTGGCGGCAGTAAAGGAAATCCCTGGACGCCTGTGGGATGTCAAGAAAAGAGTTTGGTCTGTCCCACCGGTCCTTGCAGTTGTTGAGATTGCGGATAGGTACGGATTCTCAATGTCCGAAACCCTGCGCAAGACGCTTCTTACTTCTGCCGAGCGTGAGGCTGAACTGCTAGAGAAGTCAGCCTCAACTGATGCGGATGTAGAGATTGCAACCCTTTCGGGAACCCTGATGCCGTACCAAAAGGCTGGAGTTGTTTATGCATCGTCCGTAGGTAGGTGTCTAATCGCTGACCAGATGGGTCTAGGCAAGACCGTAGAGGCCATAGCAACGCTTGAGATGCGAGATGCGTTCCCGGCGGTGATTGTGTGCCCTGCCTCGCTAAAAGAGAACTGGAGGCGCGAGATAGCAAAATGGCTGCCTCATAGGACGGTCAATGTGGTCTCGGGCAAAACTGATATTGTCAATGCAGATGTGAACGTGGTGAACTACGACATCTTGTATAAATTTGTGGAGGCAATACAACATCTTGGAGTTAATGGGGTGGTTCTTGACGAATCCCACTATGTCAAGACTTCTTCCTCCAAGCGGACCAAGGCTGCAAAGGACATTGCGGCAAAGGTTCCAAAGTCTGGCAGCGTGCTGTTGCTATCCGGTACCCCTGTTACGAACAGACCATCAGAACTTGTGAGCCAGTTGGAAATCATGGGCATGCTCAGCCGTTTCGGTGGGAAATGGGCTTTCCTGAAGCGTTATGCCGGTGCTTACCATAACGGGTTCGGCTGGGATACAAGCGGCGCAAGCAACCTCAGTGAACTGAACACCAAACTGCGTCAGAACTGTTATATCCGCCGCACCAAAGACGAGGTATTGAAAGAACTGCCAGACAAAAGTCGCAACATCGTGCACCTTGAGCCAAGCGGTAAGGGCTACAAGGATTATGCCTCTGCCGAAGACGACCTGGTGCTATTTCTTAGGGAGCATGGCTATAAGGCAAAAGACTCGTCTGAGCATCTTGCCAGAACCCAGGTCCTGAAGCGCCTTGCTGCATGGTCAAAGATGGATGCAGTAGAGGAATGGATTGATTCATTCCTTGAGTCATGTGACCGCAAACTGGTTGTGTTTGCCCATAACGTCGATGTCGTAGACCATCTTGCAGAAAAGTATGGCAATCTGCGAATCAGCGGCCGCGATACTCTTGAAGAACGACAGGCTGCAGTCGATGCGTTTCAGACTGACCCCAAGGCGCGAGTCATTGTGCTGAACCTTCAGGCTGGTGGAGTTGGTATTACATTGACAGCGGGTTCTGACGTGGTGTTCGTTCAGATGGGTTGGACCCCAGGCGAGCATGACCAAGCCGAAGATAGATGCCACCGAATTGGACAGAAGAATAATGTTCAAGCCTGGTACCTCCTTGCATCGGGAACAATCGATGAAGATATCTACGATTTAGTAAATGCAAAGCGTGTTGTGGTTGATGCCGTCACTGAAGGTGATGAAATCGAGCAGCAATCTCTTGTTCAGGACCTGATGAGGCGTTTGATGGAGAAGAAAAGCGACTAGACCATAGTCCTGCTATACGCATCCTTGGTTGAGACTGTAAGAGGCCGATGTGGCCCTCAACAAAGGAGCGAGTCATGGACAAAAAGAATCAGAGCCTGGACCAGGTCATCAAGGGCGGCGCGCTTGGCGTGGTCGTTTATCTTTGCGATAAGTACAACGTCGACCCGACACTGACAGCGTTGTTGATGCCGCTTGCCGCTTACGCATTTGCTTTGGCAAGCACCAAGATTGGCGACCCGAATGTCGCATCCTTCCTTGCCAAGAAGCCCGAAGCCAAGGAGGCGGCCAAGAAGTAGGTATCGCTACCTCGGAGTGTGCGCTCAGTGCGTAAACACTCCGCTGAGCGCTCACTCTGGCTGAAAGAAGATGGAACTCATCAAAAACGTGATACTACGGATTTTTGCAACATTCGTTGTGACTGGTCTTGGCGTTATCGGCGCAGGCACCATTGCTGGCGTGTCGATGGGGAAGGCCATGTTTATGGCCGGAATCGGCGGCGTGGCGAATGTTCTTGAAGGTTTGGCACGCGCGTTTTTGACTGATGGGAAACTTTCTGAAGAAGAAGTCAACGAAGTGTTCAGCAAAGTTGAGCAAGAAAATCCATCGAACTAGTAGGAGATAGGTAATGTCCGAACTGTACATCAAAAAACTCACCCCGCCAGCCGACGTTTCCGGTCATAAGCCAGGTCGTTTCCCTGATGCTTTGCTCGCCAAAGTTGACGGTGGTCGCCTTCACTGGCTTGCTGCAAACGCCTGGAAGGCAATGAAGGCAGCCGCCGCGGCAGAAGGAATGGAACTCAAGCCGACCTCAGCAGGCGACCTTTACCGCTCCTACGACTCGCAACTCAAGGTTTTTCTTGAGCGTTATCAAAAAGAGCCGATTGCCGGTGCCAGCACTCGCACGTTTGAAGGTGTGAAGTGGTACAAGAAGTCAGAGAAACTGGCCAGCCTTGCTGCGCCTGGTACCTCGCAGCACAATAGCGGTTTGGCCATAGACGTGCATACAGCAAGCGGCGACCGTCTCAAGTGGATGGTTGCTAACTGCGCAAAGTTTGGTTTCAGTTGGGAAGTTGTCCCAGAAGAACCATGGCATATTCGTTATACGGAAGGCGATAATGTTCCGGAAGCCGTTAAAGCGTGGATGGCTGCAAATCCAGCAGAAGTCTGTGCTCCTGGCGCTGCAGCACCGGCCCCGCAGCCTGCGGCTTCACCCGCCCCTGCAGCACCTGCCTCTGTCCCTGCTGGGAATGCAAATGCCGCAGTTAAACGTGGAAAAGCAAACGCTGCTGCAAATCCAGTTCTTCAACTTGGTTCAAAGGGTAGCGCTGTTCGCACATTGCAAGAACTCCTGAACAAAGCAGGAATTAAGTGTGCAACCGACGGTGATTTCGGTCCAAAGACTCAAGCAGCGGTGAAAGAATTTCAAAAGAAAGTTGCTCTTCCTGAAAGTGGAATTGTTAACCACAAGACATGGGCGAAGGTAAATCCATAGAGAATACTTTGTCTATACACGTAAACGTGTGAGACTTCAAGAGCGCCGGTAACGGCGCAACTAGCAGATACAAAAGGAGTCATAACATGGCTGCAAATAATTCCACAATCTCATTTGACGTGCATGACTGCAAGGTCTATCCCGTCACTGCAGATGTTGCTGGTGGCATCACTTACGGCGCGGCCGTTGATGTCCCTGGCATTCAGGAAGTTTCGGTTGAGCCGAACTTCATCAGCGTTGAGTTGAAGGGTGACGGAAAGGTCCTTGCCAAGAAAGGTAAGGTCGACCGTTTGAACTTCTCAGCAACCTACAGCGAATTGAGCCTCCCGGTTCTTGCAACGCTGTTCGGTGGCTCAGTTGCAACAGGTGGTGCGGGTTCGGCAGAGACTGCGGCATACGAGTTCGATGGCGACAGCCTCCCGTACTTCAAGGTTGAAGTGCTCGTGAACGACCTTGAGAGCGACCTCGCCGAAATGGTGTTTGTCCTCAACAAGTGCCAAATCACTGGTGGCACGATTATGTCGGGCTCGACGGACAACTTCTCGACACCGTCGTTCGACGCAGAGGCAATCCTCCCGACAGCGACTGGCCTTGGTTTTGGCACAGTCACCTTCCGCGAGTCTTCCACTGGTCTTTCGGAATAATAATTAAATAGTTCTGCTGGCGCACGCCAGCCTTGAGACTGTGTGTGGTCTCAAGGCTGGCGTTTGCGCGTATCCGGGGTGGTGTGTAGTCTGTTCATATGGACTATTCACCAGTAATACTCAAAAACAAAGGCATCCCTTGCGAGTTCGTCAAGACCCAGAAAGTTGGGGAATCTTGGGAGCGTGTACTTACAGAAAGTGGGGAAGTCGAAAAAATCAGTTATAACATTAAATTCACCAATAATGTTATTTCAGATGTAGAACTTCATTTTGGTGGACTTGAAGCGTGGCAGGAAAAATTAGAAAAATTTCCAACTACGACAATACGCCAAACCCTGTCTTTTGTATTGGGAAAAGATGTTTTGGAAGTTGGAGAAGCCATGCTCGATGGCGAGGTGGTGATGTACTCAAATATTGTAGGGACGGCGTGGTCTATAGCCAACGGCGTGGACCCTACGATAGCGAGTCGTATGCTGCTGCAGAGCGTAGGGCTCGCAAACGAACAAAGGCAATTGCTAAACGAGGAACTCGGGAAGAGTCTAGAAAAAATCGATTCCTCCCTTGGGCTGAGTGGTACGGGCTCTGGTCCCAAACGAGCCAGCCGCTCCAAGAATTCTGGGAACTAAGCCCAGCCCAAGTTGGATGCGTTTTTGAAGCAAAAGGCTGGATGAAAAAGCGCGCAGGCGCTGAACAATTAATGGCCTTTGCTGCTTCAATGGGAATGCAGGTTAATCAAAAGTAGACGTTTTTGCAGTTTGCGTATTTGACAGCCTTGTGAGAAAATATCTGCATGCCAGCGTCCGGAACAGGTGGGGTTCCCCCACTTAACGTCTCTATCCGCATCACGACAAGTGGTGCGCGCGCTGCCGCATCTGCAATGGGCTCCGTAACAAGAGCGTCTGGCGGAATGTCAAGAGGAATGACTGCTGGCGTAATTTCGGCAAGAACACTTGGTGATGCAATGCGAATGAGTGCATCGCTTATGAAATATACGGTTGCCGGAGCCTTTATGAAGGTTGGCACCGCCGCCGTTCAAGCGGCTAGAAACTTTGAACTTTCGTTCTCGCGTATTCGCGGTCTTACCGGAATGGCTGCTGATTCTGTTGAGAGCATGAAAGCAGGCGTTTTGGAAATGGCGACTGCAACGACTCGCGGTCCAGAAGAACTGGCTGAAGCACTCTACTTCGTCACTTCATCAGGTTTGCGTGATACTGATGTCGCTATGGATGTTTTGAACGCATCGGCAAAAGCATCCGCTGCTGGCCTTGGTGAGACAAAGACTGTCGTTGACGCTGTTACGTCAGCAATGAATGCTTATGGTCCGGCAAATTTAAGTGCGGCCCGTGCAACCGACGTCCTCGTTGCAACAGTACGTGAAGGTAAAGCAGAAGCCGACACATTTGCACCAGCCTTCTCAAAGGTTCTGCCAGTCGCAGCCGCATTCGGTGCATCATTCGAAGACGTTGCGGCAGCAATGGCAGCACTTACACGTTCTGGTATGACTGCCGGGACCGCAGGTATTTATGTGCGTCAGGTCTTGTCCCAGTTGCTAAAGCCGTCAAAGCAAGCATCCGACATGTTGGCTCAAGTGGGGACAAGCGCAGAACAAGTGCGAGACAATATCCGCGAAAAGGGAATGTTTGTTGCGCTGCAGGAACTCTCTACGCGGCTTGGCGGAATTGACGAAGGCGCTCCAGCATTTGCAAAAGTATTTGGAAACGTTCGCGCTCTTACCGCAATGCTTCAGTTGGTTGGTCCTGCCGCAGCAGAAAATGAACTGGTTTTTGAACGTCTACAAAATTCAACAGGTGACTTGTCTGTTGCGTTTGAGGCATATGAAGAGACCATAGATGCCCAATTTAATAAAGCACTTGCTGCGAGCCGAGTTGCATTGATTGAAATCGGAGATGCCATCAAGCCAGTTGTTACAACTATTTTGAAAATTGCGACTGGTTTTGCAAAAGTAGCGAAAGTCGTATTGGACAATCCACTTGGCAAGGGAATTCTGACTGTTGTCGCAGGTTTCACACTTCTTGTGGTTTCTATGTCCGCAGCAATGCAAACAACTTCAGCGCTTATCCGTCTATTTGCAAACATGACAATTACTCTTACTGGAAATCAAATTATGTATAATGCGACAACAAAATCTTTGTACCGTTATAGTGGTGCAGCAACAACTGCTGCTGCGTCTACGCATACGCTGACAGTTGCCGGAAGAACATATACAAAAATGTCAATCACTATGGCTGGTGGAATAAAGAAAGTTGCGCTTGCTCTTAAGGCATTGGTTGCGGCAAATAAAGTGATGCTTGCAATAGTTCTTACGATAGCCGCGGGAATGGCAATATTTAAGTTTTTTGAAAAAGCATCGAAAAAAGCCAAGGAGGTTTCCGAAGGCGTTTCAAAGATTACTGACATTATGGACGAGGCTGTAAAATTTGCAAAAACCACGTTTGCCGTCGATGTATCTACAAATCTTGACGACACAGAAACGGCAAATGCAGTAGAAAGAATTGGTGAACAAATTGAAGAAATGTCACCTGGATTTGTCAAAAAAGTAAAGGGAGTGTTCGAGAACGCTGGTGAAGAGAGTGGCATTCAGTATCTCAATGCGTTAATGAATTCAGTATTCGGCGGAATGACTGAAGATACAAAAGAAAAATTGTTGGCTTATTTCATGGAAGAGTTCAACATCAAAGAAGAGCAATGGGCTGAGGTTCTTGGCTTTGAAAACATCTCTGGCGATGCAGCAACAGACGCTTTTTTGCAATCAGCAGTTCTTGCAGCAGCGGGCGCAGAAGAAGTATTTGCTGATGCAATGACTGCAAAAGGTGGCGCCGGTTTCATCAACATGTTTGACCAAATTGCGGAAGAGACGCAGGCAAGTTTTGACAAACTGGAACCTAGTTCATCTAAGACGCGAGCAGCAATGAAGGAATATGGCAATGCGATAATTGACGGAGTAACACAAACAGAAGGGTCACTGCAGCCGTTGTTGCTGACCATAAAACAACTTGATGAAACCGGAAGTCTCACTGCCAACAATCTTGACAACATATTTGGTAATGCGCTTCATCAACTTGCTGGTGACCTAAATATTGCAAAAGAAGAAAACGCAGACTTTTATGAGATATTTAAGCATGGCGACAATAAAGACGCCTTAACAAAAATGATTCAGCAGACAACGGGTCTTGGGACCGCGGCGGCTGCAGTTAAATATCAGAATATAAAGAACGAAATTATTGCTATGAGTAAAACTACTCCATACCTAGAGCAATCCGCCGCCGCCGCCAGGATTTTGGTTAAAGAACTGGGCGGGTCATTAGAAATTTCAGAGGACATCGTTACGGTGAATGCTGATGCCGCCGAGTCATATTCTTTGCTGCGCGACGAAATCAAAAATAGCATCGAAGCGTACGCCGAGCAAAAAAATGTAATGAAACAACTTGAAGATGTGCAGCGTTCGCTTTTGGGGATTAATCTGACCCAGGAAGAATCGCTTAGGGATGTCTATGACGCATTCTCGGATTTGCGAGATGGAGTTGCTGACGGTGGTGGATTCAATATTGTGACCGAAGCCGGTCGCAAGAATCGCAAAGAACTGCAGTCCGCAGCAGAGGCAGTAGCCGAGTATGCCAACACCGTTTATGCCGAAACAGGCGATGCAGCCATGGCTGGTCTTAAGTTCCAAGAAGGGATTATGGGCATTATTGCCAATTCCGGAGCAAAAGGAACAGAAGCGCAGCAACTGCTTGTGGATATGGGTTTTACGCCCGATTGGTACGCAAAGTCGCTTATAGCAGGAGAAGAAGAGGTAACTCAACAATCAACAAATATTGGAAAGAACGTCATGGATGGCGTTTCTATGGGTATTAATGCCAATGCCGCCAATTTGTCTCAAACTCTTATTACAGCCCTTAGGGGAGTACTTATCACGGCGGAAGGAGCACTCGGAATTAGTAGTCCATCAAAAGTTACTGCCGAATCACTTGGTATCCCAATGGCTCAAGGTGTTGGTGCTGGATTCAAAAAGGAATTGAAAAATCAGAGCGGTGGAATGGCCAAAGACTTGAATACCGCAGTTTCCAAAATGTATACAGGGAAATACGACCAAAAGAGTGTTCAAAAGTTTTTCAAGAACTTTCTTGAAAAAAAGAAACAGGTCGAGACGCCAGCACAAGATTTTGTAAAGGCAACTATTGGGCGCATGAAGGAGATTATTGGCTCGTTGGGCAACTACATTAAGTCACAACTTAGTTTCCGCGATGCTCAAGCAAATCTTGCCAAGTTAATTAACATGCAGCGCAAGTACGATGATGACCGCAAAAAGTCAGCCCGCGCCGTACAATATGCCGAAACGCGACGCGGACGTTCTGGAGGCGCTGAGGTAACTGGCTATGAGCAAGCAGAACTAGACCAATTACAAATTGAGTTTGAGCGAGTTTCTAGGGACTACGCAATGGGTCGTGCATCATACATAGAACTTGTCGATGCAGAAATTGCTTTGTTTGAGGCTCGCGCTGCCGCAACGGAAATAAATGATGAAGTGATATCTTCTCAAAACGATTTTATTGACAAATCAGTAGCGGTCGAAAATAAAAACCTTGAACTTGCGGCCGCAACTGTTGATGTTTTGGCTGCTTATCAAGATGTTCAAGAGGCATCATATGAACTATATATCAATCATAAAGAACTTGAAGGCGTTTATCAATCGCTTGCTGTCGCAACCGGAATAGCAAGCGGGAAAATCGTTGTTGGTAGTAAAGATTTGAGCACACTTGGAGAAGATGTTGGCAAACTTGGCGGGTATACGTCAACCGTTGGTGGTTATGTTTCGACACTTGGAAATAATGTCAGCGTAACTGGACAATCATTCACTACGCAGTTTTACGGACCAAACGGAATCTTTGGCACAATAACCAAAACTGGTGTCAATGTGAAAACCCTGACAGATTCAATAGGTGCAAGTTTCACCGACATGTCTCGCGGGCTTCTTGACCCGAATAGCGAAATGTATAAGAACCTGAAGTCCTTAGGACCGGCTATTTTTAACGCCATACAAACAGCGGCAAATGAACGGTTTGCAACATCGCCTCTTCATCTTCATATACCGGTAAACGTAACAACAAGCGTTACAGGCGGTGGTGGTAGCGCGACCGTAACAGACCCTTATAAGGCCTTGACATATGACCAATTTGCACAAAATAACAGAGCAGGAATTCAGGCTTCATTACTTAATGCATACAGGGCAAGCCTGCAAGGCGGACAGTATCAAGGGGTAAATGTAAGCGCCGCGGTTGCCGCATATGGGAGTACGCCAGGATATTTTGCCGCAGTTGACAAAGCCCTTCAGGCAGCGTACGCAAGGTATCTTGCTACAAGGGCAGTTGGTGGCCCCGTCAGCGCAATGAATCCATATCTTGTTGGTGAGCGTGGACCTGAAATGTTCGTTCCGAATACCTCTGGAACAATCGTAACTAATTCAGCACTTGAGCGATATACCCGTACGCGAACAACTGGGGCAGACAAGAATGGCGCTAGCCCATCTAATAATATTGTCGTCACCGTCAATAACCCAGTCCCAGCAGCGGCAGAAGATTCAATTACTCGTCGCATGAAGGTCCTGGCCAACAGCGGACTGTTCGGGTGATATAGATGGCTACAGTTCTTCCAAACGTCCTTGAATGGTATGACGTAAACGGGGTCGAACTTGCCACGCATGGCTATATGTTGTCTAGCGTTGAACGTGGAATCCCGGCGAAAAAGGGAGAGAATGTCGGGTCAGCAATCATTCATGGCCAGCAGTGGCGCGAAAAACGCCTTGATGTTCGCACTGAGACTTGGACAATTTGGATAACCGATAATGACCCAGTAAGCGGCTCTGTTGCAAGTACGGAAGCAGGCCGTCGTTCGCAATTCAATGAAAATTACGACACGGTATTTAATTTGCTCAATGAGATGCCAGAACTTCTCACGGTTACACATGTGCGGATAGACCCTTCAAATTCGGCCGTCTATGAGTCAAGGATTGGCTATGGCGAGGTGGTAAGTGCAATAACTGTTTCAGACCATCGCGACTTGAATCACACAGAATTTAGCGTTGACGTTCAGTTCCCTGACCCGCGTTGGTTTTCGGCAACGTCTGTTAGCGCTTCGGCTACAAGGACTGCCTCAAATGTCTCTGTCCCAATGCCGGCAACGGCAGTCGGCACTGCCCCAACCACCTATATGACAATCACCTTTACTTCAACATCAAGCCTTGCTAATCCAAAATTGACAAACGAAACCTACCCTGACAGCCTGTCCTCTATTGGCTACACCGGAACTATCCCCACGGGACAATCAGTAATTATTGATACCGATGCGCTGACTTTGGAGAAAAATGCCGTTAATGATATTTCTAAGTTGTATCGGGCTGGAGCACGCCAGTCATGGTTTGAGATATTCCCAATAGCCAATGATTTGACATTCTCTGCTACTGGTGGAACTGGTACTGTAACTGTTTCTTATAGGAAGGCGTATTACTGATGGCCAAAACAACCTGGGATGTTTGGGTTGTTCTTGCAAATGACCCAAGTCAAACCATCGCGTATGTCCCGCGCTGGAAAAGCATTCAGTTTTCAGACCAACTCAATGATGTTGGTTCCGCAACACTTGAGCACGATTTTTCAGACCCTTTCTTTGCCGCCTTTCAGGTAGATAGGGGGGACTCTCTTTTGGAGGGTCCGTACGCCCTTCAGATTCGCCGTGATGGCAGTCCAGTTTTTACCTTCTTCATTGAGGATGTTCAGGTAGATAGAGCCGGGACTAGCCAGCCACTGACAATTGGTGGGCGAGGTATTGGCTGTGCTCTTGAGTGGGGAATCGTTCTGCCAGAAGACTTCAGCAATCAGGCTCGCGCCACCGCGGGTACAACACAGCGCCCCAAATTCTTTGACCGCCTATTCCCTGGTTATGCATACAACGTCCGCGTGGCCACAACTGCAAATCTTTCGGCCAACTACGCGATAGGTCCACAGTCAGACCAGGCTGGTGCGGGTGCTCGACTCACGGCCACATCAAACGGTTCAATCAATAACTCTGGTATTGATGGTGTCACCGACCTTGTCGTTGGCGACAATGTTCTCGTTAAGAATCAATCCAATGCTGCCCATAACGGTATTTATTGGATTGTCACAGTGGGCGGAGCATCAACACCTTGGGTTGTGCAACGCACTGCTCGTGCTGACGGAAGCCCAATTTCCGACCTAGAAGTGGGCAACGCAGCCTTTGTCAATGAAGGCACGGTAAATGGATATACATCTTGGTCAATTGCATCAAATGGTGGCCTTTCACAGTCAAACCAAGTTGGTTCAGTAAGCATCGTATGGACTCAGGTTTCAGTTGGTTCATTTACTGGAATTTCTGCATTTTATATTCTCTTCAAAGAAGCCGACACTGGCTACGAGTACTCAACCAAAAAAGACACTTTTGGAACCGTCAAAACGCTCTACGGTCGCGGCGGCACAGGATATGCAGTTGACTGGCCGCTAGCGCTCGACAACACATTGAATACCTCCCTTGGCAAAACAGATTCAAAAGGTCGTGTTGTTCGGGATGGTGGCAATTTCAACATTGCTGTTGGCAGAACTGTATTAGACGTTTTGAACGAGGTGTCAAGCAATACCGGCGTTGACTGGCATGTTGGGCCAACCGGAGTCATCAGTATTGCTGTGCGACCATTCGTAACCGACACTGTTGTTTTTAGTGTGCCATTCGGAAGCGACAAAACGTCTGGTTCTGCTGCACTTCTTTTCAGTTTGCCAATGTTGGAAAATGTTGAAACGCGAACATCTGTAACCGATTTGCGAACCGTTGTTTATGGTTCTGATGGATTCAATCTAGATAGGCAAATTTCTGACCGTACTGGTACATATGGTTTCCGTGAATTATTCATTGAAAATTCGGGAGATGATGCTCCCGCTGTTGCCAACATAACAGCCTCTGCTGTTCGTCAGGTACGTGACGGAAAACTTCAGATAACAACTTCATTTGCCGAGCGCGACGGAATGACTGCCTGGAATGATTTTGACATAGGCGACAAGGTTCTTGTGGAGATTGACACGGGAACATTTAGTGAGCGCATCATTAGCGCCATTGGCGCATCGGTAGACGAAAACGGCGGCGAGACAATCGAGGTTACGTTCGGTGATGTATTTCAAGACATCGCAAGCAATCTAAAATACGCGGCCAACTATGGGCGACTTGGAGCAGCAGAAATACCAACATTTACCCTGCGCGGCACATCATCTAAACCATCTAAGGCAACCGGAACATCAGTTGGCGCAGAAGTACAAGGCTTAAGCAACAGGGTTGTTGTCAATTGGGAATCGCCGGACAACTCAAGTGCTGCCCAGTATGAAGCAATTGTATACCGCGAACAGCAAAACAGTGTCGGAGTTACTATTGCATATCCAATCACAAATATTTATCGCGATGGCAACATTGCATACTGTACGGTCAGCGCTTCACACGGATTTAGCGATGGAGACTGGGTAAACATTTATGACACGACAGACGACTATTTTGACCGCATAACTGTCTTTTTAACGAGCGCTTCTGGTGCTTCATTTACCTTTGATGATGTTGGGCCCGATATTCCATCTGGAACATATACATCAGGTGACGTTGTTCGTGTGGTGGAACGCCATTCAACGGTTGTCCCAAGCAATAGAACATCTGCCGGATTTGAAAACCTTGGCGCTCCTGGTCGCGAGTACAACTTCACCATATTGCCATTTACCTCAAATGGACAGGCTGGCATACCATCAGACCCGTTCCCATTCACCGCATCGGCAAGTGCACAAATTGTGCTTAATGGAGCGATTCGCTCCAATAACTATGTCACAAATACAAGCGGTTGGACAATCGAGGCTGATGGCAATGCAGAACTTAATCAGGTAACAATACGAAACGGCGCATGGGTGCAAGGCACTCTTACGGCACCGACGCTACAAACCGCAACGACTAATCCAAGGATTATCGTCAACTCAAGCGGTCTTTATGCCTACAACAACGCTGGCGATATTGTAACTTCAGTTTCGGCTTCTACTGGCGCGCTTTTTTCTTCTTCCGCTTCTATTTCTGGGAACATAACCGGTGGAACTATTGATATTGGTGGTAATGATGCAACATCGTTCCATGTTGACGCTGATGGAAATATTTGGCTTGGAGCAGCAACATTTGCATCCGCGCCATTCAGGGTTACGAGTGCTGGCGCACTTACGGTAACTAGCGCAACAATAACCGGTTATGTCGCCAGTGGCGGCGCAGCAGCCGATGTCAATAATAATGCGACCGAAATCAACGGTGGCAAAATTTCCGCCAACACCATCAACGCCAATAGAATTACAACCGGAACGCTGAGCGCTAGTCAGATTTCAACTGGGACATTAAGTGCCAATTTTATTTCTGGCGGAACAATTTCTGCTTCCGAATTCAATATCAATAGTGGAACATTCAGAGTATTTAGTGACGGTTCAATGGTTGCAACAAGTGCAAACGTTACCGGCACGGTAACAACCTCAAACTTGACCGCAACTGGCGGCTCAATCGGAGGTTGGACTGTCAATGGAAGCAGTGACTTAAGAAATGGAAGTGGAACAACAATTCTGCGTGCAAATGGAACAATTGACATTGGCGGAGACCTCAATTCGAGCGGAGTAGTTTCTGCCGCCAGCAGGGTCACAACTTCTGGATATATGGAAGCGGCAAACTATTTTCAAGGAAATTCGTATGCAACGGCCTTTTACGCACCAAACGGAACAATATCGGCAGGCAATGAGGTCGTTGCAGGTTCGGTTGTGAGAGGAACATATTTTGTTGGCTCAGGAACCGTTCAGGACAGTGGAACTGATGTTGTTAGGAGAAACGATGGATATTATCTTAAGAAAACATCACTGCGTGAATATAAAGAAGATATTCTTTCAGTTACTGGCGCATTGGATTTAATTGACGCTCTTACGCCCCGTACTTTTAAATGGAAACCACGCGAGACAGACCCGGATAATATTCACACAACCCAAATCAAGCGTGTTTATAAAAATTATGGATTTATTGTTGAGGAAGTTCAGGAAGTTTCTAACGAACTTGTTCATTGGGACTTCTTTGACACAGAAGACGGTCAATTGCTTAAGCCCAGTATGTGGAAAACCGATGACTTTATTGCCATAGGGATTCAAGGGATAAAAGAACTCAAGGTTCAAATTGAGGCGTTAGAGACGCGCCTTTCTCTGCTAGAATCGGCCACATGACAAAAGAACGAATCCAGCCCGATGCAAATATAGTTATTGCCGAATTGGCCCTTCAGGTGGCCAATTTAACTCGTGAAAACGCAATCCTGAAGGCCACCATTCAAGCCATGCAAAGCAGCGAAAAAGTCACTGATGGTGAAGAGTTGCAAAACTAATACCCCGTCTGTATAGTGTCAGTAACCAAATAAACCCACAAATAAGTTAGGAGGGCGTATGCCCATAAACTTTGACGATTACATCTCCACCTCACTAAGGTGGTCAATGTTCAAGGCAGATTGGCCTGATGCCACTGTCGAATTCACGGAAGGCACTGCCGCTGATGCTGGCGTCCCTGCGTCGTTCAGCAAGAAAGACGAAAAAGTCTGCATTGCTACGGTGACGCGCTTTAAGGGAGACACTCCATTCATCGGCTACAAATCTGTGTCTGATGCAAAGGGCCGTGACACTGATTCGTGGAATGTACTTTGCTCTAAGGCAATGGGGCGCGCGCTTAAGAAGGCTGGAAGCCCAGACAACATGAATGACCTTAAGGTGCTGATGCGCTTCCGCGAAGCAATTGGCACAGCCAAAAAGGTTGAGTCAAAAAACGCGCCCGCGCTTATTGAGACGAAAGGCGCTCAGTCACAGCCCGCATCTGTTGTCGGTGGTCAGACGCTAACCCAGCCAACTCTGCCGATTGAGTCAAAAGAACAGCCCGTAAAGCAGATGTTTGACTGGCGTTCAGCAACTGAACGTGATGAGGCTCATCGCCTGTTTAAGCAGACATGCTCGGAACTGTCGCCGGAGGAATTGGAGACCTTGCGCGAGTCGCATGACAAGTTGAACAACCGTCAATGGCCAATGGCTAAGGCTGAGTTGAACACCCTCATCATCACACTGGAAGGCATCCGCGCCACTCGCAAGACGAGTGGAAATGTTGACATCATGGCGGTCAAGTCAATGTACGAATTCTCGTCGCCACATATCCAAGAGATTGTGCGTAAAGAACTTGGTTTGCCAGAAACATGGCCAGCAGAAGTCAGTGAGGCTGAATATGACCGCATCGTGGAGATTTTTGAGGCCGCTTCAGAGGCAGAGTGACCACGTACACAGAGGGCAACATGCCTGACCAATTCATTACGAAGATTGTTGGTGTTTCATTTACACCAAACTATCCAACAAACATTTACCTGTTGGCTGAGGAATTAGCCCTTGGGGATGTTATTTGTGACTTGGTCCGCGAGCCAGACAACGAGCATGACTCAAACGCGATTCGCGTGGATGTCCATGGCAAAACGCTTGGACATATTCCACGCTTGATATCTATGGTCATAGCACCAAAGATGGATAGTGGTCAGTGCTGGAGAGCGGCACTTCACGCAATCCTTGTATCAAGTCAAAACTTCAATCAACCAGGACTAAAAATTAACGTATGGAGACAAGAAAATGCAAATGTTTGATGCCGTAAAAGATGCTGACATGATTTTGAAAGAAAATATTGGCAAGACCGTAGAACGGCTAGAAAATGAAGCAGAAGAATTCAGCGAGTCCGAGGCTTTTAACGCTCTGGTGGCTCTTTCGGACCTAAAGGCAACCGTACGAGAATTTGAGATTCGTATCAATGTCCTACTCACAACATGGATGCGCATCAACGGTGAGAAGGTTCTTGAGTTTGGTGACATGACTGCTGAGCGCAAGTTTTCTGCTACTCGTAAGAACTGGCAGCACGGAACGCTGTTGGAGGCCGTAATCAATAAGTCTCTTTCGCAAGAATCAACTGTGGTGGTTGACCCAGCAAGTGGTGAGGTGATTGACCTAACCACGATTGCAAGGCCAATCATTGACGCCGTAGTGGAGAATGTGACCAAGGCAGCCCGTATTGGTGACTGGCGTGTAACCGCGCTTAGGTCAATGCTGCCGGGTATGGACCCAGATAACTTTTGTGAAGTCGAGAAGGCAGAGCGAGTATCCATCAGGAAGAGGAACAATGGCAATTAAAATCTTGGATTGGGTTTTTGAAAACTCAAAAGCCCAAGGCATCGAGCGACTCATCCTGCTGGTTATTGCAGACCACTGCAATGCTGATGGAGAAAACGCATTTCCGCGCGTAAGCGTGATTGCGCGACGAGCAAACGTATCCGAGCGCACTGTGCGACGCAGAATCAACGACCTCGTCGCATTGGGCGAATTAAAGGTGGTGCAAAGAGAAGGGCGCTCAAGTATTTACAAGATTGTCGTTCCTGGTCTTGATAACGGCCAAGAATCTCCTGAGCCAGAGCAGGAAGAACCGAAGCCAAAAAACAAGAAGGCAACTCGTGAGCGAAACCCAATCTGGGATGCACTACTCAACTCATGCGATGTTAACCCCGACAAGGTGAACTCTTCTGAAAAGACACGATACGGCAAACTCGTTAAAGTCCTAAAAGAAATCGATGCGACACCAGAAGAAATTTTTGCGCGCGCAGCAACATACCGCTATAAGTTTCCAAAAGCCACACTTACGCCAACTGCGTTAGTTAATCGTTGGTCTGAGTGTGACCCATCGCGTGTGGAAATGAATGGGCTAAAGAATGTTGTGCCGCAAGGATGGAATGCAATCAAGGCTGCACGCGAACAGCGCGAGGTGTCAACAACCAAAGCAAAGGGAGAATTGAATGTCGGATAAAGAAAGTTTTTATGACCCAGAAAAGAACTACCTTGGTGTAGGTAGAAACCAAATTCCAGCAGAAACCTCGTTTGAGGAATGGATTGAATTTGGAATGCGTAAGGGTTGGTGTGGACCTCCGGTTTGCTCAACCCATGATGGAATCCCATTTTCTGAACATGAGGAGTCGGAATGGGAAGAAGGACACGACCCATGCGTGCACGTTATTCGCATGTATGAAGATGAAGAACAAAAAGCATCGGTTGAGAAGACACACTCGCCGACCAACTGGAGAAATCACTACACAAAATGACGCTTGACGAAGCAGACGCAATCATTGCCGAACTCAATATTTGCTTTCCTGGCAAGCAATTAATTGTCGAGGAAGTTAAACGATGGGAAAGCAACCTTGAAATCTTCCATTATGAGGATGCCAAGAATGCAGTAAAACACATTGAGAACACAAGCAAGTTCTGGCCGTCTTGGTCTGAATTCAGGGAAGCAATTATGCCCATGCATAAAGAGCGCCTCTGGATTGAAAAAGAACGCCGTGATGCACAAATCCGTGAACTTGCCCCGGCGCGCACACCCGAAGAAGATGCGCGTATTGGCGAGATAATCAAAGAGATTAGAGAGAACCTGTCTAAACGAAAGTAGATACGTGGTCTATACTGGCCGGCATGCCAGACAATATTCGCGTTGAAACCGAAGTCGTAGACATCACCAGTCTTAAGCCTTATCCAAAAAATCCGCGTCGCGGCGACGTAGATGAGATAGCACAGTCACTCAAGGTAAATGGCCAATACAAGCCAATTGTCGTAAATAAGCGCGACCAGACCATTCTGGCGGGCAATCACACGTGGAGAGCAGCCAGAAGCCTTGGGTGGACCCATATTGCCGTTAGTTATGTAGATGTTGATGACTATGGTGCTCAGAAGATTGTTCTTGCCGATAACAGAACTTCTGACATGTCTACTTATGACGACACAAAACTTCTTGAATTGCTTGAGTCACTTCCAAGCCTTGACGGGACAGGATTTAAGGCGGTTGACCTCGAGCAACTACAAACTTTGATTGACGGCGAAGGCGCTTTTAGCGCACCAAATGAAGGGCGCACAGGCAAAGTTGGAAATGAAATTCGTGTATGTGTTGGAACGTACCGCGCGATGGTTGATGACGATGTCTACAAAGATTGGGCAGATGGACTTATTGAGGTTCACGGCGATGACGAAGCGGTGCTCAAGGAATTGAAGCGCCGCCTGCGTCTCTCCAGCGTTGATTACATCCCGGCCGAACGACCCAAAGGCAAGAAGCCAAAACGCAATATTGACCGCCAACAAATGCACTCAGTGATGCTCACGACAGAGAATGTCGATATCAACAGCGTCTTCCCATATCCGATGAATGCCAGACAAGGCGATGTCGGGCTCATATCTGAATCACTAGCAAAGAATGGGCAGTTCAGACCAATCGTTGTGAACAAGCGAGACAACTCGATTCTTGTTGGAAACCACACATGGAAAGCAGCCAAAATGCTGGGCTGGAAAGAAATAGCAACCACATTCATTGACGTGGATGACGAAGCGGCAGCAAAGATTGTTCTTGCAGATAACCGCACCGCAGACCTGGGCTCATACGACCATGTCGAACTTGCAGAGATTCTTCAAACCCTTCCCGCATTTGAGGGGACTGGGTACGACGGTGACGACCTCGACGAACTCATGCAGGAGGTTGCAGGTTGGGGCATCAAGGAAAAACAGACAAAGGTTTCCGATAAACCACGAAACGTGACTGCCACAATCGGCAAGTGGGAGTTCAAGATGGCTCCGGAATATTTCTCTGAGTGGGAAGAAAAGATGTTCCAAGAATTCGGATATTCGCTAGAAGAAGTATGCGCTGGAATGGTGGCGATGCTTGGCTTGCCCAGTGACGCGTATGTGGCAACACGCCAGAGAAACTCTAAGAGAAGTAGCCCAAGGCGCACAGCACAAGAGTCATGAAGCCAGTCCTGACGCCGATTGGAGACTTGTCTCCGTCCGCCTACAACCCGCGCAAGGCAGACGCAGAGAGACTTGACCTTGTTGAGTTGTCTCTGCGCAAGTTTGGATGGCTTTTGCCTATTTATGCGGATGTCAACGGAGAGATTCTGAGTGGACACCAACGCCACCTGGTTGCTGGTCGCATCGGCGCAACGAAGGTTCCGGTTGTCAGGGTTCCGGTGTTCAAGGTGGACCGACGTATGGGCATCAACGTCTTATACAACCGTGCTACTAATGACATGTACAAAACACGCTCGACTAAAGAACTCAAGAGCGATTTGCTTGACCGGATTGAAGACATCAACAAAATCAAAGCGCTGCCGGATATACCGGTCGACTCCCCGGAATGGTATCCAATCTTCAATCAAAAGCCTGTCGCCACATTGCGTCTGGCTAAACTCAACGAGCGCTGGCCAGAAGCCCACGCAGTACAAATGGCCTCGTACCTCAAGTCCAACGGTCTTCCGCAACTCCCTCTCATCTGCACCCCCGATTACAAGGTATTGAACGGTCTGGCGCGACTGACATTTGCAATCCAAGAAAGTTGGGACACCTGCAATGTCGTTATGGTCGGACACGAGAACGCAGAGCAGATAAAGGCGATGCTCAACCTTCTGACGATGGACTACAACATCCAAGAGCGCTATGAGGATTTGCTGCGCTATAACTCCTTCCGACGCAAGAACCAGCGTCAGACCGCTCTGTCGACTGTGTTCGTGGAGGAGATGGTTCGTCACTACATAAATACCGGCAACCGCGTAAGAGCATTCCAACTTGAGAATCCTCAGCATGTAGAGATGTGGAAGAAGTACTACGGGACTCACGTCATTGACTTCGGAGCGGGCCTTTGTGACAAGACAGAAATTCTGTGCGGCATCGGAGTCGACGCCGTCGCATTCGAGCCTTTCTTTCTCGGGAAGGACAACGAGAACATCGACACCCAAGGAGCGCGCAAACTCACTGCAAAGTTCCTTGAACGAGTCGCTGATGGAACAGAATGGGACAGCATCTTTATTTCCCATGTCTTTAACAGCGTTCCGTTCCTTCAGGACCGTTTGCACATTATGGCAATCATCGCGGCTCTTTCTTCAGAGAACACAAAGTGTCATTCGGTCGCCGTGTCTTCCGAATCTGACCGCTGGTATAACCACACGCGCGGAGACCTTAAAAAGAGTCATGACACCTCAAGTAGGGGTTTTACATTGGATTACGAACCGCGAACAGTTCTATCGGATATTGCCCTGAAACCCAAGGTGCAGAAGTATCACACCGAAACAGAGTTTGAAGAACTGCACATGCACGGATTCAAGAGCGTAGAAACATTCATGACCGCAAAGAGCGGCTGCGTTCAGGCAGTTGCGTGGAATGCCAAGAAGGTTGAGCCCGATGCTTTGCGCGCCGCCCTTGAGTTCGAGTTTGACGTTCCGCATCCAGAAGGTCGAAGGCTTGGCATGGCAGAAGAAGCCAAAGCAGCATTCTCACAAAGGCTTGGCATAAAACTATGACAGTCAAAGATAACTACATACCTACTGGCAAATGGAAGTTTGATGAGAACGTCACTGCGGTATTCCCTGACATGATTTCCCGTTCAATTCCTGGTTATGGAACTATGCGTGATTCTGTCGTCAGGGTTGCCAAGAAATTCCTGAACTTACAAGAAAGCGGCCTTTACTTACTTGATATCGGCTGCTCCCGCGGCGACACTATCTACGAGATACTTGACTCTCTTGACCCCATGGTTGAGGTTGGTTGTATTGGTGTTGATTCTTCTGAGGACATGATTCTTTCCGCAGAGCATCTTTTCCGAGAGTGGGACAACGTCAGTTTTGTGTGTGGCGATGTCACCAACATGGACATTGTGCCGTGCAAATATGCGGTCATTACGTCGGTATTGACGGCGCAATTCATTCCGCTCGATGTTCGTCAGGAATTCTATAAGAATGTTCATAATGGTCTTTCTCACGATGGCGTTTTTATTGTTGTGGAGAAAGTACTAGGTGAGACACCCACTTCGCAGGGTTTGCTAGTTGACATTTATCACAACTACAAAAGCGAAAAGGGTTACACAGACGAGCAGATTGAGCAGAAGCGAAAGTCACTCCAAGGAGTCCTTGTCCCATTGCGCGCCTCCGAGAACGAGGCGATGCTCAAAGATGCAGGCTTCAACAATGTTCAGCGCTTCTGGCAGTGTCTAAATTTTGCCGGGTGGATGGCTACAAAATGAGCAAAAAGACTTACGCGCTGGAGGTTTGGGGTGAAATGTGGACTCTGAACAAAGAGCGAACACTTCATCACTTCACTCGCGCCAAAAAGGTCAAGGAATGGCGCGATGCAGCCTGTGTGGCAGCAAAGGCTCGCCGCATCCCGAAGATGAAAGCAATCGAGGTCCGATTCACCCCCCATCGGGTCGACAAGCGAGGCCTTGCTGATGTTGGTGGGCACTTCCCTGTCGTAAAAGCCATGATTGACGGGCTTGTTGATGCCGGCATCCTTACTGGCGATGGACCGGATACTGTGCGTAGACTGATATTCGAAGCCCCGGTTGTATCTGGCGAAAGCAAGGCAACTGTAGAGATAACCGAGTTGGAGTAGGACATGATTGAAAGCAAAATCAAAGACGTTCAGAAGATTACTGACCCCGTCGAGCGTGCACGTGTCCTACACTACGAACTTCTCCCAGGCGTGGCAGAGATTCGCCGTAGCATCATTGAACTCCGCGCCCTTGCAATCAAGGAGTCGTGCGAGTTTGGCGGGAACGATGGAGACGGACTCTCGTACTCTGCGATGGCAGGAGAACTAACGGTGTCCAAACCCCTCATCCAGCAGATGGTTGCCCTTGCGCGTAAAATAATCGCAGGCGGCCGCGCACCACTCGAATGACGTTGTTCTTAATTTTCATTGCGGCGGCAGGATGGTTGGCTGCATTCATTCTTCTTGGGATTTTGATGATTCTTTCACTTGCCTTTGGGGCATCCCAAGAGTTGGTCAAAGAAGAACTAAAGGATACGCTTAAGCGAACACCAAAACACAAGACGCACCTCTGGTCGTCGGCAAAAGAAAAAGAGATTCCATTTGGAGACTGAACCGAATCCCTATAGACGGCAAAACCGTTTTTTTAAGGCAGTAAAAATTGTTGACAGAATTGAAGAATTGGGACTGAAAACATTTACGGTCCGAAACATGGACAAAAAGAACCGAATCAAACTGGCAGGCCAAGCAGGCTTCCCGGCCCCATCTGAAAAGACTTGGGATGTCGTGGTCGATTTGTTTTCAAAGAGGGTGGTTAGCCCTTTAGTTCTGAAGGCGGCAGCGCAAAGTATTGGCAGCGCATGTACGCCTCTGCGGTCGTAATAACACAAGCCTTACAGTCATACGCCATAGACCCGAGCGAATGCTCGATGTTCACTACGCAAGAAATTCATTACATCTGTACGTCCAACGGAGTATTCATCGACGAAGAAGACATCGTCTTCAAGATTTCCGTTTCCATGTTGGAAGAACGACATCTCTGGTCGTATGGTAACCATACAAAATAGAGGAGAATCATGACATCAATCAAAAAAGAAAAAGTTAGAACGCAAAATCAAAGGCGCGAACTTGGCGCATTTACTGCGCCACCCAAAACGCGCGTGTTCGTTCCTCAAGACGTTTTTTTACAGAACAACAAGTACTTGATGGACAAGGTCGTTGAGCCGCCTCGCAGTGGTTCATGCCAAGGCCAAGATACGAGCCTTTGGTTCCCAATTTCAAACAATGGTGTTTATGGCAAGGCAAACACTCAAAAACAGAGAATGGCAATTGATATTTGTAGAGAATGTCCCGTTAAGGCGGAATGCCTTATGTACTCACTTGAATATGAACCGTTTGGCATATGGGGTGGTTTGCCCGAAAGTGCCCGCGCGTTATTGGCTCGATTTTGGAAAATTGAGAACAAAAGAACTTGGTGCGTTCGTCCTTCCTTCTTGAAGTATAGGAAGGTTGTCGACTATATTGTCCATCCGACGGATATCAAGTTGATAAAGGACATCGCACGTGAGCAAAATCTTGCACAACCACCTTTTAATGAACGGGCAGGCTTATCAGCCACCGCGCAGCGTCGAGTCCGTCTCGGATTGGCTGACACAACTAGTTGACAAGATTGGCATGAAGATTGTTACCGGTCCTCATGCCTACTACGTGGAGAGTGAAGGGAATCGCGGCATCACTGCATGTGTGTGCATTGAGACTTCGCATATCGCTTTCCATGTTTGGGACGAAGAAGTTCCGGCGCGCGTACAGTTTGACTTGTACACGTGCTCAACTCTCCCCGTAGACACTGTTCTCCGTGAGTGCGAGAAGTTCTTTGATTTGGTGGATTACAACTATGTCGTTTTGAACCGCGAAGACGGTTTCATAATCGAAAAGACTGGTCAGCGCATTTAGTCATGGGCAAGAAGAACAAGAAAGTCTCCCGCGGCGCACAGCAGCGTGAGAGGTTTAATTACCTCACCGGAAAGACTGAGATTGTTCCCGGCACTAAAGCAGGGAAACGCCGTACCCGCCTTCCATTCGGCGACCCGCTCCGCACCCATGACCTTCACGGCCCAGTCGGCAAGAAGTCAAAAAAGAGCAGGCAGAGCGAAGAGGATTAATCCCGATATCCTGAAGGTATGGATATCAACCTAACCCAACCCCCAATCAAACAAAGACTCTCAATCCTGAACGAGTACAACAAGGCAGTCAGGTTTATGGGATTCGAGCAAGCCTCACGCGCTTACCGTCACTCCATGCAGGCTCTGTACGAGAAATACAACCCCGCACTCGCGCAGCAGCGCAAGTGGAGAGAGCGCAAGGGTGGATACTCAGAGGATTACTAGAACGGAAGCCTGAACCAACGGTTCTTTCCACGTGCACAGTCATGCACGCTCTCAATCCCAAGACGTGAGTACATCGCCCTGGTGTTGGCGTTCGATTCAATGGCATGGTAAATCGAAGTGTCAGTCCCGTATTTCTTGAATACGCGATTCAACATCTGGTGTTCCTTGATTGCCGGAGCATCCTGCCCTTCGATGCCGGTGTCATTGAACAAAGCCTTGTCGGGTTGCCAGTCTGTCTCGTCATAAATCCGCTTCAAGGTAGGAATCGCCCACTTGATGTTCCGGGCGGTAATCAGGATGACGAACTCAGGCCGCAACAACTCCACCATCCACTTGTGATATTTCTCGTGATTGTCTACGAAGTCATGGAACCCGTAGTTACGCATCTCACCGAAGTTTGAAGACAGCGCCACGTTCAAATCCATAAGGACGATACGGTCGCGCTTTGCTCTGTCCACGTGGACGAGTTTAGCCCTCGTACTTGGTCAGTTGGTCTATGGGCCTGCTCATATTCCCATTTTTTAATTTTGACCTAAAGGATTCTCTGCCAAACCAGTCGCTTGCCCTTCTTCAGGCATGCATAATGCGCCCCATCAAGGACTTGTTTGCGCCCCGCAATTTTGCACGGCTTATTGTCAAGTGTGCGAGGAAGAATCTGTCCCGTCACAGTCATAAAGTTTGGGCCGAATGTGTAAACGCTGTCAGGTTTGCCGTCATACATAAAAAACTGTATCTCAAGCGCGTAGGTACCGACAGGAGTGGTAACAGGAATAATCGGCTGAAACCACGAAATGGATGGGCGACATGGATTCAAGTCATAAAGCGGCTGGCACGAAACATTGATGTTCTTAAACTTGTTCCCATCGTCTGATTCACCCTTGCCTAATGGAACGCGAACTCCATTGGGAGAAACAAGGAATGCATCTGCCCGCCACCAATTGGAATATCCCTTGTTGTCTATTCCGAGATAGATGAAAGGGATGAGTGTGGGAACTGTTCCCTGCATTGGCCATGTCGGGGTCGATGTCAACGCTGAAATCGTTGCACCTAGATACAAGGTTGGACAGTTGGAACTAAAGCAATACCCCCGCGAATCAAATGGATTGATTGGTGGGGTTGAATACTCTGGCTTGGCAGATGCCGGCGAGACGGTCAACGCTTGCGCAAGAACAATGGCTGTTACAGCAATAATTCGTTTCATTTTTTTTCCTTTGATGGGATTGTTATTGGCTTTTATGATATCGGCGAACCGACGACTATCAACCTCAACGGTAGGGTGTCCCGTGCGCCCACGCCGTCAAGGCATATCTAACTCCCGATTCAACTGGCAGAACCTCGTGCAGAGTCCATGAAGGCCAAATGGTCGCCATCCCATGAACCCTGGAGATGGGCGAATCCTCCGGACCTGCGTACAGAACCACCTCGCCCCCCTGATAGTTCCCCTCATTGGTCAACTGGCAGGTCATGGACAACTTCCGCATCCGCGCCGCCCCATTCGACCAATCCGTATGGGCTCCGTATCCGTCGCCCTTCTGATACTCCATTACACGGATAGACGGAACCTCGGAATACTCCAGTTCCCAGATATTCCCTAAGGCGAACGCCCCGTACACCCTGGAAGCCACGCTAGAGCCGTCAGGAAACGATATGGCGTGTGGGTCTACCAAATACTCCCTACAGCGCCTTAGAGGCTCTCTAGAGGCCTCCTGACGCGTGTGGACGAGTCCTTGGTGAGATTCCCCGTGGCGGATAGCCCAATCAGTGATGGTCAGGCACTCGGAAGGGCTGAACAACTTGGTACGAGCCGATATCCCGTCTGATACCACAGCCACCTTCTCAATTGCCATTTCTTACAGTCTCCCTATACTTTTGGTACTATCTTCATCATACAACACCCCTAGACCTACACTCAATGACTATGAGCCTTCAGAAAACCCGATACCCCCTTTGGCTGAAAGATTACGTTGTCAAACTCCAAGGCGAACTCAAACTCGCACACTGGACAATCAACTTCGGCAAAACCTACTGCAGCGATGTCGCAATGGCGGAGATATCAATCTCCCCAGCACAACACACCGCCGTAATCACAATCTCCAACGAATGGAGAAAGTGGAATCCGTCGGTAATGAGGTCAACCATAGCGCATGAACTTATGCATTGTCACGTCAACCCCATCAATGAATTGGCAGAAGAACACTTGGAAGAGTTGGCACCCCGCACAGCAGAAGAACGCAAGACGGGACTCAATTACGTTAATGAGCGAGTCACAGATGCATTGGCGGAGATGATGGCACCGCACTTGACGCTGCCAAAAATGCCGGTACGCGCACAATCCAAAACATTGTCGCACGCTCTAGCACACTCTCGCACGCTCAAGTCTAACAAGAAGAACGGAACGGGCAATAAGAAGGGTAAGAAACCCGTAAAAAAACGAGCGCATAAGCCGTCGAAAAAGGGTGGCAGAAAGAAATAACCCGTAAATTTGGGCTTGGAACTAAAAAATCGGCTTGTCTGTGCGCGCAGAATTTTTCAAAGAAACGGCGCGGATTAATCCCACCGTGTCTGGAACACCATTTTTTTACACTTTTCGTTTTTGTTTTCGTGATGTACGCCCTCCGGAAAGATATTTTCCGTCGGGCCCATGCGCGTTCGGTCGTGCAAATCCTTTCGCAAGATAATCCTTCTCACGTTTCTCCGCACTTGCCAGTGAAATCTTCTTTTCCCACTCAATCATCGCCGCTATCCCCTTGGGAGTGATGACAACATTCTTTTCCACGCGCCGTGACCATCCGTTCTCGATGTATCGACGGATGATGAGTTGGATTTCCGACAATGTGGGAACTTTCCTGTTGCGTGCGACCATTCCATCAGCAGGCGTAACGAAATCAAGGTATACCTGGGCGCTGAATGGTTTACCGATGCGTGTGTAAAAACGCATGATGTTGAGTACATTCCACTTGTGATTGGTCATTTATTTCTCCCGGCCAGTAATCTAGCGAGCATTACGTCCTTTTCCTCCTGTGTGAGTGGTTGTTTCCAGCGCGTGTGTGTCTTTGAGTACTTGCATTTATGCTTTTTCATCGCGGCCTTTAACTTATTTTGTGTTTCTTCACCGAAAAAGAGTTTTATGAGATGCAGATACGTGCGGCAGAACTCTCTTCCGTGTCCGGCATACTCCCATGGTGTAAGTACGTGAGCAAGTTCATGTAGGACTACCCACTTGCAGCGCATCTTGCGCGGGAATGTGACCCGCGTGAAGTCCGGTTCCCTCTTGGTGATGGCCCGACGGTGTCCCTGTCCTGCTGAGACTTTGAGTTTCTTGGTGCCGGCAATGATTTCCCGCGCGATTGGGTATTTACTTTGGACATATCGGTTCTCTAAAACACTCCAGAGATAGTCCTCCAGTTGTTCCATGTCCTTGAACTCCATCTTGGGCCACCCGAACACCTCCCACTCGGATGCATAGAGCCTGCTGCGCTGGTTATCACGTGGACGCTTCATAAGAGAGGCCCAAGGAAACGGCTAGAGAAAATAAAACCATTTTTGCTGGAACACCATTTTTTGGGGACAGGGGCAAAAAACAAAAACGAAAAGTATTTATTCATCATGTTGGTCTCAATTATACAGGAAGCGGGCGCAGAAACCAACATTTATTGGAAGAAAAATTTTTGCAAGAATCTTTCACGGGAGGTTGTGACGTGTGATAGAGCATGGTACAATCGAAGTACAACCTAATGAAAGGCAAGACAATGAAATCACTAACCAAGATTGAAATTGAGGCCCGGATTGAGAAGGCCGTTGACGCCGGCATCATCTCGTTCTGGGAACGCGTGGTCGAGGAATTCCCGGATGTTAAATCCGGCGAGTACGACCCAATGTACGAAGGCGTCATGTGGGCTCAGGCCACCGAGTGGATTGAGCACTGGCTTTCACTGAACGGTAAAGATATTTATGTCTGAGACCGAGACGTGCGAGACGTGCGAAAAATGCGGCAAGACAATCCCGGAAGAAGAAGCGTGCTACGAAATGGCTGCTGTCTCCTGCCCAGGTTGTTTTCTCGAGCAGTTCAAGGCATGATAGAATATGATAATCACAACTTAATGATGGAGGTGCCGATTGGCATTCGTAAAAGTATTCATCTATTCACTTATCGGTATCGGCGTCTGTGGGGCTCTCGGGCTCGACGGTCCAGTGATGGCAGTTCCGCTTCTCATCGTGGTTCTGATGCCCACCTATATGTTCCTTGTGTGGGCATGGAAGTCATACCGCTTCCTCTATATGCCTAGCCCAATCCAACTACTGAAAGGATTCATCCGCCAATGGGACTTCGTAAGAAAAGGTCCAGTCGTCACAAGAGTAAAACGACACCCATCTCCACCTACACCATAACGGTGGCGCATGAACCAGGCTCGGAGTGCGACTCGTGCGGGATGCCGCAACCGGTGCTCATCGAGCAGGAAAACGACGCATGGGTGTGTGAGGTGTGCCTAGGCATGGTCTCCTACAGAGACTTCTATCGAGCGGCACTCATCAACGGTGTTTACTCGTGGGGTGATGGGCTGTGAAGCAGATTACCGACGACGTAGTCCACAACTACCAAGCAGACCTATGGCGCAGCGCAGTCGAGCGGCACGGAACCACCTTCCGTGTCCCGGCTGAAGAGCAGCAGCGGCTCGGAGAACTCGTCCGGGGCCTCTATGTCCTCCAGGCATGGCAGGCTCAGGGCTCACAAGGTAATCCTGTGCGGTTCATGACCGAGTACTCCATCTCGCGGCCCGTTGTAGAAACTCTTATCCCCGCGTTCATCGGCAAACAGAAACTGCTGGAAGCAGCAGTGGAAGTAAAGCCGGTAAAGCGCGCGGACAAGTGGAAGGCACTTGAGGAGTGGGCAAAGAAGAACACATACCAAGAAGTCTCCACGGAACAACTGGTGGAGATTGCCGGATTCTCATACCAGACGGTACTGAACTACGTGAAGACTTCTCCCTACTTCCGCAAGATTCAACGCGGACAGTGGGAAGTGCGCGACCCCAAAGAAGACAGAGAACGAGATAAAACTAAATAAAGGAAAGTCAATGGCAAAGAAAACAGAATTTAGACAACCACCTGGGCCGCGAAATGGTAGTCCGTTCCAAGTAGCCAAGTTTGTTGAGAACCTCAAAAACAAACCTGGCGAATGGGCGGTCTACTGCACCGGCAACATCGCTCGCACCGGCCACTCCAAGGCTCAGCAGTACAAGAAGCGATATCCGGGCACAGAATGGCTCGTGCGTCGAGAGGAAGATGGCTACACCGTCTTTGGTCGATGGGTGGGCTAAGGTACCGGCATGAAACCACTCACTCTCGGCATCTCTGTGACCACCTACCGTGAAGGTGTGACTCTGGCAAATCTCATTCGAGAGCACGACGACACCGCAGACGTGCATCTGCATGAGGCCAAGCGCGGCAATGGCTGGACCATCACCGCACACATCTGCATCCCGCAGGATGAAATTAATCTCTTGCGCCGGCTCATCCGAGAAACCGGCGCGCTGTGCGTAGTGCGGGACGCGGACCAGGCCTAAGGGAACGGCCTCCCCGTAAAATAAATCCGAAATATCTGGAACACCATATTTTGGGCCAGAGGCAAATGAGACAAAAAGACAAAAGTGTCTCAAATAAAACTAAAAACAGTGCTTGTGAAATTATGAACAAGGTTGCAAAACCAGAAAAAATGTGCTACAATTGAGTTATGACAACACAATATCTATTACA
>Ga0172373_10001997_pt1 | contig 31965 bp, 32 predicted proteins | sample Lak10m_2_FD_114546 | JGI IMG/M metagenome (GOLD analysis project Ga0172373, IMG submission 114546) | Freshwater microbial communities from Kabuno Bay, South-Kivu, Congo - kab_092012_10m | ecosystem: Environmental > Aquatic > Freshwater > Lake | place: Democratic Republic of the Congo...
GCACCAATTATTGACTAATAAGCTTTTTACGTACAGATAAATTGAAAATTGACTAGCGCGTGGAATCGAACGCCGGAGCGTTGTCGAGCCAGCAGGCGAGACCGCGAGGCGGTGGCTAGCCCGAGACTCGCGACGGCGAGGCGAGAGGCGAAGTCTTCTGACTCTGAGAGTCGTCAGACTCGATGAGCCGATTCTCGCCCGCGGCACCAATAACAGCCTTTCGTGGAGGCTGTTTTAATTTTCAATTATTATCTGGTGTGCTATAATCTAAAAAATGAAATAGAAAAAGCTCTAATTAATTTGTTCTATGCCCGAACAAAATTTGGCGGCTAAAGAGATTCTCAATAAAATTGAGGTAACCTTGAAAATAAGAGCCTTGACTTTGGCTTTGTTCCTTTTGGCGGTTTTGGTTTTTTGGCAGCTTAATTTTTTTCCTTATTCCCAGTACATCTGGTTAAGCATTCTATCCCTCGCGCTTTGGCTGATTAGCGCCCTTGTTTTCTGGCTGCTGGCCAGAAATAAAAAAACTGCTTCACAAATTAGCAATCTGTATTTTATCTATTCGGCTTTATTTGAATTGGGGTTTTTAACAACGATTGTTTTTACCAATGGCGGCATAATGTGGATCGGCGCCATTTTTTATCTTTTTACCATTATTTATTCCAATATTGTTCTGCCCAAGGTAAAGGGGCACCTGGTCAGCTTAATCGCTTTTTTGTGGTTTGGGACAATGGCGACTTTGCAATATTTTGAGATTGTTCCCTTTCTTCCTTATTTTGAATTTAGCGAAACCCTTTATTTGAATTTTAATTATCTTCTGACCACTCTTTGTTTTATCCTGCTGGCCTTTGTCCTTTCCGGCCTCTCCGCCAGCGCGTTAACCGATATTTTGAAAAAAAGAACTGATGAACTGGAAAAATTAAAACTTCAATTAGGGGAGAGTAAGGTTGTTTTAGAAATTCGAGTCCGGGCCAGAACCAGAGAACTGGAAGAAATTGCTAACACACTAGACGAACAGGTCAAAGAACGAACTCAGGAGCTGCAGGAAAAAATGACCGACCTCAAAAGATTCCAAAGCCTTGCTGTTGATCGAGAGTTAAAAATGATCGAGTTAAAAAAAGATCTAAAAAAATTAAAAGAGGAAGCAAAACAAATTAAATAAAAAAATGGATTATAAATTAAACAAAGAATTAGCTGATCAAATAATGGCCATGCCCGGAGAGGCTAGGGGAGTGGTGTTTAAGACTGACGGCGATTATATCTTGAAAGAAAAGGGCGAAGACGGGTTAAAAAAACTAGGGGATGAACTAATCGCTCTCGGCTATCCTATTGAATATAAGAAAATAGAAGCTTTGTCTTTTTATCCGATCGGCCTGCGCATCATTTCTTTGCTTGCCATCCAAAAAGTTTTTTCTTTTGACGAGGCTAAAATAAAAGAGCTGGGGTCTTTTGCCAGTAGAACTTCTTTAATGGTCAAATTATTCATTAACTATTTTCTTTCGGTAGAAAAAGTTTTCTTTAATGAGGCGCCAAAGATTTGGCGTAAGCATTATTCAGTCGGGGATTTTCTGCCAACTGAATTTAATGAAAAAGATAAATACGGCATTATCCAGCTTAAAAATTACCAGTTCCACCCGATCTTTTGCTTATACTTGGGCAGTTACCTTTGTGGCTTTTTCCAAATGCTGATTAAAAGCCCCGAAATTTCTTTTGAAGAAACCAAGTGCCCTTTTCGCGGTGACGATTACCATGAATATAAAATCCGATGGAAATAAAAACGCCAACACCAGAACAAAATAAAATTGCCGTATTGCTAGACGATCTTGTTTCGCTGGAAAATTACGCGCGCGACCTGCTCTCTTTTTTACCGCTGCCAGTCTGTCTAGCCAGCTCTATTGGCATTGTTCTGGAAACCAATCCAGCCCTGGAAAGAATTTCCGGTTACCGCATTGATGAGATTATCGGCAGTCCGCTGGAAAAATTTTTAAATAAAACCGAAGCTAAGCGCTTAATAAAAGAGACCGTGGAAAAGGGAGCGGTTATTTCCCGAGAAATAATTTTGACCACCAAAGATAAAAAAAAGATTTACACCAGCGCCTCTACGCTGCTGCGAAAAAACGAACAAGGAGAAATCATTGGCTGCTTTATCGGTTTTTTTGATATCACCGAGATTCGAGAGAACGAACAGGAATTGCACAAATCGCAAACGGCTTTGCTGAACATGCTGGAAGACGTCGAAGAGGAAAGAAGAAAGAACGAAGAAGAAAAAAACAAAACTTTAGCCGTTATTACCCACCTGACTGACGGCCTGCTGGTTTTTAACAATCAAAATAACCTTTCGCTTATTAACCCCTTGGCCGAAAAATTGCTCCGAACAAAAAACGAAGATGTTAATGATAAGTCTCTTGATGAGCTGGCCGCCTTTATCGATTGCTTCAAGCCGCTATTAAAAATCCTTGGCAAAGAAATAAAAGAAGTCTCACGCCAAGAAATTGCGCTTGGCGAACTAACGTTGGAAGTTTCCGCTCTGCCGATCATAACCGAAAAAAATCGGAGCGGCAGTATTGTTATTTTGCATGATATCACCCGTGAAAAATCGATTGAACGGATGAAAACTGAATTTGTTTCGATTGCCGCCCACCAGCTAAGAACGCCACTTTCGGCGATTAAGTGGGCTTTGAGTCTATTGTTGGAAGGAGATGTCGGCGAATTAAGCGTCGAACAAAAAAGCTTTATCGAAAAAAGTTATGTTTCCAACGAAAGAATGATCGTTTTGATCAACGACCTGTTGGACGTTGCCCGAATAGAAGAGGGTCGCTATGTTTACAAACTCGTACCTGCCAAATTAGAAAACCTGGCCCAGGCCGCCCAAAACGCCTGCAAAGAATTAGCCGCCAAAAGAAACATTAAACTCGAATATCAAAAACCGGCCAGTCCCTTGCCTGAAATTATGATCGACGCGGAGAAAATAACCATCACCATCCAGAACTTAGTTGAAAATGCCATCAAATATACGCCGCCGGGCGGCCAAGTGACAATTAGCGTAAAACATGATATAAACAAAGTAGAACTTTCCGTCAAGGACACCGGCGTCGGCGTCAGCCCTCAGCAAAAAGACCGGCTGTTTACCAAATTCTTCCGGGCGGCTAACGTTATGCGCATGGAAACTGACGGCACGGGCCTGGGTCTTTTTATCGCTAAAAACATTATTGAAGCCCACGGCGGTAAAATTTGGTGCCAATCAGAAGAAAATAAAGGCAGCACTTTTTCTTTCTCATTGCCAATTAATCATTAAGTTAAAAAATATTAACCATATGGCTAAAAAGATTCTTATCGTTGAAGACGACAAAATTTTATCAGAATTATTAGAAAAAAAACTCAAGGAAGCCGGTTTTGAAGTGGCATTGGCCTTTGATGGGGAAGAGGGACTGGCCAGTTTGCGAGCCGCTAAGCCAGACTTAGTTTTGTTGGATATCATGATGCCTTTAAAAAATGGCATGGAAGTAATGGAAGAAATGAATAAGAACCCGGAAACCAGTCTGGCAAAAATTCCGGTTATCATTATTTCCAATTCCGGCCAGCCGGTGGAGATCGAGCGAGTACTGGAACTGGGAGCCAAAGATTATTTATCCAAGGCCGAATTTAATCCCCAGGAAGTCATCGAAAAAGTTATCAAACAAATTGGCAATTAAAATTTTATGAGCAAAAAAATTCTTCTCGTTGAAGATGATAAATTTCTTCGAGAACTTATCGCTAAAAAACTTCGCTCAACCGGAGAATATGAAGTAACCGAAGCGATTGACGGAGAAGACGGCGTGGCCAAGGCCAAAGAAATAAAGCCCGAATTGGTGTTACTCGACCTGATTCTGCCGGGCATTGACGGTTTTGGCGTCCTAGCCAAAATAAAAGAAGATCCGGATACCAGCCAAGCGCCGGTCATTATCTTATCAAACCTTAGCCAGCAAGATGAAGTTGATAAAGCTTTAAAATTAGGCGCGGCCGATTTTTTAATCAAAGCCCATTTTGTTCCGGGTGAAATTATCGAAAAAATCAAAGTCCTGCTAAAATAACAATTTGTTTTTGTGTTAAATAAAAATACCGCCCCGCTCGCCTCGCCTTCGACTTGTCGAAGCGGGCAAAATGCGGGGCGGTATTTTTATTTAATAATTTTATTCAACGATCTCGACGGCTAAGCGCTTGACACCAAACTGCATCGCAATTTCCCGTGAAGGCATCCAAATATCCATTTTATGGTTATTTTTTTTCGCCATTCGGTCTTCGACAATAAATATTTTATCGCCATAAAGTTCCGGAAATCTAACCTTGGTATCAAAAGGTAAAAAGTTACAAGCCACCACACCGTCATAGACATAAGTTCCGTTGGCCGTAATAAAAGGGGAACTATCGGTTTGATCAGGGGTTGAGGAATAAGCCGTAACAATAATTTTGTTTATTTTTTTTTGCACCGAAATAGTTTTTACCTGTTCTTGCTCACTGTTGCTCTCTTTAGAAATACAGTCGCCGTTAGTCAGACAAGGGGATTGGAGAAAAATATTATCCTGCAAGGTAATATCGTCTTTATTTTTCAAAACTTCATCCGCTAAGCTATAGCTATCTTCCGAAGAGACATAAATACTGCTGCCGCTAGGCAAAGTTTCATCTTGAGCCATCGCCTGAGGCAAAATAGCCAGCGCCGATTGACTGAATAAGGCGGCCAGCATAAAAGCGGCAAAGGTAAGGCGGCTTTCTTGCTTATTTGATTTTAAGGTCAGTTTTTTCATATTTTGGCTAAAAATAGGATTTTAACCGACTTTTAGCTTAAATAGGGCAAATCTGGCAAACAAAAAATCCCTCTTCAGGGATATACATATATTAGCATAACTTAACCCAAAATGTCAAGCTTTGAGACTTTTGATTTAGCAGAACAGAAAAGCCGCTCGGGGAGGGCGGCTTTTCTAGTTTTTTGAGCGGGTAAGGGGAATCGACCTCGACTCTCGTCGCGCCGTCGCGCTCCTCGGCTCATCGAGTCTGACGACTCTCAGAGTCAGAAGACCTGGTCACCGGCTCCCGGTTTTGCCTGCTGACAAAACATCGCTCCGCCGTTCGATTCCCATTTTTTTATAATCATAATTTAAAAAGCCCCAAACGGGGCTCTTTAAATTATGAGCGGGTAAGGGGAATCGAACCCCTGTCAACAGGTTGGAAACCTGTGGTAATAGCCTCTATACGATACCCGCCTGCGCTCCCACCCCGCAGATACGGGACGGGAGCTTCGGCGGGCAAGCCCGCCACAAGCATTAATTTTCAATAATTTATGGCAACTTCTCGATTAAGGCAACTTCACTGACCGAATAGTCGGGCCGCGGGGACTCGAACCCCGACTAAATGCTCCTTCACCCCGCCAAATTTTTGGCTGTCGGGGCGCCGGGAATTGAACCCGGGCCACCTGCTCCCAAAGCAGGCGTACTACCGTTATACTACGCCCCGCTATAACTATTTGGCGGGGATAAAAAAGCATTCGCTTGCCCCGTTGTCGCCGCAGGCGACTTTACTGGGTGCTAGCCATTACACTACGGCCCGATGATTCAAACAAGCGGAAAAATACCGAATTCAACCGTTTAGACAAAATCATTGTATCTTAAAAAAGCCCCATCTTCAAGCCCCAAAATTGTTGACCGCTATCTTTTGTGTTATAATTTATTTAATCAAAAATTAAATAGTCGACAAAAAACCTCCCAAACAAAAATGGAGAAAACGAACACTAATATTTTATATAAACTGCACCTTTTTAAGGATTGCCAAGACTATAACCTGGGCCTATGGGAATGCCCGAGTTTTATCTTTTTAGTTTTGGGCCTTTTGAACATTACCGCCATGGTCGGCACTTATTTTATTGCCAACCGCTACACCGACCAGCCAGAGATGGTTGCCTTGATTGTTATCGCTATTTCTGCTTTTATTTTTCTCCTTTCCCATTCTATCACCCAGGGATTTGATAAGCTCGCCCAGGCTAATAAAATGAAAACTGAATTTGTCAGCATTGCTTCACACCAACTAAGAACTCCTCTCTCGGCGATCCGCTGGACTTTAAATTTAATCAGTGACGGACGCGTGGCTAGCCCCCAAGATACCGCCACCTATTTAAATTTAATCAAAGAAAATAACGAAAGAATGATCCGACTGGTCAATGACCTGTTGGATGTCTCCAGAATAGAAATGGGCCGAATGATCCTGTTCCCCAAACAAACTAATATTTATGTTCTAGTCCAAAAAATAGTTAATATTTCCGCCCCCTTTGCCAAGGCCAATAATGTTACCTTGAGCCTGGAGGCGCCAGAAACGCTGCCCAATGTTCTGACCGATTCGGAAAAAATTTCCATCACTATCCAAAACCTCATCGATAACGCCATCAAATATACCAAGGGCAAGGGGGACGTAAAAGTAGCAATGGAAGCTAACGGCAAAATGGTAAAGATTGCCGTCAAAGATAGCGGCGTCGGTATTCCCGCCCTGCAACAAAAACATATTTTTAAAAAATTCTTCCGCTCTGATAATATTATGAAAAATCAAACCGTCGGCACGGGTCTTGGTCTTTTTCTCGCCCGTTCAATCGTCGAAGGCAGCGGGGGAAAGATCTGGTTTGAGTCAGAAGAGGGGAAGGGGACAACTTTCTTTTTCACTTTGCCTATTTATAAATAAATCGCTCACCGACTACCGACTACTGTCTACCGTCAGATGACTCTGGCGGTTGTCCGTAGACGTAGACGGTAGTCAATAAAAAAATGAAAACCATTTTAATCATCGAAGACGAACCAACCCTTCAAAAGACAATGAGTTTGGCGCTAGAACAAGAGGGGTACGAAGTTAAAAATGCCCTGGACGGAGAAATTGGCTTAAAGTTGGCCAAAGAAATCAAGCCGGACATGATCTTGCTTGATTTGATTCTGCCAAAAGTTGACGGTTTTGAAGCACTGGAAGAGCTAAAGAACGACGACACGACCAAAGATATTCCGGTAATTGTTCTGACAAATTTAGAAAGCACGGAAGAAATAGAGCGAGCGTTGGTAATGGGCGCCACCACCTATTTGGTTAAGGCCAACTACGACCTTAAAGACATCATTCAAAAAATTAAAGAAACTCTTAAGCAATAATAATGAAAATTGATTCCTCGCAGCTTAAAGCTTTCTTGCTTGATAGTGGCCTGGCCAATAAAAAACAGATAGAAAAGGCCGAAAAAGAGGCTGAAACCACAAACGAAAAGTTGGAAGACGTTTTGGTCAAATCAGGCGAAATAAAGGAAGAAGAAATGACCAAGCTTAAGGCCTATATTTTAGGCATTCCTTTCGTCAATTTAGAAGACGAAAAGATCCCGCCAGAAATCCTTCAAATTATTCCTGAACCCATCGCCAAAAAACAAAATATCGTTGCCTTTCGCTTATCAGGTCGGAATTTGGAAGTAGCCATGCTTGATCCCGATGACCTGCAAACCGTCGAATTCATAAAGAAGAAGGCTAATTTAAGAATCTTGCCCCGGTTAACTTCCGCCGAAAGCATTAAAAATGTTATCCGGCAATACCAAAAAAGCCTGCAAGCAGAATTTGGTGAAATGATCGGCAAAGAAACCAAATCTTTGACTGCCTCCGTCACCGAAAAACATTCGATCGAGAGTGAGCCACAAAAAGAAGAGTTGGAAAAAGCCGCCCAAGACCTGCCGATTATCAAGATTGTCGACACCTTAATCAAGCACGCTATTTTACAAAAAGCTTCGGATATTCACGTTGAGCCGATGGAAAAAGAGTTAATCATCCGTTATCGGATCGACGGACTACTTCACGAAACAATGACCCTGCCAAAACAGATTGCCTCTAGCGTTGTTGCCAGAATAAAAGTATTAGCCAGCCTGAAGCTGGATGAACACCGCTTGCCTCAAGACGGCCGATTTAAAATAGAAACCGAAGACTATAAAATATCCTTCCGCGTTTCCATTCTGCCGGTTTATGACGGCGAAAAGATCGTGATGCGCCTTTTGCCGGAGAATTCCAAAGGATTTACTTTGGAAGACTTGGGCTTTTGGGGAAGAAACCTGGAAATTATTCATCACGTTATCAAAAAACCGACTGGCCTTATCTTAATTACCGGTCCGACCGGCTGCGGTAAAACGACCACGCTCTATACAATAATGGATCTAATCAATACGCCCGAGGTAAATATTTCTACCGTGGAAGATCCAATTGAATACCGGATGCCTAGAATTAACCAAACCCAAGTCAGCGCTAAAATCGGTTTAACTTTTGCCAGCGGCCTTCGCTCGCTCTTGCGCCAAGACCCGGACATCTTGATGGTCGGAGAAATTCGCGATAACGAAACAGCGGCGTTAGCCATTAACGCGTCATTAACCGGCCATTTGGTCCTTTCAACATTGCATACTAACTCAGCCGCCGGCTCATTGCCCCGACTTTTAGATATGGATATTGAACCGTTCCTAATCGCCTCAACCATTAACTGTATCGAAGCCCAGCGGCTGGTCAGAAAAATTGTTCCCGAGGGAGCTGAAAAATATAAACTGACCGAAGCGGAAATAGAAGAGTTCAAGGATCAAGTAGATTTAAAAAGGGTTTTGGAGGTACTCCAAAAAGAAAAAATTGTCGCGGCTGGAGATAAATTTGAAGATATCATTTTTTTCCGGCCCAAACCCACGCCGGACCATCCCGACGGCTACAGCGACCGCATCGGAATTCATGAAGTCCTGGCTATTTCTGAAACGATCAAAGAACTTATTATTAAACGAACCGATTCGGACACGATCGAAAAGCAGGCCCGCAAAGAGGGGATGCTAACTATGATTGAAGACGGACTCGTTAAAGCCGCCCGAGGATTAACTTCTATTGAAGAAGTTTTACGCGTAACTAAAGAATAAAAAAAATGCCACTTTATAGCTTTTCAGCCAAATCAATTTCCGGAGAAATAAAAGTCGGCACCCAGGAAGCCACATCAGAAACAGAGTTGGCCCACTTGTTGCGCGAACAGGGTTTTGTTTTGACTTCCGTCCACGGACTCCGCCAACCAATAAAAATCAGAAATCGGCTAATTGAATTTTTGCCGTCTCTTTCCTATGTTCCGCTATCGGAAAAAATGATCTTTGCCAGGCACCTAGCCGTAATGATCGGCGCCGGACTTTCTATTACCCGGGCCCTTGAAGCGCTGGCCTCGCAAACAACCAACAAATCTTTTTCCAAGATCATTAGCCAGGTTAATGAAGACGTTAAAAAAGGTCAGCCCCTGGCCGAATCTTTAAATAAATATCCCAAGGTTTTTTCCGAGCTCTTTGTTAACATGGTCAAAGTCGGAGAAACCGGCGGAGGCCTGGAAGAAGTTTTAAAAATTTTAGCCCACCAATTAGAAAAAGAGCACGAACTTAGTTCAAAAGTACGCAGCGCCATGATTTATCCGGCGGTTATTATTGTTGCGATGCTGGGAATTGGAATATTGATGATGACGATGGTCGTTCCCAAGCTTACCCAAGTCTTTGCTGAAATGAATACTCAGCTGCCGATCACTACCCAGTTTATTATTTCTCTTAGCGGCTTTTTGACCAAGCATTGGCTGCTGGGCATCTTTATTATCGTCTTTGCTTTTTTAATTGGCCGCTTCCTGCTAAAAACGCCTCAAGGGAAAACCACTTTTGATACCATTTTGTTGCGCCTGCCAATTTTTGGTGATATCAGCAAAAAAATAAACGCCGCCCGACTAGCCAGGACATTGGGATCGCTGATAGGGAGCAGCGTGCCGATCGTCCAAGGACTACAAATTGTTGCGGGAACAATGAGCAATTCTCAATTTCGACAATCATTAAACCGAGCAGCCGAAGACGTTCAAAAAGGAAATCCTTTAAGCAAGGTCATTAAAACCTATCCAAATCTTTACCCGCCAACCGTCAACCAAATGATCGAGGTCGGCGAAGAAACCGGCACGCTTGGCGATATTTTAATAAAATTAGCTGACTTCTATGAAGAAGAGGTCAGCAATATCACCAAGGGAATGTCTGCCATTATCGAACCGATCTTAATGGTCGTCATTGGCGCCGCGGTCGGATTCTTCGCTATTTCCATGATCCAACCAATGTATTCGATCATGAGCGGTATGTAAAAAAATAAAATGGGGGGACCTTTCTTATCTAAAAATTATCCTGCTGGCAATTGCGGTTTTTCTTTGATCGAGGTGCTGGTTGCCCTTTCCGTTTTGGTTATTATTTCCGGGCTTATCGCCCCGGGTTTTAATTTTTTCAAAAAACAAAGTACGCTTGATGCCGCCGCCCAAGAAATTCTTCAAACCATCAGGCTGGCTCAAAGCAAAACCCTAGCCTCGGAAGGGGATAGCAATTTTGGCGTTTACTTTGAAGTTCATCGGTTCATTCTCTTTAAAGGAACCAGCTATCCGAGCAATACGGAATACGACGAGATTCACAATCTTGATCCGTCGCTGGAGATCTCTTCCATTAGCCTCGGCGGAGCGGTCAATTACGCTGTTTTTGAAAGACTCACCGGCACCACGGCCAATTATGGTTCATTGGTTGTCCGGCAAATTAGCGACACGTCCAAAAACAAAACAGTCTACCTTGATCAGTCCGGCATTGTTTCGCTCGCAACTAATTTATCCAGCGACACCAGCCGACAGAAAGATTCCCGCCACGTTGAAGTTTTGTTTAGTCAAAACGTAAAAAATGCCACTACCTTGGCCCTTAATTTTACCGCCGACCTGGTTACTGAAAATATAAATTTTCAGACTTATCTTGATGCCGGAAAAACAGAATTTTCCTGGGAGGGATCGGTTGACGTCGACGGCCAAACCCAAAAAATTAAAATTCATACTCACTACTTAACCGATACTGCCGCCCTGTTCTGCATCCACCGCGACCGAAGAGAAAATACCAAAGCACTTAACCTCACCCTTGATGGACAAAACCTAATAAGCTATTCTGCCAGCGGCGTCACCTCCAGCGGTTCATCGGTCTGGGCCGGAGCGCCGCAAATAAAATGATTAACTACTTGAAAATAAAAAAAGAAGCTGGTGTCGGCCTAATAGAAATTTTAGTCGCGGCCGCCATTATTGGGCTCTCTTTGGCGGCCTTGGCCGGAGTCGGAAACTTTGCCCTTGGTATTCAAAATCGGATAAAAAAAACTACCGCTGCCAGCTATTTAGCCATTGAAGCTATTGAGGCAACCCGCGCCATTAAAGATGAGGACTGGACGGCGATTACCGCTTTTAGTGCCGGCGTTCCGGTTCACCCCATTCAAGGAGGTTCGCCAGCCAAGTGGTCTTTAGCCGCGGGAAACGAAACCATTGACGGATTTTCCCGTCAAATTATTTTTGCCAATGTCTACCGAGACAGCAATGATGACATTGACCAAGTAACCTCTATTTTCGATGCCAACACTAAAAAAATAACCGTGACTGTTTCTTGGAGTGAGCGAGGGCAAGCGCAACAAATTTCTCTTAGCGATTATTTAACTAATTGGAAACCCGAATGATTTTTCACCATAAAGTAAAACAAAATAACGGCTTCAGTTTAATCGAACTGCTGCTTTATGTCGCCATCGTTTGCATCATTGTTTCGGCCATCGTCGGTTTTGGCTCTTGGGCTATCCAGCTTGGTACCAGAACCAAAGTTAATTCTGAAGTAACCAATAATACTCGCCTGGCGCTAGATACCATGACTTACGAAATTAAAAAAAGCCATAGCGTTTATACGCCAACTTCAATTTTCAATGCTAATCCCGGACAGCTAAGCCTGGAGCAACTCAACGCGACCACGACCGAGAGCTCAAGCTTTATTGATTTCTTTATCTGCGATCAAGCTCTTTGCTTAAAAAGAGAAGGAGCCAGCGCCATTGCCATTACCAACAGCAAAGTCCGAGTGACAAATTTAACCTTTAAACAACTGTCAAATTCTTCGTCTTCGCCGTCGATCCAAATTATCATGAGTGTCAGCTCGCTTTCTTCGGCGCGGCCGGAAGGCAATGTTACTTTTAATGCCACAACGACCGCCGCCTTGCGGGCTTATTAAAAAATTAATGGCTAAATTTTTTCTAAAAAATAATTTCTGCCAAAATGCCGGCTTTGCCGCTATTTTGTCTACTTTAGCCATTTTGGCGATAGTGCTAGTCATTGTCAGCGGCGCCAGTTTAACTACTATTTTGGAACAAAGAATCACCAAAAATATCGTTCATTCCGCTCAAGCCTATTACGCGGCCGAATCGGGCATCGAGGATAGTCTTTATCGGATAATTAATAATAAAAATTATCAGGCGACTAACAGCCTTACCGTTGACTCCGCCAGCGCGGTCATCAACATCACTGACGTTGGCAGCCAAAAAAGCATTTTGGTAAATGGCGAACAAACCAATCGCTTTCGAAATTTACAAGTCCTGCTCGATGTTGCCAGCGAAACCATCTCTTTTTATTACGGCGCCCAAGTCGGGGAAGGCGGATTGATTATGGACAATAACAGTACCATCGAGGGCAGCGTCTATTCCAACGGCAGCATTCAGGGCGGCAACGGCGCCAGCATTACCGGCGATGCCTGGGTTGGTAATGTGCCAAACAGCGCTGACCAACAAAGCCAAATAGCCGACACTGACTATCCAGTTGGCCAGGCTAATCCCGTGATTGACGCGGCCCAATCATTTACTTCGGCCAGCAGCGGCCAGTTAGTTAAAATCAGTCTCTATTTAAAAAAATCTGGTTCACCAACTAATAAAACTGTCCGGTTGCTAACCGATAATGGCGGCGCTCCGTCAAAAAATTTAGTTTCTTCGGGTGCCTATGGGACGTTAACCGCTTCACAGGTCAGCCAAAATAGTTACGGCTGGATCGATATTACTCTAAACACGCCGCCAGCCATTTCGGCCGGCACTAAGTACTGGATAGTAGTCGACTCTTCTTTGGATAGTGGCAATTATTTTATTTGGGGCAAAGATTCAGCTGACGCTTACGCCGGCGGCACCGGAAAATATAGCCCCAACTGGAACGCTGTCTCTCCCAGTTGGTCAAGCGCTAGCGGCGATTTTGGTTTCCGCACCTGGCTTGGAACAACTCAAAATTATTTAAACAACATTTCGGTCGGCGGAGATGCTCACGCTTCGGCAATCAATAATTGCGCCATTACCGGCGACGCTTATTACCAAACTATCGAGGGCTCCACGGTCAGCGGCACCAGTTACCCCGGCACCGCAAATCCAGGACTGGAGAACCTGCCGATTTCTGAAGCCAATATTGCCGACTGGAAAACCGAAGCCGAAGCCGGCGGAACGCTCAACAATGATTATATTATTGATGCCGGAGCAACCGCTTCTTTGGGTCCTAAAAAAATTAACGGCAACCTGGTGATCTCTAATCACGCCGACCTAACCGTTACCGGAACCATTTATGTTACCGGCCAAATTAGTCTTTTTAACGGCGCTAAAGTAAGGCTCGGGGAAAATTACGAAACGGGCAGCGGCGTAATTGTTACCGACGGCCAAATCTCCGTCAGCAATAATTCGGTCTTTTTTGGCAATGGCGCTAATTCATATATTCTTTTTTTGACAACCAAAAGCGGACCCGCCATTGATATTGCCAACAATTCCAATACCGCTCTTTTCTATGCGTCAGAAGGAATCATTAATGTGGCCAATAACGCCGTTTTAAAGGAAGTAACTGGCTATCAAATAACATTGCAAAACGGCGCCAGCATTATTTATGAAACCGGATTGGCTTCGGCCAGATTTTCTTCCGGTTCGGGCGGAAGCTGGTCTGTTTCCGGCTGGCAAGAAGTACCCTAAGATCGGCCTTTAGTTTTTCGTTTTTAATTGTGGTAGAATAATAGAAAATAACTCATGTTAAATTTTCTTCAACCAAAAATTCAAGGGTTTGGCATCGACTTAAGCGATTTTTCGATTAAAATTATTTCTCTCAAAAAAAATGCTGGAAAAGTTTCTCTGGCCGGTTTTGGTCGCCAAGAAATTGTTCCCGGCATCATCGATGGGGGAGAGATAAAAAAAGAAAAAGAACTGATCGAACTCATCAAAAAAGCCGTTCACGAAGTTCAGGGAGAAGCGTTAAAAAATAAATACTGCGTTGCTTCTCTGCCGGAAACCGAATCGTTCATCCGGGTTCTTCAGCTACCCTTAATGGAAAAATCCGAAGTCGGTGAAGCAATCAAGTGGGAAATAGAAACCAATATTCCGCTTGGCTTAAATGAAATTTATTATGACTGGCAGATAATTAACCCGCCAGACAAAAATACTGACGTCGCCAGTCAACAGCGCCTTAACGTTCTGGTCGGTGTTTTGCCTCAAAAAATAGTTGACCCCTATTTAAACGCGCTAAAAATGGCCGGGCTTAAACCGCTGGCTTTTGAAGTTGAGTCTTTAGCGATCGCCCGCGCACTGCTAAAGGATGGCGCCTGCGAAGAACCAACGCTAGTGATTGATCTTGGCGCCAAAAAAACCAGCTTAGTCATCTTTTACGGACAAGCAGTCTACCTGACCGCCAGTCTGCCCATCTCCAACTCCTCACTTTTGGCTACTCTAAGTGAAAAGTTGCATTTGGATTTAGCGCAAGCCAAACAGCTTAAATTTGAGCAGGGACTAAATTGTGAGGATCCGCAAAATCAAGTGTTCCAGGCCCTAAAGCCCAGCCTTGACGAACTGGTAGAAAAAATAAAAAGCTACATTGATTTTTTTCAATCCCACGCCATGGCTAATTTGGGCCGGCAAAATATCAAAATAAACCAAATCCTGCTTTGCGGCGGCGGCGCCAGATTTTCTGGCCTGGATAAATTCCTGCAAGAAGCGCTGCAAACGACTGTTGCCATTGGCAATCCCTGGCTAAACGTTTTCCCGGCGGGAAAATCAAATTTACCCATTTTTAATGAAAACGAGCTATTAGCTTATACCACCGCCATTGGCTTAGCGCTAAGGGGCGCCGGTCAAAAACAATGATCGAACTTAATCTTCTTCCTCCCACAGAAAAAAAGAGCCTCAGACTAGAACAGTTTTATCGCTGGCTGATATTTTACGGCGGCGCAACTATTTTAATCTTCCTATTATTTATCGCTTTTTTGGCGCTTATTTGGTTTTTTATTTTAATCCAGCTAAAAAGTTACACCGTTAACCTGGAAAAAACCCGAACCAGTTTTCAGGGTCAAAGCATTGAAAATCAGCAAAAACTTATTAATGAATTTAACGGCCAATTGGAAAAAATCGCTCAAATTCAGGACGGCCATCGTTTTTATTCTCCGGCGCTGATTCACCTGACCCAACTGATTCCCAGCGGAATAAACATAGATGCCTTCGCCATTGACGAACAGGGAAGTTGCATTTTAAGCGGCTATGCCCAAAAAAGAAGCCAGCTCCTTTTATTAAAAGAGGGACTGGAAAAATCAACCTTATTTGAAAAAATAGAAAATCCTCTTTCCAATCTGACTAAGCAAACTGATATTAATTTTTCTTTTAAATTCAACATAAAATCAGCAGCGCTAAAACAGCCATGAAGCTTAATTCTTTAACCATCATCCAAAAAACAAACTTAGCCGCCCTGGGTTTTTTGGCGGTGCTAATTTTAATTATTTCTTTTATCGCTGTCCCGCTCATTAACCAAATAAAAAACGACGGCGCCGAGCTGGCTGAAAAAAAACAGAATATCGAGTTGCTTTATCAGGACTGGCGAGTCCTGGAAAACTCCCGCAAGGAATATGTAAAAATTCAAAATGAATTAAATTCTTTGCCGGCAATCCTGCCATCGGGGGAGGCCTTAAAATTTATCATGCTAATCGAAAATATCGCCCAAAACACCGCCAATCAGCAAGAGGTTTCCGCAACTGAAGCAAATAAAACTTCAACTGACAAATCCCTTAATTTTCAAATTGGCCTTCGCGGCAGCTTTCCTAACTTGATAAAATTTATCGCCTATCTGGAAAACGCCCCTTATTATAATGAGATCAAGTCTATTCAAATTAAAGGTTTTTCGGCTAAAGAACTTCAAGGGATGAAAGAACAAGACAAGGCGAATCTAAAAAGCGGCGATATTAATTCTGCTTTAAAAATATCCGTTTACCAATGATGATTTTCTCCGATAAAAAAATAATTAAAAAATTCCAGTATCTTTCGGTGGAATTGTTTAAAAAACATCCGACCTGGCTCTTGTGTTTGTTAATCTTTATTTTAACGATTTATCTGTTTGTTCTCTTTGGCTTTTACGCCCTAAAAGATCCGCCAAAGCAACCAGCTCAAAGCAACATTAAAATGAAAACTGAGCTCTACCAATCGGTTGTCGACCGACTAAAAAACCGGGAAACAAAAATCCAGGAAGCCAAAGAAGCCAGTTACCCGGATATTTTCAAATAACCCGCGACCGCCAAAAAATCAAAAATTAAAAGACTCCCCCAAAGAGGGGAGTCTTTTTTGTGCACCCGGCAGGGATCGAACCTGCGACCGTTTGCTTAAGAGGCAACTGCTCTACCAACTGAGCTACGGGTGCCAGCGCTACGCTCCGATTACATCGGAGCTTCGGCTTGGCAAGCATCTTGTTTAATAAACTACTTGCCCTTCCGAAGCTCAAATACAATTTGAGCGAAGGAGGGAGCTACGGGTGCTTATTTTTTACTATTAGAATATAACGATAAATCTTTTAATTTTCAAGCCAAGAGTATCCCCGATAGGAATCGAACCTATATATACAGCTTAGAAGGCTGTCGCTCTATCCATTGAGCTACGGGGACAAAAAATTATTATCTTTTTTTGTCGTGAAAATTTTTATGGACTTCTCTTAATTGCTTATCCGTGATGTGCGTGTAAATTTGCGTCGTGGTAATGGACGAGTGGCCCAGCATCGCCTGCACCGAACGAATGTCCGCCCCGGAAATCAAAAGATCAGTCGCAAAGCTATGGCGTAAAGTGTGCGGCGTAACGCGCCGGGTAATGCCAGCTTTTATGGCATACTGCTTGATTATCCGTTGCACTGAACGCGGTGTCAAGCGAAGCTCGGCCAGGTAAACTTTTTGAGCCTTACCGGTTTTGGTTTGAATCGCGTCTAGCTTCCCGCCAGAGCTTTTTCCCTTAATAATACGAATAAACAGCGCCGGCTCGATATCGCGGCGGCGGGTTAAATAACTTTTTAGGGCGACCTTAGCCGTTTCAGAGATGAAGACCACTCGAATTTTTTCGCCCTTGCCACGCACGGAAAACTCACCCTTATCCAGGTTAAAACTATCCCGATTTAGTTTACAGACTTCCGAGACGCGCAAACCGGTAGAAAAAAGCATTTCCAGCAATGCCCGGTCGCGGAGTGAACGAAGAGAATCGCCAGCTGGCGCGCCAAGCAACCGCGACAATTCACTACCCTCTAAGAATTCCACTTCCCGCGGCGACTGCTTAGCTAGTTCGATCTTATCCGCCGCCATCGTCTTGATATCGCGCTTGGCTAAATACTTTAAAAAATTCCGCAACGCGATAATATGGTAATTTTGCGTAACCTTTTTTAGCGATCTTCCTTTTTCCGCTAAGCGATTCAAGTATAGCCGGTAGTCTCGAACCAAATCAGCTTCAATTTGGTTGGCGCTTTTAATCTTTGCCCAAGCCAAAAAACGCGACAGATAATGGCCGTAATTTTCTACTGTTTTTTTTGAACGGCCACGTTCAATTTCCAGATAAGCCAGGTAGTCTTTGATTAAAAAATCCAGATTCATTACTTATAATGTACGACACAAAAAGATTCTTGGCAAATCAGGCTTCTACCACTCGGCCGACGACGGGGTTGCATTTTTTTTGAATATGTGCTATTTTTAGTTCAAGCAAAATTAATGATAATTTTTGGTTCTTCGCCCCAAAAATATCTCCTAAATTTTCTATGCTGAAAAAGAATAAAAAGACTAAAATCATTGATGAATTCAGGGTTCACGATACTGATACCGGCTCAGCTGAAGTTCAAGCGGCTTTGTTGACCGAACAAATAAAAAAGTTAACCCTTCATCTGAAAAAACACCAAAAAGACAACCATTCGCGCTTTGGCCTGCTTAAAATGGTGGCTAAAAGAAAAAAGCTTTTGGATTACCTGGGTAAAGAAGATCAGGAGCGGCGCACGGTGTTATTAAAAAAACTAGAGCTTAAAAAATAAGAAGCTCCGCCCTGGTGGCGGAGTTTCTTTGCATTATAAAATACTATGAATGTCATCAAGCACAAAGAACAGCGAGTTGGCGTCTTTATTGATGTTCCCAATCTTTATCACTCGGCCAAGAATCTTTATCGGGCCAAGGTAAATTTCAAAGAAGTTTTAAAAACTGCCCAGGCTGGACGGCACCTGATTCGAGCGCTGGCCTACTCGATAAAAACCGAAGGAGGGGAAGAACAGGCTTTTGTCGAGGCTCTCAACAAGGCCGGCATTGAAGTTAAGTTAAAAGACCTGCAAATTTTTCCGGGTGGAATGAAAAAGGGCGACTGGGACGTGGGCCTGGCCGTCGACGCCATCAAATTAGGAGCCAAACTAGACGCAATTGTTTTGGTAACCGGCGACGGTGATTTTGTCCCCCTGGTTGAATATCTAAAAATAAACTACGGCTGCCAAGTTGAAGCAATCGGTTTTGGCCGTTCGACTTCCGGCCACCTAAAAGAAACGGTTGATGATTTTATTGACCTCGGACAAAATCAAAAAAAATATTTAATCCCTTAAATATAACAATAGGGGAGAGGGTAGTCTCGCTGGAAAAAATAAAAACGAAAAGAGAAGAAGAAAAAAAGATACAAAAAACAATTGCTTCTTTTTTTCTTTTTACTCTTTCGAAAAAATTCTCCTTCAAGGCGCTCTTTCTTCTAAAAAAGAAGTATGGAGAAAAAAACATTTTCCCGCCAATTCGGCGGACGGCCTCTGGTGGTTGAGGTCGGCGAACTTGCGCCCCAGGCCAATGGGTCTGTGCTGGTGCATTTTGGCGAATCAACTATTTTAGCGACTGCGGTTATAAACCCCCGAGCTAAAGAGAGGTGCGATTATTTGCCCCTCACCGTTGATTACGAAGAAAAACTTTACGCCGCCGGAAAAATAAAAGGCAGTCGCTTTATGAAACGAGAAGGCAAGGCGCAGGACGAGGCGGTTTTAAGCGGCCGACTAATTGACCGCGTCATTCGACCGCGTTTTAACCAAAAAATCAGGAACGAGATCCAGGTCGTCATTACTGTTTTATCGTTTGACCGAGAGAATGACCCTGACGTCCTGGGAATTTTGGGCGCCTCGCTGGCCCTTTCTCTCTCCGATATCCCTTGGGACGGCCCGGTCGCCGGCGTTCGCGTTGGCCAAGAAAATAACAGTTTTGTTATAAACCCAACCTACGCCCAGCGCTCAAACAGCAATTTAGACCTAATCATTGCCGGCACCCAACAAAAAATAAATATGATCGAGGCTGGCGCTAAAGAATTATCAGAAGATGCTATGGCCGAAGCCTTAGCTTTTGGCCAAAAAGCCTATCAAGAGCTTATTGCTTTCCAGCAAGAAATCATCACTGAACTTAAGCCCCAAAAAATAGCAGTAGACGTCAAAGAAATAGAGTCTGCTCTAAAAGAAAAAATCGACACTTTCTTAAAGGATAAATTAGAAGCGGCTATTTACGTTAAAGAAAAACATACCCGAATGAATCGCTTGGGAGAATTACACTCTGCTTTAATAACCTTTATCAAGGAGAGTGAAAGCGAAGACCAAGAAAACAAACTTTTACTAGCGCTCTCTTATTTTGAAGAGGCGATAGATCAAATGGTTCATAAAAATATTATGGAAGACAACCGGCGACCCGATGGCCGGAAACTTGATGAAGTTAGAGAGCTGGCCTGCCGCGTTGGTATTTTAGCCAGAACTCACGGCTCGGCCCTATTTAATCGCGGCAACACCCAGGCGCTGTCAACCGTTACGCTGGGATCACCGGGCGAAAAACAAACTATTGACGGCCTGGAAGGAGAATACGAAAAAAGATTTATTCATCATTATAATTTCCCGCCATTTTCAGTAGGAGAAGTTGGTCGTTTGGGCGGCCCGGGCCGCCGGGAAATCGGTCATGGCGCGCTAGCCGAAAGAACCCTAGCTATGATTATCCCGCCGGAAAAAGACTTTCCTTATATGGTCCGAGTCGTTTCAGAAATTCTTTCTTCCAATGGATCATCTTCCATGGCCTCTGTTTGCGGCTCTTCCATGGCCTTAATGGATGCCGGCGTGCCCATTAAAGCTCCAGCGGCTGGTATTGCCATGGGGCTGATGATAGAAGGGGAAAAATATAAGGTTTTGACCGATATTCAGGGACCAGAAGACCATCACGGCGATATGGACTGTAAGGTGGCCGGCACGACTCAGGGTATTTGCGGATTGCAAATGGACGTTAAAATAGAAGGAGTTACCCTTCAAATCCTAAAAGATGCCTTTGCTCAAGCCAAACAAGCCCGGCTTCATATCCTTGAAGCGATGAAAATGGCCATTGACCAGCCTCGCGCCCAAATGTCTCCTTTTGCTCCCAGAATTATTACGCTCCAGATCAATCCCGATAAGATTCGAGACGTCATCGGGCCGGGCGGTAAAGTAATTAATGAAATCACCGCCCAAACCGGCGTTAAAATAGACATTGAAGACTCTGGTTTAATTTTTATTACTTCGACCGATGAGGCTTCGGCTCAAAAAGCGTCAACTTGGGTCAAAGAATTAACGCACGAGGTGGCACCGGGCGAAATTTATCACGGTCAGGTAACCAGAATCATAAATTTCGGCGCTTTCGTAGAAATTCTGCCGGGACAAGACGGTCTTGTGCATATCTCTGAGCTCGCGCCCTTCCGCGTTAATCGAGTTGATGATATAGTAAAAATAGGGGATCGAGTAACGGTAAAAGTTAAAAATATTGACGAGCAGGGTAGGATAAATCTTTCGATGAAAGACGTGAAAGATAACGCTCAATAGACTCAAACTTATCTCTTTAAAGGAAATACTATATAAATAGCGGGGGGAATATGGACATCAGACCAAATCGGCCGGCAACAGCCGACGCAAAAACAATCGTTCAAACTCAAAAAAATCAAGGGGAGTCGTCTCTTTTGTTTTCCCGCATGGCAATTCGAACCATGCTGGAAGATTTAGAAACGCTAAAAGAGAAAAACGAGCTGGCCGAATCGCCGACCAAGAAAATGCCAGCCGAGGGATTACTAGCAGCCAAGATACCGGTTATTCCCGTCCCGCTGCCGCCAGCCTCTTTGCTTTTGCCTAAAAAAGAAAAAAATCAAACAGCGGCTCCACCCAGCTCTCCGGTCGAAAAAATATTAAGCCAAGCCCAAGAGACAATAGAAGAGATTCTCACTAAAAAAACAACGACAGAAAAGGCCCCGAACACCGACGGAAAAGAAGCCAAAGCCAAAGAAGCAAAAGCCAAAGAAGAGGCTGCCTTAAAAATAAAAGAGGAGCAACAAAAAATAAAAGAGGCCCAAAAAGAAGCTCAGCGGCTCGCCCGACAAGAAGAGAAGGAAAGAAAAGAGGAGGAGAAAAGAAAAAAAGAAGCTCAGCGGGCCGATCGAGAGTTAGCCGAGAAATCAAAAAAAGAAGCGGAGCTAGCTAAAAAAGCAGAGGCAGAACTGATCAAACAAAAGGGCAAAGAAGAAATAAATAAAAAACTAGAGCAGGCGCGATTAGAATATGAAGCTGGCGCCTTTGAAGCAGCGGCCGAGCTGGCTAAAAAAATACTAGAAAATAAAGACCTCTCCTGGCTATTGAGTTTTAGGGTCAATCAATTGCTTAAAAAATCTGCCGCTGGCCTACGCCAAAAACAGATAGAACAAATTAAGGAAGCCACAAAAATAAAAGATGCCGATAATCTTAAAAAACTAATGGAGACCCTACCTTCCGCTGCGCCCATTCCACCTTCTTTGCCAGAGGCGCCAAAAACAACTTCTGCGCCAAAAATAACTTCTGCCCCGCCGGTAAATTTGCCCACCCTTCAGGAAGAGGCCAACGTTTTACTTGAACCGCTAGAAAAAAACGAGAAACCGGCTTTGCCGTCAATGCCCCTTATACAAAAAACCAAGCCGAGCCCGGTAAGTTCAGTCGGCACTTCTTCGGTCCTAACCGAACTTCTTTCAGAAGTGCCGGAGGAAGCAGAAAGACAAACTAGCTTTGAATTCTTAAAAAGCCGACGGCTTTTAATTATTGGCGGTTCCTTGGTTTTGGTCTTACTTCTAACTGGCCTTGGCTGGTGGCTGTTAGGCAGAGAAGGGGGGAACTCATCGGTTATCTTTTCTCCTTCCGCTTCGCCAACTTTCAGCGCCACCCCAATCCCTTCGGTGTCCGAACCAACCCCAAAGCCATTATTGACCGTTGATAAACAAAGAATCATCGAATTAAAAAAATCCCAGAAAAATATTGAGGAAACGCTATTGACTCTAGCCCTAGTCCAAGAACCAGCCGGAACGATCGAAGCCCTCATGATTAAAAATAATCAGGATAAATTTATTACTCTGGATCAAATTGCTCAAGAACTTAATTGGGAAATTTTTAATACGCCGACCCAAAGCTGCGGCCAACAAGAAGAAGATTGTCTGGGGTCAAAAACCCTAAAAGATCTATTGGATATGACTAAATTCTCTCTCTTTGTTTTTAGCCAAAGCTCCTCTTCGACCGGTTCTTCGCCTTTTGCCTCCAGCACCGCCACCAACAAAGGACGCCTCGGCCTCGTCATTAACCTAAAAGAAACGGCCAGTAGTACAAAAGACCAACTTTTAAAAAGCTTAAAAGATCTGGAAGCGCTCCTGCCAAGCGAGTTTGCGTCTTTATTCCTTGAGAAGGCAACTATCCCTCAAAATCCGGCCTTTTCTCAAACTACTTACAAAAATACTTCCATCCGATATCTTAATTTACCAAGCCCTGGCCTAGCGATAGACTATGCCATTGTCGATCAAAAACTTGTTTTAACCACCTCAAAAGATAGCATGCTGGCAGCGATTGACCGGCTAGTAACGGCGACTGGAACAGAAACAATTTCTCCATGACCACCCAAGAAAAATCTTTAATTGCGCCGTTAGTCTACTATGATCTGCTTGATCGTCCGCTAACGATACTGGAAATATATAAATACCAATCCCGAGCAGAATCGACCCCATCAGTTTTTCCTTTGGCCAAGACCAGGAAACTTCTTAAAAATTCTCCTTTTTTAAATAATCAACTGGCCGAAAAAGACGGTCTTTATTTTTTAAAAGGCCGAAAAGAGATTATTGATACCCGATCTTACCGATTAAAAATATCCCAGAATAAATGGAAAAAAATAAAAAAGATAACTAGGCAATTGGGGCTTATCCCGTTTATCAGGCTGGCCGCCGTTACTGGTTCGTTGACTGCCTATAATGCCACGCCAGAAAGCGACCTGGACGTCTTGCTAATTACTAAAACCAACCGTCTCTGGTTAACTCGACTTTTATCTATCGGCATCATCGGACTGCTTGGCCAAAGGCGGCACGACCAAGTCACCAAAGACCGCCTCTGCCTAAACTGCTACCTGACCGAAGAGAATCTTGAGATCAAACCAGAGAAAAAACCCCACAACTGGCATTCGGCTCATGAGTACTATCGTCTAACTCCAGTGTTAGAATTGACAAGTGGCACTTATCAAAAATTTATTAATCAGAACGGGTGGCTGGCGATTTTTTTTCAAAATCATCCCTGGCCAAACAAACAATTAAATTACAAAACGTCTATTTCTTGTCCCGCTAACTGGTTTCGCCATTTTTTTGAATGGGTGCTATGTAAGCGGATAGGGAACTGGCTTGAAAAAAAAAGCGGCAACTGGCAGAAACAAAGAATCCGCAGAAAGAGCCTGGGCCAAGCCGAACCAAACGACCAAATATATGCCAGCGACTGCTGCCTGATGCTTCATCCCCGGTCCAAAAGCTACCAGCTTAACAATAATTTTAATCTTAAAATGCAACAGCTTTCCTAATTATGGCGCCAATCAATATAAAAATTAGAAAATCTAATCCGGCTGAGCCAGAACCAACTAATGTTTTAAACTTGACCAGCCAACCAGCCGAAAAGCAGGCCCAAGGACACCTTAAAAAATACCTCTGGCTTTTATTGGCTTTATTGATCGGTGAAGCCCTGATTATCGCCGCTTTATACTTTAAACAGCCAAGCTCTCCTTATCTAAAAATTTTACCCAGTAACCTCATTGCCACTTCCTATTTTGACCAGTCACAAATAAGCAGTTTGTTTAAATCTCTTAAAAGCCAGGGGTATGATTTGCCGATCTTAAGCTGGAGCGAAAACGAGCTAAAAAATCTTGCCGATAAAGCAAATATCGAATCAACCGATCAGTTACTTAGCCTTTTTGACGATCAGGCGGCGTTTGCCTTGGTACCCGGCAATGATCAACGGTTAAATTGGATGCTGCTGGCTTCAATCAAAGTTAGCGGTGAAAAATTTTCCGAGCTTCAGGACGCAACCGAACGCGATATTAAACAAAATTTTAACATTACCAACGAAGACTACCGACAAATTAAAATAACTAAAGTTCAAAATCTCAACCAAGGTACCAACTCTCTTTACTATGCCAGAGTGAAAAACTATTTTATTGCCACCAATAATGTCAGCCGCTTGAAAGAATCTATCGACTTGGCGATAAAATAACCGGCTACCTGATAACTGTGGACAAAGTGTGGATATAACCATTTGACACAACTAGGCTAAAATGTTAATCTTTAGATAGCTCCTTGAAACTGGTTAGTTTTAAATCTTTGATCAGTTCTTTGTTTTTTTGCCAAATTTTTGGCCTGACTGGTTAAGGAGACTCTATTTCCTTTCTTCGCTTTAGTGCTTTAAAAGACCGCAAATAAAAAAGGTCTGATAGGCCGTCCTTTCGGGACAAGTTCGGAAAGGCTGAGGGGCGTTAGCCCCATAAATCTTATATTATTTGGGCTCAAAACGCCCCTCAAACCATTTTTACCCTCAGCGAATAGAACCAAAAGCGCACCCATCAAGCGGTGTTTTTTTGTTTATTTAATAATCTGCCCTTGCCATTTATTAGCGACTTACCCTATAATTACAGTAATCTTATGGATGCAAAAATTATTCAAAAACTTAAGGCTAAGCTTGGGGAAAGAAAAGCCGAAATCGAGACAGAGCTGGCTTCTTTTGCCAAGAAAGATAACCGGACCCCGGGGGATTATGACACTCAATTCCCTGATTTTGGCATAACCCAAAGTGCCGATGAAGACGCTCTAAAAATCGCCACCTACGGCAATTCCTTACCCGTTGAGTACGCGCTGGAATTACGCCTGGCGGAAATTAATCAAGCGCTGGAAAAAATAGAAAAAAAAGAATATGGCCAATGCGAAAAATGCGGCCAGCCGATTGACCAAAAAAGACTTGAAGTGATGCCCGCGGCTAAAACCTGCGTTAAGTGCCAGAAATAAGGCCCCATTATAATTCTGTTAGCAAAAAACCACTCCAACCAGTGGCTTTTTTGTTGTATAATAAAAGCGCTAAATCCCCATGTCCAAATTCTAATGCTAAATGAAATCTTAAATTCTAATGCTCAAAATGTTCTCGTCATAGCGGGAACTTAATTGGTTATTGGAAATTGAAAATTGGGATTTTTACTATATGCCATCTAAGGTATTTTCTGCCGCCACACTCGGCCTGGCCTGTCAGCCAATCGAAGTTGAAGTTGATATGACGCCGGGATTGCATAGCTTTCAAATCGTCGGTCTGCCCGACACCGCTGTCAACGAATCTAAAGAGCGGGTTTCTTCGGCTGTAAAAAACTCCGGTGCCACGCCGCCACATCACACCAACCGCCGAGTTATCGTTAATTTGGCGCCGGCCGACATTAAAAAAGAAGGTCCGGCTTATGACCTGCCAATCGCCATCGCGTATCTTTTAGCTTCAGACCAATTATTGGCAACCGAAATCAGCAGCAAACTATTTGTTGGTGAATTATCGCTTGAAGGCAAGCTTCGGCCGGTCAATGGCGTCTTGTCAATTGCTCTGATGGCTCGCGACAGGGGATTTAAAACTCTTTTTGTTCCCAAAGATAATGCTCGCGAAGCTGCTCTGGTCAAAGAAATTGAGATCTTTGGCGTTGGTACTCTAGAGGAACTTTTCTTACACCTGGAACAGAAAAAAAATATCGCACCGCAAGAAAAAACCCAGTTGGACCTGTCGTTAAAATTAATCGACCAAGATGTTGACCTGGCTTACATCAAAGGACAAGAACACGCCAAGCGAGCCCTGGAAATTGCCGCCGCCGGACATCATAATATGCTAATGTCCGGTCCACCCGGCAGCGGCAAAACGCTGCTAGCCAGAACCCTACCCAGTATCCTCCCATCGCTCACCTTCGAAGAGGCGCTAGAAGTAACAAAAGTTTTCAGTATTGCCGGCCGCCTAAATTCAGAACAGCCGGTTATCACTAATCGGCCGTTCCGCACGCCGCACCATACTTCCTCGTCAGTGGCGCTGGTCGGCGGCGGCAATCACCCGAGGCCCGGAGAAATTACCCTGGCTCACCGGGGCGTTCTCTTTCTGGATGAACTCCCGGAATTTCATCGCGACGTTCTAGAGGCCCTGCGCCAGCCGCTGGAAGACGGCGTTATCACCGTTTCCCGGGCGGCCGGTTCTTTAGATTTCCCGGCTAAATTTATGCTGATAGCAGCGATGAATCCTTGCCCTTGCGGCCACGCCAATAATCCGCAGAAAAACTGCGTCTGCTCTCCTTCCCAGATCAGCCGCTATAAAAGAAGGATTTCTGGACCATTAAGCGACCGCATTGACCTGCACATTGAGGTTCCGGCTATTAAATACGAAAAATTAACCGGAGAGAAAAGCGGTGAAGATTCGGCAACGGTCAGAGAAAGAATTAATCAAGCCAGAGAAATCCAACAAAAACGATTTGCCAACGAGAATATTCACAACAATTCTGAAATGAAAATTCCGCACCTTAAAAAATATTGCCAGCTTGATCTGGTTGGACAAGAAATATTAAAAACCGCCGTTTTAAACCTCCGCTTATCAGCCCGCTCCTACCACCGGGTCTTAAAGCTTAGTCGAACCATTGCGGATCTGGCCGCCGCGCCGGAAATTCAAGCCAAACATTTAACCGAAGCATTGCAATACCGACCAAGAGAAGATAATTTTTAAAATTTAAGATAAAACATAAAAACTCCGCTTACGCGGAGTTTTTGTTAATTATTGTATAAAACTATTATCTAGCTAGTGGATTCTTCGCGCCATGAACTTCAAAGTGCAGATGACAGCCGGTTGACCGACCGGTCGTTCCCATCAGCATTATCAATTGCCCTTGCTCGACCGACTCACCAGCCTCAACCAACAGGCGAGAGGCGTGACCATAAAGAGTTGTTATGCCGCCGGCGTGTTTAATAATAATATATTTGCCATAACCATAGTTCCAACCGACGCTGTCCGACAATGTTACGGTCCCAGCGGCCGAAGCGTAGACCGGCGTTCCGCAGGCATTGGCTACGTCAATCCCATTCCAGCCGTGAAGGCGGCCCCAATTTTTGCCGGAAGTCGGAATAATCAAGCCGCCAACCAAAGTTTTATTCTGAGCATATTTTGGCGCCGTTACCTTTGGACTGGCTTTAACGGTTGGCAAGGCTATTTCGCCGTTTGGAATAATAATAAAATTGCCGACGATTAATTTGGCATCGTCATAAAGATTGTTGAAGGCCCTGATTTCTTCTTCTTTTCCTTTGTATTTTTTAGCCAGAGAAGCTACTGTTTCTTTGGCGGCAATTTTTACCCGCACGCCGTTGATCGGCAAGATCAAAAGCTGCTGTCCGGGCTTAATCAAATCGCCGTCCCTCAAATTATTGGCCCATAAAACGGTCTCCGTATTGATTCCGAATTTCAGCGCGATCGAAGAAGGGGAGTCGCCGCTTTCGATAACATAATTAATCGGGTCCCGCTGGATATTCATAAAAGCGTCCGCCACTGCTCCGGGGGAAATAAAGCCGCTTTGGTCCAACACCGACACGTCCTGGTTCTCTTGCTCATCATCTAAAGAAAAATCAGCGCTCGCTTGAGCCGAGGGGATAGCCATCGAAGTAAAACCAACTAAACTTCCTAAAACTCCATTCTGGTCCTCTTCTAATCCCACCTCTTCTATCAGACTTCCTTCAAGAACCCCCTGGCTTTCCATTAAGCCTTTTTTAACCCCGATACCCAAACCAAAATAGTGCAAGCCGCCAAAAACAAACAAAATAACCGCCACCACGATTAAGGAGCGGCGATGATTACGTAAGTATTTAAACGGTTTCCCTGCGACCCCTAATATTCTCTTTAAAAAACCGCTCTGATGATCCCTGTTTTTTTTATAAAAAAATTGCACGTTGATGCCTTTTTTCCGCTTAAAATAAAGGATTTTATTTACTCTTCTGGACCCTTTAATGGTAGCATTTGGCTAGTTTTAGTGTCAACGATGACGATAAAAAGGCGCCAAACAGGCATTTTTGGCCCCTGGCGAACAAGAACCTTTTGTTCTATACTTAATTGGTTAATCCTCCCTAAAAATCACCAAAAAAACCAGCAATGGACACTATTTTAAAAGGGCTTAATTCAGAACAGGTTAAAGCCGTCACGCATCTTGACGGACCGGTTTTGATTGTGGCCGGGCCGGGCTCTGGCAAAACCCGCGTCTTAACTCACCGGGTCGCTTATCTGATCGAACAGGGGATCCCGGCCGAAAATATTCTAGCAGTTACTTTCACCAACAAGGCCGCCAGCGAGATGAAAGAACGGATTGAAAAATTGATTGCGCCCAGATCCAAAGAAAAAATAAAGATGCCAACCACTGGCACATTTCATTCGCTTTGCGCCCGCTTGTTGCGTCAGGAAATCGAGCAGTTGGGCTGGCGGCGCGATTTTGTGATCTTCGACGATAAAGACAGCCTCTCTTTGATCAAAAAAGTAATGGCCGATCTGGACCTCTCCGAGGAACAGTTTAATCCGGCGGCTATCGCCCAATTTATTTCTCAACAAAAAAACGAATTTGTTGACAGTGAAACCTTTGCCCAAAATGCTACTGATTTTTTTCCTGAAGTAGTCGCCCGGGTTTGGCAGGGCTATCAGGATCGCCTAAAAAGAAATAACGCCGTCGACTTTGACGATCTTTTAATTTTGCCTGTCAAAATATTTAACGAGAACCCGGGGATCCTAGAGAAATACCAGGACAAATTTAAATACCTGCTAGTCGACGAATACCAAGATACCAATCATGCCCAATATCTTTTTATTAATCTGCTGGCCCGAAAGCATCAAAACCTTTTTGTTATCGGCGATGAATCACAAAATATTTACTCCTGGCGCGGCGCTGATTTTCGTAACCTGTTAAATTTTGAAAAAGACTATCCGAGCGCCAAAATAATAATGCTGGAACAAAACTACCGGTCCACCCAAAATATCTTAAGCGCCGCCCATGAAGTCATCATTAAAAATAAATTCCGAAAAGAAAAAAAGCTTTGGACCGAAAATAAAGACGGTGAGCCCATCGTTCTTTTTGGCGCCAAAGACGAAAGAGAAGAGGGGAGATATATTATTGAAGAAATTATCACCCATAAAAGAAAAAGGCCGACTCTTCGACTTTCGGATTTTACGGTGCTTTACCGGACTAACGCCCAGTCTCGAGCAATCGAAGAGGCCTTTTTGAAGGCCGGCCTACCCTATAAGGTTGTTGGCGGATTAAAATTTTACGACCGGCGAGAGATAAAAGATATGCTCGCTTTTTTGCGTTTTATTCAAAACCCGCAAGATTCGGTCGCGCTGGAAAGAATTATCAACGTGCCACCTCGCGGTTTTGGCAAAGATGTAGATTGCCAGGAGATGATCGATTCTGACGCCAATAACTTGCTTGAGAAATTAACCACCCGTAAAAGCGCCGCCTGGCAAAAATTTTCCGCCCTGATAAACGAGCTTCGCGAAGCCGCCAAGTCCCTCCCGTTAAGCAAGCTGCTAAAACTTATGATTGAAAAAACCGATTATGAAAAATACATTAAAGGTAAAATCACCGACAAAGAGGGTCAGGAACGCTGGGAAAATTTAAAAGAACTTTTTTCCGTCACTAAAAAATACGACCACCTAGCCGCCGGCGAGGGCCTGCGCGTTTTCCTGGAAGAAGCCACGCTGATGTCAAACCACGACGAAGTGGTCAGCGACCAGAACCTAGTTAACCTGATGACGCTTCATTGCGCCAAGGGGCTGGAATTTCCCGTCGTTTTTATCGCCGGCTGCGAAGAAGGAATTTTCCCTCATTCGCGAAGCCTAATTGACGCTTGGCAGATGGAAGAGAAGCGCCGGCTCTGCTACGTGGGGATTACCCGCGCCAAGGAAAAACTTTATCTCATCGCCGCCCAGGCCCGCCAGCTTTTTGGTTCAACCATGGTCAACCCGCCCTCGCGCTTTTTGTCTGACATTCCGATTCACCTGGTCAAATACATAAACTTTGGCGACGAAGAAAAATATATTGATGAAGATGGGATTGAGCTGCCGTTTTAAAATTTAAAAGCCCCTCAATGTCAAACGCTTTAAAAAATCAACCACCAAAAAAAGATGATCTAAAGCCCAACAAACTTCTGGGCCAGAATTTTTTAGTCGATAAAAATATTCTAAAAAAGATCATTGACGCCGCCAATCTTTCTCCGGATGATTTGGTGCTGGAGGTCGGACCGGGAACGGGAGTTTTAACCGAAGGGTTAGTTAGACATGCTGGCTGCGTCATTGCGGTAGAAAAAGATAAAAGCTTAGCCGCGGCGCTAAAAGTTAAGTTCAGCGGAACAAAAAATCTAAAGATCATTGAGGATGATATTCTAGAATTCATAAAACAAGGGGAAGTTACTACCGAGCAAGACTATCGGGTCATTGCCAATATCCCTTACTACCTGACCTCGCATTTAATCCGTCTTCTGCTGGAATCGACTAACCCGCCCAAAGAAATGATCTTAATGATCCAGAAGGAAGTGGCCCAAAGAATTTGTGCCGCTCCGCCAAAAATGACCCTGCTGGCAGTCGCCACCCAATTTTACGCCCAGCCAAAAATTATCGCCTCGGTTTCTAAAAATTCTTTTTGGCCCGCGCCAAAAGTTGATTCGGCGATCATAAAAATAACACCGCACCAAAATTTTTCCGGCCAAGTCGATCCAAAAATATTTTTCCAAGTTGTTCGTGCCGGCTTTGCCCATCCTAGAAAACAGCTGGGCGGAAATTTGAGCGGGGGATTAAAAATTAAAAAAGACCAGGTCAGCGAAACACTGGCTAAAGCAAAAATAAAAAACAGCCAGCGAGCCGAAACGCTGACCATTGAAGATTGGCTAAAAATATCAAAAAATCTAGATTTTTAGCCCGTCGAATATTTTATAAGTAATCGTCTCCACCGGCGCCCAATTATCTGTAAGAATGGGCGCTTTTTTCATAGGTTTATATCAGGACAACTCTCCTAATTTTTAAAATAAAGTACCCACCCTCCTTGTGGATAAAATCAGCCATTTTTTTCTTTGCCACTAGGCTAGAATAATAGTATAATTTAGTTAAATTATGAACCAGAAAAAAACATCTCGCAAGATAAATATTTTAGCGGCGGTTTTGATATTGCTGGTTGGTGTTTTTATCGGCGGCTATTTAGTTTTAAAAAGCGGAAAAATTTTCGCCGGCGAGCTTAGCAATATTCTAAAAGGCCAAGAGGTTAACTTGTCTCTTTGTGAGCCAAACGTTAATGACTCAACTAAAGATTCTGATGAAGACGGATTAAAAGATTGGCAAGAAATCCAGCTCTATAAAACTGAAGCCTGCAAACAAGACACCGACGGTGATGGCTATCTTGATGGAGAAGAAGTGGCCTCTGGCTATGATCCGGCTAAAAAAGCACCAGGCGATGAACTGCCCGGGACAACACCCAAAACGCCGCGCCCTCTGCCC
>Ga0172373_10002000_pt1 | contig 31943 bp, 53 predicted proteins | sample Lak10m_2_FD_114546 | JGI IMG/M metagenome (GOLD analysis project Ga0172373, IMG submission 114546) | Freshwater microbial communities from Kabuno Bay, South-Kivu, Congo - kab_092012_10m | ecosystem: Environmental > Aquatic > Freshwater > Lake | place: Democratic Republic of the Congo...
GACTGTTCATACACATTGACTGGAGCAAATATGGTTTCCAAAGCTTGATATATCAAGGATTTTGGATACAACATTGGATGATTGGCGCTGCAATGATAGTATATGTTCTTTGGTCAGAAAAAAAAGTAAAAATTAAGTATCGATATAGATGAGGTGTTTGAACGAAACAGTTTGAGTACAGGCGCCATATAATTGAATTGGAACAACAAGGAAAAATGGTTACAGCAACAATTGTCAATAGAAATCGATGTGTTGCCGCATTAGATTTTTATAATAGAAAAGAAGCAGAAATAGAGTGCAAGAAGTTGATAGATGTTCGTTGTAGGTAAAGGTTTATAAATGTTAAAGGATATAGTAATATGAGGTTGTTTTATGAGCAATGTTTGCATAGCAGCAAAAACTCTTGAGGGTGCCAAGGAAAAGGCGAGAATTGTTGGTAACCTCAAGATTACTACTGGCCATCTACAGCTGAAAGGTTCTTTTCAGAATATATATTGTTTTGAGAAGAACGAATACAGATAGGTATATAAACCTTCCTGTATATATAATATTAGTAAAAAGGAAATGAGGTGATTTAAATGACTTTGAGGACACGAGCGCAGGTAGCAAAGGAAATTCGGATGGTGACTGCATCCATACGGGACCTCTGCGCCAACATAAACCACGAAGCGGATGACATGGCGAAGGGACATATGAGCGGCTGGGCGTCGCCGTACATTGACGAGAAGGCGGAGACGCTGAAATGGAGAGCCAACGAGCTGCACAGGCTGAATGAAATCGTGGCGAAGGCTGATTGAGGTAATAAATACAGCAGACCGACAAATCATCCGTGATTTTATGCCACGACATCAAGGTCTTTGTTTCTTGTTCGTAAGGAACAACTATAAGAAAGGCGATGTTGTTCTGAAACAAGGAATATCTACAGATTGGGCATCATCACAAGGACATTTTGCCTTGTTAAGAGGCAACCATATCCTTGAATATATGCCTGGAGTTGGTAGAAGGAAAAGAGTCTATCGAAACTATTCCCAAACACTAAATCGAAAGAGAATTTATGCGCACGAAATATTTGTTCCATCTTCCATAGAGGAAGTAGAACGAATATGCAAAGAAGCAGGATATTGAGGTGATAAAATGTTAGTGTACAAAATAGCTTTAAGGCCAAAAGACGACTATGATAGTAGGCTTTACTTCATAGTCCGTGCATGGAATCAGAAAGCAGCAAGGACAATAGTCAGAGCATTCGCGCCGGCCCTAAACTCTGACTATGTGATAATGTATGTGCACAAACTAAACGAGTCAAAGGACAATAATACAAACCAAGGAATAATAGAAATAAGTGAAAAATGAATTTGATTGCGTCAATACCCAAATCCACTTCTCGTCCTTTTATTTATTTCTATCTTTATTGAAGTTATAAGTTTGTCCATCTCTCTCAAGATTAGCAATGTTCTCTACTTGAATAATTCTTGTCATATTGTAGCTAGTAAGGTTTATATATCTATCTTTCACGACCAATCTAACATAAACTATAACAAAGATAGTATTATAAACCTTACTAGGTATATTATATTAGGTACGAGGCACCAGTCTCATACCAAGAAGGTGACGAAAAATGGGACAATTGAGAGAGATAAACGCGGATGGAAAGAAGTCAGTTATGTGCCAGTCTTGCGGAAAGAGAATTTATGGCGGAGAGAAGGTGGTTCGTGTTCAATATGGAACTCTCCACTTTACTGGGCATCCGCACGCCTCGGTTTGGGCAGATAGAATAGATTTCTTCCATGCCAAATGTGAGAAGGCGTTTGTATCATTACCAGAGGGGGGCGCAAGCCCCATCTCTACTGCTTCCTGTGGCTGTGAATCCCACAAAGAAGGAAACAAGAGATATACTCGACTATGCCAAAAACACGCAGCCGAAAAGTGCAATCGCATGTTTTTCGGACAAGACGGAGGAACGGACAGCGTAGAAGATAACACAAACGCCAGCCCTTCCTCACAGACCGAGAAAATGGAGGGTGATTGAAATGGCAAACGAAAAACAGAAGGAATATGTAAGAAAGCTCGCAGTTGGAAATTTCGAGGGGGCATATCTTGAACGACGGATTGAGCGGCTCGTTGGTTATCTCGACGGGCTGAACGTAGCAGAAAGCACAAAGCTCGAATTGCACAATCTCTTCTTTTCGATAGTAGATGGAAAGAAGCAGAAGGAGGGCGCGGCTGCGCCCGCTGGAGGTGATTGAAAATGAAGAACCTCCTTAGGGTTTGGTATTGGACCGGGGAGCCTATCGAGAACTCGGTGCCTGAGTGCATTACCTTCCAGGACATAAGCAAGGCTCTTGAGTTCGCCCGAGCCATGAAAAGGAAGAACCGATTAGGGTATGTAGTTTGGGTGGACGTGAAGAAGGATGAGAACGGAGATGACGTATATGTGGAGGTTGGCGAATATGTCAGGCGAAAAAAAAACAAAAGAACAACAGTGTAAATATATTGAATTTTACGCAAAATGGAAAGAGAATAATTCTCTTGGATGAACAGCATTTAATTAGTTATTGACTGCAGAAACTGATTAGTCAACGAAAAGTTTGGAGTTGCCCCTCCTGTCGCCTTCGAGTTGGCTAGTTGGCTGCAAAAGATATAGAATAATACAGAAAAGTCAATCGTCTTAGAGATGGCTACCTCTACAAATGGGTCAAGCACAGCTCAATCCAAGTAAGTATCAGACATTTTCTGCGCTTTCTCCATTAGGTCATCGTAGCATGCCAAGCAATAATCAATACCATTGATTGTTATGTACGTTCGCCTAGTAAGGCATATTGTACACACCATGATTATTTGTAGCATAACTGGTATATAAATCAAGCACCTTCCCTGAATAGAATCCACTAATAGATAACTATATATAGGTGTGTCACGTATAATATTACACTGCCAAATACAACACTTCATTGCTTTGCAGCATGAAAATCTAGTTGTTTTATAAGAAAACAACGAGTTTTGATTTGGCGACTGAAATGAAATTCGGCAGAAGTGCCTGAAACTAAAGTAAAGAACAAAAATAGGAGGTAATGAAATGAGTGACAAACCGGCCCAGGAATGGTTCGAAAAACTCTCTATCGAGGCCATCCTGAAGAAACGACAGAGCCACAAGAGTTTTGTGGTAGATATGACAAAGAAGAAATCGAAGTGTCTCTTTCCAGTAGTGACACCACGTTTCGTCTTTGGAAATATCCCAGCAGATATGGAATGGGCTCCAGAGCAGATAGATATAGTCAAAGAAGCAATCGACCGTCGGGCTCAGGATGTAATAAAGCAGGCAGTAGAGAACAAGAAGGCAGGCACCTTCTCCCGTGCTGCATTCTTGACAGTCCCGAGGCTGACCCCAGAGCAGAAAGCTGCAAGGGAAGTTGATGCAAAGAAGAGAAAGGATGCGCGTGAAGCTGCCAAGGCGATCAAAGAGAAGTCCAAGAAAGAGGCAGAAGCAAAGCGTGCAAAGAAAGCCGCTGAACGTGAAGTAAAGCGGAAGGAGAAGGCAGCTACCGAAGCTGTTAAGCTGGAAGCAAAAAAGAAGGCCATTGAGGCAAAACTTGCTGCAGCGAAGAAGGCTTAAAACCTTCTCTTCTTCTTTTTTTCTTTTTCTTTCTGAAACTTCTTCTAAAATAACCCCACGGCTACCAGGTCACTTTCTGCTGAATTCCTATAGAATAGACATAGTATTCTATTGTCTCTCTATAAACTCCATTAAAGAACAAATTCTTCTATATAAATAGAATAGGACTGCCCAATAAAAGATGTGATATTTGCTTACGGTTTATTTTTGTTCTGGATAAGAATCAAAAAAATCTAGTTCAGAGCTGCTCAATTTTTTTTGCTTTTTTGAGCGTGTAAAGTGAATTGCAAGGCTCTAATAGCGCTGAACGAGAAGAGTGATTTTTTGCTTGGAATTTGACTAGGTCTGCACAATAATTCACTAGAACTCTCGCACAGAACACGCTGCCGGTAAGCCCTTGCACGTGTATTTGTATTTTAGTTTAAAAAATGTGTATAATAATAAAAATAAACAAGAATTAATAAAAATATTTTAAAAAATAGATATTAACAAGAATATAAAAAGATATATAATAGAAAATGCAATGCAAGCGTGCAAAGGTAGTTTTTATTGCGCAGGACTAGCCAAATATACGAAAATAGAAAAGTATATATACTAGGACATACTATAATACTACACTTACAAAGGTGTAATTTAATGGAATTTGACGTAGACCAACCATCAAAATTTTTCGATTCAGCAGAGGATGATGAAGAAATAATAGAACGAGAAGAAGATTTTGAGAAAATTTTTATAAATAATTTATCTGGCAGGGCTAAGAGAGCTTATCAAGTTTGGAAAAAATATTATCAAATGTCAGTGTGGCGAAATGAGCACCTGTGCATAATCATGTTTCTTTATGTTTGTGGAACAATTCTTACTTACAAAGGTCTTAGGTACCAATCTCATGGTGAGTTATTTGCTCCTAGGATAAACCCATTCATTATTCAACGTTCTGGTTCTGGCAAGTCGCAAGCAATGAAAGCCGCGCATAAAATGCTTGCATTTCTTGATTGCAAGGGCTCATACATAACGAAAACGACCGATGCTTCATTAGTAGGCACCTTTTTCGAAGCAAAGAAAAATTCACCGCCCCTCGTTAAGTATGGGCTCTTGCAATCTTATGATTACTTAATATGGGATGAGGGTTCTGTATTCTTAAAAGAAGCGCAATATAGTGAGAATCTTCCTGATATTATTCAAATGACTACTGATGACCCAGGCTATGTTTGCAAAGCACTGAGATTGGGAGAGATAAAATTCTTCACTAATACTGCAATCTGTGCAGGAACATATATGGATGGCTCTATAACTGCAACAATATTTAAAAAAGGAATGTTTCAAAGAATGCTATTAACCTTGCATAAAGTTGCACCGGAAGAGATTGATGATTATCTTCTAAATGAGGCAATGCTTGTAAGCATAAGTCCTAAGGATAAACTTAATATTATGCAAGAATTTAGAAGCATAATAGATGAGATAACATTAAAAAATTACCCAAAGGAGCTAGACAGTGTTGGTATTGATAGAGCAACTATTCAAATCAATAATGATGATTTAATAGATATAAATAAAAATGTGATTATAAACACCTCTTCATCTGTTGCTGGGCTCTTCACTAATTCAGATTTTAGGCTTGATATTATGCAATCATTCTTGAGCAGGAGGAATCAAATACGACAAATAAGTGCTATTTTATCTGGAATGAACGAAGACTTAATGATAAATAAAACCAACTTACTTATTGGGTTCAATCTTTGGAGAGACCACCTGAGAGCTGCAAATAATTTGCTTTTGATGGGTTCTGGAGTTATCAAGGCTGATAGTAGGGATGCAAGATTTGATACAATAAAGAGGGTCATTACTGAAATGGCGTCGCCTGCAGCGTTAATAAAGATTATTGAGGAAGTAAAGAATCAGCCGAAGTGGGATACTGGAGAATCAAATATTCGAAGACTAATAAATGATATGCATCAACAAAATATGATAGAAATGTACACTAAGAAGGGCCTTACATATGTAAAATTGGTGACAAAATGATTGCATTAAGAACACATCAATTAGAAGCATACGCTGCATGGGTTACTTCAGGCAGAAAAGGGACTGTTAAAGCAGTGACTGCATCCGGCAAGACACACATTGCTTTGAAAGCTATTGAAGACCTTAACTGCGCAGTTATAGTGTTAGTTCCGACGATTGCTTTGCAAAAACAATGGCAAAAAACAATAAAAATCAATCTAGGAATTGATTGTGGTCTAATTGGCGGTGGGGTTTGGGATGTTAAGAAAGTGACCGTGTGTGTTGTAGACTCTCTTAGAGATAAAATACTTTCGACAGGTTTATTTATTTTAGATGAATGTCACCGCTATCCTAGTAGGATAAACTATGAAGTAGTCAAAAACGCAACCTATGAATATATACTTGCATTGAGTGCAACACCTGAAAGAGAGGATGCTAGGCATCTTGAATTATTCAAAATAGCGCCAATTTGTTATGAGTATAATCTAAAGAGAGCAGTTAAAGATGGAGTTATTTCTTCATTTGAAATAACACCTGTTGGTGTTGATATGGAAAATAAGACTGCAGAGCAATATAAAGTTTTAAGCAATGAAATAAAAGCAAGGCTTAGAGATTATGGCTATCAACTTCCAACTTTCCAAGCATCTCAGGGAGATTACCGCGCAATAAAGCTTATGAGGCTGATTGCAGAACGGCGAGCATTACTTTCAAATGCAGCAGAAAAAGCAAACTTCACAGCGAGTTTGCTTAAACAAGTCAATAAAGCCATTGTATTCTCAGAATCAATTGAGTCCATTGAAGCACTTGCAAAGCAAATTGATAATTATGTTATGTATCATTCAGAAATGAATAATATGGAAAAAGAAAGAGCGATTGAGAAGTTTAGGCTTGATGATAAATGCACAATGCTTTCTGTCAAGGCGCTTGATGAGGGGCTGGATGTTCCAGATTGCGACACAGCAATAATAATGTCTGGAACTAATAGCATGAGGCAACTGAAGCAACGAATTGGTAGGGTTTTGAGAAAGAGCCCTGGAAAATTTGCAAAAATATATCAATTATACCTAAAGGGCACCAAAGAGGAAAGCACTGTAAAAAGGGGCTCGAATAGTATAATAATGTAAAATGAGGTGGAAAAATGAGTGACGAAGTGACTATGAAATTGGAAGCCATCGCAAAAGCAAGCGGGACTGCACTTTCAGAAGTGCAATCAGCGTATGATTCACTAAAGAAGGAAGTAACTGACCAGTTAGGCCTTTCAGAGATTGACGCGCTTCCAATTGCAATAAATAGGACTAGAGTTTATTTCAAGAAGAAGATTCTTTCGAAGTCAAGTTCTAAAGAATTTGTAATTGTTGGGCAGTTTAAAGATGGAGTTGACTGGGCAAAGGTTTATAAAAACCAAGTTGCTGAGTATATTAAAAACAACTCAAGACAGGCAGCAATTGAAATTGGAGCACTTAACGAGGATGGAAAGTATTTCTACAGAACACTAAATCCTAATAAACAAGTTGAAGAGTGGAAAGATGGCAAAGAGGTGTATGATGATGACTACACTGCTGACTTCCTTGTGATGGACTCTAGTAGAAAATCATATCATTACATTGCCAAGTCTAGAAACACAGAAGCGCTACTTGCTGGAAAGCATTTTGCAATTGCTTTACTTGAGTTTGTTCCATCAAAAAATGGAAACAAGATATATGAAACAGGAGCTCCAATATTGAAGTCGCAAATGGACGATGAGGAGATAAAGAAACTTCTGTTTAAAGTGTATGGAGAGCATCTAACAACTGAAGAAAATCTTGTAAAATATTGCAAAACAGTTCAACGGAAGTTAGTGTTGCTTGAGAACATGGTTGTAATGAATCTATTTTTGAGAAAAGGAGACAGAAGCCCGACCATTGTTCTTGACATAAATGCAGATGATGCTCTATCAGCGTCGGTGTATTTCCCTAAAAAGACTTCATTGAATGTCTCTGAGGGCGTGCCAGTAACTATTCTTGCAGAAAGTGGGAATTTCGACACTGAAAAGCAACGATGCAATCTGACAGGGATTGCATATTATGTCAATCCAAAATACAGGTCAAATCTTAATATATCTAAGATTTCTGACATAAGTAGAAAGGATGGGGTGATGTAAGTGGGTTTTTTCGACACTGACAGTGGCTCTGTTAAATTGAAGACAGAGCCTGTTGCAATGGAGACTAAGATAGTTGATGTTGCACCAACAAAGGTAGAGATTAAATCTCTACCACCCTTTATTTTTAAAGAGGCATCAAATAGTGATAAGTATGTTGTAGTTGTTTACGGAGAAAAGGGCGCTTCGAAAACTTCTACAGCGTTGGGATTTCCTGGGACTATAGCAGCATTGTCTTTTGACATGAAGACAAGCGTCGTCAAATCTGGCTTATATAAAGGAGACTCCAGGATAAAGGTATATGACACAATAGAATTCTTTGATGAGAATCCAGACACAGTTTTGAGGTCAGCATACGACACGTATGAATATATCAATTTTATTTTAGACAATATTGAAAAGAAATATATTGGTAAAATTGATTGGATAGTAATAGATGGTCTTGAAATTTTCTCAGGAATCACAGAAAACGTGATGAGATTCAGGAATGGGCTTAGGCCATTTGAAGGAATAAGTAATAGAAATATATGGAAAGAGAGGAAATTGCTAATGAGGAAGGTCCATAATAGAGCTGCGTCAATTGCTAATAAAGGAATAATTTACACAACCTATTCTGATGTCGAGGAACTTGTAGATGATGGAAATATGGTTAGTAGAAAGAAAGTCCCAAAGTGGGCTGACATAGTTCTCTGGCTCACAGACATTGTAATATTTGTTGACTCTAAGCAAGGAAAAGAGGGAAGGAGATTTATTGCAACTATTGAAAATTCAAAAGTTGACTCTTTTCTAAAAACTGGCGCCGAGTTCGATTTAACAGGAAAGAGGATTGCAGACTACATAAAAAAGAAATAGGTGATGAAATGATTGAATTAGATAAATTTGAACATATGTTCTCTATGCAGAGAGTTCTGCAAAAGAGATTAGGCACAGAATATAATCAAAAATTCATAAATGAAATGTGCCTTGCATTGCATGCAGAGACAACAGAATTGCTTGATAGCACACCTTGGAAGTCATGGAAAAAGAATCAGGCTTATGATGATAAGAATTACATATATGAGCTAGCAGACATTCTTCATTTCACTATAAATCTTGCTATTGCTAGAGGAATTAGTAGTGAGGAATTGTATATTGAGTTTGTCAAGAAAAATAAAGAGAATCATGAGAGACAGGATAGGGGATATTGATGAAAATACTTTGGAATGCACAATTTGGTTCTGGTTGGGACCAAAGAATATCTACACGTGATGTATGCGTAGTTACTAGACAGCCACTGTTAAGCAGACTTGTTTCTATGGGCCATGAAATAACATTCACTAATAAGCCAAAATCCCCAACAGATGAAGATATTAGATGGGTAGAAAAAGTAGTAAATAATCGTTTGATAAAGTTAAATGATTCAAGAGTCACAAGTTTAAATAACAAGATAAAATATTTGGATAATTTTGAAAAGGAGTTCAAGCCAAATGATTATGATGTTGCAATAACTGAACTCAGAACACCTCTTTATTTTCATGATGAGTTTCCTATAGATGTAAAAATACAAAGGCAAATATGGGCCTCTGCACTTCCGAGTGTTATTTGGGACAAAGATTTGTGGGGTGTATATGAATCTAAATATATTGACACAAGAAAGCATGTAATAGTTGGCCCAACATCAAATTACGGCATTGCAAACCCAGGGTTTGGGGATATACATAAGAAAATAGACTTTGGATTTGATGATGATTTGCAAGCACTAGGCAGCTTCAGAAATGAGGACTGCGTCAAACTTGGGTATTTAGGAAGTCAGTATAATAGAGAGGATGAGTTATTTAGATTCTTTGCAAAACCTGCTAAGAAATTCAAAGTTAGAATGGTTGGCAAAATGTACGATAATGTTAAGGCACAAATACCTTCAGAATTTCTTGGAAGGACTCCAATCATTGCATCTAAGCAGATACTTGATAATTTCGAGACAACTGTTCATATTTGCCCAAAATATTATTCATACGCAGGGCATGTGACGTATAGAGTTTATGAGGGCACTGCATCTGAAGCCTGTTTGCTTGCAGATTCAACTATTCGTGGAATAACAAATTATGTTGTCAAAGAAGCCTTAGTTGATAATAGTGATGATGTTGAGAGAATTGTCAATGATTATTCACACAGAGAGCAAATTAAGAGAAGACAACGAGAATGGTTGTTTAGAACATTCACAGATGTTGCAATAGATTTTACAGATGCAGCAGAAGACATTATATTTAAGAGTGGTGAGTCTATTGAAAAGTAAAGAAGAAAAAACAAAGATTTATGGAGGCGGCTGGGCAGGCATTTGCTTAGCACATCATTACAATGCGCGCAATATAAAACCTGTGATATATTCTAAAGAATTGAGTGGAGGATTAATGTATAGCAAAGAAGTATCACCAAATAATTTTGTGGATTGCCATGGGTCTCATATACTATTTTCGAAAGATTCAGAGGTCATGAAAGAGTTAGTTGCATTTATAGAAAATCCTATCAATATTACTAGGAATGCAGTAATTGGAAATAAATTTGGATTTATTAAATATCCATTTGAAAATGGCATGTTAGAACAAAGTAAAGAGCAGCGTGACATATTTTATCAATCTATAGAGCATGCTGAGAGGATAGAAAACCCAGTCAATCTTAAGGAAGTGTTTTTATCATTATTTGGTGATGAAGCTTGCAAACAATATTTCTATCCTTACAATGAAAAGGTGTGGAAAACTCCGATTGATAAGCTTAGTCCGTCAATTGGAAATAGAATACCTAGACCATCTGCAGAATATATGGATAAGTTAAAAAGCGGAATTTTTGAAGATGGGTACATGCATCAATCTAAATATGTTGCACCAAAGAATGGAATAGTGGATTTATATTGGGGCCTTAGAAGAAAAACCAAAATTAGCAGCATTTATTATGATATTGATAGAATCAATTTTAATAAAGAAGCAATATCAACAATTCCACTCGATTATCTTGGCAATGAATTAGGAATAAATACTAGTAGCTTGCAGAAAACAGGAATAAGTTGCAATATAATAAAAACAAATGAAAAAATTCCGTATAGTTGGATTTATGATTATGGTAGCAAATATCCATTCAATAGAGTATTTTCTCCTATATGCGATGAGCCTATTATAGTTTTTGAAGAGACAGTTAAAAATGGAGAGCCAAAAACAACTGAAAAAGATATGAGAGATTGGCTTCAAGAATATTTCAATGGGAAAATAACTATAGATAATGTGTATGATAAAACATGGAATGATTACGCATACCCAATTCCAACAGTTGAAAGCGATAAAGCACTTCCAAATATTAGGGCTGCAATGCCATGTAAGATATTTGGAAGATTTGGAAGTTGGAACTATTGGAATATGGATACAACATATATAGAAGCGAAAAAATTTGTAGAGGGATTAAAATGGGCTTGATAATGGTTGAAGGCGCAGAATGCACTGGAAAATCTACTTCTGTTGAGAATGTAATGGATACAACTAATACTATACATGAACTTGTACTAGAGAAGGCCGTTAAAGGCCCGCATATGAGCGCTGAAGAAATAACAAGAGTGGCTGTGAGGACTATTAAGTGGCTTCAGTTTGCAATAGAGTCAGATATTTGGTACATAATAGATAGAGGGTTTGTTTCTAGCCAGGTTTATAATAATGTTTATATGAGAAGCAAAGTAGATTTTATTTCAATGTTCACTAAATATAAGAATAAGCATCTAATAATTTATTACCATAAATGCAATGAAGCAACTGCTGAAAAGCGACTAAAAAGCAGAACACATAAAATTACAACAGAATATAACAAGGATTGGAAAGAAATAGCTATAGAATTCGAAAAAATTATTAAAATGATGAAGAAGGATGGATATGATATTATAGAGGCTGATACAAGTGACTAATGAAGAAATAACAATTATAGAGTTTTCACACCCAAAAACCTTTCATATTTTTGGTAGAAATAACGATGGAAGTCAGTTTCATAAGGTAGACTCGACATTTCATCCATACTTTTATGTTGACGCAGATATTCAAATACCAGCAACAGTTAGTAAGTGGATTTTGAATATAGAAACCGGGCCAAAAACATTACAAGGAACTCCAACTAAGAAGATTGTTTTTCAATTTATGAATGATAAGAAAACCTTTAAGCAGATGAGGGAAAGTTTTACAAAGACATATGAAGATGATGTTGTATTTTCTACTAGATATTTGATAGACCACCCGAATTTAAAGTTTACAAAAAACTATCGAGTTGCTACATTGGATATTGAAACTTCTATGGAATTTCCTATAAAGGACATCCGCAATCAAATTAGAGCAATAACATTTCATGATAATTACTTGAATAGGTATGTTACTTATTGCGTTGCTGGAAGATATGAGAAGGTTGAAAAATCGTCAACCTGGAATATTTATTTTGTGTTGAATGAGCAAGACTTATTGAATAAAATTGCAATGTATTTCAAAACACTTACACCTGATGTGGTGACTGGATGGAATTCAGAAGGTTTTGACCTTCCATATATTTATTCTAGATTCATTACAAACGGGTTAGATGTTAAGCAACTATCGCCGCTGAATGAGGTATATTTAAAAACAAATGTTGAAGATTCATATGCAATGAATAATAATAAAATATATGGTCAAATGAGAATAAAAGGAATTCAATGCCTTGATAGTATGAAAGTTTTACAAAAAGCAACAGGTGGAGCACTTCATTCTTATTCTCTTGATAATGTATCTAAATTATATCTGAAGGAAGAAAAATTGAAATTTGATATGGGGTTAGATGAGTTGTACAAAAATGATATTATGAAGTACTGTGAATATAACAAACGAGATGTAGAATTAAACATGAGATTGAATAAGACTCCAGGTATTCTGAATTATTTCATTTCAATGCAGCAATATTCTCCAGTCAATTTGGTAGATATGTTCTACGTTTCGAGGCCAATAGACAATTTGATTCTTAGAACATATCATAATGAGATTGCCTTCCCATCTAAAAGAAAGAATCTGAAGGAGAAGTATGTTGGAGCATTTGTAAAGGACCCATTTGTAGGAATAAAAGACAATGTTGCAGTGTTTGATGTCAGAGCAATGTATACTAATCTTCAAATATCATTAAACATAAGTGTTGACACCAAATCACCTGATGGAGATATAGAAATTCATGGTGTCAAGTTCAAATCGCAGCCTGAGGGTATCATTCCTAAATTATTAAGAAGTCTTCAAGATGAAAGAAATAAATTAAAAGCGCAACTTAAGGAACACCTAGAAGATAGTGTAGAATATCAGGAATATAATGACAGACAAAATAGTGTAAAAACACTATTGAATAGTTTTTATGGTGTGTCAGGCTCACCATATTATAGGAATTACGACAAAGACGTTGCAGAATCTATAACTTTGGCAGGGCAAGACGTGATTACAGAAATATCAAAGATTGTAGAAAGTTGCAAACACAAAATTCTTTATAACGACACGGATTCTGCTATGGTTGAGTTGACAGGAATTTGTGACGGAGTTTCTGCAAACCTTGTTGCAGAGAATTTGAAAAATTATGTGAATGAACAACTAGCAATAAATATGGAAGTTAGGACAAAAAGAAAGTGCACAGTTGGTATTGAATTTGAGAAGTTGTTTAGCAAATTTATGATGATTGGTAGTAAAAAGAAATATTGTGGGTATTTAGTGTATAAGAATGGAAAAGAAATGCCACCAACATTTTTTGAAATGGGCTTTGAAGGGCGGAAGAGAGACTCTACTAGAATAACTAAACTTATAGAGCGAGAGTGTTTGATTTGTTTACTTAATGGCGGTGGTCAACAAGACATTTTAGAGATTTCTAGGAAGGCATATAGAAATATTAAAAAAGAGGATGTTAGGTCGCTTGCAATAAAATTTAAATTATCAAAAAACATTGATGAATACAAAAATAAGAATGCACAACACATTAGAGCAATTCATAACGCAAATAAATTTTACCCCTCGTATTATGAAGTCGGTGACACAGTTGACTTTGTGTTTGTTAAGAGATTTGATGGAAAGCTAATAAATGACGTTATGGCTTTAAATGACAATACGCCAATAGATAAAATTGAAATAGATTTTGAGAGAACAAGCGATAGAAATATAACTAAGAAGTTGACTCATATTTTTGAAGCCTTTGGCTGGGATGTTTTTAGTTTAGATGTAAATCAAACTCAATTGGGGGGATATATGTGAGACCAACTATGGATAAAATTTGGATGCAGCTTGCTACGAATATTGCTGCTAGAAGCACGTGTGCAAGAAGCCAGGTTGGTTGTGTAATAACTGATAGAGACAAAGGAAGAGTTCTGTCAGTTGGCTACAATGGCAATTATGTAAGAGGACCAAATGCTTGCGACAGTGGAGACCCAGGAAACTGTGGGTGTATCCACGCTGAAACAAATGCACTTCTTAAGCTTATCGAAAACCCGAAAGATAAAATAGTTTATTGCACTGAGAGCCCATGTAAAATGTGCACAAAATTGATAATAAATTCAGGGTGCAGTGTTCTAATTTTTGGAAAACTATATAGACTTACTGACCACTTAAAATTCTTCACCAATGTTGGAATAAAACTGTTTGTAATGACTGAGGAGGGAGAACTTGAAGCCTACAAATTTTAAAATAGAATATCTATCTAAAAGCACCATCTTAGGTTATGAGCAGTGCCCGCTTTCATTTTATTATAGTCGAGTTGAGAAAGTTAAGGGGCTTCCTAATCCATATTTTGAAAGAGGCATTGCAATTCATGAGGCAATAAAGAATTATTATGATAGGGGAGTCATTTACGATGGTGAGCATATTGAGTTCTTTATTCCATTTTTACATTTCGACAAAATGGCAGGCAGACCAAAATTATATGAAGAGACTTTTGTACATGAAGAGTTTAAATTGAAGGGCATTATTGATGCGTATTTCTCTGATGGAACTCTTGTAGATTTCAAGACTTCAGCAATATCTGAAAATGGCTTACAAGATTATAGATTCGAGTTGGGTGTATATAAGCTTCTGCTGGAGCATTATGGACATCCGGTGAAGAGGTTTGGCATATGCTTCTTGAAGTCAGGTGACATGGTTTGGGAGCCGGCTAAAGATTTACAAGCAGAAATATTGAATAGAGCAAATCTAATGAGAAAGGGTATAGAAGCAGGAAATTATGAGCCGAAGGAGAATAAGTTCTGCTTCAACTGTTCGTATCGAAATATTTGCCCTTTGGCTCAAAAAAAGAAAAGTTTATAAACTAGTATGTGTATATAATATAAGGTGTTACAATGATTGAAGGACTCAAAATTTTATATTCTTCCTATCCTCGTCAATTTGCAATGCCAAATAGATTCAGAATAAATTCAATTACTGAGTTGATTGAAAATATAGATGCTTACAATGGAAAAACTAGATGCTTTTGCACATTGTACAACTATATTGGAAATAACGATATTCTTTTGGATAAGATTTGCTTTGATTTTGACAATATTGAAATTATTGACGGAAATCCTAGGTGCTGGCATGATTCAATAAAATTGCATGAGTATTTAATGGAAAACAATTTACTTCATTGCATGATATTTAGTGGAAAGGGCTTTCATTTTTATATATTTGCAGAATATTCAGGCAATTCAAATAAAAAGGAAGTATTAGAAGCTGCTCAATTAGAGTTGATAAATAAATTGCAATTGGAGGTGGACCCAACTTGTGTTGGCGATGTCGCAAGGTTTTTTGGTATTCCAGGAACACTTAACTTAAAACACCGACGGTTTGTTAGATTTATATCTAGTGAAGAACTAAGGGGCGGCTATGATAAAATATTAGACAGCGCAGTTAATCAGAGGTCTACAATTTCTTTGTATGGGAAAAAGAAGATGAATTTAAACAATATTAAGATTATTAACACAAATATAGATATGGAGTCTCTTCAAATAAGTGACTTCACTGTTAAGGTTGATGATGCTTTATTGAAAAATGCACCACCATGCATTATAAGCGCGCTTAAGATAAACCCAATATGGAAAGCTAGATGGGCTTTTGCTATCTGGGCAAAGGAACGAGGCTGGTCACCTAAAATGATAGATAAGATTGCAAGGAAATATTATGAAGGACTTGCTAGAACTGACAATCTTAAGAATAATTATAATCACTTCAAGAAAGTAAATGTTATCCACTATGTGTTTGAGCGTGATGATTTCTTTCCGACATGTGAATGGATGATGAGCCATGGTTTATGTCCTGGCAAATGCGATAAATACCCCTATCATGAAAAATTATATAAGAAGGTGCGAATATGAGAATACGCCCAATAATATTTGGAAGTGATGGATTTATAGGGACATATATGCGAGAGAAATATCCATTTGGTTATTTCTTTGATACAAAAAGGCAATATGACATTTTAAATTTGGATTATGATTGGATGCAACAACGTGTAGAAGATGCAAATTGCTTAATTCATTTAGCTGCAGACCCAGACATGGCTCAATGCGAAGAGACGCCAATAAAAACAATTAGGAATAATTATTGTACAACAGTGATTGCTACTGAATTATCTAATAAGCTTAGGATTCCAATGATATTTACTTCTACTTCAATGGTATACAAACAAAGTAGATATTTAGATGAGGTTGCTATAGAGCCCAATGGACCCGTTTATACTAAGAGCAAATTGTTAGCAGAGAAATATATTTTGGATAATTGCAGAGTTCCATTCTCAATTATAAGACTAGCAAATTGTGTTGGTAGTAAATCAAAACACGGTGTTATTTGGGATTTGTGTTCTAAAGAAATTTATTCTCCAACAGTATGTGTTAGGGGCAATGGAAAGCAACTTAGGTCATATGTTCATGCAACGGATTTTGTAAAATTCTGCGATGTATTGATAAAGATGCTTCAGTCAGGAAAGCCGGAGAAGGAAAATTTGCAAATAATAAACTTTGGCAATGCAGATTTGGTGCCAGTGTCTTATATAGTAAGTCAAGTGGGAAAGAACACTGGAAAGATGTTTGTTTATGACAATATAAATAGGATATTCGACCCGAAGGAAGTTTCAATGCGTTGCTCAAATATGAAGTTGTTTTTTCCAAAATTCAAATATATGTCTTCTAGAGAAGCGATAAATAGAGCAGTCAAGGGAACAAAACAGGTGATTAAGAATGAACGATGAATATAAAGAAGCAATCTCAAAGATTATGTATTATGGACTTGAATCAGCTCCTAGGGGGATGAAAACTAAGGAAATTTTTGCAAATACTTTGACAATAGACAACCCAAAAAGACGGCTAGTTACTTTGGAAGGGTTGAAGACTGTCAGGGCATATGCATTCTCTGAACTTATATGGTATTTGAAAGGAACAAATAAAATATCTGAGCTTCCTGAGAATTATCAACGAATATGGACAACGTTCAGCGATGATGGACACACTGTGAATAGCGCATATGGGCACAGGATTTTTGGTGAGCATAAAGCATTCTTGAATCAATTCAAATGGTGCAAAGAGAAATTGCAGACAGATAAGCACTCTAGGCAAGCAATCATAAACATAAATAGTGTTATAGATAAGGCTTCACTTACAAAGGACTTCCCATGCTGCATTTCTTCGCAATATTTCATTCGTGGTGAGAAATTAAATAATATAGTAGTCTTCAGGTCGCAAGATGCAAATCTCGGTCTTAAGAATGACGTTTTTACTTTTAGTGCAATACAAGAATTAATGGCGATAAATTTAGGAATAGAAATGGGAACGTTCACAATGATTTCTTCGTCACTTCATTTATATGAGAAAGATTTCCAGAAAGCTGAGGATTTATTGAAAAGCCCCAATATAAATGATGAAATTGATGAAATAAATTGGGAGATAGTTGTAGATTATATAGGAGCAAATAAAGCGAAAGCGCTTGGATGGTGGACTATATGATTGGAGCAAGTGAACAAGCATTTCTATACGCGAATAATATTTGCTTATATGGAATAGTAGATAAACAATCTGTTATGGAAATTATCAGAACAAGTTTCAAGGTTGGATTTGAAAACAGGTTAGATGATTCATTTGAAAAGAAGATACATAAAAAGGTTACTGAAGTTCTGTGTGAATATCAGATTGGAAGAAAGACTGGGCCTATTGTGCGAGGATTGGCAACAAAGGCAATGCAATCAGGTTATGAACTCTGCAGAAATAATAAAGTAGAGGTGCCGCAATGAAAATATTAGGAATTGACCAAAGCCTGAATCACACTGGGCTAGTCCTTATAAATACTACGGAGCAATCAAACCAACCAATAACACACACAATAATTCCTTCGAAGTTGAAAGGAGTAGAGCGGTTATCATATATAAAAAAGCAATTGACTGCGATTATTCAAGTATGGGCTCCAATTGATGTGATAATTTTAGAGAATTATAGCTTCGGAGCAAAAGGCCGCGCAGTTTTCCAAATAGGAGAGTTGGGTGGAGTTATTAGAGTTATTTTATATGAGAGTGGAATACCTTGGTATGTTGCTGCACCAATGACAGTAAAAAAGTTTGCTTCTGGCTCTGGAAAAGGCGACAAGCAATTAATGCTAAAGTCTGTGTTCACTAAGTGGAAATTTGATACAAATGACCACAACTTGGCAGATGCATTTGCAATGGCAAAGATTGGAGAAGCAATTCTAAGGAAAGATGAGCCGACCTTTGTTTTGGCTAAATATGAAAGAGAATGCATCAATAGAATTTTGCAGATTGAAGAAGGAGATGAAAATGATTTTATATAGATAGTCTGAGGTGTTATTTAATGAATCAAGAGCCTATTCAAATACAAACACAACAAGAGCAAGATGAGTTCATAGTAGAGGTAGCTAAGAACAGGAAAAGGAAGAAAAATGATTACAGTGTTTTCTGTTTATCTAAGGAAAATGTATGGAAAATATATGATGCTATTATTGATATAGAAGATAAAGCTAAGTTTTTGTTAATGTATCAAAGTGCGCTTAGGGAACATGAAGTTGCATATCTTAAGATAGATGACGTTGATTGGGAACAGAAATGCCTCAATCTAAAAATATATAAGGGGTATGTAAATCATCCAAAAGCAGCACAAGATTTGGTAATTCCTATATCTGATAAATGCTATGAACTTTTGAGAATAATAAAAGCAAAGCGAGAAAAAGGTTGGCTTTTTGTTGGAAAAACTCCATCTAAGCATATTAACACAAAATCGATAAATTACATGCTAGCTACTGCAGCAAATAATGCAGGAGTTAAAAACCCAATTCCGCCTATAAGTGTTATGAGGATGCGGCGTGGAAAAATGGAAGAATATATTAGATATAAGAATGTGAATCCTCACCTTTTACGGCATTCAGGAGTTAGGCATTACTTGGACAATGGTGGAGATATTAGAATGGCGCAAAAACTCGCTAGACATGAAAACATTGAATTGACTATCAAGACTTACGGGGCACCGGGAGTAACGCAGAGAATTGATGAATTTAGACGGGTGGTTGGTTGATGATTTTACAATTGGAGACAAGTGTTAAAAGTGTGATATGGTTGGCTACAGGATTGAAGGTTTTGAGGTCGTCAATCTCGAAAAACTTTAACACTATTCGTTATTCTGTTTCCGAGTGTTCTGAAATTACTGTTAAAAAAGAATTTGATGATTTGACAATAGAAAGGTTTACAAATACAATGCGGTTATAGAAAATGATCGAATGTGTCAAACAGATAAGATAGGTATATAAACCTTCCTGTATATATAATATTAGTAAAAAGGAAATGAGGTGCATACAATGGTAGAACCAGAGCAGCAACTAGCAGTTGAGGAACCTTGTCACGCAACAAGGGAAGGGACATTGAAGCGCTATATAAGTAAAGTGCTAAATGCCAAGGAAAAGCGAATGACGAAGGATTTCGTTGATTCACTGGTGCCTCATCTCGACAAGTATGTTGAGAAGTACGTCTTAGCTGCAGCAGATGAAGCTGAAGCAGCAGGAAAGAAAGGGGTGACAAAAGAAAACCTTAGAGCAGCCATGGAGAAGCATGGGATTGAGCTCTGAATGGACATATTCACTCATACGACGCACAAATCATAGGCAGTAGGTATATATCATTCACAAAATAATTTATATACACTGCTACCCATCCAGGTGTTAAGTCAGATTGAGGCAGCGCTATGAATATCCCAAAGATGCGAATACCGAAACTTGATTCCGAGAAGATTGCTACAAGTAAAAAGCAATCTATTTTGGAAAGCAAGTTCAGTAATAAGGAGGCAACAAAGAAGTATCTAGAGCATTCTAAACAGATAAAGTTAGGTGATTAAATGGTTGAAATACCATATTCGCAGATAACAAGAGACGCCCTTCTTAAAATAGAGGAGTGCGAAATTGAATTAGATTGTGATTACGGGGTTGTAAGGATCTTGAAGGCTTAGGAGGGATAACATGGAATTCACAGATGAACAGCTCTATGAGGAAATACTTCTAAGTCTTTATAATGACAAAAAATATAGGCAGGAATTGGCTCTTGAGGTTATTTTCACGGACTTCCCAGATTTTTTATATTCTCATGCAACATTGAAGCGAATCAATCGACATGATAAATATGTAGTATTTAAAGATGTGAATGAGGCAATTCGTTATGTTAAATGTATTTGTTGGCATGAATGTAAGAAATGCTGAGATGATTTGACATGACAACAAACAAACGGAAAGAGGGCATTTCGGCGGTGGATGAAGGCACGTTAAGCCTGTCGGAATGCAGGTATCTCCCGAGGGAAAGGACGGAAAAGAAGCGTCACGATTACAGGCAGGCTTTGAGCCACTATTACGGTTCGGGTCTGACGCTGAGGGATTATATTTAGAGGTGAGACCATGAACCACGTCATTACAATACCACCAGATACAATGAAAGATCTTATTTTCATATGGAAGGTTCGAAACCATCCGAAGGTAAGGGTAATGATGAGAAACACCAAGTCATTCACACTGAAGGAACATATGCGCTTCTGGAAAAGGGAGAAACAGCAGTGGTTCCTTTGGAGGGTGATATGGTTCAAAGGCAAGCGCGTAGGTTACTGCAGCCTACGCAATGGAGAGTTGGGCATAGCCATACTGCCGGAATACTGGAGCAGAGGCATAGGGTTTGAGGCAATCAGGCAGTTTAAGGGCGACATGCGCAAATTGGGGTTGTGGAGAAGCCCAAAAGCCGAGATAAAAAAGGGTAATACCAGGTCAATAGCTCTGTTCAAGAAAGCTAAGATAAGAACAAAGATAATAGAGAAAAAGGAGAGATTAGCCATGCCACGAAAATTTGGAAAGTCAGCAAAGAGGGATTGCCAGATGAGGAGAACAAGAGGTGAAAAGAAATGACTTATAACCTAAAAGACTGCAAAGGAGTGAAACGCGCCGAGCAATATACCGATTCTGGCAATTTGTCGCGCCTTTTCAAGTGCAAGGAAACCGCCTTATGCAAGGAAAAGATGTTCTATGGCAATATCGTTTTATGCAAGGCAAGCCCGTTTTTTAGGGAGCCGAAAATAGAGAAACCTAAGAAGTAGATAGTTATGGTAAAGTATAAAAATAGAAAATGTCCGTGAGGGGTGGAAACATGGTGCAAAAAGACGGCAGGATACCGACATTTACGATGAAGACGTGCATATCTGAGAAAAGGGCTATTCAGCAGTTGGATAAGGTGGTGTTTGATAGAAGGAAACGAGGTGTATTAAGATGTGCAATTATTTCAGTGGAATAATGACACGGACAGGAAAGGTACTCTGGAGCGAGAGGATGGTTTCCCACGAGGAGCTGATAAGCGAACATAAGCTGAAGGACGACAGGCTGGGCGACCGCGATTTCGTAAAGTTTGAAATCACACCCAAGAGCATGGAGAAAGTCACGCGCAGCAGGGCGGACTGGCAGTTTAAGGTGGACGAAGAAGGAACCCTGCCGGAGTGGTTTTTAGCCAAGAGAAAGCTGCTTGAGGTGAAATGCTGGGCAGCTTGGACGGACAGCGTGAAAGTCAATCTTGCCGTTGGTGATGAGAAAATAGAGGTGAAGAACCGTTACGTCCTGGCGGCGGGGAATGCCAACGTGGTGGCATACGGCAGCTCGAAAGTGGAGGCATACAACAGCTCGAACGTGGAGGCATACGGCAGCTCGAAAGTGGTGGCATGCGACAGCTCGAAAGTGGAGGCATACAACAGCTCGAACGTGGTGGCATGCGGCAGCTCGAACGTGGAGGCATACGGCAGCTCGAACGTGGAGGCATACGGCAGCTCGATAATCCGAGTGTGTTCCTCATCAGTCAAAGTTACCGCCAAAGAGGACACAATCCTGCTGTATGAATCAAAAACCAGCAACCAAGTAGTAGAGGTCTGTCTGAGGAAAGGCGTAAAGGTGGAATATAGGGAAGAATAAGGGTGATTTAACATGAAAGGAAAAATAACCAAGATGAACGCCTACAAGTCCGGGCAGGGGTTCTTCATCGGCATCAACGGAACCGACTATATGTTTTTTGGCTCCGCCCAAGCAAAGATTGGCGATGAAGTCCAGTTCGAGGAGGGCAAGCCAAGCAAGGACGGCACTCCGACCATCAAGTCAATAAAGCCCTCTGGCCTGGAGGAGTTTGTGGATGAGGACAAACCGCGAAGCCAGCAGGTTTTCAGAGCGCACGACCAAAAGGACAGCCGCGAGGAATACTGGAAGGCAAAAGAGAAGCGGGATTTGGAGCAGCTTCCGGCTAATATCAGGTCAGCCTGCCTTGCAAGCGCATCAGAGATAGGACGGCAGGACGCGGAGCAGGTAGTTCTGATAGCCAAGCGGTTCGAGAAGTATGTAAGGGAAGGTGTTTAACATAGCAACCAACAAACGGAAAGAGGAAATAGCGAGAATAAGGACAGAGAAAGAGGCACTAATAGAAAAGGGCAGGAATGAGGGCATCTCGGCGGTGGAAAAGGAACTCTCAACTGGCTTCCGTAGAGTAATAAATGGAAAGGACTGTTGGTATCCTGAACATATAGAAAAAGCAATCCGCCGTGCGCGGGAAAAGGTGAAACCATGAAATTGAACCTAAAAAAATTTGAGAAGGCCGATGAAATATCCTATCGAAAATACACAAAAGATAAACAAAATCGAGAAGAAGTGTATGCTAATCTCATAAAGAAAGCGAGAACAGAGCACCTAGATGGGTCTGCTCATAATTTTATAAAACAAGCAAGGAATGGTGAGCATACAATGATAGAAGAAGTGTTTTGCACAATTTGTGGTGACATAAAGTCAGAGAAAGCTATACGTTCAGATAGTGGCCATAAGAATGTTAAACGCTGCACATGGTACCCAACAGTAGCAATTAAAGCAAATAGATGATTTATATGAAATGTGATTTTGAAGTTGTAAATATTGTTTGCAAAATACATTTTGGTCAAAGAATAGACTTGGATAGGCTAGCTGAATGCAAGTCTGGATTGTATGATATTTATTACAATCCTGAAGAATTCCCGGGTGTACGTTGTAAAATAATAGATGATGCATCACGTAGAAAAATATCCTTTAGTGTTTTTAGGAGTGGCGCTGTTCAAATTGCCGGGCTAAAATCTATAGAAGAAGGCAAAGAAATAACTCATAAGATTAGAGATTTTGTTAAATCATATTTATATATTGAACAACCAGAAGAGATAATGGCAGGAGGGATATTATGAAAAAATTCAATTCTGAAGATGATGAAAGAGTAATTAATGAGAAAGATATAAAGGTGTTGATGCTTAGGAAAGAGCGAAATTTAGGTGCTGAAGAAGTAATTATTTATATAAATCAATGGTTTATGACATCAGATTCCATGGATAAAAGTGATTGGGAGGCAATCAAATTAGTTTTGACTAGAAGTAAAAAGAAAGTATTTTTAGAAATTGAATAGGTGACACAAATGGTTTTTAAGTCTTACAAACGAATGCTTGAATCAGAAAAGGTTGCTCTTAACAAATTAGACAGTGCAATCTTCGATGTCAATGAAGCCAAACATTTTACAAGAACAGACTATAGACAAAGGTCTCTCGAAGCAATTATCGTTTTGTTACAGGGAATTATTGAAGATATAAAGGAAAATGAATTTCAAACAGAACGTGTTTAAAAAACGTATTTAATTTTGTAGTAAATAAACAGTGCGAAGTGATTTGACATGAAAATAATCGAACTAAGCAAATACGCTCCAGGCATGATGCAGGCAGAAGCGCTTGCAGAGGCAGAGAAGTGCGGCCTGCGCCTGCTGACGAACAGGGAGGCGGACGCAATCATCCAGGGCAAGCTGTTGTGCAACGGCTACGACTGCAAGCACAACAAATACACAGGGCTGACATACGAGTGTATGAAAATGGATGTGAAACTATGAACCACGAGATTATAATCGTTGTGTTAATCATACTGCTAGCAGTGTTTGTAACTTCAACATTCTATTGGAAAGACGCGTATGAAACAACGCGTGCTGTAGATGGTATGGTAGCAAATAAAATAACACATTTACATCATTTAAATATAACTTTTGAGTGTTATAAAGAGGGGTCTAAAAACATAGATAATCTGGCAACCCCAGGTTATGAACTAACAGACACGAACCTTGACCCGTGTTATCCATACAAAAGCATTAGTGGGCAGATGCCATATAATCTGTCAGCTAAACTTCATGAAGATTTTTTAACGACTGGAAAGGTATACAATGCTTTTAAATGTAGCGATGGCATTGTCAAAGTATGCTTTTATGCAAGTGGAACTCTGTATTGTAAAACTTATACTAGTGTTGAGTAAAGATAGTATTATATATTTATTCTGATAGATAGATAAAGCGAAAGCAAGAAATAAAAAATGGAGGATTGAGAAAATGGAATGGAACAAGACGCTGCTTGCGCTCGTTGCGCTTGCGGCAGTGGTAAGCGCCGCGACGGTGGCTTACTTGTCAAACACGGTGACGGCAAGCGTGAGTGTGTCAAGCCCTTTCGAGCTGGCATTCACCGCTCCGAGTTCCGGCAGCAGCGTGTCGGTGGCAACCGTAGGAGGAAGCACTTTCGAGATGCAATCGACATTGAAGAACAAGGCAAACAACGCCATACATGCGGCGACGAAGCTGACGTGCAGCGATGGCGCAGGTACGATGTCCTGTGAGCAGCTTGCGGTCGAGCATAAGACGAACGTTACCGCCGGGCCGGCTACAGGCTACATGACCGACTTTGCAGGGCTTCCTTGTGCTGTGGTTGATGGAAACGCCGTCTATACCATACAGGCTGGGTACGATTTCCCTGCTGGGCATGAAAGCACCGACGACTTCAAGGCAACCGTTGCCCCTGACGTTGTTGGAACAATAACCTGCACGGCGACGGCAACACCGTCCTGAATTTGGGGCGAAAAGCCCCTTTTATACTCATAGAAGGTGATACATGTGAAATGGATTTTGATGCTGTTGCTGATGTGGACGACATTGGGAGCGTTCTCGGTTGACCAAACAGAAGGGTTTCCTTCCGTAATGTACGGGGGCGGCAGCTACTCCGCGGCGTACCATATCGACGGCAATGCGCAGTTCCCAATATACGCCTATGTGCAGGCTCCGGAGGGCGTAGACATCCGTGGCTGCCCCGAACTTGTCTGCAACATTTCTTCTTCCGATTTTCAGATTATCGTCGACCTTCCTTCCAATATAAAGCCCGACGTATACAACATTTCCGTCTATTTTGCGGCTAACTACACGCCGCCTGTGCCTCCTGCAATACCAAGCCATAGTGAAAGTGGAAGCGGTGGCGGAGGAAGTAGCGGTGGGGTTGGGGGGGCTACATCATCGGTGCAGAAGGTGGCAATAAGTTCGCCGGGCACGGATGCGGTGGTTGAAACATACAAGCGTACCGTAAATTACGACGAAGCCACAGGCTTCTCCACATATTCGCTACTTATAATGAATGACAACGACGTGCCCACTGGCGCAATAATAATCCGTGAGCATATCCCGACGAAGGTTGCAACAACACCGGAAGAATTGCAATTTATTCCCCAACCATCTTGGTTCGAGCAGGGGTCTGTGATTGCCGTTTGGAACCTGACCAACGGCATTGAGCCTTACTCAATGTTTGCAGTAGATTACAAAGTAAAAAAGCGAATATTTGTCCTATCAGGTTTTGATATAAACATAACAGGTGTTGAATCAAAAACAATCTCTATAAATACAACTGCGCAGAATACTACAAATCCTGTTAAAAATTCAACTGTACCAACTATTAAACCAGTGAACAATAGCCAAACAATGGTCAATACAAGTAAAATAAATGACATGCCTGCAAATACTGCACAGCCAATCTTCGACCAAAGATACTCTACGTTTTTTTACATTGTGTTAACTAGTGGCATCGTGGCAGTGATTGCTGGCATTGCTGTTATGTGGTTTGCAGGGAGAAAACCACCAGTTGAAGAAAGTAAAATACAATAGAAAGGTGTATCAAATGATTGTTGTATTAATGGAAAATAATGGAGAACCAATAACAACCTTTTCTTTGGGTGAGGGTAGGACTACCACATTTCATAGAATAAATGAAAAGATAACTGTAATTAGAGAGACGGTGAAACAATGACGAGGCGTGTTGTAACATGGCGTCTGTGCTCTAATAATTGTGGTAGATGGTATAATGACTCTAGTTTGGAGCAAAGAACTAGAAAGATTTGTTATTATTGCATCTACAAAAGTTTTCATTCGAATAAAAGACGAAGTGGGTTTTCAATATCATTGTCAAGAAAAGCATCAGTTAAGAGAGCAAACGACAAAAACGGAGGTGATATTATAGCAAAAAGATTATCTATAATTGTGAAATGCGAAGGGACAGATGAATTAGATTGCAAAGGAGAATTACATCCAGTTCCAGTCAATGGGGTAATAAGAATGTTTTGCGATTTGCATTTAGAAATATTTCTAAAGAAGGGGGGATTTTAATGGGTGGTAGAATGGGACCTAGGAATGCATGCTCATGGTGTCATGTGTTTACTATAAAACTATTTGAAGGCAAGTGTGCTAGCTGCTATGCGCACTTTATGCAAAACTCGGCAAAGCAGAAACAGATAGAATTTTTTGAAAACGCGCGGATTTCTATCAATAATAAGATGGTGACTTCTCCTGTTTTATGTCAATCTGTGGTGGAAGTGGCCAAAACGTCACGTATGGCTTTTCAGGGTCACCAGTAGTGCAAAACCATTCTTTTATGGGGCTTGTTCTATTATACCTAAGTTTTCGCAATTCTTCTATTTGATAATCAGCAAGTCCACATTTATCCTTCAATATCTTTGATAGATGCTCAGATTGAACACGTGTGCTGATTATATAGTCTACATGCCTAATAAACTCTTGAGAAATCATTTCTGGTTGTTGTGTGATGCATATCTCACCCCAGCCAAATTGTCGTCCTTTTGATAGCAATTGATTGAATTGTTCACGAGATGGAGAATACCTATATCTTTCTCGAGGCAATAATACATCTGCTTCGTCAGTTATTACAAATGTAGGTCGTCTCATTATGCCTTCTCGTCCATCAGTTGTAACATACTTGTATCTATCTGACCAAATCTGAGCGATTGCCATTTTGATATAGCATGAATAAGTAAAAGATTTTGCAGCTGAAAGGTCGACCTCCAATACTATTATATTAGGCTCTGCTCCTGTAGAAAGTTCTTCAGTGAATCGTGCAGAACCGACTTTAACAGACTTAGTTATTATCATTTTTCCATCAAGCTCTTCCTGTTCGCGTATAACTTTCTGGCCTTCATCACCTATTATTCCCAATTCTACTTTCTCTTGAACTATACGGTCAAATGAGGTCGATACTACAGTAGAACCACTTGAAGCACCTGCTAATTTAGCTAATTTTACTCGCTCTTTCAATGTATCTTTTTTAAAGTCTGTCAATTTTTTAAATAGTGTATCAATTGTTTCAGGAACTCCTTTTGAAAACACTGCTTGCAAAGCTCTAAAGGCTGGCCCACTTTTTTCATCAACTTGGAAAAATTCTGTTAGTGCCTCTCCTCTCTTTCCATAATCAAGCACTTTAAAATCTCTAAGAGTGACTATATATTCTTCCCCTTTTCTCTCTTTCATATCTGCAAATGCTGGCTTGTAATATTTAGCAGAAAACCCTTTAGGCGCAATACCAAATTTAGTTAGTCTAGGAACTAATTCAGATGATGTAAGTGGCTCATTTAAATTTGAATAGTCATCCTTTGGGTCTACAAAAAATAAATTATAATGAAATCTTTCTAACATTTGAGAAAAAGCTATATGTTTAACTAATTGCGTCTTTCCATCGCCCTTTTGTGCAACAATTAACATTCCAAATGATTTACCATTGTATGGTATGCAGGCAGGTTGTGTAAAAGTATCATCAACGCAACCCAACATCAATTCATTTTTATTCACACCGACAATAGTAGATTCTTTTCTTTCTGGGCGCCTAAAAATGTCCAATGAACTATTAGACAAGTCTACTTGTGCAAGTTCTTCTCTAGTATAATCTCCTATGAAACGGTCCTTTCTAGTTACATCTCTTTTGAAATACCAAACCATTTTATCACTGAGGAACAGGTATCTTTATAAAGGCTCTTGATTGTGGAAGTCCATCTTTGCAAAGTCGTAAAGCGTGAAAATCTTTAGTTCTCGTCTCTTCGAAGGATGAATTGCCAGGTAATCCAGTCATTTGGTTCCAGAGCATGCCTGGTGACACCAGTGACAATCGATACTCGGCTATATTTCCATTCTTACGCCAAAAGATATTGAACTTGAATTTAGCTCTGGCACTTTCATATGACATAGGGCGCCATTTCAGTGGCTCTTTTTCATTTACTTTGATAGAAAGCTGCACTTTCTGATAAAAATCTCTAGGGATCCAAGGCATTTAGTCACCTTCAGATTCTTCTTTGAATTTTATATAATTGTTCACATCAGATTTTAGAGTCTCTACATTGAAGGTATCATTTTTAGGTAGCCTATAGGAATAATACATAACATTAAATCCATTGTAAGCAAATACACATTTAGATATTCGTATGAAGCCGCAATAAGCTAATTGCCAAAGAAGTTTGTCTGAAACGTTACAGTCTGGCTCTATTTTTTTGACTTCTTCTCTAATCATTTTAAAGCGAATTCTACCAGTCCCTTCATCGGTAAGCTTCTTTATAATATTTAATATAGCTATTGCATTAGAGCATTCTCTTTGAGTGAATCTCCAACGGCCTCTAAATGTTTTTACAAAAATCATTTAAGCACCTAAAATAAAAAATGGGAAGTTATTTCTTCCCCTTTTTCTTCTCTGTTTCTCCTGAAGTTTGTTCATTGACTTCAATTGCTTGAGGCTGTTGAGGAGAGAATCTAGTTATAAAATCATTCAACATAGATTCTATATTGTTCAATTTAGCAACCTCTTTCTCTTTAGTCTCAGCAATAACAGTTTCAGCAAGTTTTCTAGCTTCCAATTCCTTTTCAGGGTCTATAGCTATAGGCCTAGCATTTATTTTACTCTTATTCTTATCAGTTATTTCCTTTATTGCGTATTGCATCACTCCATGAGTGACTGCCTCATTGAAATTAGCCATATCTGCAGTTGATGCTTTCCAAATCCAAAGCATTGCTATTGAATCTATCAAATCATTGACAGATTTAGTATATAGGCCAGTTGCTTCTGGAGTATAGGAATCTATAGTCCTATATTTCTGGAAATACGCTACAGCAGTCTTTATTTTTGTTGCTACCTCTTCGCCGTTCACATCTATTTGCTTGTCAAGTAACATACGCACTTTTTCATCCATCAACGCGTGATGTCTACTCATGATGGCCTTTAGATATTCTGATTCATCAACAACAAGAAGATTTTGAAGATAACCTTTCTCAAAATTCAAATATTCTTCAATCTCTTCTACAGGGTGAATTTTCCTAATATCTAAGCCTTGAGTTGCGGCAACTTCAATTTGTTTCTCCTTCATTTGCAATTGCTTTGCAAGCTCTTCATTTTCTTTTGTCAATTTTATACGAGCATTTAAGAAATCAGCTAATACTTTAGTTTTTGTTTCTGGGCTCAATGTTTCAAATTCTTTTAGGTCCATTTTATACACCTCTATAGTTGCTCTTCCTCATTTTGTTGATTCATTCCAGCAAATCGGTTGAATGAAGACCACGGTCTATTTTGCCAAATTGAAGTTCCCGATTGTTGCGTTCCAGTCCAACCAAACGCAACACGCTTCTCTTCCTTTATCAGGTCAACTGTCTTCTGCAATTGAATCTTTTGCCCATCCATATGTTCTCTTAATTCATATTCAAGTCCTTTAGAGAACAAATTAGTATTATCTAATTTGGTCTTCATTCTTGCGTATGTGTCAGCATCAGCTATTTCAATCACAAGCTTCGTTATATCATTTAGTTTTCCAGGCTCAGCAATTCTGAAATACGCTGGGTCGTTTGGCACTGAAAAATCGCTAACTTTGTCATCACCATAATTGAAACGAAGCATTTCTATTCCGGTTTTGGGGTCATTTCCAGAAATTATTATTCCATTTATTTTTTGCCTAAAATTTCTAGACGGATTAGTTAAAATAAATTGTTTATCATCAGGTATCTTTTTTTGCTTGTATGTTTTTTTCTCTTCAGTCTTAAATAAATTGCTAGCTAGATTAAAAATAGAAGTTCCTGATATTGTTGCAATAACTTGAGCAACGACAGCAAAAAATACTACGAATGCTGCAGAAAATATTGCAATTTGTGTGTTTGTCAATGCCATTTTATCACCTATTCAGTATCTTGCGTTCTTTTGTATTGCAAATATGAAACAATCAGCCAAGCACCGCCAACAGAAGCAATAAGTCCAACAATTATTAGTGACCACATATCTGCATTCTGCTGGTTAAGATTCTCACCACTTTCACAGCGTTGTTTGTCACTCGTACATGCAGTTAGCTGCTGAGTAAGTGTTTCTTTTTGAGAAACACTGTCATTTGCCAATCTATTTATACAATCAGGCAAACGACCACTAAGCTTTTCTTCTGGCGTGCACAATGAAGTTATGTCTTCAGGACAATATGTTATATTGCGTCCGTTTATCATTATTCGAGTGTATGTACAATTGTAATTTGTTGTTGGCAATTGCAATGTAGTTGCCTTTGTTAGAAGGAGTGAGTTGTTTGCTTGCAGCAATTCTATTAATGTATTTTTATTTGCTATCTGGGAGTCTTTGTCACTTATCTGAGTGTCCTTTGACGAACTAACAATTTTTAATGCATCTAGTTCAGATTTTATTGAAGAATATAATGTTTGGTATGTTGTAAGTTCAGCAATGTTTACATACTTGCAAGTTAGTGAAAGATTGTATCTTGCGTCAGTCGGAGTGTATTGTTCTCCTATCTCTAGTTGTTTAGCAAGATTTAACCTAGGAAAATCAGGGCAAGTAACGTTTAATGCTATATCATCATATTTAACAGTTTCACCAAAATCTAGTGTTCTTATAACGTTGTATGATGGATAGTTGCACTTAAAAGAAAAGGTGTATTGTGTATATATTTGACCAGCCGAAATATTTGATGAAATAGTTGGCAATGCTGCACAATTAATAGTTATGTTTGCGTCTGCATTGGTGTATGTTTCGCCCCAACCCTTTGAAACATTTTGATTTATCTTGCTCGAATTTGGTGCGTATACTGAAATGTTATAAGTTGAATTAGTATAAATACCACCGAGACTCAATTCTATTGTTGCATTCATAAGTGGAAATTGTGGGGCATGTATTGAAATGTTATACGTTGAATTTGTATACGTATCACCAAAGCCAATATTCCTATCTATGTTCATTGATGAAGCTCCACAAATAAACATCCAACTATCATTAAATGTTGCATTTACACAATCGCCCAACCCAAGATTGTGTGTTGTATTATCAAGGTCAATTGCAAAGCTAATGCTAGCAAGAATTGAAAAAATAAATATATATTCACTTATTTTCTTCATCTATATCACCCTCAGGTCTTTCTCTAGATTTAAGTTCATCTTCAATCAACCGTCGTTTGAGCTCTTCAGGAGTTATTCCAATTTGCTGAGCAACTTGGACAACCTTTGCAGCGGCATCTTGTGATTTTATTAGCCTAGTTTGAGCAGAATATAGCCCCATAGGAATTGTTGTTATAC
>Ga0172373_10002001_pt1 | contig 31933 bp, 22 predicted proteins | sample Lak10m_2_FD_114546 | JGI IMG/M metagenome (GOLD analysis project Ga0172373, IMG submission 114546) | Freshwater microbial communities from Kabuno Bay, South-Kivu, Congo - kab_092012_10m | ecosystem: Environmental > Aquatic > Freshwater > Lake | place: Democratic Republic of the Congo...
ATCGCTCCGATTGCAGGGCGCGGGTCCAGCCGTGCTGAAACCTGAGCCGCCCATGCCGCACGCTGCCGATTTGGGTGGCGAAAAACGGCATCGAATGGCTGATCAATTGCAAACAAAACCGCCTGCTTTTCGGCTCGGAATTCCGCCGCCACCGGCCTTTCGGGTAGTGTCCCCGCCATTGATTCGCTCAGTGCTGCGGGGACAGTCCCCGCAGCGGGCTTTCTCGTTGAGAGTCGATTCTGACGGCACAGTTTGATGCTCCGCGCTTCAGCGTGATGTTTCGGCCGACTGGATCGATCTTTTGCGAAGAAGCGACTGCGTGACGGCGGTGGATTATCTGGCTGATTTTTCGGCGGCGAACAGACTGTGCCGGCGGCTTTCACATTTTCCCCAACGAACCGGGCCATTTCAGCGTAGAGTACCTCGTGCGCAGAATTTGCGCCGTTCGGCCAGGGCAACGGACCGTGGCCAACTGCTGTTTTTCGGCTGTTCCCGGCCAGAGTGAGGCGACTTCCAACATGGCGAACGCGGTGATTGAAATTCGGAACCTTTCCAAGATCTATCGCGATTTCTGGGGCCGGAAAAAGGTTCAGGCAGTGAAAAGTCTCAGCCTGGACGTGATGCAGGGAGAAGTTTTTGGTCTGCTGGGCCCGAACGGTTCCGGAAAGACCACCACCATGAAAATGCTGCTGGGGCTGCTTTTCCCAACTTCTGGTGAAATGACCATTCTTGGAAAACCCGCCTCGGACGTGTCAAAGAACGAGCGGATTGGGTATCTGCCTGAAGAGTCGTACCTTTATCGCTTCCTGAATGCCGACGAAACGCTGGATTTCTACGGTAGGCTGTTCAACATGACGGCGGCAGAGCGGGCGCGGCGTTCGGATGAGCTGATCGAGATGGTGGGACTTGGCAAGGCTCGTCGCCGTCAGCTCAAAGAATACTCCAAAGGCATGACTCGCCGCATCGGGCTTGCTCAGGCGTTGATCAACAACCCCGATCTGGTGCTCCTTGACGAACCTACCAGCGGTCTTGACCCGATTGGTACGCGGGAGATGAAGGACCTGATTGTGCAGCTCAAGTCCCAGGGCAAGACCGTGGTCATGTGCAGCCACCAGCTCGCGGACGTGCAGGACGTATGCGATCGCATTGCCGTTCTTTTTCAGGGCGAACTCAAGGTTCTCGGACGCGTCGATGAACTGCTCGAAATGCGTAATGAAACTCAGATCCGCACAAGCAGCCTGAGTGAAGCGGCGATTGCGGACGTTAAAGCGGCGCTGGCGAAGCACAATGTGACAAATGTGGACATCAGTCGTCCGCGAGCCGACCTTGAACAATTGTTCCTGCGGACGGTCCGTGAAAGCACTGAACGTCCCGGACGCCGGTTCTCGACTGAAGAAGTCTCCGCATCTGCGAAATCGGGCAGGTCCTGAACAGGGTGTTTGCGTTTTGAGGAGCTTTTTCGGACTGCGGTCACTTTCGGGATTCCCGGCTCATGGACTTCGATATTCGCCCCTATGACTTCGTTTCTGCCCTGCGTGGCTGGCTGTTGCTGTTGGCCGGACTCACAGTCATTTCGCTGGCAATCGCCTTCGTGCTGGCAATGGCTCGAAATGGGGCCTCCGGTTTGAAGATTTTCACGGCCGGGCTGATGTCCTGGCTGAGTGACACCTTTTCTGTTTCGCTTCGACGCGTGTACGCGGTCGCTCGACTGACGCTTCTTGAGGCCGTCCGTCGCAAAGCTCTGCTGGTCTTCGTCGTGTTCGCTGTTCTGCTCATGTTTGCGGGCTGGTTTATTGCAGATTCGAATGAGCGGCCGGAGCTGCAGGTTCAGGTTCACGTCACATTTCTGCTCAAGTCAATCGCGTGGCTGTTGCTGCCCGCAGTGATCTTCCTGAGCTGCTGGGCGATACCTGAAGACATCCGACTGCGATCGATGCACACCGTTGTCACCAAGCCAGTTCGCCGACTCGAGATTGTGCTGGGCCGGATTTCGGGCCTTGCAATCGTCTTCGTCTTTGTGCTCGTGGTGATGGGGATCATCGGGCAACTCTGGCTCAGCCGTCGCATCCCTGAAAATGCTCAGGCGGCGCTCCAGTGTCGCGTGCCGATGTTTGGAAACCTGTACTTTATCAGCTCCGAGGGTCAGCCGTCTGAGACGGGAGTGAACGTTGGTGACGTGTACGCCTTCAGGTCGCACATCCAGGGCAATTCGCGAGCCCGCGGCGTGTTTCTTTTTCCCGGCCTGACTGAGGAGGCACTGACCACCAGTGCTGAGGGCATTCAGGAACTTCAGCTGGAATGTCGCTTCGAGGCATTTCGAACGGTGAAGGGGACAGAGAAGAGCGTTCGGGAAGGTATTCAGGCCCAGTACACCCTGATGTCGAATCCTCGTGAAGAAGCCTTTGGAATTCTCGCCCAGAGCGAAACTCTGCGGCCTGTCGCTGAAGCATTTCGCAATGCGGAGTTCCGCAACGCCGCAGATTTACTCAAGGGCATCGCACAGCGGATCCGCACGTCTCCGCAGGAACTTCGGCCTGCCGACTACGTCGCCTTCCACAACGGCTTGTTTAATGCTGGCGACCAGCTGCGACGACGTCAGGACGATCGACTGAAGGACGTTTCAGAACAGCTCCTTGCTGCGGCCGTCATTTGCCGGTCGATTCCCGAGCTCATGGCGCGGCAGGACGCGGGTGCACGCGTTGAGATTCCATGGAATGAACTGGCCGCCGCCGTGGACGCGGTATCGACCACCGTACAGCAGCGCTCAGCCGATCTGCTTGAAGCTCTGCCGCGGCTTGAAGTGCCACTTCCGGCCTTCAGTGTTGCTGAATATCACGGTGGTGACAACGCCACAATCAATCTGACTCGAATTCCCCGCACGCTGCGTTTTGTCGCCGGCGACGAAACGCTGGCCCGATTCCTTACCGACATCACAGCGGAATGGAATGCTTCCGGAAAGCTGCTCGACAACGGCACCCTCAAGGCCACTCTGGCGGACGAACTCGTGGAGCAGGCAAAGATTTCACGGCTGAACGCAGAGCGTGTCGTCGTGGTTCTGGGTGAAGAACTGGCTGCCGGCAAGCTCAAAATCGACGCCGGAAAGCTGGCTCCGCCCGAGAATGTCAGCTGGTTTGTGTACTACCGGGACCTGATCAGTCTGCAGCGGCTGGTGTCCGAGGACAGCGAAGGCTGGCAGATCGAAAAGGACCTTGTGAAGGACCTTGCCAGGGACGGTTATCTGCGTGTTGAGGTGGCTTGCGTGGACGACCAGATGTACCTCGGAATGGCTCGTCCTGACCTGTTCATTCGCAAGGCTGACCGTCCTTTCTGGATCGGCTACTGGAAGGCCCTCGTGGGCATGGGCTCCATGCTGCTGCTGATGGTCGTCGTGGGCGTGTCGGTCAGCTGCGTCGTGAAAAGCAACGTCGCACTATTTTTCTCAATGGCGTTTCTGGTGGTGGGTCAGTTTCATAACTTTGTGGATGCCAAGTTATCCGAGCTGGTGAAGGGCATGGGATCGGTTGAGTCTGCGGTGTTGCTGGCGCAGCACCGCAACCCGGAGGTCGGCATGGATGTCTCCAGCACTACGATGAAGGTCGTGCAGACCGCTGACAAGTCGCTGGATATAGTCCTTTGGGTATTCAGTCGGATCGTTCCGGACTTTGGGGTATTCAGTAAACCGACCACATTTGTCGGGAATCGTTTCGACGTGCCGGTTGTGGATGTGGTTTTGCCCAGTCTGGCTGTGTTTTTCGGCTTCTTTGTGCCCTGTGTTCTGATGGCTGGTGCCCTGCTCAAATTCCGTGAACTGGAGTCGAAATGAGCCGTATAAATTCACGTCAGCGAAAGCTGCTTTACGGTGCCAGTATCCTGCTGCTGCTCGCTCCCATCGTATATCTGGGCTTTCCGTCTCAGCAGTCCGGCGACGGGGATGCATCCCGGTTAGGTCTGCTCTCGCAGAAGCGCCGTCAGTACGAACTTGGCGAAGCCACCCTGGGCAACGTTGACCCGTCCAGCTCCGCAATTAATCTGGTGCTGCTGGGATTGCGGGGCCCCGCGGCCACGTGGCTGCACATGCAGGCCATTGATCATCAGGAGCGGAAGGAATGGGCAAAGCTCAGATCCACGGTGGACTCCATCATTCTGCTGCAGCCTCACTACGTTCAGATCTGGAAGTTTCAGGGCTGGAATCTCGCGTACAACGTGTCGCGCGAATGGGACAAAGTGGATGACCGCTTCTATTGGGTGAAGGAAGGCATCAAATTCCTCCAGGAAGGTACTCGACGAAATCAAACCATTCCGATCCTGTTTCATGACGTGGGCGAATTCGTTCAGAAGAAGATGGGCGTTTCGGACGAGAAGAAGTTTTTTCGCGAGTTCTTCGAGAAAGATCCCGACCCGCGCTTCGCAACCGCTCCTGAACTGCCCGGTCCGGACCCGGCCATCAATCCCAACGGACTTGACAGCTACCTCGTGGCGCACGGCTGGTTCGAGGATGCAAACCGGAAGGATGATGAAGACGGTGTGATCGGTGTGAAGGGCATGACTCATGTGTTCTTCCGCCAGGGCCCTGCAAAGGCACTGATTGACTTCGCCGGCACGAGAGCTCAGAAAGGTCTGTTTGCAGAGCACATACCGGCCTGGGAACGTGCGTACAAGTCGTGGATGGACGAATACGGCCGGATGGATTTCTACGGCCTCGACGACAAAAAGTACCGGCTGAACAGCACCGAAGATGACCTTAAAACGCTGGCCGAGGAGAACGGCATCACAGTATCCGCCCAGCGGCAGCTCTGGGCACAGAACCTCGATATGACCAACTTCCGTCAGTGGCGCGATATCACCAATCTCGAACGTGGCGAACAAATGCTGGAGGCACGTCGCTCATTCTTTCTTGCTCGCGAAGCCTACAACGGTGGGCGTGGCTATGACGTCGGCGATGGAACCCAGAACTTTCAGATCTCGGAAGCTCAGAAGTACCTTGAAACCGCCATGCAGAAGTGGCAGGAACTTGCCGACGCCAATCAGAATCTGTTCCTCGACGGCGACTACCTGAGTGAGTGCATGCTGTTGGTGCAGTACTACGACGCCGTTCATCAGCAGAACCTTCGCAGCCTCCCCGCCACGTTTCCGCTCAAAGCAGTCTGGGACGCCAATGTGTACGAGCAGTCTGAGGCAAAACGGACGTTCCTGATCGAAACCAAGGGTCGAAAGGTGCAATAGTTGCGGCGGCATTAAGAGCAGCAGCACTCGCAATTGCCTCTGCAGTGGGAATCGCGATGGTTGTCAGATTGTTTCGCGGCCGCGAATGGAAGGAACGTCACTGGTGGCACTCGGGCCAATTTTCGAGCGTGAAGTGCTGACCACCCCTCGACGGGTCAGCCATTACATTCTGCGGTCAGGCTTCATTGCTGCCCTGCTGGTGCTCTTCTACAGCCTGCGTCAGGCGACCATCGGCTTTCAGGACGTCGTCTTCGCCGGCGACAGTGCTGCCTTCAGCGTGCTTGCCTTCCGCGTATTCTGCGTCCTGCAGCTCACGCTTGGACTGTTCTTCTCGACACTCTTCGCTGCCTCGCTTGTTGCTCAGGAAAAAGACCGCAGGACACTGATCCTGCTGCTGATGACAGACCTGCGCAACCACGAACTCGCTCTCGGTAAGCTGCTTGCCAGCCTGCTCAACATGTCGGTTCTGCTCGCTGTCTCCTGGCCTGTGTTTTGCTTCCTGAAGCTGCTTGGGGGAATCACATGGGGCCAGATCGTCTGGTCACAGGCGATCGTGGCGGCATCGACGCTTGCGGCCGGCAGCTGGGGCTGCATGGTGGCCTTTCGACGGGAAAAAACATTTCAGACGCTGGCGACCAGTGTTCTGGGTGTCGTTGTGCTGTTGCTGTCGGCCCACGCACTGGGAGCGGCGGGGTTGCCGGCTGTGGCTGCCATTTCGCCCTACGATGGACTCTTTCGGATCCTGAATCCGCTCCGCCCCGAGCTGCTCGGTCCGGCCACGGTGTCAGCATGGTCAACAGTGCTCTTCCAGGTTGCGATTGCGGTAGTCTGTTCCACCGTGACCGTGCTGCGACTTCGTGTCTGGAACCCGTCAAAGGAAGTTTATACGGGGCAGGTTGAAACGACATCGGCGGAAGCAGAAGGGCGCGAACCAGCATCGCACACAGCGCTGGCTGCGGCCCCATCGACAGCAGCACGCAGGTTTCATCGTCATGTCTGGAGCCAGCCTGTGATCTGGCGAGAGATGCGGACTCGCGCCTATGGTCGGCGGATGATCTGGATCAAGCTCGCCTACATGCTTCTCACATGTCTGATCGCTGCTGCAGCATGGCAGAAATCGCTGTCACCCGACGCCGCGGGACTCGTGCTGGGTATGGTCTCCGGCCCCGCGTTTGCGCTGCTTGGCGTGGGAATTCTCAGCCTGCTGCTGGCAAACGCTCAGGCAGTGACATCGATTACCAACGAACGGGACGGCAAAACGCTTGAAATTCTTTTGGTAACTGATCTTCGGCCTCACGAATTCATGCTGGGGAAGATCGGTGGCGCTCTGTGGAATGCCAGGGAAATGCTTGTCCTTCCGCTGCTGATGACGGGTTCTTTTTGTACGGCGGGAGTGATTCCGGCGCTGACGCTGGAGAATGCAGTGTACACGGCGGCGGCCTTCACAGTGCTGACGCTCTTCGCGGTGGCCCTTGGCCTGCACGCAGGACTCAGCTATGAGAATTCGCGGCAGGCCATCGCGCACAGCCTGGGCACGATGTTCTTCCTGTGTGTGGGTATTTTTATTTTCATGCTGCTGCTGGTTGAGGCGAGGTCATCATTTGCGATCCAGCTGCAGAGTTTCATTCTGTTTATTGGATTTGGCAGCCTCGGATTGTACTCATCGCTCACTTGGCGTAATCCCTCCAGCGCACTGACGTTGGCAGCTCTGCTGCTGCCATTCCTGACGTTTTATGCGATAACAGAATTTCTGCTGGGTGGGAATCTGGGCGTGAGCTTCTGGGTTTGTATGGCTTATGGCTTCGCTGCAATCTCCATGATGGTGCCGGCAATGACGGACTTTGACATTGCTTTGGGCCGCAACGCTCCGGAAGGTGGTTGACAGAGGAACGCTTCAAGCGTCGAGTTTTGCTGTGCGAAACGACAATCGTTCCCGAACCGTCTGTGGGAGTCTTCCGAGATTGACCTTTGTGCCTGCGGACAGACACGCGGGCAAAAAAAAGGCCACACACCATGAGGTGTGCGGCCTGATCACGATGGGTGACTAACCGGATTCGAACCGGCGACATCCAGAACCACAATCTGGCGCTCTAACCAGCTGAGCTATAGCCACCGTGGGTGCGTCAGTATACCGTGCAGTCGTCAACAGATCAAGTTGATGAGTGATGCAGGTGATTTTTTTAGGGGTGACAAAAGGCTGCGGACGGCGTTCCATGGCATTGACCGTTGTCCCCTTACGGCTCACCGCTGCGTTGTTTTCGAAGTTGTCGGCTGGCCTGCGTGAGGATGTTTCGTTCGCGTGGCGTCAGGCTTGCTTCGCCCTGTTCCGTGATTTTCTGCAGAATGGCATCGACCTGCTGGTCAAGACGTGATTCGGGGGTGGCTGAGGGGGCGTAGATCCTGAGTTTCCCGGATTTTCGGCGGCGCAACCGTCCGCGAATGCTGTCCCACCAACGCGAAAAATTCATGTGCCGCTGGAAGTACAGGGCTCCGAAGGCCACCCCACTCAGATGAGCCAGATGTGCTGTGTTGCTGGTTCTCCAGTCACCTGTGAGCATCGGCAGGAGATCGTAGGCGATGTACAGAGTCAGAAGCCAGCGCATCTCGATGGGTATAAAGCCCATGAGCAGCACCTGCTGGCGCGGGAAATACAGTGCCGCGAGGGTCAGAGCAGCCATGACCGCTCCTGAGGCGCCGATGACCGGGACGTCGTCACCCAGCAGGCAGAAGACGAGCGAAGCAATTCCGGCAAAAAACGCCGCGGAAAGGTAGAACCACAGGAATTCCAGACGGGGAAGAACTCCGGACAACAACTGACCGGCGAAGTGCAGGGTCAGAGCATTGATGAGCAGATGCAGCAGACTTTCGCGGCTGTGGCAGAAAGCGTAGGTCAGCAGCCGCCAGATCTGTCCCTTCTGAATGATCGGACCGACCTGCAACTGCAGCCAGGACTCGACCAGAGACGTCTGCTGACCGGGTCGAACGGTGAGGTACTGCAGGACGAAAACGGCCACCATAACCAGAATCAGCTGGGTGGTAATCGGAAGCGACCCCGTGGAGGGGCGCCAGCCAGAGGGCTGCTGGTAGTCGTCCCGCAGATATTCTCGATTTTCCAAACCCATCCGGGAACTGCCGTAGAGAAGTGCTGGCTGCGATAGCCTCGGACGTGCGAGGCTGTGCGAGAGTTGTCATGTTAGACACTTGCAGCTCTGGCGTCGACAGGACTTCCGGAAATGCTGACCGGGACAATGCCAGCGCTGGGGGTTACGGGGAGTGGAAGCGTCAGGCGAACACACTTTGGGTGGACGGGGGTGCTTCGCGTGAGATCGAGGCGCCGGTATTGAGTGGATCTGCGACGGTGGTTTCCAGTTGCCAGCCATCAATTTCGTGGGGGATCGCGTCAAGAATCTGTCTGGCGGCTGACATGGAGGGGGCCGGGATACAGATTCCGGGCCCCCAGGAAGACTGAGCGGCGCCGTGGATTCCCTGCTGACGAAGTGCGACGACGAGTTTGCTGATTGACGGGTGCGAGAATGTTCCGCCCTGAGCGGGCGCGTAGAAGCTGCCGACGGCATCGCCGTAGGATTCCAATGCCATCGAGAAATCAGCTGCGTCCGCATCTGCGACGGCTGGGAGGAGTCGTTTCTGGATGAGTGTGGCGAGCTGATTTGTGAGTGAGAGCGGCATTTCGCGCCGTCCCTCGAACCACTGCCGCTCGGCGTCCCCCGACATTCCCTGGGTATTGATGGGGCGAACGACCAGAAATCGCCAGTGGTCGGGAAGTGCGAGCCGCCGGACGCGTGGTTGAGGTGCTGAGCGACCCTGGTCTGCAAGAAAACCGCCGAGATCAAAACCGGCCGTGCCGATGGCGGACCGTTCGCTGCGGGCGCTGGTGGCGGCCAGTTGTTCAGCGGGTGGTGGCAGCTGTCCGCTGACGAGCCAGCCCACAGCGGCAGTGAGTGCGAGGGCAAGCTGAGTGCCGCTGCCCAGTCCTGCATGGGGCGGAATTTCTGCTTCGACCGTGATTTGCAGCGGAGGCAGGTGATGCAGGCTTCTGAGTCGCTGGAGGAGACGGGTGAGGCGACTGACCGTGTCGGCTGATCCCCCGCAGATCTGATCTTCTGGGTTGAATTGCGCGCTGATCTTCCAGCCTGGCTGAGCCACCATCAGACCTGCTCCGCCAAATTCCCAGCCGCTGGCCGGGGAACCGAGGATGAGTCCGAAATGCAGCCGAGCGCCTGTGCGGGCAACCACGCGAGTCATGCGGGCTGCTCCTGAATTTGTCGATGGTGGATGAAGTCCACAATCAACTGCCACGCCTGCAGCTCTGATGGGCCGCCCGTCTTTTCGACAGCAGGTGCAAGAAACGTCAGAGCGTTGCTGATTTCACGCTCAGGGATCAGGTGGAGTCGGGTGGCGAGAATGGCGGCTTCAATAACCGCATGTTTCGCTCGATTAAACCCCGAAAATGGACGTTTCTCTTCGGCATGACGAATGGTGGCAGGCATCCGGCTGCGGGGGGCTGAGTCATCGACGCTGTCGACTGTGAATTCGAACCAGCGGCAGCAGTCGCTGAGCACACGTCCGGAGATGCTGCGGGCAGGTTCCGTCGGTGGCAGTTGCGTAAGCGTTCCAGTGACGGCCTGGGCGATGATATCCACCTGATCCGTGATGTGAAAAACACCCGATCGAAGGGTCGATAAATTACGGAAGGTCGCCGAAGGCTGAAATGGCCGAAGGATTAACGCCTGAAAGTTGCCCACCACAACGGGTCCCATTGGAGCCACGTTGAGTTGATTTGTGGAGTCGATGCTGGTGACGAGGCCTTCGATGATCATGCGGTTTGACTGCGAAATGCGGGGGTGAATAGTCTCGGAAAGTGTCCCGGGGATTCACTGGTTTCGCAAGCGATGCACGAAGTGGATCCGCCCGACTTGCAGGAACAGAGAATCGGTCGCTGGTCCGATCGCCACGCTCGATGCTGACAAACAACAGGTCTGCTGATAAACTTCCCGAAGTTGCGTTCTTACCAGCGCGGATCGGCCAATTCCGGACGAACAGATGTCGGACACGTCAGCGGAGAACATCATGCTCACAGCTCTTCACCAACTCGACCTTCGTTTCAGCGCACTGCCCGCTGCGATACTCATTCTGTGCGCGGCCACCCAGCCCGCGAATGCTCAGAATTCATCTCCGGACACCGTGGCGTCAGCGCCTGTCCCAGCCATCGCAGTACCTGCCGCCCGCATCGACGGCACCGGGCTCGGCTGGGTTGCTCTCGGTGAAGCCGATTTCACCAATGTCAACTGCGATCCCGACACATGGAGCTTTCCAAATGGCGAAATTCACTGCTCCGGCAGTCCAGTGGGGGTCATGAGAACCAAAAAGGAATATCGCAACCTTGAGCTGGTTGTGGAGTGGCGACATCTGAAGCCTGCCGGCAATTCCGGCGTCTTCCTCTGGGCCTCAGAGAAAAACCTCGCTTCGCTCAAACGCGGTGGCCTTCCGGAAGGCATCGAAGTCCAGATCCTCGACCACGGATACTCAGAAAACTACAAAAAACAAACCGGAAAAGAGCCCGACTGGTTCACCACCAACGGCGATGTCTTCCCCACCGGAGCCGCACGAATGACTCCTTTCCCGCCAGTAGCTCCCAACGGCAGCAGCCGCAGCTTCCCCAGAAAGAATCTCAGCAAAGCTTCACCGGAATGGAACCACTATTACATCCGCGCCGTCAATGGTGAAGTGCGTCTGTGGGTCAACGGCGAAGAAGTGTCCGGAGGCACCGGCTGCAGTCCCGCAAACGGCTTCCTCTGCCTCGAATCTGAGGGCTCTCCAATTCAGTTTCGCAACCTCAGAATCCGCGAACTGCCATAACAACCGAGGGCAGGAAGGCTGACAAACAAGGCCCACCCCTGAACACGGCTTACCCCAATTCGCAGCGGCACATCACAGCACTATCTGAATCCTGCCACTGCTCACCTTTCGCCCCCCGAATCAATCACACGACCACACCCCGGCCAGCCACGAACAACGAACAACGAACAACGAACAACGAACAACGAACAACGAACAACGAACAACGAACAACAAACAACAAACAACAGACAACAGACAACCGCCCGGAGTTCCTTTCATGTGTTCCCGCGCCGCACATTTCCCTCTTCTGTTCGTGCTCCTTTCCAGTCTGACTTCGCTGAGCCTTGCGGCGGATGAGGTCAGTGAACGGGCTGCGGGGATCCTGCGGGAATCCGGCGTGCAGGGTGGCTTTGTCGTTCATCTGGGTGCAGGAACCGCTGAGCTCACGGCAGCTCTGCGGGCTTCGACGGGTTTCCAGGTTCAGGGTCTGGAAGCAGACGCGGCGTTGGTCGCTGCCGGTCGCCGGAGAATGCTGGATGCCGGTCAGTACGGTGAAGTTTCACTGCTGCAGTTTTCCGGTCAGGAGCTTCCATACATTGATAACATGGTCAATCTGCTGGTCGTTGAGGGCAATCAGAAGGTACCGCAGGACGAACTTCTTCGAGTTCTTGTGCCGGGCGGAACTCTGCTCACGCGACAACCCGACGGCAGCTTTCAAAAGTTGATCAAAGAGCGTCCGGAAAACATCGACGAGTGGTCACATTACCTGCATGATGCATCGGGTAATGCGGTGGCCCACGACGATGTGGTTGGGTCACCTCGGCATCTTCAGTGGGTGGGGAGTCCGCGCTGGTCGCGGCATCACGACCGGATGGCCAGCATGAGTGCTTTGGTCTCCACGAATGGGCGACTGTTTTACATCATGGACGAGGGCAGTCGAATCTCGATTCAGCTGCCATCACGCTGGAAGCTGATTGCTCGAGATGCCTTCAACGGAGTGATTCTCTGGAAGCGGGACATTGCGAACTGGCAGAACCATCTGTGGCCTTTAAAAAGTGGCCCCACTCAATTGTCGCGGCGGCTCGTTTCCACCGATCGCGAAGTGTACGCGCCGCTGAGTGAAAACGGCCCGCTGGAGGCGCTCGATGCCGCCACTGGCCAGACTCTCAGAACCTACGCGGGTACTGATGGTGCCGAGGAAGTGCTGCATGTCAACGGGACGTTGTTTGTTGTAGTTCGTCAGGGGGCTGGCGAGCGGGACAAGTACGCTCCGGCAAATGGCCGGGTGGGTGATCAGGGCAAGGTGGCTCAGGAATTTTTCTGGAACGAAGAGCCTCGTGTCGTGATGGCCTTTGAAGCTGCAACCGGCCGACAACTCTGGGCCAGGCAAACTCGCATTTCCCCGCTGACCCTCGCAGCCACTCCCGATCGACTGCTCTTTCACGACGGTGAATCGCTCAACGCACTGCAACCGGGCACTGGCGAGCTGCTCTGGGCATCAACTCCAGTTACACGTCGTCGGCAGTTCACCTTCAACTTTGGACCGCGGCTTGTGATCTGGGAGGACGTTGTGCTGTATGCTGGCGGCGACGGTCGCATGATCAGTGTGGATGCGGCTACTGGAAAGCAGCTCTGGGAAGCGGATCATCCCAATTCGGGTTACCAGTCTCCGCAGGACCTGATGGTGGTGGACGGGTTGGTGTGGTGTGCCCCGACAACGTCCGGCAAGGACACTGGAGTCTTCACTGGCCGCGATCCACGTACGGGCGTGGTGAAAAAGGAATTCGCTCCGGACGTGGACACCTATTGGTTTCATCACCGCTGCTACATTGCCAAAGCCACGGATAACTTTCTGATTCCTTCCAGAACCGGGGTGGAATTTGTTGACTTTGAAAAGGAGCACTGGGATATCCATCACTGGGTCCGAGGTGGCTGCCTGTACGGTGTCCTGCCCTGCAACGGACTCACCTACACGCCTCCGCACAACTGCGCGTGCTACCCCGAGGCCAAGCTGTTCGGCTTCAACGCGCTGGCGCCTTCCGCACCGACGCGGCCGGTTCCAAAGGATGTGCCTGAAGAGGGGCGGCATGAGTCCGGGCCGGCCTTCGGATTTCCGCTGGCCGCAGAAAAGGAATTCAGCGGAGAAGACGACTGGCCGACGTTTCGCCATGACGCTCGTCGCAGTGGCACCTCGAGGCAGGACGTCCCGGCAGCCATCAGCAGTCGCTGGACAATCGATGCCGGAGGCCGTCTGACATCGCCGGTAATCTCCGATGGCCTCGTGTTTGTTGCCCGCAGTAACGCCCACACGCTGTATGCCCTGAGGCAGTCTGATGGCAGTCGAGTGTGGTCCTTCACGGCCGGAGCACGGATCGACTCACCGCCCACAATTGCGCGTGGCCGAGCCATTTTCGGGGGAACGGACGGCTGGGTGTACTGTCTGCGGGCGGATGATGGTCAGCTGATCTGGAAGTACCGCGCCGCACCGCTGGATCGCCGCGCGATGGCCTTCGAACAGCTGGAGTCGCTCTGGCCGGTGCATGGGAGTGTGCTGGTTCGAAACAGCGAGGTCTGGTCGGTCGCCGGCCGCTCAAACTTCCTCGATGGCGGACTGCGGCTGCTGCGGCTGGATCTGGAAACCGGACGTCGGCTGTCAGAAACAGTCATGGATGAAACAAACCCGGAAACCGGAAACAACATGCAGGAGAAGCTGAAGATCCTGCAGATGCCCGTCGGGTTGCCCGACATCCTCGTGGCCGATGATCAGCTGGTATACATGAAGTCCCAGAAATTCGATCCTCAGGGGCAGCGGCTGGAAATTGGTCCCATTTCCGGCGACTTCGTGGAACAGGGTTCAGCGCAGCGTGGCGAGGGTGTGCACCTGTTTGCTCCCATGGGATTCCTCGACGACAGCTGGTTTCACCGCTCCTACTGGGTCTACGGCCGCAACTTTGCGGGTGGACATGGAGGCTATTATCAGGCCGGTCGCTTCGCACCCTCCGGAGATATCATGGTTAACGGCAACGGCTATGTGTTTGGGTACGGACGCAAGCCCGAATACTTCCGCTGGACGACAACGATGGAGCGACAGTTGTATTCGGCGGCTCCGGAGCCACCGCAGGTTCCTGACGGGTTCGGAAAATCACAGCAGGCAGCCGGGAAGAAGAAGGGCGCGGGCGACGAAGGTCAGTTCGCCCAGTTTGCAAAGGCTCCGGCTCTGGATCCCACGGGAAAACCGATCACGGTTGAAGCGTGGATGACAGCAACGGCTCCCAACGGTGTGATCGTTGCACGTGGAGGCCCCGCGGACGGATTTGCTCTGAGCCTTGAAACGGGCAAGCCTGTTTTTCAGGTGCGTTCTGCAGGCCAGCTGTCCACTGCAACGGGCTCGAAGAGAATTGTCGGTGGCTGGCATCACGTGGTCGGAGTACTGGGCGCGGATCGAACGCTGAAGCTGTACGTCGATGGTGAGCTGGTTGGAGAAAGTCAGTCTGGCGCATTTGTTTCCAAAGACCCGGCTCAGGGGCTTGAAATCGGTAATGACGCCGGAAGCACTGTCGGTGACACCGCGGCCACTCAATTCGTCGGGATTATCGACGAGGTCCGCCTCTACTTCGCGGAAACGGATGCCGCCACGGTATCAGCCCGGTATACCGCCGGCGAAGAAATGCATCCGGATCCCGCGCTGGTGGTCAGCTTCGACGACGGCACTGCTCGGGATATGTCGCTCCACCGCAATAATGGGACGATCAGTGGCGGTCGGCCGGCCGAGGGCAGATTCGGCCAGGGACTGCAGCTCAGCGCCCGTCGGCAGAACGCTGCGAAAACAAAATCCGCCGGAGTTCCTGCTGCGGGCGGTGATCGCAACAGTCTGATCGAGCCCCGCTGGAATAAGGATGTGCCGATCTATGTTCGCGCGATGGTACTTTCGGGATCCCGCCTGTTTATCGCCGGTCCCCCTGACCTGATTGACGAGGAGGCCACGTTCCAGCAGCTGGCTCAGAAGGATGAATCAGTGGAAACGCTGCTCGCGGCTCAGGCTGACGCCATCGACGGACGACAGGGAGGCAGGCTGCTGGCAGTGAACGCAGACACGGGAGAGATTGAGCGGTCGCTGGAGCTGGATTCGCTTCCCACCTGGGACGGACTTGCTGCCGCTCGCGGTCAGCTCATCATGACCACACTGGACGGTCGCGTGATCTGCTTTGCACCCTGACGCTCATCACCCCTTGATCACTCTGAAACCGAAAAACAAACGTCATGTCCATGCGTTCTCTGAGCCGCATTTTTCCGTTGATCGACCACGGTGTGCCGTGCATCGACCGCGTCGATACACGGATTTTCCAGCTCAAATACTATCGAGACTGTGCGGGTTGCAGCTTCTGTGGTGACTCGTGTTGCCAGTACGGCGTGGATGTCGATCTGCCGAACGTAGCGCGTTTGAATTCCGCCCCGGATGAACTGGAACAGTTTGTGGGGCGACCCCGATCGGAGTGGTTCGAGGATCGCGTGGTGCTGGATGTTGAATATCCGGGAGGTGGTTTCCGCAGAACCCGGGTCATCGACGGTCGCTGTGTTTTTCTGAATCGCAGCGGTCGAGGCTGCCTCGTGCATTCGTGGTGCCTGCAGCAGGGAATTCCGTATCAGCAGCTGAAGCCTTTGGTGAGTTCACTCTTTCCGGTGACCATCGATCAGGGAGTGCTGCTGCCTTCGATTGAGAGTGTGGATTCTTCGCTGACTTGTCTTGGTCCCGGCAGTTCTCTTTACTGCGGAGCACGAACAGATCTGAGCTGGTATTTCGGCGAGGAACTGGTGCGGGAACTGGATGCTCTGGAGCGAGAATTCCTCCACCGATAACCACTTTGCTGACAACCACTTTCTCTGGTACGTCGCCTTGCGTCCACCGACAGTCGTGGTGCCAGTCGGAGATTGCCCACGAGAACAGCGACTTCGGCTTTGCGTTCGAAGGCTGGAGCAGTCAGAATATTGAATGTGAACTGACCACGACAGCCGCCCCAACTCATGAGCTGGCCGGAGAGACTCGCATGAAGACGTGCCCACATGTTACGAACTCGAAGCGGCGTTCCTGGCTTCAGACGGCCGGTGGACTGGGCGCAGCTGCCCTCAGTTCGCTCCTCGAATCGGGGCCTCGGGCCGCAGAGCCCCACAGACGTCACCAGAACCCACCCCCAGTGGCGAAGGCGAAGCGAATCATTTATCTCTTCCAGTCTGGTGCGCCTTCCCAGATGGATCTGTTCGACCCGAAACCTCTGATGGAGTCTCGTCACGGTGAAAACCTTCCGGAGTCCATTCGTCAGGGTCAGCGGCTGACCACGATGACCTCGGGGCAGGCCACGTTCCCGGTGGCCCCCAGCATCTTTAAATTCTCTCGGCACGGTGAAAGTGGCTTATGGTTCAGCGAACTCATGCCGCGCATGTCGTCACTCGCCGATGACTGGTGCATGATCCGCACGATGCACACCGAGGCGATCAATCACGATCCGGCGATTACATTCTGCCAGACAGGTTCTCAGCTGGCGGGGCGTCCCAGCATCGGTGCATGGGCCAGTTATGGGCTGGGGAGTGACAATCAAAGTCTGCCCGCCTACGTGGTGCTCACGTCATTCGGCTCTGGTCGTCCTGACGACCAGCCTCTGTACGACCGGCTTTGGGGAGCTGGTTTTCTGCCGTCAAAGCATCAGGGGGTGCGTTTCCGCAACGCGGGCGACCCGGTGCTCTACCTGTCCAACCCGCCGGGGGTGACCACCGCTGATCGCCGCAGAACACTGGATCGCCTGCGGCTGCTCAACGAACGCCAGCATGATGATCTTGGCGACCCCGAAATTCAGACTCGCATCGCACAGTACGAAATGGCCTTCCGGATGCAGGCCAGTGTCCCGGACCTGGTGGACACCTCCAAAGAACCAAAGCACATTCTGGATCTGTACGGTCCTGATGTTTCCCGCCCGGGCTCGTATGCTGCCAACTGTCTGTTAGCGCGACGGCTGGCGGAGCGGGACGTTCGCTTTATTCAGCTGTTCCACATGGGTTGGGATCATCACGGCGGGCTGCCAAATGCGATCCGGGGGCAGTGCCGGGACACTGATCAGGCGACCGCGGCGCTGATTCTGGATTTAAAGATGCGGGATCTTTTGAAAGACACGCTGATCGTGTGGGGGGGCGAATTCGGACGAACCATTTATTCTCAGGGCGGTCTCTCACCCGGAAACTATGGCCGCGACCATCATCCCAGATGTTTCACCGTGCTGATGGCAGGTGCTGGCATTCGAGGCGGCACCACATGGGGTGAAACTGACGATTATTGTTACAACATCGTCCGCGATGGGGTGCACGTCCACGATCTGAACGCCACCATTCTGCACCTGATGGGAGTTGACCACACCCGATTAACGTGGAAATATCAGGGCCGTGACTTCCGGCTGACGGATGTTCACGGGACGGTGGTTGAGGGGATCCTTTCATGAGGATTTCGAATTGTCGTGTGATTGAAGAAGTTGCACAGTTCCTGGGGTGTTCGGCAGCCAGATTGGCAGTGAAATGGCAAAGGCTGCCGCAGTGATCTTAAATTCAGCCTGTCCTGCCGCAGTCTGCTGGTTAGAATTGAGGCCGGACGAATTGGCACGGCGATTGCATTTCCCGCGAAACAGCTTCAGCCGACGATTCTACTGGCACTTTTTACGAAACCGTCTGCTGAGTTCACTTCAATTCATCATTTTACGGAGACGACCGGTGAGCAGCCTGGTGCTGATGCAGTTGGATGTGCTGTCTGGTCGCAGCCGGAACTTCCAGCTGTCTGACTGGCTGTCCGGATTCTGGCCGGCTGCCGCCGCGGGTGCGGGGCTGGTGGTGCTTGGCTGGCTGGCTGTCCGCTGGGCCAATCGTGCCATGCAGCAGGTGGATCCGGGCGAATCCGATCGGCAAATGCTGCAGGCACTCGAAGAATTGAAGCAGGGCGGCAAGCTGTCGGACGGCGAGTTTCGGTTGATCAAAGGACGTCTGGCAAATCGCCTCAGTAATCTGCCCCTGCACCCCGCCAGCACTGAAAAAACGGCAGGTCCTGCTGGAGGTGTACGGGGGCTTCGCAGAATGGAGTCTGAAGCAGAATCGGTTCAGTCTGCACAGCCGAGCAAACCGACAAACATTCGCGGTTCGGATTTGAATCCAGGGCAAGTGAGCGAAGAGCACTAGGGGGCGATTACCGAAAACAAGGTTGGCAGGGACGCCAACTCGAATGGAGTTTCTGTTCCTGCGTAAGACGCATCTGCGGGTCCACCGTTCCTCCCGACTTTTTCTCCGAAGTCATGAAGCAGAACGGTCCACCTCGGCAGATAAAGAAATCCTGAAAGTAAACAGATGGTATCGGGCAAGGACTTTGGTTCCGGCAAGACTGCTCAGCAGGGCAAACGCAACGCCAACTGTTCATTCTGCCGCAAGAACTACCGTGAGGTCGGGCCACTGGTGGAGGGCCCGGAAGACGTTTATATCTGCGGCGAGTGCATCGAACTCTGCCAGTCAATTCTGGATCAGGAACGTCGTCGCCGGGGTTCGTCGCGAAAATTGTTCAACCGCGTCCCTACCCCCCGCGAAATCGTCCGCGAACTCGATCAGTACGTGATTGGCCAGGATCGCTCCAAAAAGCTGCTCTCTGTTGCCGTCCACAGTCACTACAAGCGACTCATGCACAACCTCGAAGTGGGAACCGAGGAAGTTGAGATCGAAAAGTCAAACATCCTGCTGATCGGCCCGACCGGCTCCGGCAAAACTCTGCTTGCTCGAACGCTTGCTAAAACCCTGCAGGTTCCCTTCGCCATTGGCGACGCCACCACTCTCACAGAGGCCGGCTACGTCGGTGAAGACGTCGAGAATCTCCTGCTGAAACTGCTGCACGCCGCAGACTTCGACATCGAAGCTGCTCAGCGAGGCATTATTTTCATCGACGAAATTGACAAGATCGGCAAAACCAGCCAGAACGTCAGCATCACTCGCGACGTCTCCGGTGAAGGGGTCCAGCAGGCCCTGCTGAAAATGCTGGAAGGCACGGTCGCCAACGTCCCTCCACAGGGCGGACGCAAACATCCAGAACAGCAGTACATTCAGATCGATACCACAAATATCCTGTTCATCTGCGGCGGGACCTTCGTGGGACTCGAAGACATCATCTCCCGACGACTTGGCAGGAAAGTCATCGGCTTCGGTGCCGCAGCCAGCGAATCGCATGACACGGCAGTCAAACACAGTATGCTTGCTCAGGCGACTGTCGAAGATGTGATGGAATTCGGCCTGATCCCCGAATTGCTCGGACGACTCCCCGTCATCGGTACACTCGCACCCCTCGACGAAGACGCCCTCATGCAGGTGCTCACCGAACCCCGAAATGCTCTGGTACGCCAGTACCGAAGACTCTTCGAAATGGAGGAGTGCGAACTGGACTTCACTCCACAAGCACTTCGGGAAATTGCTAAACTCGCACGTTCCCGCGAAACCGGTGCCCGTGGGCTCCGTGCGATCCTCGAAGATGTCATGTTCGAACTGATGTTCGAATTGCCGGAACTGGAACGAGGACAGAAATTCGTCGTGACCGAAGAAATCGTTCGCGGCGATCGCAAGTTCAGCAAAAGAGATTCCGCAGCAGCCTGAGTGCCCGGCAACTCACTGCAACACGTGTCAACTGGCAGCGCCGCAGCGTCTGAAAGTTCCGGTCAGGTGGAGGCCCGGACTTTTTGATCGACTGCGGCGTGATGCCGTTATCGAAGAATGGGCACACTCGCTCACTGACCAACTCGGCAACTTCGAATGAACAGCCCCCCCGAACGATCGCCCATTCGTCTCGAACAGGTGCTGCAGGAACTTGGTCAGCCACGCCTGCTGGGACTGCTGCGAGATCCCGCGTTCCCGCACCGACAGCGATTGCTCGAACAATTGCAGTCGATTGATCTGTCACTGCTGCATGAGGTGCGGCTGCAAAAGACTTCACAAACCGTCGCCATCGATCGCGTCGCTCTCGCTGTGGCTCCTTCGCAGGTCGTGCGGCAGCCACAGACGCCTGCCGATCAACAGCAGTGGGCAGCCGCTCGACGCACCGGTGCTGAATTGCTGCACGCGGGACGCGTCGCCGTTGTCACCGTGGCGGGCGGCCAGGGGACGCGACTGGGATTTGAACAGCCCAAAGGCATGTACCCGATCGGTCCTGTCAGCCAGCGGACGCTCTTCCAGATTTTCGCCGAACAGATTCTCGCCCGACGCCGACGGCACTCCGCCGATCTCCCATGGCTCATCATGACCAGCGATGCCACGCACGCTGAAACGGTCGCCTTTTTCCAGACACAGGCTTTTTTCGGTCTGCCGGAATCCCAGGTCCATTTTTTCCGCCAGGGGAGTCTGCCAGCACTGGATGCTGCAACCGGCGAGATCCTTCTGAGTGGCCCGGACGAAATTGCTTTGTCACCGGATGGACACGGAGGCATCATCGGTGCACTGCATCGCTCCGGACTTCTCGACTGGCTGGAACACAGCGGGATTGATCATATTTACTACCACCAGGTAGACAACCCCACCGCCATCATCGCCGACCCGGCTCTGCTGGGACTGCACACTACCGCCCGTTCGCAGGCCACCACCTGTGTGGTACGCCGAACCAGCCCGGCTGAACGTATGGGGGTCGTGGTCGAAGTGTCCGGCCGCGCGGAAATTATTGAGTACAGCGAACTGACCCCGGAACAGTCGGCCGGAGTTGATGAATCCGGGCAGTGGATCTTCTGGGCAGGAAACACTGCCATTCACGTGTTTGAACGCACTTTTCTGCAGCAGCTGTCGTCAGTCGCCAGCCGACTGCCTCTGCACGCTGCCCGAAAGAATGTCCCCTTCCTGGATGCAGACGGCAAACTGCAGCGACCAGCCGATCCCGCCTGCCCGAATGCCATCAAACTGGAACAATTTATTTTCGACGCCCTGCCCATGGCCTCCCGAACACTCGTCGTGGAAGGCGATCGCAATCGGGAGTTCAATCCCGTTAAAAACAGCACCGGCACAGACTCCGTCGAGACCTGCCGCATGGCACTGCGAAGAATCGCCGCAGCATGGCTGGCCGAAGTCGGATACGCGGTTCCCGACGACGCCGCGATCGAGATCAGCCCACTCGAAGCACTCGACGCTGAAGAACTCCGACAACGCTTTGCCGATGGCACCCTCAACGTCGAAACGCTCATCAGTCGCACGCCACAAAATAACTCCTGAGCACAACCTGCTCGCCGTGAATGCCCGACCAGCATGATCGCTGGCAGAACACTGATCCGCAGGCTGAGACACGTGCCAAATTCATTAAAATTTTGTCTGCGGCTGCTGACCTGCTGTGGACGGCTGAACAAGCGGGTGGTAATGTTTCGCTTGATTCAGGATCTCTTCCAGATGCTGTCATATCGCGTCGGCCCTCCTGTCTCCTCTCCCGTCCCAAAAGGCCTTGCTCCGATGTCCGCAAGACTCCTCGCGTTCCTGCTGATCCTCTGCCTTTGCACATCCGCAGCACAGGCCAGAACATGGCGGGTCACCGATGGCCGCAAGTTCAGTGGCGATTTTCAGGGGCTCGATGACAATCAGGTGGTAATTCGCACCAGCAACGGTCGCTTCGAAAAAGTCCCATATCTCAAGCTCAGCAAATCAGATCGCACTTTCGTTAAAAGTACTCTGACTTCCATGGCGAAACAGGACGAAGTGCAGCGACTTGTGCAACTGGAAACTCAGGGTTCCACCGGAACCTCAGATCAGCCCGCAACACCTGCAGACGGCGAACCTGCCGACGCACAGAAAACTGAGAAACCACAGAAGCCCGCAGGCAGTCCCGACGGCACTGCTCCGTCGCTGAATGACGCCAAACAAATGCGAATCTGGACCGATATCAACGGCAAACAGCTCGAAGCCCGCTTTGTTTCCGCCACGTCCCTGAACGTCACCCTGCAGATGTCGTCCGGCGAAAGCCACACCTTTCCTGTGGCCGGGTTTCGCCAGGAGGATCAACAGCTCATCCAGCAGCTGGCAAATCAGCCCGCCGGAGGTCTTCCGGGTGGTGCGCCGGGACTGCCTGGTCAATTGCCAGGTTCTCCTGGCGCTCCAGGACTGCCCGGTCTTCCCGGAGGTACCCCAGGCCTGCCCGGCGGCCCTCCGGGCCTTCCCGGAGTCCCAGGTCTGCCCGGTGGCCCCCCAAGCCTCCCCGGATTCCCAGGGGGTGGCTTTCCAGGGCAAGGTTTGCCTGGCGGCGGTTTTCCAGGCGGAAACTCAAGTGGCGGCACGACCTCTGAACCCGGTTTCCCCGGGGTTGGGCTGCCAGAAAGTTCTGGTCTTCCAGGTGGCAGCGGAATTCCCGGAACGCCGGGGATGGCTGGCGGCGCACGTTTTCCTGGTGGAGCAAGCATCGCGGGCGGTTTCTCGTCTCCAGGCCGCCCGGAAATTCCTTCTGAGCCACAGGCACCTGCATTTCCCGGACCAGGCGCAGCGGGTGGCGGTCCACCAGACGCCTTCAGCAACTCGTCTCCAGCAGGTCCCGGAATCGGCAGTGGTCCCGGGCCTGCATCATTCGGCGGTCCACCGGCGGCATCGGGCGGTCCACCGGCGTCCGGGATTCCCGGAATGCCGACTGGATCCGAGTTTAACGCGTTCGAATACGGCTATAAGTGTGAAGAGTGCGGAGCTGAGTTCTCAAAGACTGATGGTGTCAAGGAAGGCGACGATTGCCCGAAGTGTTCAGGGTCCTGGCGTTTAAACGGCCGCGGCATCGTCAGGTTACTGGGTTTTGCAGTCTTCCTCGTGATCGGCGGCATCTCATTTGTCGTTCGCAAGATCCGCGGCCGCTAAGGCAGCCAGCTTGCTCCCGCCGATTCGTGGGTCAGCTTCCAACCACTGCCCTCAACACTTCTTCCTCGACAAAAATCGGCAGCACAGGGTCATGGTGGACGGCCACAGCGACTCCGTCGCTGGGACGGCAGTCAATTTCACGAAGGCTTTCGCCGACGCGAATATGGATTGACGCATAGTAGGTATGTTCCTTGATGCGGTTGATCACAAGGGACTCGCAGCGTCCGCCCAGGGCCTCGATCACATTCAGCAGCAGCTGGTGGGTGAGTGGTCGGAAGGGCGCGGGGTCAAGGAGTCGCCGGTTGATGGCCTGCGCCTCAACAGAGCCGATCACGATGGGAAACGTTCGGCTGCCGTTGACTTCGGTGAGATGGATCCAGTGCTGGTCGTTGAGATCGCACGCAACGACGCGGGTCAGTTCCATACGAACGGCCACAGAGAACTCCCAGTGTGTGAAGAAGGCGAGCGGGGATGTCAATCCCCCGGTACACGGCACGCGTTCGCGTCGAAAGTGCCGCTGAGGGAGATGGGGAGGAGACGGGCAGCCGACTCATTTCGGCCGCCCGGCCCGAACAGAAATGTTGTGAACAACGATTGACGTTTTTTATGGCAGTCGGCGGACTTTGAGATTGCGGAAGTAGACTTTGCTGGCGGGATCATGAGCCTGGAGAGCAAAGGTACCTTCACCAAGGCGACGTTCGAATTCCTTCGAGAACTCCGGCTTGCCTTCCGGTTCGGTGTAATCGACGGTGACTTTGTCATTGATGCGGATGATGATGTGACGTCCTTCGACGCGGATCGACGTTTTATACCATTCGTTGTCCTTCAGTCCCGGGTTCGGAATATCCACAACTCCGTAGAGGCTGCCGGATTTTTTCGGGTCGGACTGAGTGACGTTGACCTGGCATTCGAGACCGTAGCGGGGCCAGCCTGTTTCCTGGTAGCGGGTATGAAAATAGATGCCAGCGTTGCTGCCAGGGGTGGTCATGACTTCGCACTCGAATTCGAAGTTTTTGAAGGGTTCTTTTTCGCCTTCGAAGAACAGGTGGCTGCGTTCACCGTGGCACACCAGTTTGCCGTCTTCAATTTTCCACGAATCCTTGTTTTCGCTGGCCTTCCATCCCGTGAATGTTTTTCCATCGAACAGGTTTTTCCAATCAGTTGATTTGTCGTCGGCAACGGCAGCGAAGCTGCAGAGGAGTGCGACGGCGGACAGGGTGATCAGGCGTTTCATGAGGAGTCTCCTGGCAAAGTGGTGGAACGATGGCCGTCAGAGGATCGAGGTGCACGGCCGTCCCCGAATGATACCCTCGCGAATTTTTTTCACGAGTCCGCAGGTTTCCCGCTGCGACAAAAACAGGTATTCTCCCGTCGCCTGTGATCTCCTGTCCTGCTTCGGCGACTGCCCCGTGCCCGCTTCGTTCAAACTTTTTGCGCTGGTCACTGCTTTGACGCTCGCCGGATGTGATTCCGCCGTGCCCACGCCAGCGCCCCCATCCGGGTCAGGCAGCACAGCACCTTTTCCGCTGTTTCGCGAACTGCCCGTGCCTGCATTCATCCAACACCCGCATCAGGCTCCTGCGGACACCTTCGAGATGCCCGAAATCATGGGAAGCGGGTGCAGTCTTGCAGACCTTGATGCAGATGGACGCCTCGATCTGCTGGTGGTTCCGGGAATGGTCTCGGCCGCAGACGCCTCCGCCGGCGGCGCCAGGCTGCTCGTGCTGCTCCAGCAGTCTGACGGCAGTTTTAAGCAAGTGACTGACGACGCGGCACTGCGGGTTCGTGGTTTTGGCATGGGCTGTTACCCGGCCGACATCGATAACGATGGCGACCTTGACGTGCTCACCACATCCGCGGGCGGCACGGCGCTCTTTCGCAATGAGTCCTCAACTGGACAGGTCCGATTTGCGGACGTCACAGAAGCGGTCGGCCTGACATCCAGTCGCTGGTCCACGGCTGCTGCTTTCGTGGACTACGACTGCGACGGCTGGCTCGACCTGCTCGTGGTGAACTACGTGGATTACTTTTCCGGCAGCGTCTGTGCGGATGCTTCAGGTCGCCGCGATTACTGCGGACCACAGGCATTTTCCGGCACCGCAGATCTGCTCTATCACAACCTTGGTGGACAGGGGCAGCCGGGAACCTTCGAAAACGTCACAGTATCTGCGGGGCTGGCGGCCGCCGTTGGCAAGGGGCTGGGAACGGTCTGCACAGACCTGAACGGCGATCGACTTCCTGATCTGTACGTGGCCAACGATATGGAACCCAATCGACTCTGGATTCAGGGGCCGCCGGGGCGATTCACTGACGAGGGCAGTCTGAGGGGGTGTGCAACCGATCTGCAGGGGCGACCCCAGGCCAGCATGGGAACAGCATGGGCAGACATTGATCTCGACGGTCAGGAAGACTTGTTTCTGACGCATCTGCGAGGCGAAACCAACACGTGGTATCGGAACCTCGGTGGCGGTGTGTTTCTGGATGACACGGTTCGCAGTGGTCTTGGCGAGCCATCTCGTAACGACACCGGATTTGGTGTCGCCGCGCGAGATCTGGATCTGGACGGCCGCACGGATCTGGTGGTGGTGAATGGTCGTGTGATGCGAGCACCTCTGCTGCAGCCTGAACCGGCCGGTGAACACTGGCTGGAATATTCCGAGCACCGCAGGGTACTGATGGGAACTGCCGACGGTCGATTTCGTCTGCCGGAGTTAAGCGAGGCTTTTGTGAAGCAGTCGCTGGTGTCCCGCGGTCTGGCCGCAGGCGATATTGACAACGACGGCGACATCGATCTGCTCACCACCGCCATCGCTGCGCCTGCTCAGCTCTGGCAAAACGTGGCTCCCCGCAGCGGTCACTGGCTGACCCTGAAAGTCACTGACACGCCGCGTCGCCGGGATGCACTGGGGGCAAGGATTGTTGTGCGTGCAGCGAGCCGTCGCTGGACGGCCTCCGTCATGCCGCACACCAGTTACCTTTCCAGCCATGATCCGCGAATTCATCTGGGACTTGGCAACGCTTCGAAATACGATTCCGTTGACGTCTGCTGGCCGGACGAACGCGGGAGCATCGAACGCTTTTCCGGGGGCGCAGCAGATCGTCAGGTCGAGCTGCGCCGGGGCGAGGGCACGCGGATTTCTGATGCGGAACTGATCAATGAACAGGTGCAGCCATGAAAAACTCCCGGCTGACAGCTCGAAACCGCTCCACAATCCTGACAATTGCATTTGCACTCCTCGCAGTGCTGGCTGGTGCGCTGGGGCAACGTCTTTCCAGCGCTAAACCTGCAGTGCCACGCGTTGAACAGCGTGGGATGGATCGAGTGGTGCAGGAATTGTTCAGTGACGTGCGTGGACGCGTGGAGCGGCAGCCCTGGGATCCGCAGTCGTGGGGCCAGTACGGAATGTGTCTGCTCCAGCATGAACGGCCGCGAGAGGCCTTGCTGTGTTTTGGTCAGGCGCGCAAGCTGGATCCAGGCAATCCGCGGTGGCCGTGGTACACCGTGATGATTCTTGAGCAGACCGACCTTGCCGCGGCCGCGGTCGAGCTCGAACAAGCCTTCGCGCTGGCTCCTGACGCGCTGCACGTGCGACTGAAGCTGGCAGCCACGAAACTGGCCCTGGGCGATGCGACTGTCGCCGAGGAACTTCTTCAGGAGATACCGCCCGAATCAGCCGCAGCTGCGGACAGTGTGCTGCAGCGTGTTCGTGCTGCAAGGCTGCGAAATGCGCCGCTGGAGGCCCTGAAAATCCTTGACAACGCCCGCAAACGCAACTCAGGTCTGTCAAGCGATCTGTATCAGGAAGCTGCTGTGGCGGCGCTGCAGGCCGGACAGCCCCAGCTGGCGGCGTCACTTCGCGCAGAATCTCTGCTGCAGCCACCACTGCAGCCGTTTCCCGATCCATGGCTGGCAGCCCTGCGAGCGTTTGATGTGAGTGGCGGTGTGGATTCCGCCGCGGCTGATCAGCTGCGAGGACAGGGCAGGCTGCCCGAAGCGGCTGCTCGGCTGGCAGCGCTCGCCAGACGCTTCCCGGACCGTTCCCGCCCGGCCCTCAATCTGGCTCTCACGCTCCGGGATCAGGGCCAGCTTGAACAGGCTGCAAACGACCTGCAGGATCTGGCCGGACGTTTCCCCATGGATCCACTCGTGCATTTTCATCTGGCGGTCACCTATGCGCAACTTGGTCAGCAGGATGCCGCTGTGAAGTCGCTGCATATCTGCCTGCAGATCAAGCCCGACTACGGCCTTGCCCGCTCGGCGCTCGCCGATCTGCTTGCTGCTGCTGGCAGGTCGCCGGAAGCGGTGAGTGAAGCGGAGCGGGCCGTGGCGGATTCTCCGGGCGAACTCTGGGTTCACTTCGGGCTGGTGCGGCTGCTGCTGTCCGCCGGACAACTCAGTCGCGCCCGTCAGATGCTTGACCAGACCGCTGCACTGCCAACGGCCGCTGGTGCTCTTGAACAGGCCGAGCTGCGGCGTCTGCGGGAAGACCTTCAGGCGGCCGAAAAAGATTCGCAGGGAGGTGCGGAATGACAGGGGAAATTGATCGGCAATCGCATCAGACTGCGGGCCCGCCCGGGTGGCTGCGGATCTTCGTGGCGGCCTGCATTACGATTGCAGTGATCGTTGGACTGACCGCCTGGTGGCAGGCTCGGAAATCACAGGCACTCCGCGATCTGGCTGGCCGCCCCGAAGCCGCGCTGCCCGACTATGACTGCCCCGATCAGCAGACCACGACTGCTGCCGAACGGGCGAACAGCGGTTCGTCAAAGGCCGGTCGATTCAACGATGTGACGAAGAATCTGGGAATTGACTTTGAGCACACCGCTGGTCCGCTGGGAACCTGGTTCATGCCGGAATCCATCGGCGCCGGGGCAGCGGTCCTGGACTATGATCTCGACGGTCTGATGGACCTTTACTTCGTCAACTGCGGCCCCACTCCAGGGGCACCGGAAGCATTGCCGCCGGGTACCGATTTTCGCAATCGACTCTATCGACAGGCCGCGCCGGGAACGTTTGTGGATGTCACGACCGATTCGGGGCTCGGGGATCAGGGCTATGGTGCCGGTGTGGCCGTCGGCGATGTTGATAATGATGGTTTTCCGGATGTGTTCATAGCCAACTATGAACAGGATGCCATGTATCGCAACACAGGTCAGGGGCATTTCGAACTTCTGCCGCAGGCGCTGGGACGCAGTGAAAAAGAATGGGGATCGGCTGCGGCATTTGTGGATTACGACCGCGATGGCTGGCTGGACCTTCTCGTGGTCAATTACACAGAAGATCCGGTCTACGGACATCGGGTTTCGTGCGGCTTTTCGCATGGCCTCGTGAGTTACTGCGGGCCGCACAAGTTTCAGCCCACAGTGGACCGCCTGTATCGCAACGAAACGGGAACAGCCGTGGCCGCAGATCAGAGGGGGACACGAATCGTGCGGTTCCGTGACGTGACCGAGGAATGCGGGTTGGCGACGGCGAAGACTTACGGGTTTGGTGCCATCTGCTGTGATCTCAGCGGAGATGGGTGGCCGGACATCTTTGTGGCCAACGACGGGGCTCCAAACAGACTGTGGGTCAATCAGGGCGGCAGGCGTTTTGAAGAGGAAGCCGCGCCACGCGGGGCTGCGTGTAATCTGCGGGGCCATTCAGAAGCCGGTATGGGCGCCGCCGTCGGGGACGTGAACCGCGATGCGTTTCCGGATTTATTCGTAACGCACCTGACGAACGAAACCGCAACTCTGTATCTGGGTGACGCATCAGGAATGTTCACGGATCAGACTCCCGGCTCCGGACTCGACACGTACTCCCGACGACATACCGGCTGGGGCACCGCCCTGCAGGATCTGGATCACGACGGCCTGCTCGATGTGACCATCGTGAACGGTCTTGTGATTCCCTGTCATTCCGGTTTTCCGTTTCATGGTGAGGACGAGTTTCAGGTGCGTCGGGAAGTGATTCGGAATTCCGGCGAGTACTGGAAGGCCTACGCGGATCGCAACGTACTGCTGCATGGCCGGGATGGACTTCGTTTTGAAGACTGGAGCGGTGCAGCGGGTGATCTGACTGCCACCCCGGCATCCGGTCGCAGCCTGGCCAGCGGAGATCTGGACAACGATGGCGATCTGGATCTTGTCGTGACCAACTGTGGAGCACGAGCGCAGGTTCTGCGAAATGATATCCGGAAGCAGGGCAACTGGCTTTCCCTGCGACTGCTCACCGGCTCCCCCGGTCGGGATGCAATTGGAGCGAAGGTGACGCTGGTGTGTTCAGGTGGTGTTCGCAGGACGGCCTGGTGTGTGCCGCAGTCCAGCTATCTGGCCAGTCAGGATCCGCGAGTCCATTTTGGTCTGGGTTTGGACGAGAAAGTGGAGTCGATGGAAGTCTGGTGGCCGGATGGGCCTGTGGAGTCAGCGGGGGAAATTTTTCCCGGGGCAGACGTCAATCAGTTTTTGTCGCTGCGTCGTGGCGAAGGCCGATTGATGGTTCAGGAGACGGCGCGGTGATTCTGGAATGGCACAGCGAATTCGATGGTGCACAGATGCTCTGGCTCACTGCAGCTGCTGTGAGTGTGCTGTTGTTATTGTTACCGGCCTGCGCGGCTCTGCTGACCGGTGGTCGCTGTTTGTTTTCCAGTCAGGTGCGTGCTGAGCAGTGGCTGGCCGGCTGCGCGCTGCACGTTGTCGTGTGGATTGCGCTGTTGCACAGTCTGGCGTTCGGCCCGTCGCTGGGTTCCACGCCGGCCACCGTGGACGATCGACCGCCGCAGGGGCTTGAACAGATGATTCGCGAGGCGGCGCAGGTGGTGGATCAGCGACCGTTCTGGGGACGAGGCGGGTTCATCGGCGATCTGGCGTTTGCCGGCTTTCGCCATTTGCAGCCGGAAGGCAACGACGAGGCACCAATGTTCGCTGCCCGTCGTCCGCACGGACGAATCACGCTGGCTGCCTTTATCTCGTTCCAGCTGACTGTTTATTTATGTGCCGTGGGGGCAGTGGCCGCATCTGCTGTTTCGGGGCATCGATCAGTTCGACCGGCACGTCTGACGCTGTTTACGCTGGCGTGGGGAGCCCTCGTGTATGCTCCTGTTGCCCACTGGGTCTGGGGTGAAGGCTGGCTGGGCGTGCGTTATTCGCTCGATTCCGGCGGAAGTCTGCTGATTCTCATGATCGCTGCGGCAACACTGGTGCTGCAGGGAAGGCGGATTGTTGAATCGACGGATTACACTCCGCCGAACTGGTGGAATCGTTCGCTGGCAGAAACGCTCGGGGCGCTGCTGTTCTGGCTGGCGTTTCCAGTCCTGATGGCATCGCTGCGCGTCCCGACGCCCGAGCTGCGGTCCCTGATTCTGTTGAACAGTCTCGCTGCGGGCAGCGGAGGTTTTCTCTTCTGCGGGCTGCTGAAGCTGCTGGCCCCAACGGCCGGCGACGGACAACTTTCTGTGCAGGGATTGTGCGCGGGGCTGGCCGCGGTCGCAGCGGGGGGCGTGATGTATGATCCGCTGACGTCGATGATCTGCGGCGCAGCAGGTGCTGCGGCAGGCTGGATTGTGTGGACGGCCATGAGCCGTTTTCTGGATTGGCAGCACGGAGCGGCCGCTGTGATGCTGGCGAGCGCCGCGTTCACAGGAATGCTGGCAGCTGGAGTCTTCGGCAATTCGGGAAACGGTGTCAGACACTGGGACGGAAAATCCATCGATGGACTGCTGTACGACAATCCGTCCCTCGTAGCCGTTCAGGGACTTGCCGCCAGTTGCGTACTCGCATGGACCGCCGCAGTCACGCGGGCACTGATCCGCATCTGCTTTGGTCGCGGCGGCTGAGGAGGCGGGACTGTGGCAGCCATCAACGAAGCAGCCTTCCGTGATGTCATCAGCGGGAAAAAGTGCGGCTGGCTTCCAGCGATCGCGAGGTGCCTTCTGCGGGTCGCATCGGTACCATACGGCTGGGCAGCCAGTATTCGCAGTCGACTGTACGATCGTGGATTGCTGCCGATTTATCGCGCTGGGGTTCCCGTCATCAGCGTTGGAAATCTGACAGCGGGCGGGACAGGCAAAACACCAATCGCAGCACTCCTCTGCCAGCGACTGACTCAACTGGGATGCCGTCCGGCGCTGATCAGCCGCGGCTATCGCGCTGCTGCGGACGGAAGCAACGACGAAAAACGCGTGCTTGAGCTGCTGGTGCCCGGCACGCCGCATACGCAGCAACCAGATCGCGTTGCCGCCGCACGAAAACTCCTTGAACTTCCGCCCGGTCTGAGCCCCGATGTCATCGTGATGGACGACGGCTTCCAGCACCGGCGGCTGCATCGTGACCTGAACTTGCTGCTGCTCGATGCCACCTGCCCCTTCGGGTTCGGTGCGATGCTGCCCCGAGGACTGCTTCGCGAACCGCTCCACGCTCTGCGCAGAGCTGACGCCGTGCTGCTGACACGAGCAAATCTTGTCAACGAGATCGATCTGCGGACAATCAGACAGCGCGTGCTGCAGATCGCCCCGAAGTTGAACGGTCGAATTCTGCAGGTCAGCTTTGTGCCCCACGGGTTCCGTGATGCGACAGGTGAGAGAAGCGCACTGAGTGAGTTACTGGGACAACCGATCTTCCTGATGACAGCCATCGGAAATCCCGAAGCCTTTCTGGCCACCTGCCTGCAGGCCGGACTCGCAGTTGTCGGATACCGATGGTTTCCCGATCATCACCATTACACCACAGCCGACCTGACGGCTGTCCTTGATGAGGCCCAGACAAATCGGGCTGGAATCGTGATGACGACGTTGAAGGATCTGGTGAAGATTCGTGATTGCAGCGAACGTTTTCTTGCTCTCGATATTGAAGCCGCTTTGCCGCTTTCCGAGGACAACAGGTGTCTCGACGAACTCCTGAAACAAGTGACCGGCCAGACTCGATAAGCGACACATCATCTCAGCCGCATGGCGGCAGTCCGCGGGCAAAAGGCCACTGCCCACGCGCCGCAAACGCTCGCGACAGC
>Ga0172373_10002003_pt1 | contig 31923 bp, 36 predicted proteins | sample Lak10m_2_FD_114546 | JGI IMG/M metagenome (GOLD analysis project Ga0172373, IMG submission 114546) | Freshwater microbial communities from Kabuno Bay, South-Kivu, Congo - kab_092012_10m | ecosystem: Environmental > Aquatic > Freshwater > Lake | place: Democratic Republic of the Congo...
AAAAGTAATCCGTAAAATTTATTTTATAAAATTTAAATAGACCTTAATCAGACATAAATTTAAAAATAGAGTTTTTGAAAATTATAGTATTGGTATTAAAAAAATGCTATTTTTGTTATCTAAAATTTTTTTTAAAATAGAACGATGATCGATTTAACAGGAATTATTGCCATTAGTGGACAACCCGGATTATTTAGAGTGGTTGCTCAATCTAAAAACGGAATTATTGTAGAAGCATTAGCAGACAAAAAACGTACTTCTATTAATTCAACAACCAAAGTAAGTTCATTAGAAGATATTAGTATGTTCACTACCAGTGAAGATAGACCGGTTTCATTAATCATGAAAGCAATTTATGATAAAGAAAACGGAGGTGCATGCATCGATTCAAAATCTGATGATAAAACGATTATTGCTTATTTTTCTGAAATTTTACCCGATTACGATAAAGACCGTGTGTACACTAGCAATATGCGTAAACTTTTCAATTGGTACAATGGATTACACTCGTCAGGTAATTTGACATTAAAACAAGTTGCTGAAAAAGAAGCACCGGTTGAAAAACCTGTTAAACCTGTTGCTGAAAAGAAAGCCGCTGCCAAAAAAACCGTAGCTAAAGATACAACGAAAACAAAAACTACTACTGGTGTTAAAAAAACAACCGGTGTTAGAAAAACCGGTGTAGCATAATTATACATATTTTTTCAAATTAAAAAGGCGAAGATGGTTATTATCTTCGCCTTTTTAATTTTACAATCTTGTTGTGTCCTCATAAAAAAAGCCACCTCAAAAAGGTGGCTTTTTTTATACACTTATTGCTACTAATGTAATTTAGTACTTATTAAACTTATAAATTCTTTTCGAGTAGTATCTTTTAAAAATTCGCCATGAAATGCTGAGGTAGTGGTTGTACTGTTTTGTTTTTGTACTCCACGCATTTGCATACATAAATGGGAGCATTCAATTACTACGGCAACTCCAAGCGGATTTAATGTTTGTTGAATACAATCCCTAATTTCGTTGGTTAAGCGTTCTTGTACCTGCAATCTGCGAGCAAAAGCATCTACCACACGAGGTAGTTTACTGAGCCCCACAATATGCCCATTTGGAATATAAGCAATATGAGCTTTACCAAAAAACGGCAATAAATGGTGTTCACATAAGCTATATACTTCTATGTCTTTTACAATTACCATTTGGCTGTAATCTTCTTTAAACATTGCCGAACGTAAAATCTCAGCAGGATCTAAATCATATCCTTGTGTTAAAAATTGCATTGCTTTGGCCGCTCTGATGGGTGTTTTTAGCAAGCCCTCTCTATCTGGGTTTTCGCCTACATCATCTAAAATATTTTTATACATATCAGAAATAGAGCCCACTAATTTATCGTTATAGTGATCTATTTTTTGATAACCAATTAAGTCGTGTTCAAATTCTTCGTTCAGCATGTTTGTGTTTTTTAATATTAACAAGGCAAAAGCATAAATGTTTATTCGCCAAAGTATTCCACGTAATTACTGTCGGTTTCGTATAATTTAATGGCATGCAGAGCAGCTCCCATGGCTTTTATTTTAGGGGCCAAAATATCCCATATAAATATTGCTACGTTTTCGGTAGATGGCATAACGGGCATGCCTTTAACATCCAAATTCAGATTTTTATGGTCTAATAGTTCTGTGACATCAGTTCTGATAAGTGAACTTAAATCTTTTAAATTAACTACAAAACCTGTGTCGGGATTTATTTTTCCTTTTACGGTAACATATAGTTCATAATTATGGCCATGCCAGTTTTTGTTGGCACATTTTCCAAAAGTGGCGTTATTTTGCTCTTCATTCCAAGCCGGATTAAATAATTTATGAGCGGCATTAAAATGTTCTTTGCGGGTAATATAAATCATAGTAAATTAACAGTTGTAAAAATACTAATATTCATGAACATTCTTGTGGTATCTGCTACGCATTTTGAGATACAGCCTCTTCTCGATTTTTTGGATATTAAAGAACCGATTCTAGGTATTAATACAACAAAAAAAAACACAGTGTCTGTACACATAGATGTGCTTATTACAGGTATTGGTATGGTTGAAACGGCTTTTATGATGGGTAAATGGATGAATCAATCATACCAGTTAATTATTAACGCAGGTGTATGTGGCGCATTTAACAGATTATTAAAATTAGGCGAATTAGTTTGCGTAAATCAAGATATTTTGAGTGAGCTAGGAGCAGAGGATGATACTAACTTTTTACCCTATAATCAATTAAGTTTACCGGGAGAATATATTTTTTCTTCAGTATTTAGTCGGCTATTTCCAGATATTGATAACCTAAAAAAAGTAACTGGAATTACAGTTAACACAATTCATGGAAACGAAATAAGCATTAATAAAATACTAGAATTGTATCATCCGGATATAGAGAGTATGGAGGGTGCTGCTTTTTTTAGAGCTTGTAAGGAACTAAAGTCAGCGTATATTCAAATCAGGGCAATTTCAAATTATGTTGAAAAACGTGATAAAAGCAAATGGCAGATGTCATTAGCGATAAATAATTTAAATAATTTTTTAATTAGCTTTATTCAAAGCATATCCAATTCATCAACTTCAAAAATTTTTTCATAATATGAATTTCTCTCTCGGTTTCTCACCATGTCCAAACGATTGCTTTATTTTTGACGCTCTTGTGCATAAAAAAATAGATACACAGGGTATTGATTTTACCATAGTAATGGAAGATGTAGAAGCCTTAAATCAGCGAGCGTTTAAACAAGAATTAGATATTACAAAGTTAAGCTACCATGCTTTTTTGTATTTAACAAATTATTACTCATTACTCAACAGTGGAAGTGCCTTGGGGTTTAATTGCGGCCCTCTTTTAGTGAAAAGTACAAAAACTAAAATTACAGATATTGATAACGCTATTATTGCAATTCCGGGTAAATACACAACTGCTAATTTTTTGTTATCACTCGCTTTTCCTCGAGCAAAGCGTAAAAAGGAAATATTGTTTAGTGAGATTGAACACGCCGTTTTAGCTCAAGAGGTAGATGCCGGATTATTAATTCATGAAAATCGATTTACTTACGAAGCAAAGGGTTTAGAAAAAATCATGGATTTAGGTGAATTTTGGGATAGCCTCATTCATGCACCTATTCCTTTAGGAGGTATTGTGGTTAGCAAAAAAATAGATGTTTCTCTTCAGAGAACAATCGATCAACTTATTAAAACAAGTGTGGAATATGCGTTTAAAAATCCTGAAAGTTGTATGTTATTTGTTAAACAGCACGCACAAGAAATGAGTGAAGAGGTAATGAAAAAGCATATTGCGCTATACGTTAATGAATTTTCAATAGATTTGGGTGAAAATGGTAAAAATGCCATTCAATTGTTATTCGATAAAGCTCAGGAAACAGATTTGATTAATAAAGTATCTTCCCAAATTTTTTTAGAATAAAGTGCAATTTATTTTGATGGGTAGGAATGTTTATCTAAAACAAATATTTAAAAACTTTTTTAACTCATTATTAGTTATTTCGGTACTTTCTAAAAAGCCCATGTGCCCGTCATTCTCTAATAACAAAATATGTTTTTTTTGAATTAACTCGGCTTGTTCGAGTAAATCATTTGCGGCCAATACATTATCTAAGCGGCCAATTATCATCATAATTGGATAGGGTGCCATACCCAAAATCACATCTCGGTTAGGTCTGTCTTTCATGCCCTCTAAGGCAGCTATGATAGATTGTTGAGATGTTTGAGCTGCGATAGTTTGAGCGAAATTAATTTCGTTTTTTAAAGTTTCCTTATGGTTAGGAGCAAATAAATTTTTAATGACCTCTTCTGTATAAACTAAGTGACTTGCTTTTACCACTTTTATAGATCGTGAACGGTCTTTCTTTTTTTGATCGTTATCAGCATAAGCTGTTGAATGAAACAAGCATAAGCCACGCATATTATCAGGAAACAAATCGGCAAATGCCAGTGCTACATAACCCCCCATGCTATGCCCTACTAAAACATATTTTTTTAGTCCTAAACCGTCCATGACTGATTTAACGCATTTTGCCATTAATTCCATAGTGTGTACATATCCAAAACAATCTGTTTTGCCGTGTCCGGGTAAATCAATAGCAATAACTCTGAACGAAGAAGATAAATAATCTATTGTGCTTTTCCAGATGAGGTGAGAACCTAAAAAACCATGAAGTAAAACAACCACTTTTCCCTTGCCTGTATCTGAAAAAGTAACTGTACCATTTTTAAATTGTGTCGTTTTAATCATCTTTTTATTTAGTAAAAAAATCTAATTCGTCGCAGATACAATTTGTATTTTTTGAATCTGAGTTAGCAATATGCTTCAAAGTAATTTCGTGAGTTGAACTATTGTTAAATAAAACCGGAATTGAAATCCAATTTTGATATTGCACAGTACTGTCAAAACCACCAAATATTTCTTTATTTAAGTAAGTTTTTTGACCATTCCAATGTTTCCCTAGCCAGCATTTCCAGTATAATCCTGAGGCGGGTAATTTATTAATTTCTGCATAAAAATTATCTCTCAAGTAAGTATGTTGTAAATAAGAACTATCTCTTTGGCTAAATACAACTATAATTGCATCGTAACCACTCAAGTTTTTGATTCTTAAAATATGATTGGTATTAAATGTTTGTATTTCTCCATAAAAGCCATTAAACGGTTTATATCCATTTTCTGGTTGATGAGAAACAACTTTATGTATCGCAGAATCGGATAATGGCTGGTTCGCGACCGTCGCAGCTTTAGGTTGAACATCAAATAATGATATAACAAGCATTAATAATCCTACAGCAACAGGAGTTGCAAACAAAATGTATTTATAATCGCTGTATATTTTTACTTGTGCCGGTTGTTGTTCTTTATTTTTTCGGGTATCATAATAATTTTTATAGAATTGTCTTCGTTTAAATTCTTCTTCAGTAAATGAATAATCTTTTTGTTTACTGGAACTAACGGGTTGTTTTTTAACAGTGTAATTGATTTTATTTGTTAAATCGTAATCGTGTTTTTTTCTTGAGTATGGATTTAACAGAATATGGTAAGCCTTTAAGATATTTTCGAATACAGCTTTTGAATTTGGATCGTTCGGATTTTTATCCGGGTGATAAATTTTGGCCAACTTTCTGAAGGCTGCCTTGATTTCAGAATCAGAGGCATCTTTTGTAAGGCCTAAAATCGAATAATAATTAGTCATCAAAATAGAACTTGTTTATCTAACTGTATTCAAAAATCATAAATCAGACTTTTACTGATTAAAAGGTTCAATTTATTCACTTTAAAGATACTAAATAATGTCAGGAAAAATTTGAAAGAAATTATTCTAAAGAATTTAAATCTAATTTTTTTAATTCAGGATTTAATTTATGAATACCAAACACAATTAAGATGGTCATTACACCACCAAATACTATTGAGGGAACCAAGCCGAGTAATTTAGCAGCTAATCCGGATTCGAAAGCCCCAATTTCGTTACTACTTCCTATAAAAATACTATTAACAGCTGCCACTCTTCCTCTCATAGAGTCGGGTGTGCTTAGTTGCAAAATACTGTGACGAACCACTACGCTGATATTATCAAAAGCACCTGTAAGTAGTAACATTGTAAAAGCTAACCAATAATGAGTGCTAATAGCAAAAAAAACAGTAAATACACCAAATGCACCCACGCCTATTAGTAAACTTAAGCCCGCATGTTTAGATGGTGGGTAAAAAGTCATATAAAAAGCCATTAAAACGGCACCGATAGCAGGAGCTGTTCTTAATAAACCATAAGCTTCTGGTCCTAAATGTAGTATCTTATCAGTAAAAGCCGGAACCAAAGCTACAGCACCGCCAAATAATACCGCAAATAAATCTAAGGATAAGGCACTTAAAATTAATTTATTTCTAAATACAAACTTAATACCGACTGTCATGCTTTGTACAAATGATTCTCCATGGGCTTTTTGAGGTATTGGTTTAGATTTGATAAGTGCGAAACATACAATAGCACAAATGAATAATAAACATGTGGTGCCATAACACCAATTGGCATGAAATGAATGATTGAAGCCATACATTAATCCAGCAATCACAGGACCAAGTATCGAACCTATATGCCATGCAGTGCTGTTCCAGGTAGCAGATTGGGTGTATAATTCTCGTGGTACAATCTGACTCATAAAAGGATGAGTTGTAACCGCTAAAAATGAACGGATAATGCCAAATATAAATACAACTGTAAATAATGCATACATGCCAAATCCTTTCAAAAAATCAAATACTTGATTACTAAAAGCGAATAAAAATAAAGAGCCTACTAGTAAAGCCACGCACCCAATTAATAATATTTTTCTCCGATTTATAATATCTGCCAAATAACCTGAAAAAAAAGACGTGGCTATAAATGGTAAGGCTTCTGTTAAACCAATCATCCCTAGTATCAATTCCTCCTTAGAGTATTCATAATAAATTTGCAAATTAATGGTGCTCATTTGCATTTGTATGGCTAGCGTTAAAAAAAAACGAGCCAATACAAACCACCTAAATTCTTTATGTTTTAAAATTTGAAGGGAAGAATAAAACGACATAGGGCACAAAAGTATTATTTTAAATTTTATTAAAAAGCATTAATTTTAAACCCATTGGAAGAACCTCAACATAAACATTTAACCATTAAATCGTGGGCAGAAGATGATAGGCCGCGAGAAAAACTGATTAATAAAGGTAGGCAGGCACTATCAGACGCAGAGCTTTTAGGTATATTATTGGCATCCGGAAACAAAAATGAAACCGCTGTTCAATTAGCTCAACGTATCTTAAATAGTCATCAAAATTCAATCAATCAACTAGCTAAACTACAACTCAATGATTTGAAAAAATTTAAAGGAGTTGGTGAGGCCAAAGCGGTTACCATAGCAGCTGCTTTAGAAATTGGAAGACGAAGAAATGATGAAACCGTTTACGAAAAACCAAAAATCACTTCTTCTCAGCAAGCTTATACTATTTTAAAATCAAAATTATCAGATTTGCCTCACGAGGAGTTTTGGGTTATGTTTATGACTAGAAGCAATAGTGTGATAAAAACAGAATGTATTAGTAGAGGAGGTATTAGTGGCACAGTGGTTGACGTGCGATTGATATTAAAACCAGCTATAGAATGTTTGGCAAGCTCTATTATTTTATCACACAATCATCCTTCAGGAAATTTAAAACCAAGTAACGAAGACATCTTTTTAACCAAAAAAGTAAAAGAAGCTGCCATGCTGATGGATATCAGTTTACAAGATCATATAATTATCGGAGATCAGTCTTACTTAAGTTTTACTGATGAAGGTTTATTATAAATTACAAATAAGTTGAATTGACTGATCAATAAACTCAAAAAAATCTATTTAACCTCATGATAAAAATAGTTACCATTATCGGGGCGAGACCTCAAATTATCAAGGCGGCTGCTTTAAGTAGAGCCATTGTATCTAAATTCGCTGATTCTATTTCTGAAATTATTGTTCATACCGGACAACATTATGATGAAAATATGAGTCAGGTGTTTTTTGATGAATTAGGCATACCGGCACCACACTATAACCTAAATGTGGGTAGCGGAAGTCACGGAAAACAAACGGCCACCATGATTTCAGGTATTGAAGATATTTTGATAAAAGAAAACCCCCATGGTATTGTGTTGTATGGCGATACAAATTCTACATTGGCAGGAGCTATTGCCGCGAGCAAAATTCATGTACCAGTTATACATATCGAAGCAGGTTTGCGTTCATTTAACAAAGCAATGCCCGAGGAAGTAAATCGTATTATGTGCGACCATGTTTCAACCTTGTTATTTTCTCCTACTCAAACAGGATTCCAAAATTTATTAAATGAAGGCTTTAAAGCCTCCATTAATAAGCCTTATAGCGCCAATAATCCCAAAATTTATCATAGTGGCGATGTTATGTATGATAACAGTTTGCACTTTTCTTCAATTGCCGAAACCCAAACAGATGTGATCACTAAATATGCTTTACAAAAAAATAATTTTATTTTGGCAACTATACATCGAAATAATAATACCGATGAACCTGCTCGATTAAATGCCTTATTTAATGCCTTATATAAAATCAGTGAAACACATCAAATAGATGTTGTTTTACCTCTTCATCCTCGAACATCTAAGTTATTAAACACTAATTTAAATCCTTCGTTACTCGAAAAAATTAAATCAAGTACCTATTTCAAAATCACACCTCCGGTTTCATTTTTGGAAATGATTGCTTTAGAAAAAAATTGCAAAATTGTGATGACGGATAGCGGTGGTGTTCAAAAAGAAGCCTTTTATTTTGAAAAACCATGTGTCATACTTAGACCTGAAACCGAATGGATAGAATTGGTAGAATGTGGTACTGCCATTATAGCTGATGCAGATGAACAAAAAATTATCTCAGCATTTTCAACTTTAACAACTAAAGTCGACATGAAGTTTCCTAAACTTTACGGAGATGGCAAAGCCGCAGAATTTATTTGTAGCGAAATGTTGAGTAATTTATAATCATCGCTATTTGTCTTCTTATTATTTGAACGAAATAGCCACAATCAGTCTAATTTTAAAAAATACCTTATTTTTACAAACCTAATTTTTAAACGATGAAAACCATTGATAATTTAAATTTTGAAAATAAACGTGCATTAATTCGTGTAGATTTTAATGTTCCTTTGAACGATGCTTTTGAAGTTACAGACGATACTAGAATAAGAGCTGCTGTACCTACGATTAAAAAAATATTAGAAAAAGGTGGCAGCGTTATTTTAATGTCACATTTAGGTCGCCCAAAAGAAGGACCTGCTAATAAATATTCGCTTAAACATATCATCAACACCTTAAGTTCTTTAGTAGGAACCCCTGTTCAATTTGCTGATGATTGTATCGGCGATGATGCTTACTCAAAATCTTCAACCTTAAAATCCGGACAAGTTCTTTTATTAGAAAATCTTCGATTTTATAAAGAAGAAGAGAAGGGAGATGATACTTTTGCAGAAAAACTGAGTCGCCATGGCGATATTTATGTTAATGATGCCTTTGGAACAGCTCACCGCGCTCATGCCTCAACGGCAGTTATTGCAAAATTTTTCGAATCTGATTCTAAATGTTTTGGTTATGTAATGGCTAATGAAATTGCAAGTATAGATAAAGTGATTCATGGCGCCGAAAAACCATTTACGGCTATAGTTGGTGGAGCCAAAGTAAGCGACAAAATTTTAATTATTGAGCAGTTAATGAATAAAGCCAATAATATCTTAATTGGTGGAGGTATGGCATTTACTTTTGTAAAAGCTATGGGTGGCTCTATTGGGAAATCATTATGCGAAGAAGATAAACTCGAATTAGCCAAAGAATTATTGGCTAAAGCAAAAGCTAAAGGAGTAAATTTATACTTACCTACGGATGCTGTTATTGCTGATCATTTTGCGAATGATGCTAATATAAGACATAGTAGTATTAATACCATACCTGACGGCTGGATGGGATTAGATATAGGAGATGAAACAATTAAAACATATAGTGAGGTAATTAAAAACTCAAAAACCATCTTATGGAATGGCCCTATGGGGGTATTTGAAATGAGTAGCTTCGAAAATGGAACAAAGCAGGTTGCCTTATCTATTGCCGAAACACCAAAAAACAATGCGTTTTCACTCATTGGAGGAGGAGATAGTGTAGCTGCGATTAATAAATACAGTTTAGCAGATCAGGTAAGTTACGTAAGTACCGGCGGAGGTGCATTGCTTGAATATATTGAACAAGGAAGCTTACCGGGAGTAAGTGCTATTGAAGCATGACTTCACAAATCATGACAAAACGATTTTTTGAACGAAACAGGTTATCAATAAAAATGTATATTTGAACTTTACTAAAACAAACAAAATGGAATTATACTTAGACTCGGCTAACCTTAAAGAAATTGAAGAAGGTTTTAAACTAGGATTTTTAAATGGTTTGACCACTACCCCAACTTTTATGCAAAAAGAGGGTATCACAGATATAGACGGAACTATCTTAAAATTGAGTAAAATGGTTCCCGTTCTTCAAATTGAAGCGTTGGGTAATTCAGCAGAAGAGGTTTTGGCAGAAGCTGAACGTCAGTTGGCATTAGGTTTAGATCCTCAAAAAACAGTTTTTAAAATTCCCGTTTCTTTGGAAGGGGTTCGCGCCTGTAAGTTATTGCGTGATAAAGGGTATCTGGTTAATGTACATTTAGTGTATACTTTACAACAAGCTTATATGGCTATGCACGCGGGAGCCACTTATGTGTGTCCGTTGGTTGGTCGTCTTCAAGATCAAGGGCATGATGCTTTAGCTTTAGTAGAGCAATGTGTTAATGCTGTTGATTTATATGATTACGACACTAAAATCATGTTCTCTTCAGTACGTCATGCCGAACACGTTCGTAATGCAATTAACATAGGAGTTCATACCATTACAGTGCCACTAAAGGTGATGAAACAGTTAACAGAAAATAATTTCACAACTTTAGGTACAGACCAATTTATAATGGATACACGCTTAATGATGGTGAAAGTAAAAGAAGCCATCAAAGCAATTAATCCTTTGGTACCTGAAAATACATCTTTAACAGATGCTATTGTTAAAATGACCGAGTTTGGTTTTGGGGCAGTAACAGTTACAAAAGCTGATGGAAGTATTAAAGGAGTATTTACAGATGGCAGTTTAAGAAAATTAATTGGAGAAAAAGGAAGAGATGTTTTAAACAAAAATTTATCTGATTTAGAATACAGAGAGCCGATTACTATTGAAGGACATGTGTTATTAAATGAGGCAAATACCTTATTCAAGAAAACAAATGTTGATACCATTGTAGTTACCGAAAGTGGGAAACCAATTGGTATGCTTGATATTCAAGACATGAAAGCTTAATAAAATCAGATTGATTCTTTTTTATTTAAAATGATGTAAATAAAAGTGAATAATTTGAATATTTAACGAATTAAATTATTTTTGAAATCATTAATCTAAAAAATTTAAAATTATGGGAAAAGGGGATCAAAGATCAAGACGTGGGAAAATTCAAATAGGTTCATTTGGTAATCTTCGTCCACGTAAAAAAAACAAAAAAGCTTTAACAGCATCAATTGCAGGTAAAGCAGCTAAAAAAGCAGCAAAATAAAAAAAACCGCTTTAAGCGGTTTTTTTGTTTATTCAAAGCATACATAATTTACTAAATTAATCAATTTAATACTTTTTAAATCGTGACTTATTTTCAACCTGATCAAATTAAAATAGGTGTTCTAGGCGGAGGTCAACTTGGGCGTATGATGATTCAAAGCGCCATTAACTACAACTTGTATATTTGTTGTTTAGACCCCGATAATAACGCACCTTGTAAATCTATTGCTAATGAATTTACCGTTGGAAATTTGACGGATTATGATACGGTATATCGTTTTGGTAAAAACAAGGATATTATTACCATAGAAATTGAAAATGTTAATGTTGAAGCTTTAAAAGATTTACAAAAAGAAGGTAAAAAAGTATTTCCTCAGCCTGAAGTCATTGAAATTATCAAAGATAAAGGCTTGCAAAAAATGTTTTATCAACGAAACGATATTCCAAGTCCAGACTTTTTTTTAATAGAAAACAAGTCGCAAATTGATAAATACAGAGAATTCTTTCCATTTTTTCAAAAATTAAGAACAGGAGGTTATGATGGCAAAGGTGTAGTAAAACTTGGGCACCCAAATAAAACAGAACATGGTTTTGATGCTCCTAGTGTGCTCGAAAAATTAGTTGATTTTGAAAAAGAAATTTCAGTTATCGTTGCCAGAAATGAGTGTGGTGAAACAAAATGTTTTCCAGCTGTAGAATGTGAGTTTAATCCGGAAGCTAATTTAGTAGAATTCTTGTTTGCGCCTGCTAATATTAAAGCTTCAGTAAATAAACAGGCTACTGAAATTGCTGTTAAAATTGCCGAAAAACTCAATATTGTTGGGATTCTTGCCGTTGAACTTTTTGTAACAAAAGATGGAAAAGTATTAGTGAATGAAATAGCACCTCGACCACACAATAGCGGTCATCAAACGATTGAAGGAAATATTACATCTCAATTTGAACAACATTTGAGGGCTATTTTAAACTTACCATTAGGCGATACAGGAATAGTTAAACCGGCAGTTATGATAAATTTGTTAGGAGAAAAAAATCACGAAGGGCTTGCAAAGTACGAAGGTTTAATGGATGCCATTAAATATAAAGGTGTATATATTCATTTATATGGTAAAATAACCACGAAACCTTTCCGAAAGATGGGACATGTTACAATAACCGACGAAGATTTGACCTTGGCTAAAAAGAAAGCGTTGACAATAAAAAATTTAATAAAAATTGTTAGTTAATTCTAAAAATTAGCTAATATATTCTATAGAACATGTAATTAAAAACACTCAATATATTTATTACTAATAAACTTTTAAACTAAAATTATATGGTTGGTATCATTATGGGTAGTAGCAGTGATTTAAAAATTATGAATGACGCTGCTGATTTTTTAAAAAAAATGGAAATTCCTTTTGAAATTACTATTGTGTCGGCTCATCGTACACCTGAACGCATGTTTGATTATGCAAAAAATGCTCACGATAAAGGATTTAAGGTGATTATTGCAGGTGCTGGTGGAGCAGCCCACTTACCAGGAATGGTAGCTTCACTTACGCCACTTCCAGTTATCGGAGTTCCGGTTAAATCAAGTAACTCAATCGATGGTTGGGATTCTTTATTATCAATAGTACAAATGCCAAATGGTGTTCCTGTGGCAACTGTTGCTGTAAATGCTGCGCAAAATGCAGGTATATTAGCCGCTCAAATTTTAGGATGTCAAAATCCTGCACTTTTTAATAAACTTGTAAATTTTAAAGAGGAATTAAAAGAAAAAGTTATGAAAAGCTTGGATGAAATTAAGCAACCTTAATTTACTAAATAGACAGAGAGAAGCATTATGCTTCTCTCTATAAAAATATTAGTTAAGTAAAAATCTCGATTTTAACTCGTTTTCAAGTTTGATTAAATGAATAAATAATTTTATTTTAGGTTTTAATAATGATTCTTTATTCAAAACATTATTTGCTTTCAACAGTTCATATTTTTCTACAGGAGACAAATCGAGTAACCTTGCAATTCCGTAAATACTTACTTTCTCAAAAATATCTGATGAAATTTCTTTTTGTTGCGAAACCCATAAAAACTCTTTAACCAACAATTTAAGAAAATTAGATGGAGGGTCTTTTAGAAATTCTTCATACACTATGACTCCAGCTCCATACAATTTAGGAGGAAGAATTTCAGAATATTCAATCAAATGAAATACACGAACGCCTTCAATCGTAATATCCATTTCTCCATTTTCATATTTTTTAATCACTTTACTTATTCTGACTTCAATACCAACATCTTGAATCGTTTTTTTGTAAACAAAGGGAATTCCAAAATGAGCATCATTTAGTAGGCAGTCTGATACCAGTTGCTTGTATCGTTCTTCAAAAATATGCAATGTTGCCGATTCGCTCGGCAATAAAACCATGTTAAGGGGAAATATGGGTATAGTTAATTGAGGCGTAGACATTGATTAGTTTTAAAAAGATAGCAATTAAGTTTAGCATATAGTGTTGAAGTTACAAAAACTATATAAATTATTTAAGGCAGATGCGTGAAAACAACTTTATTTTTAGTAAAGCTTCTCTTTTTTAAAACAAGTGATTGTTTATATAGTTTTGCAAAAAAATATAAAAGCTAGGACGAAATACAATATTTGCCTTATTTTTATATGCTTATAAATTTTAAAAATTCATAAATGAAAAAATACCTTGTCATTGTAATTATTTCTATAATCTCAGTTTTCACTTTAAATTTTACACAAGATTATTTTGAAATTTCTAAAAACTTAGATGTTTTCAATACATTATATCGTGAGCTAAATCTGTCTTATGTTGATGAAACAAAACCCGGGCAGTTGATGAAAACAGGTATAGATGCTATGTTATCCTCACTAGATCCATATACAAATTACTACACTGAAAATGATATTGAGGATTACAGATATATGACTACCGGAGAGTACGGTGGAATAGGTGCTCTTATTCAAGACATTGATAAAAAAATTACAATTACAGAGCCTTACATGGGATTTGCTGCATACAAAGCCGGGTTAAGAGCAGGCGATGAAATTGTTGAAGTTAATGGAATAAATGTAGTTGGTAAAAAAACGGAAGATATTACTGGAATGTTAAAAGGACAAGCAGGCACTCCCATTAGCTTAAAAATAATTCGATTAGGCCAAGCAACACCCACTGAAATAAGTCTTAAACGAGAGGAGATAAAAGTAAAATCTGTGCCTTATTATAATATGCTGAATAATGAAACAGGTTACATTAAACTTACGAGTTTTACTGAAAATTGCTCAAATGAGGTAAAAGATGCATTGTTAAAATTAAAAGAAAAAAATTGTCAATCCCTTATTCTCGATTTGAGGGGCAATCCTGGAGGATTATTACAAGAAGCTGTAAATATTGTTAATTTGTTTATTGACAAAAACAATGAAGTGGTATCAACAAAAGGAAAGGTTAAAGAATGGAATAAACAATATTTTTCTGTATATGCACCTGTAGATACTCAAACTCCCTTAGTTGTTTTAGTAGATAACAATTCGGCTTCTGCTTCTGAAATTGTTTCAGGTGCATTACAGGATTTAGACAGAGCTGTAATATTAGGGCAACGTTCTTATGGAAAGGGCTTAGTACAGCAAACGAGAGATTTAACTTACAATGCTAAACTGAAAGTGACTGTGGCAAAATATTATATTCCTAGTGGTCGTTGTATTCAGGCATTAGATTACACTCACAAAGATACTGAAGGTCGAGTTGAAAAAGTTCCTGATTCTTTAATAACAGCTTTTAAAACTAAAAATGGTCGAATCATTTATGATGGAGCAGGTATTTTACCGGATATAAAAACGGAAGCAACAAAATATAGTCTTATTTTAACTACTTTACTAAACAAAAATCACATATTTAATTATGTAAATAGCTATTTAATCAAACATCCACAGTTCCAAACTTCAGCAATTAACTGTTCACTATCGGAAGGAGATTATCAAGATTTTATATCTTACTTAAAAGGAAAAGATTACAGTTATAAAACTCAGAGCGATTATGCTTTAGAAGATCTCAAATTAAATGCTACTAATGAAAAGTATTTCGAAAATATAAAATCCGAATACGAAGCGATGATTTACAAAATGGCGGAAAACAAAAAAGATGATTTAGTTCGTTTCAAATCAGAAATTAAACAAGTGATAGAAGAAGAACTTGTATCGCGTTTTGAATTTCAGAAAGGGCGAATTGAATATTCGTTAAAGTACGATCAAGACATTGCACAAGCCAAAAAATTATTAGCCGATAAAGGAAAAATAACATCAATTTTAACTACGATTGAAAAACCAACAAAACCATTCAACTCTAATAAACGATTTTAAGTTTGTTGGAATTATTTATTCCTTTTCACCGGATTTAATTACGGTATAACGCTGTTTGATTTTAATAATCGGGTTCTCTAACTTAATATATGATATTTTTGAAATACATATTGTAATTCCTATTACTAAAGTATAAAGCAGAAAATTAAACATAAGCTCAGGCATAGTATCATAATAAGGTTTGAGTAAAAATATAATTGCCGGAATAACTAAAAAATGGTACATATAAATTCCGTAAGAAATTTTCCCTAATTCCTGTAAACTAGTTTTTTCTAAAAAAGCTACGTTTTTAAAAATGGATACATAGATGATTATAAATAAAAAAATGAGTGCGTAAATTAAATGAATGCCGTCTTGAATACTATTTGGGGTGAATAACATCAATATAGGAATAGATATTAAAGATATTACATATAAAAATTTGTTATTTAAATATTGTATCCATTTATGATTGGTAAACACGTAATAAGCACCAAGTCCACCAATGGCCATACATTCAAATTTAGACATGGCAACAAAAAGTTTCAAGGGTTCGTACCAACTACATTCTCGGAAAAAATGCCCCAAAATCAATACGCCTATTTTTATAGCAATTAAGCTAATAATAATAAGTATAAGTGATTTTACCACATGCTTACTTTTAGATATAACCCATGGCCAAATTAAATAAAATTGCTCTTCTACACCTATAGACCATGTTTGTCCTATGTTTGGAACGGCAGGATATAATGAAAAAGCGAGATTAGGCAAAATTGCAATGTACAATATCAGATTTTCATAAAAATTTTCCGAGAAAGAGGTCTTTAAATAGGGGATTTCGAAACACAGAAAATGTGGTAGAACAAAAAAACCAAGAACTAATATAAAATAGTACAAAGGCCATATTCTTAAAATTCGCCTTATGTAAAAGGATTTGATGTTTATAGTACTGGTATTATTTTTTTCGGTTAATAGTAAGTAGGTAATTAAAAAACCGCTTAGTACAAAGAAAAAATAGACACCAAGACCTCCAAGATTAAATAGTATTGGATTATTCCAATAATGTTTCAGTCCAAAAGCACTTTTAATTAATTCTATATGAGTAATAATAACCGCAAAAGCAGCAATAAACCTCAGACCATTTAGTCCTTCGAAGTAAACGGTTTTCTTGGAAGAAAGCATACAATATGATTTTTGCGTTTCATACAAAAATATCATTATTTATATGCATTTATATGCTTCGTGTAAACAAAAGATGCCGAGACATTTTATTCTCGTTCTTTTTTTGCCTTAAGATGTTTAATAATTTCTTTTCTAAAAGCATGTTCAGCCAAACGCAGTTGGGCAACTTTAGTTATTGGTAAAATTTTTTTAAATTTCTCGTAGTATTCCTTGTGTAAATCAGCTTCTTTTTTCAGAGCGTTCATATCAGCATTAATTAGTTCTTCGGCTTCTTTGTCGGTCATCTCCGATTTATTGGTTGTTTTCAAAAATTGCCTTATATGGTTTTGGTTAGCTTCTAACTTATCTGTTAATTCATTATAAAGTGGCCAAAATAATTGCGCTTCTTTAGCTGATAAATTAAGTTGCTGAGTGATAAATCCTATTTTTAAGGCTTCAATTTTTTCTTTTTTGGGATTGGGCTGAGCCGAAACACATAAAAAGCAACATTGAAATAATCCGATTAAAATTATTTTTGTAAGTGCTGTCATTATAATTCTTCCATTAAAAAGTTTGTACTTAAGTGATCTATACTCTCATTTTCTGAGACTAAAGATGTATTAATGATTGATAAATGCTTTAACTCATCTTCCATTTGTTGTTCATCAAGCAATTCATATAATTGTTCGTTAGAAAAATTTTGAATGATTGTCGCATCCATAATTTCATTTTTTTCAATACAAGATAAAGATTGACAATCATTTTGATGCACAACATTATTTTGATTTAGGATATAAATTCCTGTAAAAACTAAAACTAATAATAAAGAAAAAGTATATCTCATTGCATTATTTGAAATCAAAGAAAACACATATAGTTTTTTTAAGTAAGAATCTTCCGGTGTGTTTAATCGATTTTTAATATTGTATGAAAGCTCGTCGAAATAGTTTTCTGGGGTGTAAAAAATTTTCTTTGCATACAAATTAGATAAATGGCTGTATTGCTTTACTTCGTCATGCACCTCAATTTTTTTTTGAATGTCAAATAATGATTTGTCCCAAAATTCTTTTAAAGAATTATCTTGTTGTAAAAATTTCTTTTTAGAAATTTCTTTCAAAATTTTAAACTCATTTAATTCTTCTTCAGAATTCATTTTATTGAAGCTATCATCATTAAGTGAAGGCAAGTCATTTTGAGATAACCCCAGAGATTTAAGATTATCTGATAAATTATCTTGTTCGTGTATATTAGAAAATGAACCCATTAATTATTTAGATAGTTTAAGAATCATTAAGTTTAATTCGAAATTAAATATTCTTCAATTTTTTTAGCGGCTATATGATAAGATGCTTTTAGTGCACCAACCGAAGTTTCTAAAATTTGAGACATTTGCTCGTAAGGCATTTCATCATAATAACGCATATTAAAAACGATTCGTTGTTTTTCTGGTAATGTTAAAATTGCTTTTTGTAATTTTAATTGAATCTGATCGCCTTGAAAATATATATCACTTTCTAAAGATTTAGCTAATTGATATTCTATTGGATGAATTGAAAAAAAATTAGCACGTTTCTTTTGTTTTAAAAAAGATAAAGATTCGTTAGTCGCTATTCGATACAACCAGGTAAACAATTCAGATTCTCTTTTAAATGCCTCTAAATTTTTCCAAACTTTTATAAATGTGTTTTGTAAAATATCATCACTGTCATCATGATTAATAACAATTTTTCTAATATGCCAATAAAGCTTTTTTTGGTATTTCTGAATAAGATGATGAAAAGCCATATTTTTTGTGCTTTCATCTTTGTAAAGAGTTAATATTTCATCATCTGTGTAATGCAATCTCTCTTGGATTTTAAAACTTGGACTATAAAAAACGATTAAAGTTTAATTTGCTACGAAATATATTATATTTTTGCATAAAAGCTATTAGAAATCAATAATTTACACATTTTATCTTGGCCTCACCTGTAAAAGCAAAAAAGCACTTAGGACAGCATTTTTTAACAGATTTAAACATTGCACAAAAAATAGTAAAAGCCTTACCTGATGATGATTTACCGATAGTTGAAATTGGTCCTGGGACTGGAGTTTTAACCCAGTATATGATCGATAAATCAAGTTTTGTGGCTTATGATATTGACACTGAGTCTATTGAGTTTTTGAAACAAAAATATCCTCAGCATACAGATAAAATTCAATTTCAAGATTTTTTAGAAGCCGATTTAAACCCATTGGCTAATCAAGGTACATTTAAGATTATTGGAAACTTCCCATACAATATTTCTACTCAGATAATGTTTAAAGTTCTTGAGCATCGACATCAAATTTCGTCTTTGGTAGGTATGTTTCAAAAAGAAGTGGCTGTAAGAATAGCAGAAAAACCCGGATCGAAAGCGTATGGTATTTTGAGTGTGTTGCTACAAGCTTTTTATAAAATAGATTATTTATTTACGGTACATGAAAACGTATTTAACCCCCCTCCAAAGGTTAAATCTGCGGTTATTCGTTTAACCCGCAACGCAACTTCACACCTTAATTGTAATGAAGATTTATTTTTCAAAGTTATAAAAGCATCATTTAACCAACGCCGGAAGACGATTCGTAATTCAATTAAATCATTATCCGGTAATCATCCGGTTCATTCCATTTATTTAGATAAAAGGCCCGAGCAACTCACTGTTCAGGAGTTTGTAGAGTTAACTAATGCTATTGAAGATGCTATTAAAGCATAGCTCATTTTCTTAGTTAATTATAAATTTTAGGGTATGTGTCGAATAACATTTCTAAAGTTTGAGGAATATGATTAGATAAAACTTTAGGGTAGTTATTTTTTTCATGATACCATTTTTCAATAATTTCATTAAAATCCTCCCCTACATCTTCTAGTACTTTTATTCCCATTTTACTTAAAGCAGCGGCATTGCATTGCTGTTCATAATGATTTTTTATGGGTATACTGATTAATTTTTTTTCCAAAAAAAGGGCCTCAGATGGAGTCTCAAAGCCACCGCCGGTAATTAGACCGTGGCTACTAATTAAACTTTTGTTAAATAAGTCCTGATTAATGGGGAAATAAGTGATGTTATCTTCTATACGTATAGATTCTGTACCGTCTAAGAACCATTGAAATTTGATATGTTTTAATTTACTGAATGTAGTTAGTAAACAATGTTTTTGAAAAGATGGTAAGTAAACTGTAATATGACCAAGATTTTTTCTTTCGGCATTTATGAACTCTTCTTTAATAACAGGTGGAACAATAAATGAGTCGTAGGATTGAAAATGAAATCCGATGTAATTAGTGGCACGTGCGTAATGCTTTAAGATAGATTCACCAATAATACTTTTTTTTTCAGGACGCGGAGTCGCATCTGATTGAAAGCTTGCTTGATGTCCTAATTGAATAGAGGGAAGTTTTTTGAGTTTGCAAGCCAATGAAGTAACAAAATCAAAATCATTTATAATAATATCACATTTTTCAAGGGGCAAAGCATTTGCATCTTTAAACATCATAAAAGGTTTGATATTTTTTAATACATCGGCATAATTAAGTCCACCACATTTACCATAGTGCAAACTACAACCTTTGCTGCGGTATTTGATAGGAATAGAATGATTTAAATTTGAATTATTGCCACTTAAGAAAAAATCTACTTCTCCAAATTCTTTTAAATATGGGTAGAGTTGTTGTGCACGGCTTATATGGCCATTTCCGGTTGCTTGAACGGCATAAAATATTTTCATTGATGAGTTTTATAAGGATGTAATAGAATGAATAAGTACTTGAATTTTGAAAAATGGATTGTCAGATAGTTAAGAAGCTAAAATTTTTGACACAATATTTTCTTGATGAAATTTTTCATGCGAATGAAATTGATGTGCAGGAGACTGGTCATAGTGAAAAATAGTCCATTTCCCATCTTTATATTCTAGCGAAGTGAGATTTTCAATCCAATCACCACTATTCATATAAATTACCGCTCCTTTATCATTTTTAATGGTTTTTATTTTAGGCATGTGTATGTGTCCACAAATTACATAATCATATTTTTTTTCAATGGCAATTTCAGCAGCAGTGCTTTCAAAATCGTTTACAAATGAAACAGCTTTTTTTACGCCATCTTTTACCATTTTTGAAATACTGAGCTTTTCTTTCCCAACAAGTTGCAGTAACCAATTGATAAATCTATTAATCAGTATTAATAAATCGTATCCTTTACCACCCAATTTTGCTAGTAATTTCGCATAGCCTTTGGTGCTTGAGTCAAATACATCTCCATGAAATATCCATATTTTCTTTCCGTCGATATCTAATAATAGTTTGTCAACTATTTCAAGATTACCCAATTGTAAATCTGAGTATTTACGTAACATTTCGTCATGATTACCGGTAACATAATATACCTGTGTGCCATTACTAGCCATTTTCATTATCTGTCTGATAACATCCATGTGGGATGACGGAAAGTAAGATTTACTGAAATTCCACATATCAATAATGTCTCCGTTCAGTATCAGTTTGTTTGGATTAACTGTTTTTAAATAATGCAAAAGCTCTTTAGCATGACAACCGTATGTGCCTAAATGTACATCACTAATCACTAAAAGCTCCAAATTTTTTTGAGAATTCATTCTTTTTTGGTTTCAAAACTATATTAGGTATATTACCTAATTGTGTTGTGTATATTAAAAAACCAATAAGGAATTAATGTTGGAGTGTAAATAGTTTTTTACAACAAATACAATCGTTTAAAGCTGAAAAAGTCAAACGTTAATTCAATCAAACAACATGATTAGCTTAGTGCTAGCGCATCTAGTTTCATTTGTTTAATCATACTAACTAAGCCATTAGCTCGGGTAGGGGATAAGTGCTCCGTCAATCCAATTTTGTTAATGAATTCTAAATTCGCATTCATAATATCTTGAGGACTTTGATGAGATAAAACTCTTATCATAAGAGCAACCATGCCTTTTGTAATAATAGCATCACTGTCTGCTGTATAAATTATTTTATTTTCTTTTTTTTCAGAATGAAGCCATACTTTGCTTTGACATCCTTTGATGATTTTATCTTCTGTCTTAAATCGATCGTCAATTTTAGGAAGTGACTTGCCTAATTCAATCAAATGTTCATATTTTCCCTCCCAGTCATCACCAAATAATTCAAACTCTTCTATAATTTCGTTTTCAATGTCTTCAATTATCATAGGTCAAAAATACAATCAATTTTTTAGAATCAATCACCTGTTTTTTATTTTTTAAGCCACATTGTGCATTCAAAAATAAAATCCTATGAATGAACTTTTTTTTATTTACTTTGTAAGTAATACGTGGAGATACATCCCTTACATACTTGGTTAACTAATCCCGAACAACCCCTTATTATTGCCGGGCCATGTGGTGCTGAAACAGAAGCCCAGGTATTACAAACGGCCAAGGAACTTTTTGATATAAAAGGTTTGAAATTATTTCGTGCCGGTATTTGGAAACCCCGTACTCGTCCTAATTCATTTGAAGGAGTTGGAGAAAAAGGCTTAGTTTGGCTTAATCAAGTTCAGAAAGAATTTAACTTAAAAACTACGGTAGAAGTTGCTAACGCACAGCATACCGAACTAGCCCTTAAGTATGGAGTTGATGTGTTATGGATAGGGGCACGTACAACCGGAAATCCCTTTAGTGTTCAGGAAATTGCAGATGTTTTAAAGGGTGTGGATATTCCTGTATTTATTAAAAATCCTATTCATACCGATTTACAATTATGGTTAGGTGCATTTGAACGTTTTTCAAATTCGGGAATTAAAAAAATGGTTGCCATTCATCGTGGATTTCATTATTCTGGTAAAACAAAATACCGAAATAAACCGATGTGGGAATTACCGATTGAATTAAAAACGTTATTACCACAATTACCCATTATATGTGATCCAAGTCATATTTGCGGTAATAGAGAAATGATTGCCGATGTTGCTCAAAAAGCGCTTGATTTAGGAATGAACGGTTTGATGGTAGAATCTCATATTAAGCCTGATGAAGCCTTAAGCGATGCTCAGCAACAATTAACGCCTACCGCTTTAAAAGAATTATTAGCTAATTTAACTTACCGCCGTTCTTATTCATCCAAACCCGAATGCCTCGATCGTTTGAGCGAATTTAGAAAGATGATTGATGAAGTTGATGATGAATTGTTGACTATCTTAAAGAAAAGAATGTCCATAATTGAACAAATAGGACACTATAAAGAAGAGCAAGGAATTACTATATTTCAATTAGAACGCTGGCAAGAGATATTGAGAACTCGTTCTCAATGGGCCGAAAATTTGGGTATTCCTAAAATACATGCTGAAAAACTTTGTGTGTTGCTGCACGAAGAGTCTATTCGTATTCAGACGGAAATTATGAATAAAACAAAGTTGCCAAACATGTAGCACTTTTTTCTTTTTGTTTATTACCTATAGTTTTTCTTATTTTATTACATCAACAAATTCTGGAATTCCTAATAAAAAAGCGGAATTTCACTAAGATGAAATCCCGCTTTTCATTTTTAGTTTACGTATAGGTTATTGAACTACTATTTTTTGAGTTTCAATGATTTTACCTTGTGCATCAATTATTTGAACAAAGTATAAATTATCATTAGTAAGCGTAGATAAATCTATTTGGGTGGATGATTGGTTAACAGGCATTGACCATACTTCTTGTCCGAGTGTATTTGTCATTTTTACTTTGTATCCACTCGTAGCAGAAAAATTTTTATAATGAATTGTAATTAAATTGTTAGCAGGATTAGGAAATATGTTTGCCACATTTACTTGTTGGATAGATGTTAAACCGGTAACAGTTGTGCTTGCATTAAATAAATCTGTTATTTCTTGCTGAGTTAAAGCACGGTTCCACATTCCAACATCGTCAATTAGTCCTTTATAAAACATGGCACATGATGGAATTGAATTGGAATGTCCGAATCCTAAATGCGAGAGTGTCGTTGTAGTCCATGTACTTGTAGCATCTGGGCCGCTTGTACTTTTCAAAACGCCATCTACATATAATTTAGTTATTGTATTGGTGGTTTTTAAATCTTCAATTATATAGGTTACAAGATGCCATGCTCCATCTGCAATTGAGGTTTGATAAATATTTTCTGTATATGGCAATTGGGTTATGTCTCCACAAGTTCCTCTTAATAATCCGGATTGTGTGATTAGTTTATACCCATTTTCACAAGAATTTCCTTTTGCAATAATTTCATTATCAGAATTTAGATCGGTTGTATTAATCCAACAGTTCATTGTTAAACTACCTTGTGTGAAATCGAAATCAGCATTATGTCCGCAATCAATCCAATTACTTACTCCATCAAATGAATAAGCGCTATTTGTATTACCATTTCTATCAGACACTAAAGTAGCACCGTTTACTGTACCATCATATGAATTAATACTTTGGTCTTTAGCATCGCCATTAAATGGCCACCAGCCAATTAAACCATTTGAAGGAACATAATTTGGAACCTGAGCAACAGTTACTGAGGCAATACTCATAGTTGCTAATGCAGTAAGTAAAAATTTTTTCATTTTTTTTGTATTGAATATTTAAAACTATTCTACCCTGTCTATGATAGAATTATTAATTTAAATAATGCGTTAGACAGTTCGTAACGCTGATTTTTAGAAACTTAAATGCCAATTAGCTTTTGGTGTCAAAAAAAACAGTACACGCATTGTTTTATTTTTTAGGTCCAATGGCGCCTAACTATTTTTCGGAGACAGAACTAGGTGAGGAAGAATAATTTTTTTAGCCACGTAAATGTAAGCTATTTTTAATTGATTGTTATATTATTGTAAAATAATATAGAAAATAACCCATTAAAATAACAAATTGAATTTGGATCTTTTATTTTTAAGGTCATTCAAAAAAACCTCTTTAACTGACGTGAATAAAACCACGGATTGCAGAGATTGAGATATTTGATGGTTGTATAAATGCCTATTGTTACCTTTAATCATTAAAAAATAATTGGCTTTATCGAGTTCAGGAATTAAAAACATGGTTTTTTCTACCTCGTCTGAAAACAAGTCAAGAGATAGTTTAGGAGCATTTTCTTTTGGTGGCTGAAAAGATGTTTTATTAGGTAACACATTTAGTTCAATGTTAAGGCCTTCGTCCATAAAACTATATAAAGGAAAATAAAACACTTCCGATTCTTTATCCTGATATTCGTAATCCAATAACTCTACAATTTGTAAATCAACATTAAGCGCTTCATTTATTTCGTAAACGACTCTATAAATACTCTCTAAACAACTTATTGAAAAAAGATCAAAATCAAAATAGTGTTCATCTGATATGTTATCTAAACTATGTGTTGCCAAATTATTAAACCGTTTTTAGATAAAAAAAATAAGAAATTGTCTAAAAAGGCAATTTCTTATTTTACATGTTTAGGAACTAGTTATTAGATACTTTTTCTATTAATTCGGTACTGATGCCAGTAGCGCTGTATCCACCATCGTGATATAAATTTTGCATGGTTACCATTCTGGTTAAATCAGAGAATAAACTCACTGTATAAGCGGCACAATCATCCGCACTGGCATTACCTAATGGCGATTGCATATCAGCAAACGTATAGAAATCAGAAAAACCTTTAATTCCACCTCCGGCAGTTGTTTTGGTTGGCGATTGAGAAATAGTATTGATACGAACCTTTTTTTGTTTACCGTAGTGGTAGCCAAACGTGCGAGCAATACTTTCTAGCATTGCTTTTATATCCGCCATATCAGTATAAAACGGGTAGGCTCTTTGTGCTGCAATATAGGATAATGCAACAACTGACGCGTGTTCATTTAAGGCATCTAATTTATGAGCTACAGCCAATAATTTATGAAAAGATAACGCTGATACGTCAATTCCTTTATTGTAAAACTCATAATTCAACTCAGTGTAAGGTATATTTTTGCGAATGTTAACGCTCATTCCTATAGAGTGAAGTACGAAATCTATTTTACCGCCTAATACATCCATTGATTCGGTATATAATTTTGTAACTTCTTCTATATTCGTAGCATCTGCCGGAATAATTTTAGCACCGGTTTCTTCTGCTAATTTGTTTATTTCACCCATTCGCATCGCTATTGGGGCATTAGTGAGTGTAAATGTAGCGCCTTCTTCGTGACATTTTTGAGCCACTTTCCAAGCTATAGAGTTTTCATCTAATGCACCGGTAATGATGCCTCGTTTGCCTTTTAATAAATTGTATGCCATATTGTTTGTTTTAGTTGAGCAAATATAATAAAATAGAAACTATTAAAAATCTAACTTTTTTAGTGCTCACAAAACCCAATCTATTTAAATTATTTTTTTTAATTGTTCTGTTATTTCCAATACGGCAGGGCAAACCAAAGTATTTCTGTAAGTTAAATCCAAAATTTGTTCCATACGTTTACGGTCGGTGTGAGGGTAGTCACGACAAGCATTTGGTCTTGCTTCATAAACGGAACAGTAATTATCCAATCCTAAAAATGGACAGGGTGCCTGACGTAAGACATAATCTTTATCTTCATCAATACGAAGGTATTTTTCAATAAATTCTCCCGGCTTCATTCGCATATGCTTGGCCAATCGCTCAATATCGCGATTGTAAAAAATTGGAGAGGTGGTTTTACAACAATTTGCACAACTCAAACAATCGATCTGTTCAAACACGTCATCGTGCAAATCATGAAAATGTTTGTCCAAATTTTTTGGTTTGGTACGCTTTAGTTTATCATAAAACGCTCGATTCTCTTTTTTATGAGTGGAGGCTTTTTGATTATGTTTCTCTAAATCCAAAAAGAGTACTGATTTCTTTAATTATAGTCGAATGTATTTAGGCTTGAATGGTTTTGATGAACTCTTCGGGTGTTAAAGCATTTTCAATTGAAAAATGGCCAATTTTGGTACGACATAAGGCGTCTAAATAAGCACCACTGTTTAATGCCAATCCAAAATCGCGGGCTATACTTCTGATATAAGTTCCTTTGGTGCAAGCAATTCGAAAATCAACCAATGGCAATTCGCATCGTGTGATTTCAAATTCTAATATTTCGATAGGGCGTGGTTTTAATTCAATATCTTCTCCAATACGAGCCAGTTTATATAAACGCTTACCGTCTACTTTTACGGCGCTAAACATAGGAGGTATTTGATCTTGCTTACCTATAAAAGATTTAGCGGTTTCATACACTAATTCTTCAGTAATATGTGTAATAGGAAAAGTTTCGTTTATTTCTTTTTCTTTATCATAGCAAGGTGTAGTAGCTCCAATAAAAAAAGTACCCGTGTACTCTTTGGGTAAATCTTGAAAAGATGAAATTTCTTTTGTTTTTTTTCCGGTGCATACAATTAGTAAACCCGTAGCCAGGGGATCCAAAGTACCTGCATGACCAATTTTAAGATGAACAAATTTATCGTCCAAAACTAGCGAAGAATGTCGTTTTAGGGCATGTTTTAACTTATTAACCGCCTGAAAAGACGACCATGTATAAGGTTTATTAATGAGCAGTAATTCTCCGCTTCGATAATTCGGTGTCATGAAAAACAGATGAAAGACAATTAAAAACTATGTCCCATTTTATCTTTTTTAGTTTGAATATATTTTTGGTTGTGAGGATTAGGTGGTATAATAATTGGAATATTTTCAACTACCTCAAGTCCGTAACCAATTAAACCAACTCGTTTTACAGGGTTATTAGTAATTAATTTCATTTTACTTACCCCTAAATCGCGTAAAATTTGAGCACCTACTCCGTAGTCTCTTTCGTCCATTTTAAATCCTAATTCCAAATTAGCTTCTACAGTATCACGACCTTGTTCTTGTAATTTATAGGCTTTTAGTTTATTTAATAAACCAATTCCTCTGCCTTCCTGATTCATATACACAATAACTCCCTTCCCTTCTTTTTCTATTATCTCCATCGCTTTGTGTAATTGTGGCCCACAATCGCAGCGGCAAGAACCAAATATATCTCCGGTAACACATGACGAATGTACACGAACCATAACCGGTTCGTCTTTTGTCCATTCTCCTTTTATTAAAGCCATATGTTCTTCGTCATTTGTATCCACTTTATAAGCTACTAGTTTAAAATCGCCCCACTGTGTAGGCATATCCACTTCCACTTGTTTGGTAACAATACTTTCTTTGCTTAATCTGTAAGAGATTAAATCTTTGATTGTCACAATTTTCAAATCCAATTTTTGGGCAATTTTTACTAAATCGGGTAGGCGAGCCATCGTGCCGTCCTCATTCATTATTTCTACCAAAGCCCCACAAGGTTCAAAACCTGCTAAGCGGGCAAAATCAATGGTTGCTTCTGTATGCCCTGTACGGCGTAAAACTCCGCCATTTTTGGCTATTAATGGAAAAATATGACCGGGTCTTCCGAAATCAGATGCTTTGAAGTTTGGGTCAATCAACGCTTGAATGGTTTTTGAACGATCGGATGCAGAAATTCCGGTTGTGCAGCCATACCCTAATAAATCGATAGAAACAGTAAAGGCTGTTTCATGTAATGCTGTATTTGAACTCACCATTAATTCTAACTTCAGTTCCTTGGCTTTTTCTTGAGTGACAGCTGCACATATTAAACCTCTACCATGGGTTGCCATAAAGTTGATAACTTCAGGGGTTACGTTTCGGGCAGCTGTTAAAAAGTCGCCTTCGTTTTCTCTATCCTCGTCGTCCACCACAATAATCACTTTGCCTGCTTTGATATCAGCAATGGCTTCTTCAATGGTATTTAGTTTAAATGTTTCCATGGGGATAAAATTAATGATTTAATGATACTTATTTTAACACGATCGCTCCTTTTTAGTTTAATGTTTTAATTAATAAAATAAAAAATCGCCATTGTAGATTATATTGCATACAATGGCGACTCAATTAATAATTCAGGAAAAAACTTATAACACTTGTGTTTCAGACAATGCAGCGATTTCAGATATAAATCTTTCTTTTGGAGTGCGTACTTTTTTCAAGTTCACTAACCAATCATTTTCAGTATCTCTATATCCTAAAGGTAAAATTACAGCCGTTTTTAGTCCTTTGTCTTTTAGGTTTAATAATTCATCTAATGCCTGATAATTAAACCCTTCCATTGGGGTTGAATCTACTTTCATTTCTGCTGCGGCTGCCATTGCTATTCCTAATGCAATATAAGCTTGCTTAGCTGCATGTTGTTGGTGTTGTTCGGCTGTTTGCGAAGATAGCATACTCAATAACATGGTTCTATAACCATCGGTAGCGCTATCCGGTAAATTGCGTTCTGTATTACTGCGTTTAAATACTTCATTAACGCGTTCTTCAGTATAACTATCCCAAGCTGCAAATACTAATAAATGCGAACAATCCGTAATTTGGCTTTGACCATGTGCAATGGGTTTTATTTTTTCCAATAATTCTTTATTGGAAATGACTAGAACTTCATAAGGCTGTAAACCTGATGAGGAGGGTGATAAACGAATAGATTCTAAAATATAATCTACTTTTTCTTGAGGAACTGCTGTTCCATTCATTTTTTTGGTGGCATAACGCCAGTTTAAGTTTTCTATGAGACTCATATTTGTTTATTTGATTTTAAATTTTAGTTGGTTGTGAAGTTAATTTAAAAATTAAAATTTTACAGGGTAGCGTTTTTGATTTGGTTGTTTTTAATTTTTTTTAAGAATCTCAGTGTTTGAGAAATAGTTGGTTGACGACTTTAGTTCTGTACTCAAAAATTTCTTCTACCCGTTTACGTATAAATAATTTGTGAGCAATGGTGCCTAAAATACCGAAAGGAAGCACATAATGCACTTCATCTTGCATTAAAACACCTTGTTCTGTTTTTGTGAAATGATGACGATGGTGCCAAAGTTTATATGGTCCAAATCGCTGTTCATCAATAAAATATTCCTTGTCTTTTACATGGGTAATTTCTGTCATCCATTTCACAGGAATCCCAAACATAGGTTTAATGATATAGGTGATAATTTGACCTGCATACATTTGTTCTCCATCTTTTTTGTCAGAAGTTATAATAAAACCCATATCGGGAGGCGTTATTTTGGCTAGGTTATTGGGTGAGGAAAAAAAACTCCACGCCTCTTCTAAAGAAATAGGTAAATGCTGCGTGCTCTTGATGCTATAAAAGTTCATAATGTATTATCTTTGTTATTAGACAATTAAGAGGGCGCAATGTTTCAGTTATTAATAGATAATTTAAAAACTAATTTACAAAAACCTTTACCGGGATTAGCTGCTCAGTTTGAAATGGCTCATATTAAGCGTGAAAAAGTGCTACCTGATTCTTTAGAAGCAGAAGCATACCGTCCGAGTGCCGTGTTGATATTATTATATCCGAATGCCAAAAAACAAACATCTGTGTTGCTCATAGAACGAATGACCTATAATGGTCATCACAGCGGACAAATTGCTTTGCCGGGAGGTAAAGTTGAGCCGGGAGATGAAGATTTGAAAGCAACTGCTTTAAGAGAATTTTTTGAAGAAACGGGAGCTAACACCACGCCAGTTATTATTGGAAAACTTACACCTATTTATATTCCTGTAAGTCGTTTTATGGTTCAGCCCTTTGTTTCCTATGTTTTGCAAAAACCAACATTTTCGCCTAATAGTTATGAAGTGAACTCCTTGATTGAGTGGGAAATTAATCAATTATTAAATCCGGAAACGGTTAAGGAAACGATGATAGAACCGGTATCAGGCACAAAACTTAAAACGCCTTATTTTGATGTACAAGGCAAAGTATTATGGGGTGCTACAGCTATGATGCTCAATGAGTTAAAGCATATTTTAACTAAGTAACTGTTTAAATTTCTGTTGAGAAAAATATTTATTTAATTTTTAATGTTCCGCTATCAATCATATATTTTACTTTAAATATAGCTGCTATACTTATTGCATCTGTAATTTCGCCTTTCAAAACCATATTAAAAACGTCATTGAAATGAATTTTTTGAACTTTTAAATCTTCACTTTCTTCGGGTTCAGCTTCTTCAAATTTTAAATCAGTAGCTAAGAATACATGAGCATGTTCATCTGTAGCCGAATTGCTTAAGTCTAACTGCAAAATTTCCTCAAAATGATTGGCTACAATGCCGGTTTCTTCTTTTAGTTCTCTAACAGCAGTTTGCAAAGGAGCTTCTCCTAAAGGACCACCTCCTTCCGGAATTTCCCAACTATAGGCATTGAGCGGATACCTCCATTGACCTACCAGCCATGTATAACCATCTTCGCTTAAAGGGATTACGCCAATAGCCAAATTTTTAAAATTTACAACACTGTATACAGCCGGATTGCCTGCGGGATTAATCGTTTGATGTTTATGAACTCCAATCCAAGCTGATTCGTAAACTAACTCAGATGAAAGTGTTTGCCAAGTATTTAAAGATTCATTGTGCTTCATAAGTCAATAAATATATAATAATCAATTAATCAAGGGGTTAAAGGCCGTTAAACGGATAATATTAGGCATAATTTCCTATATTTAAGCACTCAATTAGAGGTAAATTTTTCAAAAATTTGAAGTTATTATGTTAAAAAAGCTCATATTATTTTTTATTCTTTTGATATCAGGGTATTTAAATGCCCAAACATTATACTGGATAGGTGGTTCGGGTTATTGGAACGATAAATCTCATTGGTCGTTAACAAGTGGCGGTATATCTGCCAACATGATTCCTTCTGCCAACTCAACTGTAATTTTTGATAATTCATCTTCAGCTAAAAGCTTTACCATCGAAGCCTTGTATCACTTAGCTTTTAAATCAATTATAGCCGAAAATACTCAGACTGATATCAACGTGGTGAGTTCGACTCATGCAGACTTATCAATTGGAGGGCATGTTTTTTTAAATCCCAACTTTCATTTAAATCTTGGTGGTAAGGTTTATTTAAATCCCCAGGAACCTGTTAAGTATCAATTTTCTCACAATAAGTTTACCGATGATATTTATTTGAATGCGCAATCAACGGTAGAGATGGGTGTTTTAAGTACACAAAAAACATTGTTTTTTTCCGGAAAAATTCAACTTAAAAATTCTGTGTTGTTTGCCGGTAACTTATCATTTACAAATGGGCAAATAGAACTAGATAACAATACCATTCAGGTATCGAATCGTATTTATATGATTAATTCTACAATCTCTCATAGTTCTACATCCAAAACCCGGTTAATTTGTCGAAAAAA
>Ga0172373_10002004_pt1 | contig 31916 bp, 23 predicted proteins | sample Lak10m_2_FD_114546 | JGI IMG/M metagenome (GOLD analysis project Ga0172373, IMG submission 114546) | Freshwater microbial communities from Kabuno Bay, South-Kivu, Congo - kab_092012_10m | ecosystem: Environmental > Aquatic > Freshwater > Lake | place: Democratic Republic of the Congo...
TTATATTGAAATGGACAACCTTAGGTTTAATCGGATTAGTTCTGGTGCAGGGGATTACCCAATTATCCTATGCCAACTGGAAATGGCCTTATGAGGTTTGTAAATCCTTTAATATAAGCTTCCGGCAATTTCTGATTATTGGATTTCGTGAATCAAAAAATAAAATATCCTTAGGTCTGGCGAGTTCTACGGATTAACGACATAAAAAATTAAAATATGGACTTCAAAAAGCTTATTAGAATTGCTCAACCGCATTTTATTGCAATATTGGGTTTATTTGCATTGAATCTACTCTTTTTCTCCCCATTGGTCAATGGCAAAAAGCTAAAGCAAGAGGATATTAATCAATTCGAAGCCATCACCAGGTTTAATGAAAAAAGTGATAATCCCGCTCTGATTGAGAAATATGCAGATAACTTTAATGGTACTATAGATCAGTCCCTCTGGACAGATAATATGTTAGGCGGGATGCCTGTTTACCTGATTCATAATGATGATAAAGGAAATATATTAAATGACCTGATACCCAATAAATGGACGCCTATTGGACGATTATTTATTTTTTCACTTTTTGCCTACATATTACTAAGTTTTTTATCCATACCTCCCTATCTTTCCTTTCTTGGTGCATTTACAATGGCATTTACGACTAATAATTTGATTTTGCTGGAAAGTGGACACATGACCAAATTGGGAGCCCTTAGTTATGTTCCGCTTATTCTGATGGGATTTTTTGGCATTTTTAAGAATAAATTCTTTTTTGGTATAACGCTATTTGCTGTGGGTTTAAGTTTGATGCTGGCAATGAATCACGTTCAAATGACCTATTATTTATTTTTAGCTTTGATTATACCCTATTTGCTTGAGGGAATTAATCATTGGAAGAAAAAGACGTTACCATCTTTTGGGATAGCCAGTCTTGGTCTATTGCTGGGTCTGTTTATTGCTATTTTATCAAATTTAAATATTATATGGCCTGTTTATGAACTAAGTAAGGAAACAGAAAGAGGAAATGCGATAATTAATGAACCGGAAAAAATTAAAGAAATGGCCACCTCTCTGGCTAATCCAAATATGCCGGCATTGAAATTTCCGGATGCATCAGAGCAAAGCGGTAAAAAAGGGGGTCTGAGTTATGAAAATGCAATGCTTTGGAGTTATGGATGGAAAGATATATTGTCTGCCTATATTCCCGGATTTGTAGGTGGTAGTGAAAAAGAATTTTTACCTTCCTCTTCCAAATTGGCCAAGATTAATATTATTCCGGATTTGCGTGTCAACCTTTACTGGGGTAGTCTAAAATCTACCAATGGACCTGTTTATGTTGGTGCCATTCTTATTTTTTTATTTGTTTTAGGTTTGTTTTTACCTAAAGATATGATTGTTAAATCTTTGGCAGGTGCGATCCTTTTTACTGTTTTGTTGTCATTTGGAAAATATTTAGGTTTTATAAATGAATGGTTATTCCATTTTTTACCTTTCTATAATAAATTCAGAGCTCCTAACTCCATCTGGGGTGTCACGACTGTTTTTATAAATTTACTCGGAATTTATAGTGTTTATAGATTTCTATTTGTTGAAAAAAATAAAGAATTAAGATTAAAGGCGCTGAAGAATGCTTTTTATGTCTGTGGAGGGGTTGCCCTTTTTTTTCTGGTTCTTGGAGGCTTCTTCTTTGATTTTTACGGTAGCAGAGATCCTGAAATGATTCAAATGGGTTATCTACAGGAAGAGCTGCTGGATGCAAGGAAAATACTTCAGCGTATGGATTCATTAAGAACATTAGTGCTTGTAAGTATAGCATTCGCACTATTATGGCTGGCAGCAACTAATAAATTAAAAAATAAGCTGGTTGTTGGGTTATTGGTTTTAATCATGATTGGTGATCTTTGGCAGATTGGCAAAAGATATATTGCCAGAGATAAATTTACCTCCATTTCCATATCACTGGATATCTTTTATCCAGATAATACCCGGGAAACTATTGATAATCCGGAAATGGTTAGTTAAGGTCTGTTTTTTCATATTTAAATATAGCTTTTGGAATTTTCCGTCATTATATGCACTTTTAACCGCTCAAAAATATTAGCTCAGTGTTTAACGTCACTGTCACAGCAGTCTTTTTCGAAAGAGAAATATGAAGTGATTATTGTTAATAATAATTCAACTGATGATACTGAGGATATGGCCATGTCTTTTTCCAGACATTGGCCTTTTTTTAAATATGTGACAGAGAATGACCAGTGGTTAAGTAAAGCACGAAATACAGGAAGTTATCTGGCTACAGGAGAATATTTATTATTTTTAGATGACGATGTTATCCTCCCGGCAGGCTATTTGGAAAGGTTTTTTTATGTAAAAAATAACTATGGATTCAAATGTTGGGGAGGTGTTGATATGCCATATTATGAAACCGAAAAGCCTTTATGGGTAAAGGATACTTATCTGCAATTCCGGCTTCCTTACACCGCTTTTCATCAGGTTAATGCGAGTAAAAAAGAATGCGTAACTGGTTTTTCCTTTATCATAGAAAAAAAACTGTTGTTTGATATGGGTGGGTTCGATCCACGGGTAGGTATGAAAGGAGATGTAGTTGGATATGGTGAAGAAACCTTTCTTCAACACCGTTTACATGATTTGGCGGTTCCAATCGGGTATGACCCAGAACTCAGGCTTTATCATCACATGTTACCCCATAAACTTAAACTTAAATGGTACTTCGATGCAGCTGATGCCTTGGGTAAAAGCCAGGCGGTGTTTAAAAGAGATCTTTCAGGTTTACCTTTATATCTGCTGATTACTAAAACTTTTGCTGAGATTTGGATTGTCACCCTGGTTGATCTATCGAAAAGTTCATTTAAAATAGTTTTTTATAAAGATTATTACTGGCAAAATTGGCTGATTGATAGTTTTAAAAAGATTTACAAACGAAAAAAATTACTCAAAGATTTAATATATAAACCTAAATGATTGTCTAAATACTAAATTTATTTATCATGCTAATTGATTTAATCGCAGGCGCCAGACCAAACTTCATGAAAATTGCTCCTATTATTAAGGCAATAAAGGATAGAAAACCTAATGAACCCATTATTTCCTTCAGACTGGTTCATACAGGTCAACATTTTGACAGCAACATGAGCGATTCCTTTTTTGAAGAATTAGGTTTGCCTGAACCTGATATTAATCTGGGTGCCGGGGGGGGAACTCAAGCTGAGCAGACAGCTAAAATAATGATCGGCTATGAAAAATTACTCATGTCTTCCCCTGCTGATTTATGTTTGGTAGTAGGTGACGTTACTTCTACAATGGCTTGTGCCATTGTAGCTAAAAAATTAAAAATTAAAGTAGCTCATGTGGAGGGAGGTATCAGAAGTGGGGATCTCTCTATGCCAGAGGAAATTAATAGGCTGGTTACAGATAGTATCACTGATTATTTCTTTACCACCTCTGAGATAGCCAATGAAAATCTGCGGAAATCAGGAATTGATGACAGTAAAATATACTTCGTAGGAAATACAATGATTGATACCTTACTAGCCAATAAATCCAGATTTGTAAAACCTGAAATTTGGGATCATGCGAATTTAATAGCTGGTGAATATCTTGTCATGACTTTACACAGACCTGCCAATGTTGATCAGGAAGATAATTTGAAATGTTTGATTGATGAACTTGTTGCAGCTGCTAAAGGATTAAAAATTATTTTTCCGGTGCATCCTAGAACCAGACAGGTTTTAAACCGGTTAACCATAAATGCCAGTCATTTAATCCTGGTGGAGCCATTATCCTACCTGCGTTTTAATTATCTGGTGCAACATGCGAAAGCTGTTATTACTGATTCCGGTGGAATAACAGAGGAAGCAACTGTTTTCGGCATTCCATGCATGACACTAAGGGCAAATACCGAAAGACCGGAGACCGTTTCTATGGGAACGAATGTGTTGCTCGGCATAAATCCGAAATCAATTGCTCCAGCTATGGAAACGATGTTGGGTGGTCATTGGAAAAAAGGGTCAATTCCACCACTTTGGGATGGTTTTGCTGGATCAAGAATTATTTCTGTTTTAGAAAATCTGAATATATGATTGGTTCTTTATTAAAAGTTGTTTAAATGGAATCAAGGCCTTTTTTTTCCATTTGTTTACCAGCGTATGAGCAGGTTTTTTTTCTGAAACAAACCCTTGATTCAATTCAAAAACAGATATTTACAGATTATGAAATCATATTTTCAGATGATTCAGCATCTGATGAAGTCTTCAAACTCGTTCATTCCTATGATTTTCAGGGAAAATTAAAGTATTTTAGGCAAAACCCATCTCTGGGAAGTCCTGAAAACTGGAATTTCACCTTGGAAAAAGCCAGGGGGAAATGGATAAAAATACTGCATCATGATGATGCTTTATTTGATGAATTTACTTTGCAGCACCTTTATACAACAGCGCTAAAAACAAATAAAAACTGGATTGTTGGTGCACCTGTTCATCCGCCGCCGCAATTAAATAGAATTTGTACAGTCTTATTGCCTAGAGGATGCTGGTTATTAAAGAGATTTCCTGGAATTCTGGCCTTTGGAAATTGCCTGGGGGTCCCCAGTGTTACCCTAATTAAGCAAGAATTCAGAGATTCTTATGATAAAAACCTGATATGGCTGGTGGATGTGGCCTATTATTTAAGTCTTATTCAACATGCTGGTTTTTTTGAATTTTATAATAAGCCATTGATATGGAGAAATGCCGGTAAACATAATCTCACCAATCTTTTTTATAATAAGCCAGATATTGAAATTAAGGAATTCCTGTATATTAAAAATTCAATGTCTTTTTTGTTTCCATGGTGGCTTGATATTCTCATTGGTGCCAAACTTGTGCGAATATGCCATATTGCTAATATCAAACAGAAAAGTCAGCTGGTAATAAAAGAGTTGGATAATATGCCAGCAATATTGTATTTATATTTTGTTTGTTCTCCATATAATAGTTTTCAGCAGGGTATCGTTCTGTTGAGCAAAATCATTTTTAAACTTAGCCAGGAACTTTTTGGTATATTTTTGATGAAGCGAATGCAAATTAAAAATAATGGAAATTGATTTTACTAAGTTAATTATGGTTAAATTTAGTGAACTATTATTTTAAAAGTTGCAAAATTAAATGTATGAAGCTTTTATTTTATCGCGGTTTATTAGCAATAAATATTCTTTTTTTGAATGTTTACCCGATTGCTGCACAACCCTGGGCAGAAGTTTCCAGTACCGTAACGCCTAATTTTTATCGGATGAAAGTATCAGGTGACGCTATACTTTCTGATGTTAAAACACAAAAGGGTAAAGGATTCAAAGCTTTTAAAAGATGGGAAAAATACTGGGATCAACGCGTTTTTCCGGATGGTTCATTTCCACCTGCAAACCTGGTACAGAAAAACTGGGAACTTTATCAGATTGAGAAATCATTGTCTGCTTTAATTCCGGGATCTTCCTGGACTAGTCTGGGGCCAAACTCCTCTTCGGGCGGTTATGCGGGAATCGGCAGAATTAACAGAATAACGCTTCATCCTACTAATTCAAATATTATTTTCGCTTGTACCGCAGGGGGAGGATTATGGAAAACAACAAACGGAGGCAGTTCTGGGTGCCTTTAACTGATAATCTTGCTTCTATTGGTACTTCAGGTCTGGTCATAAATCCTGCTGATCCAAATATGATGTATCTCGCTACAGGAGATGGGGATGGCGCAGATACCTATTCCTATGGTGTTTTGAAATCTACAGATGGGGGTTTAACCTGGAGTCCAACCGGTCTGACTTTTGGAACGGGAACTGTTATCTATAAATTACAGCAACATGCTACCGATCCAAATATTTTACTCGCAGGTACGAATGGCGGGTTATACAGAACAGCCAATGGGGGAACCAGCTGGACAAAAGTGTTAGCCAGTGGTCAGTTTTATGATATTGAATCTTTATCATCAACAAATATGGTGGCCGTGACAAAAGGTGGCTTTTATCGGTCAACAGATGGTGGAGCTACATGGGTGCTGGTAACCACAATAGCAAGTACCGGCAGAATTGCCCTGGCCGTTAGTCCTTCAAGTCCTGATTTTGTTGCTGCATTAGTTTCAAATACAAGTAATGGTTTTAAGGGTTTTTATGCTTCTACAGATGGTGGTTTGACTTATACCCTACGTTCATCAACACCCAATTTAATGGGGTGGGAAACAAATGGAAGTGATGCTGGAGGTCAGGCCTGGTATGATTTATGTATCGCTGTTTCTCCATCAGATGTAAATCAAATTATTGTAGGCGGTATAAATACATGGAAATCAACAAATGGAGGGGTATCCTGGTCCATAATGACCAATTGGTACCAAACGTCAACCCTTCCTGCCATGCATGCCGATCAACATGATTTGATTTTCCAGAATAGTACTACCATCTACGCAGCAAACGATGGCGGTATATACCGGTCAACCAATAGTGGCGTATCCTGGACCGATTTAACCAACGGAATGGCCATTAGTCAGTTATACAGGGCAAGTACTGCCCAGACAGATACCAGAGTGATTGCTGGTTTACAAGACAATGGAACCAAATTGAGAAGTACCTCAGGTACCTGGAGCGATGAAATAGGGGGCGATGGTATGGATTGTGCCATTGATCCTTCGAATGCCTCCTATATGTATGGAACCTTGTATTATGGCGATATTCAACGATCTACAAATGGAGGTACCAGCTGGACTTCTATTACACCTACTACCGGGACAGATGGTGCATGGGTTAGTCCTGTGTTACTGGATCCGGTTAATCCTGCAACTATTTACCTTGGTTACACCGACCTGATGAAATCAACGGACAGAGGTACCACCTGGAGTAAAATTACATCTGGTCAAACAAGTGGAAGTTTTATCTCTAACATTGCTGTAGCCCCTTCCAATCCATTAGTCATTTACATCAGTTGGGGTACCGCCATGGCAAAAACGGTTAATGGTGGAACGAACTGGACAACCATTACTTCAGCTGTTTCATCTCCCGTTTCTTCTTTATTAGTAGATCCAGCAAATCCAAATAATTTATACGTAACTTATTCCAACTTTACAGCCGGTTCAAAAGTTTATTTCTCAAATAATGGGGGTACCTCCTGGACAAATATTTCAGGAACTTTACCAAATATACCTGCCAATAAAATTATTTATCAATCGGGCAGTAACGGGGCCTTGTACCTGGGCATGGACGTTGGTATCTATTACAGGGATAATACGCAGACTGATTGGTCATTATATAATAGTGGCTTACCGAATGTAGAGATTTTTGATCTGGAAATAAGATATAGTGATAAAAAATTAATCGCAGCTACTTATGGTAGGGGTTTATGGGAAAGTCCGCTTTATGCAGGAACACCGCTTTCAGTTCCTGTGGTGTCCTCTTTTACTCCAGTATCTGCTACCAAAGGAAATACAGTAACTATTTCCGGGAGTAATTTTACCGGTGCAACAGGCGTTAGTTTTGGTGGTGTCGCTGCAAGTTCATTTTCTGTTCTAAACCCGGGAAGTATCACAGCGGTGGTAGGAAATGGAAATTCAGGCAATGTTTCTGTTACAAATACAGCCGGAACTGGGACTTTGGCTGGATTTACTTATATTAATACTGCCCCTGTAATTACTTCCTTTACCCCTACATCGGGCAAGACTGGCCAGGTAGTAAACCTTACCGGAACAAATTTCACAGGGGCAACGGCGGTAAGCTTTGGTGGTACGGCAGCAGCCTCCTACACGGTGGTAAGTTCCACGAGTATCACAGCGACAGTTGGAGCTGGTGCCTCCGGATCTGTTTCCGTAACTACAGCATCAGGTACAGGAGCCCTGGCAGGCTTTACGTATTTACCTCCACCGGCGATTACATCTTTTAGTCCAGTTTCCGCTGGAACTGGTCAGACAGTTACGATAACGGGAACCAATTTCACAGGGGCGACAGCGATTAGCTTTGGCGGTACGCGGGCTACCTCCTATACGGTGGTGAGTGCCACGAGCATTACAGCAATAGTAGGCTCAGGTAGCACAGGATCTGTGAGTGTTACAACGGCAAATGGAAGTGCGAGCAGAACTGGCTTTACTTATATTACGGCAACACCCGCCCCTGTAATTACTTCCTTTACCCCTACATCGGGTAAGACTGGCCAGGTAGTAAACCTTACCGGAACAAATTTCACAGGGGCAACAGCGGTAAGCTTTGGTGGTACGGCAGCAGCCTCCTACACGGTGGTAAGTTCCACGAGTATCACAGCGACAGTTGGAGCTGGTGCCTCCGGATCTATTTCCGTAACTACAGCATCAGGTACAGGAACCCTGGCAGGCTTTACGTATTTACCTCCACCGGCGATTACATCTTTTAGTCCAGTTTCCGCTGGAACTGGTCAGACAGTTACGATAACCGGAACCAATTTCACAGGGGCGACAGCGGTTAGCTTTGGCGGTACGCGGGCTACTTCCTATACGGTGGTCAGTGCCACGAGCATTACAGCAATAGTAGGCTCAGGTAGCACAGGATCTGTGAGTGTTACAACGGCAAATGGAAGTGCGAGCAGAACCGGCTTTACTTATATTTTATCGGCATATGCGCCTGCATTAATTACTTTCTCCCCAGCTAAGGCTGTTCCGGGTTCAAACATATCACTTACAGGTACTGGTTTTAATCCTACACCGAATCTAAACACCCTTTGGATAGGCGCTACCAGGGCGACGATTTCAGCTGCTACGGCAACTTCAATAACAGCCAAGATTCCGGTTGGTGCAACAATGGATTATATCAGAATACTTAATTCAGGCACCCAGCTGGGAACACAATCTGGTCAATTTTTTGTCCCCACTTACGCCCCGGCGAAGGATAGCATTCAAAGTTCAGAGATAGCACCCAAAGTTGATTTAACTACTTTAGCAGGTCCGGAAGATATTCGGGTTTCGGATATAGATGGAGATGGCATACCGGATATCCTGGTTGCAAATTATACAGCTGGATCAATATCAGTTTATAGAAATATGAGTACTTCCGGAACCATTAATATTGCAAATTTCGTGAGAAAAGATTTTACATCGGGAACTGGGGCAACTTTTATTTCTGTTGCGGATTTAGATAATGATGGAAAGCAAGATGTAATTGTTGCTAATCAGGGGGAGAACACACTTTCCATCTTTAAAAATATATCTGCATCGGGAAATATTTCATTCAATGGTCCGGTTAAAATAGCTACCCCTTCTACGCCCATCGGCATTGGTATTGGGGATTTTGATAAAAATGGCTGGCTTGATATAGCTACGGCGAATCATGGAAATGGCACCATTTCAATATTTACAAATAAAGGCATTTTTAATTCAATTTCAACAAATAATTTTAATCCCCGTTTTGGGTTGATAACGGGTTCAAATCCAATAACCATTGATGTAGCTGATTTAGATGGCGATTCGAAATCTGATATTGTGGTAGGAAATTATGGATCAAATTCTGTGTCCATCTTTAAAAATAATTATATTTCAGGTACCTTAACTACCTCCTCCTTTTCGACTAAACAGGATTTTAATGCTGGAAATAAACCCGGTTATCTAAAATTAGGCGATATGGATGGGGACTCGAAATTAGATATAGTCGTATTGGCAGAAGGTAATAATAGTGTTGGCATACTTCGAAATATCTCAACACCGGGCGTATTAAATACTGCTTCATTTGCTTCCAGAGTAAATTTTAACACTGGTTTAACTCCTTATTATATCAGTATTGGGGACTTAACTGGAAATGGAAAACCCGATATACTGGTAACTAATTTTGGAGCTGGTACTGCAACTATCTGGCAAAATAAGGCAATACCGGGAAGTATTACATCTTCCTCTTTTTTTAAAAGATTAAATTTTACAACAGGAACCAAGCCCTATGCTGGATTATTGGCAGATATGGATGGAGATGCGAAAACGGATATTTTGGTATCTAATACGGGTAGCAATACTATATCCATATTGAGGAATACAGCTGGCTCACAAATGGTAGTTTCCCCAACAGCCACAACATTACCAGCATCAGGAGGCTCGGTAACAGCAACTATTTCTTCTAATCTTTCCTGGAAAGTTTCATCAAATGCCACTTGGCTGATTCCAATTGCCAGTTCGGGTAAAAACAGTGGAACAGTTAGAGTCAATTTTGTAGCTAATCCTGGTTCATTAAGGAAGGGTGTTATCACTTTTACAGCCGATGGCATCGTAAAGACAATGGAAATTACCCAGGCAGCTAAGGCCGGAATAGTTAATCCGGATAAAGAATTCATGGATGGTAATGAGGAAAAAAAGGATTTTTCATTTACTGAAATTACGGACGAAAATTGGGAAATTTATCCAAATCCTTCCGTTGGAATAATTAACCTATCCATTCATTTTCCAGCATTAGAAATGACTGGTATTTTGAAAATCCAGGATATTCATGGGAGAAATATTAAAACATTGTCCGATGTAAGAACCGGTGAGTATAGTATTGACTTATCCAGGGAACCTAAAGGAACCTATTTATTTATCCTGACAAAAGATGATCAAAGTAAAACAGTTTTTAAACAAATGATCTTGCATTAAACAGATAGGTTCAGGAAAGATTTTTTGGGTTTACTTTTTAATAAAACCAGTTTGATTTAATTGATAAGGTGATGAATCCCATTTTGTTAGCAACAAAATGGGATTCTTCTTTTACTCGGCATTCTTTTTCTGAAATTACCCAGAAAGCCTACAGTATCTGAAATTAAACCATTAGATAACCGCTTTGGGGACCGGATTTCAAGGAATAATAACGACACTGTGGCTTTGGGTTTTCTGTGCATTTCGCACAGTTAATGTGTATTGCCCTGGGGGGAAGGCAGACACTGAAATGGAAAGGTTGGACGAACCAACAAAATGGGTGTAATTTTTATTAAAAATAATTTGTCCGGAGCTGTTTATTAAGGACAAATGCAATGGAAAGGATTCATTCGATATATTCAGAGAAATGCCTTCCGAAGTATTTACCGGGTTTCTTAATAACCAGCTGACTTTTTCATTTTGCTCTGCTGAAATATTTGTAGATAAGACTGTTTGGAAGGAACTAATACCCGAAAGGGTTGAACAGAAGGTGTATAAATTAATAGACCGGATTCTCCAGAAATATTTTCTACCTGCTATCAGTTGGGAAACCCTAAAGTTGGTTGAATCTCCGGAAATTTCGTAGGTATTTGTAACTAATCCCAGATTTGGCATTGGAGAAATTTCCAATAAATATTTATAGGTACCTGGATACTTTTCCCAGCGGAAAGTAATACCACTGGAAAGATTTACCTGACTGTTTTCAACTGGAAATACAACAGCAGGTGAGGTTTTATTAATTTTTACAGGTAAATCAGTTTTTAACAATGTGGGATAAAATTCTTCTGAATACATTCTCATTGTTAAGATCTGTTCCTTTGTAAATCTGTTTGGACAAGGATCTAGAGCATATCCCATGATTAAAGAGCCGTCAGAATAAAAGCTTTTTCCCATAGGGTCTACTAAAGGAATGGGGCTTTTCGAACTATCGCTGCAAGACCAGCGTAAGCTTAAATAGTCAGGTGGTGTATCGCAGAAACCGTCGCCTGCTGTTCTGCAATTAGTCCCATCAACCCTTTCCACTTTTATGTTATCCCAACTTTCCGGTGCTTTTTGATTATAGTCAAAGGAGATGCCCTCCCAGCCTTGAAAGGTATGTGGTAGTCCTAAATAATGTCCTATTTCATGGGCGATTAACGCTCCTTTTGATTTAAGACATGCTGCTGATACTACGATGCCTCTGTTCACTTTGTTTTGAATGATATTAAAACCACATGCATCCAGCGCATTCTCTACTATGTAAACAGGAATTGCTTTAGTAACATTATAATTATCAATGAGTTGTCCTAGCTCAAAGTACGTCTCAATTTCTTCCAGAGAAGGAGAATTAAGGATTACAGGAGGGTTAGCCAAATAAAAAGAAATATTGGCTTGCTTGTACAGATTATTTAGCTGACAGATTTCATCCATCAATTTTTGAGGTGCACAAGTTCCGTTTTGGCCACTAACCTTGGTTGAAATATAAAACTGAACAGGAAAATAAAGTGGCAGTGCGCTACGCAAAGAAATATCGGGTTGTAATCGTTGTTGAAAACGAAACAACCAGTCATTTTGTGCTACCGTACTGGTAGCACAAGGCTTCAATTGTTGACTTTCTGCTTTTAGTGTCAACAAAACAGCCGTAATAAGGAACAAAACACGCTGTCGCATGGTACCTTACAACTAATAATAAACGATATGTAAAAAGCTATGGGAAAAAATACTGCTTTTAAAGTATATTTTTCCTCTCTCGGGAGTAAAGAAAAAGTATTATTGTAACATATCCAAAAAAAGTTAAATAATTTTTTATGATATTTGTATTTTCAATTAAAATACCAAGCAAACTAAACAAAAAAATAGCATGAAAAAGGTTACCGTAATTGGCTCTGGAAATGTTGGAGCCACCGTTGCAAATGTTCTGGCCCATAAGGATGTTGTGAACGATATTGTACTACTTGATATCCAGGGAGATATGGCAAAGGGAAAAGCACTGGATATGTGGCAGCAAGCACCGGTTGACTATTACAGCACGAGAATTACAGGTACAGATGATTACGCGAAGACAGCAAATTCTGATATTGTGGTTATTACGGCCGGAATACCCAGGAAACCAGGTATGTCCAGAGACGATTTAATCAGCACAAACGCAAATATCGTTTCGTCGGTTACTTCTCAAATCATGAAGTATTCTCCTAATCCAATCATTATAGTTGTTTCAAATCCACTGGATGTAATGACCTATGCTGCCTGGAAAACATCAGGTTTACCATCCACCCGCGTATTTGGTATGGCAGGTATCCTGGATACAGCCAGATACAGAGCGTTTCTGGCAGAAGCATTGAATGTATCGCCAAAAGATATACAGGCTGTGTTAATGGGCGGTCACGGTGACACCATGGTGCCACTTCCCCGTTATACCACTGTAAGTGGAATACCAGTCACGGAACTAATAGATGAATCTTCTTTAAATGCTATTGTTGAAAGAACTAAAGTTGGAGGGGGGGAACTGGTTAAATTAATGGGTACTTCTGCATGGTATGCTCCAGGTGCTGCCGCTGCCCAGATGGTGGAAAGTATCTTGAAAAATGAAAACAGAATTTATCCATGTTGTGCCTTATTAAACGGTGAGTATAACCTGAACGGCGTTTTTGTTGGTGTTCCGGTTAAATTAGGTGCTCAGGGAATCGAACAATTAATTGAATTAAAACTGAATGACCAGGAAATGGCATTACTCGTAGATTCTGCTGATCAGGTTCGTCAGGTTATGGATGTGTATGATGGTCTTAACAAATAATTTTTTTTTTTCTGAACGGATAATCCATATCCCGCTTTTGCTGGGATATGGATTTTTTTTGCTTTTATACAAGGTTGACATGTTGAACCCTTTTAACAATTTCTTGTTTTTATAAAAAATTATTTTTTAAAATGGAATTTGGTGCTTTTAGAAAAGAATGGCTCAGTGAAATGTTTACAAATAAGGGGGAAACGCTTTTAAATCTCTCAAATAATAATCCTGTTCTATTGGTTTTTTTAAGACACTTTGGTTGTATTTTTTGTAAAGAGGCTTTAATTGATATTTCTAAAAGTAAAGCAGATATTGAAGCAGGGGGTATAAGCATTGTCTTTGTTCATATGACAGATTTTGAAACCGCTGATAAGCAATTCCTGAAATTTGGGCTTATTGATCCAACCCATATCAGTGATCCTGATTGCAAATTTTATGAAGCCTTCGGACTGATTAAAGGAAATTTCAACCAGTTATTCGGACTTCAATCTTTAATCAGAGGTTTCTCTATTGGTATTAAAGAAGGTCAAACACCCGGCTCTCTAATTGGCGATGGATTTCAAATGCCAGGTGTTTTTGTTATTGTTAATGGTGAAATTAAAGAAAGATTTATTCACAGACTATCTTCAGACAGACCGGATTATTTACAACTAGCCAGTTGTTGTGTAATTAAATAAATGTAAAAACGTTTCTTATGATTGGGTGGAAATTTGGAGATGCAGGAAATCAGGATAAGGAAAATAACACCTTTAATCGATTACTTAAATTATTTAAAGAATTACTGTTACATACATCTGGTGATGTTGATGAAGCACTTTCATGGTTGACTGAACTTGATAGACAATATAAATTAACAACCCCTGATTATGGGCTGGCCGATTTTATACAGGATTTAAAAGATCAGGGCTTTATCAAACAAAGAGATGCCCAATCCCAGGATTTAGTACCTGCACCTAAAATGGAACTGGCTCTGCGAAAGAAAGCGCTGGAAGATGTTTTTGGTGATATAAAAAAAAGTAAGGCTGGCAGTCATAATACCCGGCTGGAAGGACGCGGGGATGAATTTACCTCTGAAAGAAGACCTTTCGTTTTCGGTGATGCTCTCGATAAAATTGCTGTTTCTGAATCTCTCAAAAATGCACAGGTAAATCATGGCATTGATTCTTTCCAGTTAGCTGAAAACGATCTGGAAGTGCTGGAAACGTATGATCAAAGTCAAATGTCCACCGTGTTGATGATAGATATTTCTCATTCCATGATTCTTTATGGTGAAGATCGTATTACGCCTGCTAAAAAGGTAGCCATGGCCCTTTCAGAATATATTACGACCAGGTTTCCAAAAGATACGCTGGATATCCTTGTTTTTGGTAATGACGCCTGGACAATTGAAATAAAAGATCTTCCATACTTACAGGTGGGACCATATCACACCAATACCGTAGCTGGTCTTCAGCTGGCCATGGAAATCCTTAGGAAACGAAGAAATGCCAACAAACAAATATTTATGATTACAGATGGTAAACCCACCTGTATAAAAAAAGGAAAAAAGTATTATCAAAATAGTTTTGGGTTAGATAGAACAATCGTTTCAAGAACGCTTAATCTGGCGCAGGCATGCAGGAAAATGAATATTCCAGTTACTACCTTTATGATTGCCAGAGATCCGTATCTGATGCAATTTGTTGATCAGTTTACCAGAGCTAATCAAGGTAAAGCTTTTTACAGTACCCTTGATGGACTTGGCTCTTTTGTATTCAGGGATTATAAACATAATAAATCCAGTAGAAAGCAATAATTTGGATATTTAGAAAGTTTTCTAGAAAAATAATTCAATGCGTTACTTTCATTTAAGTTTACTCATTCTCCTTTCTCTAACTGTCTTTAGCCAGAAAAATACCGCTTTACCGGATGCTTCCTCCATGGATAAATTAACAAAAGGGGAAGACACCCTGGCGTTTCTGGCATATTCAATTGTTAATGATACCCTTCCCGAAGATCGGTTTTTTGCGACCAGGGAGTTAATATTAACTTTAGTCAGGACTTTACAGGTTAAAGGTTCTTTTTATTACAAATTTCCAAATGTAAAGGCTGTTTCCATTCAATATCCGCCAGATAGCAGTTTTAGAATATTTACCTGGCAACTGGCCGTTGCAGAAAATGATTACAGATATTACGGAGCTCTTCAACGAAAAGCTGACAGCCTTGTTTTATTTCCCTTAATTGACAGATCATTTAATTTGACAAATCCAGAAAAGCTAATACTTAGTCCTGAAAAATGGATGGGGTGTCTTGTTTATGGAATTCAACAAATGGGACACGGTGACAAAGCTGTTTATCTGGCTTTTGGCTATGATGCCAATGACAGTAAAACCAGGAAAAAATGGATTGAACCTATTAGGTTTGTTCAAAATAAACCCGTTTTTGGTGCTCCCATTTTTCCACCTGTCAATGCAGATTCGTCGTTTATACCCCTCCGGTTTATACTTAATTATGCAGCCGAATCCAGTATTAAACTAAATTACGATGCTCAGCTGGACCTCATTGTTTTCGACCATTTAACTCCATTATCTGTGAAACCCGGTCAACCTGAAATAATGGTTTCAGATGGTAGTTATGAAGCATTTAAAATTCATCCGGACAGGCTGGAATATATTGAGATGTTACCAGTTGTTACTACAGATGAGGAAAATCTGAGGCCAAAACCAATCCTGGACAGGGAAGGAAAGGATATTTTTGGAAAGAGTATCCCGGAAAAGAAAAAGAAAGGGGGAAATTAATTGTATATTATTCAAAATCGTCCTCGTCAAACTCATCAAAATCACTGAAGTCATCCATACTTCTTCGTTCCTTTTTGGTGGGTCTGCCTGTACCTTTTGCCCGAATAACGCTCGATTTTTTTCCTGAGAACCAATCGTTATATTTTTCCATTTCATCGATGGGCGTATTATTTTTAAAGCATTCTTTTGCTACGGGTGCCGGAACCCGGTTTTTTAACAATTCAGTCACTTCAAACTGAAAATTAAATCCATTTTTTCGGACTTCAACCATATCTTTTCTGCTTACTGATGCTGATGGCTTAACTTCCAGTCCGTTTATTTTAATTTTACCTGCTTTACAGGCATCCGTCGCTACAGTCCTGGATTTAAATATTCTTACCGTCCATAACCATTTATCGATTCGGGTTTTATTTTCAGGAAGTATATAAACCTGCATCTTATCCTACTTTCATTTTGGACCTTTTGACAAGATAATTCTGAAGTACCTGATGAAAACCATCCTTAACATCAGCTTCAACAAAATCAATTTTATACTGAAGACATTTCATTTTAAGGTCTTTTAGTAACAAGGCTGATTTTTCTTTATATGTTTGTTTAACCAGTCCAGCCTGTAATTTCAGCTCATCTCCTGTTTCTAAATCTATAAAGAGATATGGTCTGTCTTCAAATTCAAAATCTATTTCGAGGCGCTTATCTGTCACATGAAAAAGAATGACCTCGTGCTTGTTATGCTTTAGATGTTGTAAAGATGCAAATAACATATCCTGATTATCAGAATGTTCAAACATATCGCTGAAAATAATGACTAAGGATCGCTTGTGAATACTCTCAGCAATCTGATGAAGTGCCTGCGAGGTTGACGTAGTAATAAGTGGGGTGGGGTTATTCAGTTTTTTTTCCAGGTAGCTTAACAACAAACGGTAATGAGTGGTGCTTGACTTACATTGAGAATGGGTATGTACTACCGTATCGAAAAGACTTAATCCAAAAGCATCTCTCTGTTTTTGAAGTAATTGCATTAAGGAGGCTGCTGCCAGACTAGAGAAGTATAATTTATTGATATAACTTTTATTGCCAAGTTTTTTTTCTGGAAAATACATAGACGAGGAGGTATCAATAACAATCTGACACCTCAGATTAGTTTCCTCTTCAAACCTTTTAGTAAATAATTTATCCGTTCTGGCAAAAACTTTCCAGTCAATATTTTTGGTCGATTCCCCATGGTTGTATAACCTGTGTTCCGCAAATTCGACAGAAAATCCATGGAAAGGACTTTTATGCAAGCCAATAATAAAGCCCTCAACGACTTGCCTGGCTAAAAGGTCAAGATTATTAAATTCACGAATTTCGGGGTTCTCCCAATAGGCCATAATCAATATTTATTATTCAGCGTCTTTGTTTAGAAAGACGCTGAATTTTAGAAACGTGGCGATTATACGGCAACCGCTTCCTCAATTTTTTGTATTAAGCTTTGTTTTGTAGCAACGCCGACATGTTTGTGAATAATTTCACCATCTTTGAGTACTAAAATGGTTGGAATGGAACGAATCTGATATTTCATTGAAACCTCCGGATTTGCATCAACATCCAGTTTTCCAACCAACACTTTGCCATCATATTCCTTAGCTAATTCTTCAATGATTGGACCAACCATACGACAAGGACCACACCATTCAGCCCAGAAATCAACTACGGCAATACCGGGGGTGTCCAGAACCGTACTTTTAAAATTGTTATCAGTAAATTCGAATGCCATTTTAATTGTTTTAAATATTAAGTTAACAAAACAAAGCGTTTGCTAATTTAGTTGTAAAGTTAAGTTAAAAAATGAAATACTACCATTTTACGGGGTTTGTCCTTTTCTTTTTCACGGAAATTGTAAAAAAAATACTGGCCAGTTTTCCCGATTGGGCGGAACAATATTACGCCAGGGGAATTTTTGAGTTTATCCACTATTTATTTCGTTTTTTTTCCTTCGCATTTTTTATTCCAGGTTTATTTTTAATACCAATTTTTTATTTTGTTTTTATCTGGTGGATATTTAAAAAAAATAATTATATCATTGCCATTAGCTGGTTATTAAATAGTATCGCTTTCCTTTATTTTTTATTTTATCTGGTTTGGGGGTTTAATTATTACAGGTTACCCATAGATGATGACTGGCAGGAAAAAGCAAAACCATTTTCTTTAAATGAATTAACCTCAGAATACAGGGAAACCACGGAACACCTTTTAAAAGTAAGGCAATTGCTGGCAGATACTGCCGTAAAAGTCGATGTTTCAAAAAATAAATTAAATGAAAAGATACAACACGCTGTCATTCAAAAAAATCTGAAGGAATGGTTATCAAACCATCGGTTTCCTTCTAAACAATCAGTAACACTAAGATCTGATTTGCCAAAGGGAATATTTTTACATTTTAGTACAGCAGGTATGTATTTTCCTTTTTCTGGAGAAGGAAATGTAGATCCCGGACTTCATCCACTACAATTTACTGCTGTAATGGCGCATGAGATGGCCCATGGTTATGGTTTTGCGGACGAAGGAACTTGCAACTTTCTGGCATTTATCTGCCATGTTAAAGATAGCAATGCCTGGATTTCATACGCGACAACACTGGGTTACTGGCGGTACCTGGCTATAAATATCAAAAAGATTTCTCCTTCCCTATTTAATCAGTTGATAAATGAAATACCGGGGGGATTGAAATCTGATCTCGCAGAAATGCAGCAATATAGTAACAGGTACGAAGACTGGATGCCGGAATTTCAATATAAAATGTATGATGCCTATTTAAAAGGACAAGGAATCAAAGAGGGCATGTTAAATTATAATAAAGTTATAGGTCTGGTTCTGGCTTACAAAGCAGCCAATGCTTTCATTCTGAATGACTCATCTTTACCCAGATATCCATCGATCAAATGATGAACTCCATAAATGACAGGTGTTAACAATACAGCCATTGAAATCTTATATAAATATTGAATGGTACCCACAGCTAAAATCTGATTCCAGGTCCAGGGAGTCACATTTCCTATCAGTTCAGGCCCCCATTTAAATGCCAGCGTCAAGATTACAAAGCTATCAAAAAATTGAGAAATAAAAGTTGAACCTGTTGATCTTAGCCAGATCCGATGTTCTCCTGTTATTTTTTTTATCTGATGAAATAGAAGGACATCTACCAGCTGCGCCACCAGAAAGGCAGTCAATGAACCAAAAACCATTAAAATACCCTGGCCAAAAATCACCTTAAAGGAGATCTGCATATTTTCGACGCCCTGTGCCTGATTTTGGGTAGTCCACCAATCTGCAGGTACCAGCTGAATAGCTAAATAGATAATCGTAAATGCATAGGCAATAAGGCCGGCTGTGAAAAATGATAATTTTCTTACGCCCTTTTTGCCAAAATATTCATTGATTATATCAGTCATTAAAAATACAACGGGCCAAAGTAAAACGCCCGCAGAGAATTGAAGCGCTCCCTTCTGACCAAATAACTCAATGTTAAATCTTGATATACCCAATGTATCTTCTAAAGCAAAAATTTTCACCCCAATAAATTCAGCGACCAGTGCATTAGCAATAAAAAAACCACCCAGTATGAAAAATAAATTGGTTGATTTGTTCATTTCATTCATAATGTTAAGGATATTAGTATCGTAATTTTAAGTCATTTTAAAAACAATGCTTTTTATAATATGTTCTAAGTATAAGTTTACTTTTAATTATTTTAAAGGTAGTTTTGTACCCTTAAATATAAATTTTTATGCCTAAATATGCTATAGATTTAAAAAGTGGGTCCATAAAAAAGGAAACGCCTGTTATTATCGGCATTGATCTTGGAACTACCCATTCCCTGGTTGCAATCATGGAAGATGGTAAAGCTAAAATAGTTAAAGATGAACTTGGTGATCATGCCTTATTGTCATCTCTATTGCATTTCTCAGCGGATTATGAATTTTGTGTTGGCGAAAAAGCAAGCCATTTTCTGGACCTTGATCCCGCGAACACGGTGTATTCCGTTAAACGGCTCATGGGTAAGTCCTACGATGATTTATTGCATTACAAGGATTTTTATGCTTATGAATTATTAGATACTGGTCCGGAAAATTTGGTTAAGGTAAAATTGAGGGATAAATCCTTTACGCCGGTTGAATTATCTGCTGAAATTCTTAAATCTCTTAAAATCAGGGTGGAGCGCCTTCTGGATACGGTGGTTGATAAAGCGGTCATTACAGTCCCCGCTTATTTTAATGATGCACAACGGCAGGCAACCCGTGATGCCGGTAAATTAGCTGGGTTAGATGTTCTTCGTATTATCAATGAACCTACGGCCGCCAGTCTGGCTTATGGAATTGGTTTAAATAAAGCTGATATTCAAACGGTTGCTGTGTATGATTTAGGCGGCGGTACCTTTGATATTTCTATCCTGAATATTCAGGATGGCATTTTTGAAGTATTGGCTACCCATGGAGATACTTTTCTTGGAGGTGATGATATTGATAAATTAATTGCCTCTCACTGGTGTGAAAAATATAACTTTCCCATATCTCACATTTCAAAACTGAGAAAAATAGCTGAAAAAGCTAAAAAACAATTATCTTATCAGGATAATTTTAATAAAGTTATACCTGAAGTAGGAGCACTTGAACTTTCTAAAGAGGTATTTGAAATAATAATTAAACCGCTGATTGACAGCACTTTAACTGCTTGTCAAAAGGTTCTTTCCGATGCAGATCTGGATGTCGGTGATATTCATCAGATTATTATGGTTGGGGGTTCAACCAGGGTGCCGGCTGTAAAAAAGGCAGTGAGTTCCTTTTTTGATAAACCGGTTTATGATCAGTTAAATCCCGATGAAGTTGTAGCCCTTGGGGCTGCCATTCAGGCGGATATTCTGGCTGGAAATCAGGAAGATTTACTATTGCTTGATATTACGCCACTTTCCCTTGGCATTGAAACGGTGGGAGGATTAATGGATACCATCATACCAAGAAATGCGAAAGTGCCTACAAAAGTAGGTAGAAATTATACGACCTCTGTAGATGGACAAACCAAATTAAAAGTAGCTGTTTTTCAAGGTGAAAGAGACCTGGTGGTTCATAACAGGAAATTGGGTGAATTCATTCTTTCTGGTATTCCTCCTATGCCTGCTGGTATTCCAAAGATTGAAATCCAGTTTCTCCTGGATGCCGACGGCATATTAAAAGTTAAGGCCAGTGAACTTAGATCCGGAGTGGAAACTTCTGTTGTTATTCAGGCTCAATATGGTATATCAGAGGAAGAAATGGCATTACTTTTACTTGATTCTATAAAAAATGCCTCCTCAGATTTAGCTGCAAGAGCCTTACAGGAATCCAGAAATGAGGCAAATAATGTTTTGTTACATCTGGATAAATTTATAGCCGGTAATGCCAGCTTATTTGATGAATCTTCAATAATTAAAATGCAGGAATTAGGACAAATATTGAATCAAAAAGTAAAAGAAGATGATAAATCGGCTATTGATCAGGCCATGCATGAATTAAATTCATTTACAAGACCTCTTGCAGAATTAGCATTAGACCATGCTGTTGCTGCTGCATTAGTAGGCAATAAACCCATTTTAAATGAGTAAAAAGGTAAAAAATAGAATAGGCGTTGTTTACTCCACAAATCCTGAATTTCAATATGAATCGGAACATGAAGAACAGTCAGAAACGCTGATTCCTTCCAGACAGGTATTAAGGATACATCTGGACAGAAAACAAAGAAATGGCAAAGAAGTAACTTTAATCACTGGTTTCGTGGGACAAACGCAGGATTGTGAGGCATTGGGTAAATTATTGAAACAAAAATGCGGTGTAGGTGGAGCTGTAAAAGAAAATGAAATCATACTTCAGGGAGATCATCGGTCAAAAGTGTTGGCCATGTTAACAACTGCAGGCTATCATCAAACCAAAATTTCAGGCGGATGAATACTATAAATGGCATTGAACCTTCGGTTACCTCTCATTTGTTAATGATCAGACCCCGTCACTTTGGCTTCAATGAAGAAACAGCCCAGAATAATACCTTTCAGATTAATGACAATACTTTATCTGAACAGCAGATATCTGCCTTAGCTTTAAAGGAATTTGATGATTTTGTTGCTGTTTTGCAGCATGCAGGATTAAGGATAACCGTAGTAGAGGATAAAGATTCGCCTATTTTATCAGATGCCGTTTTCCCCAATAATTGGTTCTCTACCCATGCCGATGGTACAATTATTACGTATCCTATGTTTTCCAAACGAAGAAGATTAGAGCGCAGAGAAGATATTTTTGAGAATTTATCCAGGCATTATTACATTTCAAACCGAATTCATTTTGAAGAGGCAGAAAATAAGTATCAGTTTCTGGAAGGTACAGGCAGTCTGATACTGGATAGGCCCAATAAAATTGGTTATGCATGCAGAAGTATCAGAACAGATGATTCCCTGCTTAAAGAATGGGCCGGTAAAATGGGTTATAGCTTGTGTGTATTTAATGCACAGGATGAAAATGGGATAGCCATTTATCATACCAATGTAATGATGGCTTTGGGTGAGCAATTTGTTATTTGGGGTGGCGAAAGTGTAACGGATAAAAAAGAAAGGGAGGCAGTTGAGAAAAAACTCAGCGATACAGGAAAAATCATAATTCCCATTACTAATCAACAAATTAGTTTGTTTGCAGGAAATATGCTGGCTGTGAAAAACAGGAATGGAGACAGCTTGCTAATCATGTCTCAAACAGCTTATGACTCATTATCTCAGGGCCAGATAAATCAAATTGAATCTTTTTCAAAAATTATAAGAGGAAATATTCCGGTAATTGAAAAGTATGGGGGTGGCAGTGTAAGATGTATGTTAGCGGAAATTTATTTAGAAAAATTAAAATAAAAGAGGCGGCTATCAATTTTACTGATAGCCGCCTCTTTCTATGTTAAATGTTTAATTAAAGATATAACGTACACCAATCTGTGCCCGATAAACATCTCCGAGTGATGCGTTAAACTGGAATGTTTTATCCAGTAACTTGGGTTTTCCATCTGCACCGGTCACGGTCCACATTCTGTAAGTTGGAACACCATCCGTACCAACTGATACAAATGAAAGGGGTCTGGTTGTTATGATTCCCTGAGAAACACCCCAGTTGGCATTCAATAGATTGCCAAAGTTACTTATATCTGCACGCAGTTGAATGGTATTTCTCTTATTCCCGATTTTAACAAAAAATTCCTGAACAATAGAAAATTGAGCTCTGATTAATCCAGGAGCCATTGTACCATTTCTGGCCGCATATTTCCCTCTGTTTTCATTCAGATATTTATCCTGGGTAATGAAAGCATCAAAAGCGGCAGCCTGCTGCTCAGGTGTGAATGTGACACCCCCGGTAGTTAGAGAAGTAAATTTAAGATCTGAACCCCTGTTTGGAATAAATAACAAATCGTTGTTATTTATGGCATCTCCGTTCATATCGCCGTTAATAGTATAGCTGTAACGGAAACCTGTAAAACCATCAATAGTTAAACCAAATTGAGTAGCACCAAAGTCACCATACTCTAAACGGTAAGATGCTATAGCAAGTACTCTATGTCTTCTGTCATTATCCGAAAAAGCCAGATTAAGGAAATTATTTCCATTGACAGATGGAACACCATTGAAAGATCCTGCCGCAATAGAACCTGCTGACATCATATCTCTGGCACGGCCATAATTATAAGCTAAACTTGCAAAAAGTCCATTGGTAAATGTTTTCTTAAATGATGCAGTTAAAGTGAGTCCATCTCCCTGATTTGTGTTAGCCAGATAAATGGCATTTACTGTGGCTGGGTTAATACGTATGGCATTATTCGCTGCAGTACCTGTTAAACCACTTGCTGGATATTTAGGTCGTGTATCAACACCTGAAAAAGTACCGTTAGGGTCTCTTTTATTTACATCATAATAAATATATCCATTTATATTTCTGCTGTAAAGCGCTTCAAAGGTACCAATAATGCCTAAAGGTAATTTTGCATCTAAAGCAAGATTCGTTCTTAATGTTTGCAGGAATTTGAAATCTGGTGCAGTAACAGCAAGTTCGTAAGAAGAAGGCAAAGTAGGATTAGTTACAAACTGGCCTGGTGTGGTAGTAAAAGGCCTTGTTCTTGTGTTATCGAATTGTTCAAAACCAGTTAAAACACCATTGTTTCCAATTTGATTGCTAATCCAGACAAAAACCGGGCGACCGGTAAATAAACCGGTACCTCCTCTTAATTGCAATGTTTTATCTCCTTTCAGGTCATAGTTAAATCCAACTCTTGGAGAATATAAAATCTTAGATTCAGGCAATTTTGCAGTGTTAATTTTGATATAATTATCATTCAATAAATATAATTCACTGCTTACCTTAGTGTTTTCATAGCCCGTTGGTTCGAAAATAGGAACATCAGCTCTTAGGCCAAGAGATAAATTAAATCTTTCAGTTACATTAATTTCATCCTGAACGTATAAACCTGCATAAAGGACTTTGGTTGGCTGAACTGGTTCAGCTCCTCCTGGCAAACCAGAATAGCGGTACTGGAATCTACGCAAGGAAATTGGAGAAGCCGTTCTTTTCGGATTAGCTTTATAATCATTTAAATCGGTATAAAAATCAGCGAGACTATTGTAAACAAATACTCCTTGTGAACCTGGGAAGAAAACGTTTACAAAGCTTAAATTTTCAACGTTAAATCCAGCAGACAGCGTATGTTTTCCCAAATAGAAAGATAAATTATCAGACATCTGGAACGTTTTATAACTCAATTTGTTATTCGGTGTGAAAGGTTCAAATCCGGTTGCGATATAGCTGGCTCCATTTTTTAATATTTCTATCAAAGGGAATATTTCTCCATAAGTACCCCTGTCTTCGTTATTATAGGTATAACCTACAATGAAGTTATTGGAAATTTTATTAGAAATAACGGTATTCCATTCGCCTACGATCGATTGGATATCATCATTAATAATATAATTCGTATTTTGATAACTTAATGCATTTGGTCCACGTCTGCCACCTAATCCCAGTGAGGAACTTGATGATACATAAACATCCTGATCAGAGTCCAGGTATGTATACCTTAAACTGATTTTATTGTTCTTGTTAAGGTTATAATCTAATTTGAATAGTAATTTATTGGCAAAACGGCCCATATTATAACCCTGATAGGGGCCCGTCTCATAATTGAAATTTTGACGTAAGAAGTCGGATACCCCCTTTAGGTCTGATTCAAGTACACTGGTTATGTTACCTGATTGAGCCTGAGAACCATTATTAGCTACTAACAAATTAGGCGTAGTATTTCTGTCAATTTCACCACTGGCAAAGAAGAAAAGCTTATTTTTAATGATGGGTCCACCCAATCTGAATCCAGCCTGATAATCAGTAAATTGACCTGCAGTTACCGTTGATTCTTTTGCTTTGGTACCAATCCATTCTCTGTTTTGAGTGAAATAGTAGGCTGAACCACTGAATTCGTTTGTACCTGAACGAGTAACAGCATTAACACCTGCTCCAACGAAACCAGATTGTCTTACGTCAAAAGGTGCGATATTAACCTGTAATTCTTCAATAGCATCCAAACTAATGGGCGCTACGCCGGTACGTCCGCCTGGTTGTCCAGCCAATCCAAATGAATTATTGAAAATAGATCCGTCAATAGTAATATTGTTTAATCTGTTGTCCTGACCACCAAATGAATTTCCGTTTGCCTGGGGTGTAAGACCAACGAAACCAAGTACGTTTCTGCTTAAAGTCGGTAAAGAGTTTATTTCTTTTGAAGTAAAGTTGGTTGACGCACCTGTTCTGTCACCACTAAATACGTCATTTTTGTTGGCAATAATCTCCAGACCACTTAATTCAATGGCATCCTCCGTCAATTCAACATTGAAGGTTGCAGCGGTACCAAGGCTTAAGGTAACATTTTCAATAAGTTTTTCTTTGTAACCTGTGTAAGTAATGGTGATTTTGTATGGACCACCGACGCGCATGCCGGGAACACGGAAATATCCGCTTTCATCAGTTGAGTTTCCATAAAGGGATCCTGATGGCAAGTGTTCTGCTTGAATATTTGCCCCAACCAGTGCCTCACCTTTTGAATCTCTTACCCTTCCGGTAATGGAAGATGTAGTAACTCCCTGAGCACTCAGGTCAATAAAGCCTAAAAGTGCAAAGAAGCCAAAAATAAACCTAACAGTAAAATTTTTCATAGAATGGTTTTTTAATTAAACATTTCTTTAAAATTAGCCACAAAAATAATCAGATAAACCAATAATTATCAGAACTGTTGACAGATTCTTACGTTATTTATTTGTAAACTTTTAAATCTTAGGATTAATAAGGTCTTTAAATCAAATTTTTTTTAACGAATGAATGCTAAAGACAAAATAGGCCTGGTACTTTCCGGAGGCGGAGCAAGGGGTATTGCACATATTGGGGTATTGAAAGCTTTAAATGAAATGGATATTCATCCAACTGTCATAGCTGGAACAAGTGCAGGTTCTATTATCGGGGTGTTGTATGCTATGGGACTTACGAGTAAAGAAATGCTTGATTTTGTTGGTCATAGTAGTTTATGGAAATTTTTCAGGCTGGAATGGTCGGCAGGTGGATTATCCAATTTAAATTATTTAAAGGAAAGACTTACAGAGATTGGTATTCCTGAAAATTTTGAACAGTTAAAGAAGCAACTATTTGTTTGTGCAACAAATCTGACAAAGGGTAAATCCGAAATTTTTCACGAAGGTCCGCTTTTAGATGCTATTTTAGCTTCCTGTTCTATTCCATTGGTATTTAAACCGGTAAAAATTAACGGCGATGTTTATGCGGATGGTGGTATTTTAAATAACCTGCCCGCTTCTGCAATTATTTCTGAGGTTTCCAGGATGATAGGCGTAAATGTTATTCCCTTATCAGAAAACACCGAAAAAGACTACCAATCCTCCATCCAGGTAGCGCAGCGATGTTTTGAGATATATATGAATGCGAATACCAAACCTGATTTGATCGCCTGTGATTATGTTATTTCACCGGAGGTACAGGATTTTTATCTTTTCTCATTGCCAAAGTTCAACTTGATTCACGATATAGGTTATGATACAACTATGGCACAGGCAGAAAAAATACTACAGGCACTTCACCGTTAATTTAGAAAAAGTCTTTGTCTGGGTATAACAGCTTCGCCGGCCGACAACTTGTTTAATTCTCTTAACCTTACTTCTGTTAAGTTAAACTTAATGGCAATACCACTAACAGTATCCCCTTGCTGTACAATATAAATTTCTCGTTTTGAGGATGATCCTTTTATCGTTTTCTGACTATCTAAATCAGGTGAAATTATCTCTGGTTCTGTGAACAAAGATTTCATTTTGCCATTTTGTATATCAAAATAGGGGGTGTTTTCTTCCGTTTTGGGTTCTGTTCCTTTGTTTTCGGAGACGTTTGTGGCTTTAGGTGATTTAATATTTTCGATTGCATTGTTGTTGGCAGGAGGTATTGCTGAGGGAACAGGGCAGACTACGGTAACTAATTGCTGACCCTCCCTGATTTTTTCATCCGGAAGTAATCCGTTCATTTGTCTGAATCTTTCTTCAGTAAACCCGTATGCGGCAGCTAACATGGAAATAGTTTCATTCGCTTTGACAATGTGCTTTCCATCTGTAGTTTCCCACCAATTTACTTTCAGGACTGGGTTAGGTTTGTTTTCAGGCGATATATCCGCTCCTTTTGTTCTTACACCAGCAGGTTCAATGGTTTTGACAGGTTCCTTTATGAAAATTAAATCGCCAACTACTTTTGTATCAAAAGATGGATTCCAGTTATTAATATCCTGATGGGTTATGCCAAAAAGCAACGCGATTTTTTCGATATTATCCCCTTCTTTCATCACATAAGTTCCTGCAGGTATTGAGGTAATTAACTTTTTGGCGGGAATTTTTATGGACAAGCCAACATTAAGTTTGTTGGGATCAATAGCAGGATTATAATCCATGAGGTCTCCTGGAAGGACCTGATATTTTTTTGCTATACCAAAAAAAGTTTCCCCTTTTTCAACCAGATGGGTTCTTTCTTCAGCAGGATGTCTTTCACTTCCCTTTGATCTTAATGCCGCTGTATTTTTTGTATGGTCACTGGATGTTAAATCTGGATTACATTTACTTGCCATAAACTCTGTAACAGGAATTCCCTGAATTCGCAAAAGGGTATATTCCCCCTGATTACCAGAATAGGCTTCCTTAATGACCCCAAAGCCGGGTGACCAGGTTAAATCTGTGTAAAGGTTTGGCTGAATCATTGCATTTTTTCTTAAAAGGTATGTTTTGCAATTTCCTGTTTTGTTTTCACCTATTTTTTGAAGCAGATTTTCTGAGGAGGCATAAATAACTTCTCTCTCCATATCCAAAACGAAAGACATATCTGTGTTTCTGAATTCATATTTGTTGTCCGTTTTATTTATCCACTCAATTGAATAAACGGGTGCGAAACTGTACTGATTCAGACCAACAGGTAAAATAAGCCGTATTGGTTGGTTGCCCGAAATAATTTCTTCCTTTTGTGTATCACTGATTTTTAACCAATTAGATGCATCACAAAGTAAAGCATCCTTAGGTTTAGTAGTTGTAAGGGCTATATCTGAGGCTACTCCGATATCAAAAATAATGGTTTCATTTTCCGAAACCCTGAACAGATATTTAATATATTCCTTACCTGCCTTTGTATTGGAATAGGCAAATTCCATTTTCTGAATACCCTCCGATCCGATAATAAAATCAAGCGGTTGAACGGTTTTTTGTCCAAACAGATTAATACTGAACAAAAAGATAAAAGGTAAAGAAATACCTTTCATTATATTATTTCTCAATGTTTTCATTTGCAAAACTATTCAATTAATATAAATTAAGTGGATGTCAAAAGGTAAATCTAAAAAATAGTTCCTGTAATTCAATAAAAATCAACCTGAAATGCAAGAATTGGTATCAAAGGCAAGGCATAATTGTAATATATTTGCAATTTCTGTGTATCAAATCTTTCTCTGATCTTATTTTTTCTGACCGTAGCGTTTTGTAAATCAATTCTGAAAGTCCAGGTAGTTCTATCTTTATTTATCTTATAAGCCATTCCAAAATCTATTCTCCAGTAGGTTGGAAGCCTTGGTTCATAAGCCTTTGTATTATCAAGTATTGTGGTTTTTCTTTTAATGGATTCAGCTAAGAGAATGGGTATATATCTGTTGCCTCCCCGAAGCATATAACGAATATTATAGGAGAGAAAGTGTTTTTTTTCTTTTCCTATGGGAAATTCCTTTCCTAAAACGGCACTTCCGGCGAATGTATTGTTAAAAATTGTATTTCTCCATTTTAAATCTAAAGTTTGATAGGTTGATTGAAAAACGGATAAGGTAAACAGATAATAAAAGTTTTTATGTAAAAATTGCTCAACGGTTAATTCCAGTCCAATGTTTTTACCGTGCCCCTGGTTTGTTAAAATAGCACCAGGAATTCCTGATGTGGCATTTAAAATAGAATAAAAACTTTTTTTACTGGTATCAACAGGTATCTGATATAATTTTTGATGATATGCCTCTATGACCCAGCGGGTATGGTCGGAAACTCTTTTATTCAGACCTATAACAGTATGTCGGGCCATTGAAGGGGACAAATTTTTATATGGCTGAAAAAACTGTCCCGATTTCAGCTGGCGTTTATATAAGTACAGAGAAATGGGTTCTAATCTGCTGTGTATGCCAAAACCAGCTGTAATGGAAGTTTTTTCGCCCGTTTTAATTTCCATTCCTATGCGAGGTTCAACGGTTGTTTTATTATTCAGATTAAAATGTAAGGTATGCACACCGGCAGAAAACTGCAGGGAAGTATTTGGTGAATACTTAATCTGACTATAACCCTGTGTACTAAAAGTATGCCCGTTTTCTTTCAACCAATTGATTATCTTTTTTTGACCACTGTTCCAGATATCCTCATTTAATTCAAAACCTAATCTCGACATGATAATTCCCGTTCTCATTTTCCAGTGATTACTGAGTCTGTGGTTAAAAAAGGTGGAAATTCTCAATGATTTTTCGATATGCGTTTCATCATACGTGTTTACCCATTGACCATTCATTAGATTTTCTCTGAAATATTGATGTTTATTTGTGGAATAACCTATTACCGTATAAATATATCCCGTTTTTTTTAAAGGTAACTGATGACTTATTCCGGTAGAAGTTACGGAATTTTCATCCCGGTCTTTGAAAGTATCATAATCACTGTCCGAAAAATTTTCTCCCCCAATGCCCCAAAGGGTAAATTTTCCAATTTTCTGCGCCGGCAATTCAACAGTGAAATTATAATCGCGGAATGCTGGTTTAAATCCGTCAGTTTCAATTTTTACTAATCCTGTTTTAAATAATAATTCCAGGGTAGAATATCTGGCATTAACCCTGTAGGAGGCCCCAGATTTATTCAGTGGTCCCTCAGCTGCTGCCTCCATACCAACCACCCCGATTAATGCTTTGAATTCATGTTTTCTGTCATTACCCCGTCTGAATTTCAGGTCAAAAACACCAGAAAGGGCATTACCAAATTCAGATGGGAATGCGCCTGTTAAAAAATCAGAATTGGCAAGGCTGCTGCTGTTTACCATACTGATGATGCCACTGGTTGATCCTTGACCATCACCAAAATGATTTGGATTTGGTATTTCAATACCTTCCAGTCGCCAGAGTAAACCTTTGGGTGAATTTCCTCTGATGATAATTTCGTTATTATCATCATTACCGGACGATGTTACACCGGCAAATGACATGGCCATTCTGGAAGGATCACTGTAGCCACCTGCAAATTTATTACTTTCCTGAACACTAAATTGCCGGCCACTAACGATAGCGAGTTCATTGGAAGCCCTTGATTTATCTGTTTCTGCCTGAATTGTGATTTCTTCCAGCTGGATAGGAGATTCAACCAATTGAATTTCAACCAATGCTTCTTTACCGCTACTTGCCTCCACGGAATGGATAGTAGCCTGCTGATATCCCAGTAAAGAAAATAAAATGCGATATCTTCCCGGAGCTAATCTATCAAAATAAAATTGACCTGAAGCATCTGAATACATGCCTTTATTGCCCTCAACTAATTGCACACTCACTCCTTCAAGGGGTAGTTGTGTTTCTCTGTCTATAATTTTTCCACGAATGGTTCCCAGTCCAGGTTGACCCAACAGGTAGAATGGAAAGCATAAAAAAATGAATAATCGCATAAATCCGTTATAAAACTAACCCATTATTGACGGCAAATAATACCAGTTCAGATTGACGCCTCAATTTAAGCTTTTCCATGATATTTTTTCTATGGGTATAAACAGTATGGGTGCTTAAATTTAAAGTCCGGCTTATTTCTTTGGCGACCAGTCCTTTGGCAATAAGTTGTACAATTTCCAGTTCCCTGGCGGATAAAGGTAAAGGATCATTTATAACCGAAGGAGAAAATGATTTTTCAAAAATATAATTGAAGATTCGGGCACAGAAAAATTTTTCGCCCCTGGTAATGGCTTGAAATGCCTCTTTTATTTCTTGTGCATCACACTTTTTGGTGAGAAACCGAAGAACCCCAAAATGAATTACCTCATAAATATTTTCTTTTTGGTCATCGGATGAAATAACAAGAATATCTATTTCCGGGTACTTTTGTCTCAAAAATGGTATCGTCTCAATTTGGAA